>JAABUJ010000295.1_pt1 | contig 108079 bp, 106 predicted proteins | sample 5559131 | NCBI WGS metagenome assembly JAABUJ01 (sample SAMN10711875, study PRJNA513366) | rock metagenome | isolation source: Antarctica rocks | place: Antarctica: Victoria Land, Mt New Zealand nord | collected 2016-01-07
CACTCGTTGAGAATCGAGACGATCTGCGCCTCGGTAAACCGACTTTTCTTCATGCTGGATCTCCTTTGGCCGTCTACGGCTGGAAATCCACATTTATCCTTGGCCTACTTACCGGGGCTCAGACCCGTCTACGGCCGGAAATCCACATTTATCCTTGGCCTACTTACCGGGGCTCAGACCCCGTGCGCGGCAAAGCGTACGAGGCACCGTGCGCGCCAACATATAGCCCGTCGCCGAAAAATCCACCGCCAGCTGAAATCGAAAATGCTATTGGGAACACTTACAATGTCACTACCCGCGGCGATAATAAATCATGGTCGAATCAACCGCCTCCAACTACATCGTGGCGCAATTAATTCGGGGTAACGAAATTTCTAAATTTCGGTCCCATCCTTCGGAACGCAATCTGTCCCAAGAGTCGGATCAATGCCATTCACCGCTCCAACATCAACTTTAATCCTAGGAGCAGCCGAACCGCTTGAGGCGCCTACAGTCGCCAATAAAAACGTTTGCGAGAGTACATTTCCGGATACGACGGTTTGAGCTTCGCTTCCCGGATTAGACGCCCCACTATAAATTGGGCCGCCGCCAATGCCTCTAATTGAATAATTTCCATCACTCAATCGGCCGCCGGAACCGACGTCAGATACAAACTCGTCGGGAGTACCGCTGATTGGAGGGCATCCGTTAAAATTACCAGTTAGTGGATTTCCGTCGCTATCTAAACCGATCGCAATGCCCAACTGCGAACCGTTTGCTAAGGGCTGACCTGGCGCGGGTAACGCATTCGAGATGTCTTGCGCGAACGTTACGTCGACGCGGAGCGTGTCATAGGTGTTGCCGTTACCGCCAAAAAACTGACCGGTAAGCGTCGTTTTGACCCCGATGATGTCCCACGCGGTGCCGCCACGCTGGGCTATCGCGTCCCCCTTCGGGAACGAGCGCGTTACCACGATCGGCGGTGGATTTCCGGGTTGCATGGAACCGCCGCCACCGCTGCCGCCACCGCCGCTACACGCCGTCGCGGCGAGCGTAACGCCGAACAACGAAAGCGCGAGGGCGAATGGCGAGGGTGGTCGCTGCATAAGGGTAGCTCCTCGGGACGGTCGGGGGAGTGTTAGTGCCGCGCCCGCGGGCTTGCGGACGTTCGGACAGGGAAAATCTCAGACCTCGGCGGCCGTGCGCTGATGCAAGATGAAGTGATTGCCCTCGCTGTCCTCGCAAATGCCATGCGGCACACCGGACTTTCCTCGATGTGCTCCGCGATGCGCACGCCCTTCGCGCGATAGTGAGCGACGGCCGCGTCGATGTCGGGAACCCCGAACATGACACCGTTGCCCGCCATCCACGAATCGTCGTCCATTTTCCACAGACCGAACGATGCGCCGTCGGCGAGTTCGAATTCGGCGCCTTGTTCCGCTTCCCACGTTAGCCTGAGGCCCATCGTATCGCGCCAAAATGCGATCGCCCGCGCGGGCTCTTTCACCAAATAGGTGTGGATGTCGATACCGTTGATTGCGGCGGCGGTCATGTTAGCCTCCCTCGCTACGTCCGAGCGTACGGTGTTGCGATCAATTCATGGCGACACCGTCATGTCGCGATACCATTAAAGCCTACAACGCGCGCGCGAGGGCCGCAACCAGCCGCGCGTTCTCCTCGGTCGTTCGAATTGCAACGCGAACGTATTCGCCCGCCTCGAGTCCCTCGTACGACGAACAATCGCGCACGACGATTCGTGCGTCGAGCACGAGACGGCGCTCGAGTTCCGGCGCGCGCGGCGATCCGGCAGGCAATTTCACCAGGAAAAAGTTCGCTGCGGACGGATAGGGTGCGCATCCGATTGCGGTTAGTTCGGCAGCGAGTAACGAACGTGCCGTTGCATTTGCGGCAAGGGTCCGTCGCGCATAGTCGGCGTCTTGCAAGGCGGCGCCCAACGCACGCGCGGCGAGCGTCGTGACGGGCCACGACGGAAGCGCCGCGCGCATCCGGGCGGCAAGTGCCGGCGGAGCGACCGCGTAGCCGACACGCAGCGCCGGCACGGCAAAAAACTTCGTGAGCGAACGAATCGTTACGAGCGCACCGCCGCCCGTGCCGTCGCTCGCAGCGGCGTCGCGCGTGACGGACGCCTCGGGCGCGTAATCGACGAACGCTTCGTCGACGATCGTTGCGGCGCCGCAGGCGCGTGCGTCCTGCGCCAGCTGCAGCACGGTGTCGCGCGCGGCGAGCGCACCCGACGGGTTGTGCGGATTCGTAAGCAGGCACGCATCGGCTGCGCCGCCATGAAGCGCCGCCAGCACCCGCGCCGGCGCGAGCGCGAAATCGCGCGCGGGGTCGAGGGCGAGCCCGCTCCAACGCGCGCCGGCCGTCGTCACCGCGTGACGATCTTCGCTAAACGCCGGGGTCGGCACGACGCAGCGCCGCACGTCGAGTGCCGCGAGCGCGGTGCCCAGGAGAGCGGCGGCGCCGTTGCCGACTACGATCGCTTCCGGCTCGATAGCGAGGTGTTGCGCGAGCGCTGCGCGCAGCGGACGCGCGTCGGGATCGGGATAGCGGCCGAGATCGGCCACGTCAGCTGCTGCAACGGCAAGTTCGCGCAACAGGGACGGCGGCGGGCCGAGCGGGTTGAGGTTCGCGCTGAAGTCGAGCAGTTCGGCTGGATCGACTCTGAAGCGTCGCCCGATAGCAGCGAGATCGCCGCCATGCACGGGTACGAACGGCGCGAACGGCCCGCCATCGTTACGGGCGTCGGCGCGCTCGCTCACGCTTGCCGGTTCCGCTTCAACCCACTGCCGAGCGCGTGGATAGCGATGGCGAGCGTCGCGACCGCGCACGCGCTCGTTGCGACGAGCGTTCGAGCCCTGCGCGCCGCAGCGACCGTCGGCTCGGCAAAGCGCGCACCTAAGAACGGCGCAACGTGCGCGACACCGTCGTAATAATTCGTTCCGCCAAGTCGCACGCCGAGTGCCCCGGCCATCGCGGCTTCCGGCCGTCCGGCGTTCGGACTGCGATGGCGATGCCCGTCGGCACGCAGCACGGCGAGCGCGCGACTCGCGTCTCCGCCGACGACCGGCGCGCAGAGCGCGAGCGCGAGCGCAGCAACCCGGGCCGGAACGAAACACGCGACGTCATCGAAGCGCGCCGACACCGAGCCGAGGTGCGTGTACGGCGCTTCGATATGTCCGAGCATCGAATCGAGCGTACTCGCCGCTTTGAACGCGAGCGCCAGCGGAACGCCGCCGACGGCGAGCGCGAGCAACGGAGCGACGATGCCGTCGCAGGCGCTTTCGGCGAGCGTCTCGATCGTGGCGCGCGAGATGTCGGCGGGCGCGAGCTGCGCCGTATCGCGGCCGACGATGCGCGCGACGCGCGTTCGCGCGCGCGGCAGATCGCACGACTCGAGGGCCGCGATCACCGCATGCGCCTCGGCGAGCAAGTCGCGCGCGGCGAGCGTCGTCCAGGCGAGTCCGATCTCGCATGCGACGCCGAAGCGCGCGTCGATGCGGCGGGCGCGCGCGAGTCCGACGGCGGCGATGGCGTACGTTCCGCCGACGAACGTCGCGCACAGCACCGCACCCGCCGCGCGCTCGCGACGCGCGTCGCCGCGCGCGTACGCACGCGCTAGGCGTTCCGCCTGACCGCACAGCGCACCGAGGGCGCGCACCGGATGCGGAAAAGCGGCCGGGTCGCCAAAGGCGGCGTCCGCCGCACAGGCGAGTGCGAACGCGCGCGCGCTCGTCATCGCCGTCCACCCGAGAGCTGCGCGCCGAGCAGCGCGGAAACGTCGAGCGCCCCCCGTACGTGTGCCGCGAGCCGATCGAAGCGCGCTTCGCGCTCCGCCCCATATGCAACGAGATGCGCGGCCGGCGCGAGCCCGGCGCGCTCGCGGGCAGCCCGCACGAACGCCCAGCGTAACGCGTCGTCGGTAAAGAGCCCGTGAACGTACGTGCCGACGATGGCACCGTCGGGCGAGACGGTCCCGTCGACGATTCGTTCGCCGTCGTCGTACGCGAGATCGGCGAAGCCGCGCGCGCCGTCGTCCGGCGTCGTGCGCCCCATGTGGATCTCGTAGCCGCCGCCTTCGAGCCGGTGAGCACCGGCGCCGAATCCACGCGTCACGACGACGTCGCCGGCCCCAACATCGTCACCGAAGAACGCGCCCGCGCGGGGTCGCACGCGCACGGCCCGCGTCACCTTCTCGCGCGCGAGCACCGTCCGCACCGGCAGCAGCCCGAGCCCGGCACGAACGCCGCCGCCTTCGACGCCGTGCGGATCCGCGACTTCCGTCCCGAGAGCCTGATAGCCGCCGCAGATACCGAGCACCGCGCCCCGCGTCGCGAAGGCTCGGATCGCTTCGCCGAAGCCGCCGTCGAGCCAGCGCAATGCCCCGAGGGTATCCTTGGTGCCGGGCAGCACCACCACGTCGGCGTACGCGAGATCCTGCGGCCGCTCGGCATAGGCGAGATCGACGCTCGGCTCCGCGTCGAGCGCCGCGAAATCCGTCGCATTGGCGAGGTAGGGAAACGCGACGACGGCGACGCGCAACGGCCGGCCGGATTCTCCCGTCGCGCGGGTCCAGCCGCGCGTCGCAACGCGCGGCGCATCGGCGAGCGCGACGCCGTCTTCTTCGTCGAGACCGACGTCCCGCAGCCACGGCACGACGCCGAGCGACGGGACGCCGATGCGTCGTTCGATTTCCGCGACGCCCGGTGCGAGCAGCGCGGGATCCCCGCGAAACTTATTGATTGCAAAGCCGCGGACGCGTGCCCGTTCGTGCGGTTCGAGCAGCGCGAGGGTGCCGAACAGCGCGGCGAACACGCCGCCGCGGTCGATATCGCCGACCAACAGACACGCAGCATCGGCGGCCTCCGCCATGCGCATGTTCACGATATCGGTCGCCTTGAGGTTGATTTCCGCCGGGCTTCCCGCGCCTTCCAATACGATGACGTCGTGCCGTGCGGCGAGATTGCGATACGCGTCGACGACGATTGGAAAGAACTCTTCGACGCGCCGCCGATGGTAGTCGGCCGCGCGCTGGACGCCGTGCACGCGCCCTAAGAGCACGACCTGCGAACCGACGTCGCTCGTCGGTTTGAGCAACAGCGGATTCATCTCGACCGTCGGTGCGACGCGCGCCGCTTCGGCTTGCATCGCCTGCGCGCGCCCGATCTCGCGGCCGTCGGGAGTGGCCGCGGAATTGAGCGACATGTTCTGCGCCTTGAACGGCGCGACGCGGTAACCGTCGTCGGCGAGGATGCGGCAGAGCGCCGCCGCGAGCAGCGACTTACCGACGTGCGACGCGGTTCCAAGCACCATGATCGCGCGCGCGCTCACCGGCCGCCATACCGTTCGTAATCGACGACGTCCGCGAGCGCAACGCGAGCTTCCCAGCGGTCGCGTTCGAGATCGGCCACCGGCGCGAACGCCACGACGTGACCGACGCACAAATAGGCGACGACCGCCAAGCGTTCGGGAATCGCCAGCAGCGTCCGCAGTTCCGCCGGCTCGATGATACTGACCCAGCCGACGCCGAGCCCCTCGACGCGCGCCGCAAGCCACAAATTTTGAATCGCGCAGACCGTCGAGTAGCGCGCGGTTTCCGGCATCGTTCGCCGCCCGAGGCCGTTGCCGCGCGCGCAGTCATCATCGCAGGTGACGCACACGTTGACGGGAGCGTCGAGAATCCCGGCGAGCCGCAGGCCGCGATAACGCTCGCCATCCGCGGGCTCGTACGCCGCCGCCGCGGCGGCATTCGCGCGCGTGAACGCGGCATGCACCGCGCTGCGCGTCGCGAGCTCGCGCACGACGATGAAGCGCCACGGCTGCGACAGACCGACCGACGGCGCCTGGTGCGCGGCGCCGAGCACGCGGGCGAGCACGTCGTCGTCGACGTCATCGGGCAAAAATTCTGCCCGCACGTCGCGCCGGAGCGCGATGGCGCGGTAGAGCGCCGCGCGTTCGGCGGGTGAGAAATCGCCGCCGTTCATCGGGCGTTCGCCGGAGCGCGCAGTGCCGCGAGCCATTCGATGACGGCGTCGCTACCGGCGACGGTCGCGGCACCGCTGACCGGCGGACGATCGACGACGACGACCGCAATGCCGAGCGTGCGCGCGGCCGTGAGTTTGGCGGCCGTCGCATCGCCGCCGCTATCTTTAGCGACGACGACGTCGATCGCGTGCCGGCGTAAGAGCGCGAGTTCGTCGGCGAGCGCGAACGGGCCGCGCGCGAGCAGCAGCGTATGGCGCGACGGCAACGGCACCTCCGGCGGGTCGATAGCGCGCACGAGAAACCAGCGGTCGTCGATAGCGGCGAACGGCGCGAGGCCCTGCCGTCCGATCGTCAAGAATATCCGTTGGCCGAGCGCGCGCGCACGCAACGCCGCGGCCGCGACGTCGGGGACGCGCTCCCAGCGATCGCCCGGGACCGGCGTCCAACGCGGCCGTTCGAGCCCGAGCAACGGCACGCCGATACGCGCGCACGCGAGCACGGCGTTGCGCGAGATCGTCGCGGCGAACGGATGCGTGGCATCGACCGCCGCGTCGACACCTTCGCATTCGAGATACGCGGCGAGTCCCGCGACGCCGCCAAAGCCGCCGCTGCGCACGCCGCCCGGTGGCACGAGCGGGGACGCGGTGCGGCCCGCAAGCGACGACGTGACCGCCAGCGGCGCGAACTCGGCGCTTGCAACGAGCGCCGTTGCGAGGTCGTAGGCGTCGCGCGTTCCACCGAGCACGAGCACGCGTAGCGGCGCGCCTCGTGCGGACGTGCGACGCGACGACGAAATCACGACGAACGCTCGCGGCCGACCGAGTAGAGATGGCTTTCCCCGAACGTTTCCGCGGCGAGCGTCTTGCCGATGAAGACGATGGCGTTGCGATCGATGCCGGCGTTCGCAACGAGCGCTTCCAGCGTTGCGAGCGTGCCGTAGAGCACCCGTTCGTCGGGCCAGCTCGCGCGATAGACGACCGCGACGGGACATCGCGCGCCGTAGAGCGGCGCGAGTTCCGCGACGACGCGCGCCAGATTCGCTAGCGAAAGATGGAGCGCGAGCGTCGCGCCCGAGCGTCCCAGCGTCGCGAGATCTTCGCCGGGCGGCATCGCAGTCGAGCGCGTCGCGGTGCGCGTGAGCACGAGTGTTTGCGCGACGTGCGGCAACGTCAATTCGCGGCCGAGCGCGGCGGCCGCCGCCGCGAACGACGGCACGCCCGGCGTGAGATCGTAGGCGATGCCGAGGTCGTCGAGCCGGCGCATTTGTTCCGCCATCGCGCTCCAGATCGAGAGATCGCCCGAATGCAGCCGCGCGACGTCGCAATCGCGCTCGTGAGCGGCGACAAATTCCGCGACGATTTCGTCCAGCGTGAGCTCAGCCGTATCGACGATGCGCGCGTCCGGCGGCGCGAACGCGAGGATCTGGCGCGGCACGAGTGCGCCGGCGTACAGACAGACGGGCGAGCGTGCGACCAGATCGCGCCCGCGAATCGTAAGGAGATCCGGCGCGCCGGGGCCGGCGCCGATGAAATGGACGATCATGCCCGCTCCGCGACCGCGCAGGTACAGTTGCGCCCAGTCGTGCGCACGGCGACGAGCCGGCCGCGCGAACTCAGCGCCGCAAGAGCCGCCGCTTCCGCAACGCTGGCAGTCGCGACGCTTGCGAGTGCGCGCGGCGATGCGGTCACGACGCCGTCGACGCGTGCGAGCGTCGCCGCGTCGAACGTGACGACGTCCATGCCGAGCGCTGCCGCGACATCGCGCGCGAGCGCCACACGACGATCGAGCGTTGCGATGACGGCGTTGCTCGCGAGCGGCGGGGACGAGCCCGGCACGATGGTGCGCGACTCATCGCTCCACAGCGCTGCGAGCGTCGCCGTGGAAAGCGACGCGAGCGTCGTTTCGATCAGACGCACGACGTCTTCCGCGCGTGCGGAAGACGTCGCGCCGAAGCCGATGGCGACGCGCGCGTTCACCGGCGATACGTCCATTGCACGAGCGGCAGCGCCGGACGCCACGCGAGCATCGTGCCGACGGGGCTCGCGCGCTCGATGCCGATGCGGATGAGTTCGCCGCCGTGCGCCGCCTGCGCGTCGAGCAGCACGCGCTCCGCTTCGAGCGTCACGGCGTTGGCGACGAGCCGCCCACCGCGCTCGAGCACCGCCAGTGCCGCGGCGAGAACGCCGGGAGCCGTAACCCCGCCGCCGATAAAAATTGCCTGGGGTCGTTCGCACGCTGCGAACGATGCCGGAGCGTCGCCGTCGATCACGCGTAAATCGGGCACGCCGAGCGCGCGCGCGTTTCGGGCGATACGCTCCGCGCGAATCGCGTCGCGTTCGAAAGCGACCGCGCGACAGGCCGGATGCGCGCGCATCCACTCGATGCCGATCGACCCGGCGCCCGCGCCGACGTCCCACAACAGTTCGCCCGGCCGCGGTCCCAAGCGCGCGAGCGCGATCGCGCGCGCATCGCGTTTGGTCAGCGCGCCGTCGTGCGCGTACGCGTCGTCCGGCAACCCCGGCACGCAGCCGAGCTCTGCCCGGAGCGCGGCCGGCGTCGTATCGTTCACCGATGTAACGATTCGCGCGAGGGACAGCGCCACGAGGTTGAGATCGTCGACGCGCGCGTGCGGCCACGTCGCCGCGACGCCGTCGATACGCCGTTCGCGCGGTCCGCCGAGCGCTTCGAAAACGGTCAGCGCGCTCGGGCCGAAACCGGCTTCCACGAGCATCGCCGCGAGCGTCGCGGGCGTCGTGCCGTCTTCACACAACACGACGATGCGCCGGCCGTCGAATAACGCCGCGCGCACGCGTTCGAGCGGACGGCCGACGGCGGAGAAGGCGAGTACGTCCTCTTGGGGCCAGCCGAGTCGTCCGCAGGCCAGCGCATACGACGACGGTTGCGGATAGATCGTGAACTCGCGCGCATCGACGCGGCGCGCGATCGAGCCGCCGATCCCGAAGAACATCGGATCGCCGCTCGCGACGATTGCGACCGCGCGGCCGCGTTCGCGCGCGAGCAACTCGTCGACGAAGCCCATCATCGGCGACGGCCACGCGCAGCCGCGCGCGTGTAGCTCGGGTGCGAGCAGCGACAGCGTGCGCGTGCTGCCCGCGATCAGCTCGGCGCGTTCCAGCGCGGCGCGGGCAGCCGCGCCGATACCGTTCATGCCGTCCTCGCCGATGCCGACGATCGTAAGCCACGGCGCGACCTCAGCGGGCATGGGCCAACGGCGTTCCATCGCGATCGACGACGAGCACGTCGAGTTCGATCGTCGCGCCGGCGAGCACGCCGAGCGCGCTCGTGCGCGCTCGCGCCGCGACGAGTTCGGCCAGCGTGACGCCCGCCGCCGTCGCGAGCTGGTGCGCTTCGAGACCGCTATTCGCGGCCGCGATCGCTGCCGCGAGCGCATCGCCCGCGCCGCCTTCGCGCGCGAGTTCGGCCAGCGCCCGCAAATCGAGTTCGCTGCGCTTCGAATGCAGGTCGAGATGGCCTTGCGCGAGTTTGGTCATCTTCGCGAAGCCGCCCGCGATCGTTACGCGCGGCACCGGATGGAGCCGGACGTACTTGAGCAGGCCGCCGACGAAATCGCCCATGTCGATGAGCGCGCCCAGCGGCAGATCGAACATGCGCGCGACGGTTGCCTCCGACGTCGACCCCGTCGACCCCGCGACGTGCGTGTGACCGCAGGCGCGCGCGACGTCGATGCCCTCGTGGATCGTCGCGATCCACGCCGCGCAGGAATACGGCACGACGATCCCCGTCGTTCCGAGAATCGAAAGACCGCCGAGGATCCCGAGCCGCGGATTCCACGTATGCTTCGCGATTTCTGCGCCGCCGGGAATGGCGAGCTCGATCTCGACGTCACCGCTCGCGCCGTAGCGCTTCGCTACCGTAGTAATTGCCGTACGCATCATGTCGCGCGGGACGGGATTGATCGCGGGCTCGCCGACGGCCAACGGCAAGCCGGGCTTCGTAACCGTTCCGATACCTTCCCCCGCGACGAAACGAACGCCGCTGCCGCGTGCGGTGGCGCGCACGCTCGCGAGCACGAGCGCACCGTGCGTGACGTCGGGATCGTCACCGGCATCTTTGATGACGCCCGCCGTCGCGACCCCGTCGCCCAAGCGTTCGGTCGCGACGGCGAACGCCACCGTCTTGCCGTTCGGAAGCACGATCTCGACCGGATCGACGAACGCGCCGGTGAGCAATGCCGCATACGCCGACGTCGTTGCCGCCGTCGCACACGCACCGGTCGTCCAGCCGCGCCGCAGCGCCGTCGGCTCGGCATTCACGATCACACACGCGTGGCCGGCAGGGCGGCGAACGTCGGTGACGCGTGCGCGGGCAGCGCGAGCGCGTCGTCCCGCTGCGGAGACGTCCGCGGCGTATAGACGAACCTGCGGGCTCCCGGCGCACCGAAGGCGCGCGTCGTCGATGCGCCGACGATCACGAGCGTGCGCATATCGACGTCGCGTGCGCAGAGGTCGGCGAGCGCGATCACGCGCACGGCTTCCGTCGGGCCGCCGACATCGCGCGCGAGCACGACCGGGGTCGCGGCGTCGCGATGGCGCAGAAGGATGGCCCGCGCCTCGCCGAGCTGCCAGAGCCGCTGCGACGACACGGGATTATACAGTGCTAAAGCGAGATCGGCACGTGCCGCCGCATCCAGCCGCGCGGCGATCGTCTCCCACGGCTTGAGCCGATCGGAGAGTGAGATCACGGCGAAATCTCCGCCCAGCGGCGCGCCGACGCGCGCCGCTGCGGCCGTCATCGCGGAGATGCCGGGCACGACACGCACCTCGAGATCGCGCCAGGCGGCGGGACCGCCGTCGAGCGCTTCCATCACGGCCGTCGCCATCGCAAAGATGCCGGGATCGCCCGCCGAAACGACGCAGACGCGTTTCCCGGCCGAAGCGAGTTCGAAGGCGTGACGCGCGCGTTCGAGTTCGACGCGATTATCGCTCGCATGACGCGTCTGCCCCGCGCGTACCGGCACGCGCTCGAGATACGGCCCGTAGCCGATGAGATCGCTCGCCGCCGCTAGCTCCCGGGCGGCTTCCGGGGCGAGCCAATCGGGACCGGCGGGGCCGAGCCCGACGACGACGACCGTCCCGCCGCGCGCGAGGCGCGCTTCCCGTTCGAGCAGCTTATCGCGCGCCGGTAATTCGGCCGTTCCCGGTACGATGATGAGCGAGAAGTACGGCACGCTCGCCGGCTCGGCGTCGGCGAGCGGCACGATCCGTTCGGCTGCCATCGTCGCGCGTTCGATGTACAGCGCGCGATCGAAGACGTTCGCTCGCAAGAGCGCGGAGCGCACCTTTGCGAAGTTGCGGCCGAGCTTCATGATCGCGTACGCGCCGCCGCCCGCGAGCCGCCGTGCCAGTTCGTCCTCTGGAAGCGTTCCCGGCAGAATCGCCATCTCGGTATCCCGCCGCACGAGCGGCGTACTCAAACGCGCCGCCGCCGCCATCACCGAACACACACCCGCAACCACTTCGGTCCTAAAGCGTTCCGCGAGCCGGTCGTGGAGATACATGTACGAGCCGTAAAAAAACGGGTCGCCTTCGCAAAGCACCGCTACGTCGCGACCCGCTTCCAGATGGGTCGCGATCGCTGCGGCCGAGGCGTCGTAGAACGAGGCCATCGCGGCATCGTAGCCCTCGGGCGGCAGCGAACGTTCCGCCGTGACCGGATAGATCATCGGCAATTCGATCTGATCGGGCCGCAGGTCGGCCGCCACCACGGCACGGGCGTTACTGCGGCCGTGCTGCGCCGCGTGGTAGGCGACGACGTGCGCGGCGCGCACGATCCGCGCGGCTTTGAGCGTGATGAGTTCGGGATCGCCCGGGCCGACGCCGACGCCGTAGAGTTTGCCGTAGTGCGGTTGCGCGTTCATTCCGTGTCGCTCGCGAGCGCGTTGACCGCAGCCGATGCGATGGCGCTGCCCCCGCGCCTGCCGTGAAGGGTGATGTAAGGAATGCCCAGCTCGTTTGCGGCGAGCGCGGCTTTCGATTCCGCTGCGCCGACGAAGCCGACGGGAAAACCGAGGACGAGCGCGGGCCGCGGTGCGCCCCCCGACCATATCTCGAGCAGATGGAAGAGCGCCGTCGGCGCGTTGCCGATAGCGACGACCGCTCCGCCGAGCCGCGCGCGCAAGAGCTCGAAGGCCGCCGCGCTGCGCGTGGTGCCGAAGGTTTCAGCAAGTGCGGCGGTTCTGTCATCGCGCAGCGCGCACTCAACGTCGTTGTCGCGCGGCAGACGCGCGCGCGTCACGCCCGCGGCGACCATCGATGAATCGCAGAAAATCGGCGCGCCTCGCAGCAGCGCGTCGCGCCCGGCTTCAGCGGCGCCCGCGGAGCTCGCGACATCGCGCGGAAGATCGGTCATACCGCACGCGTGAATCATGCGCACGAGCGTCCGCGCGAGGACGGGCGACGCCGCACCGAGATCGGCTTCCGCGCGAATCATTGCGAACGACGCACGGTAGATCGCCGCGCCGTCTTTCTCGTACGCGTACGTCATGTGAGAGCTCCTTCGCGAACGGTTGCGACGGCCGCTTCGCGCACGCGCACCTCGGTAGCGAGTGCGATCGCCGCCGCTGCGTCGAGCAACGCGGCGACCGGCTTGCCGTGCAGCCAAACGTCGTAACCGCCGGCCGTCGCGACGACGTCGACGTCCGCGCCACGCCGCATCGCACAACGTTTTGCGCAGCCCGCGAAGTTGACGTTGAAGGACGCTTCGACGTCGTGGGAACGCGTTGCGGCGTGCGACTGCGCAACGATTGCCGCGTACGTGGCCGCATCGCCGCGCACGTCGGCCAGCGCCGCGTCGCACGCGCCACGGCCCGCGCAGGCGGCGACGCCCGCGAACCCAGAACGCGTATCGAGCGGTATGCCGGAAGCCGATAGCGCCTCTTGGGCGCGTGCGAGCGCAGCGCGTGGAAAATCACCCAGCACGACGCCGCGCCACGAAGCCAGTCGCACGTCAGCGCCATGCTCGCACGCCAGTTCCGCGAGCGTTACCGCTTGCGCCGCATCGATGCGTCCGAGCGGAATCGACGGCACGAGGTCGATCCGCTCGGCAGCAACCGAAGCGAAGATTCCGAGCGGCACGTTCGCCGCTTCGGAGTTCCGACTCGGTGCAAACGGCTGACGAATTCGACGATCGTTCTCCGCCCGCACCGACGCGTACGTCCGTACGTGCGCGGCAAGCTGAGACGGAATGCGTTCGAGCTGGCTCGGCAGCGTCGCGAGCCGCCAGGTGCCGGGCGCGCATCCCGCTTCTTCGGCGACGGCAAGCGCGTGACGCGCGAGCGCGAGCATCACCGGCACGACGTCGTCCCCGCCGACGTCGAGCACGCGTGCTCCGCCGGCGACGGAGATGGCGAAGCGCGGCACGCCTTCGCCCGCGGACGCGCGCGCGACGAGATCGGCGCCGCGCGTATCGGCACCGCGGCCGCCGCCGTCGAACGCAAACAAGAACTTCGGCGGTAAAGCGACCAGCGCGAGATCGGCGACGAGCGCACGATCGAGGGCTACGACGAACGGCCGCACGTCGCAGCGTTCGGTCGGGTCGACGCCGGCGAACGGATTCCCGACGATGTTCCGGACGCGTTCGTGCGCGGCCGACGGCAAGAGGCCAGCGGACTCAAGCGTCGCCACAACCGCGGCGAGGTCGCCTTCGCGCAGACCGCGCAGCTGCACGTTGGCTCGCGCCGTAATATCGAGTTCGCCATCGCCGTAGCGCTCGGCGATGTCCGCCAGCACGCGAAGCCCAGCGGTCCCGAGGTACCCGCCAGGAACGCGTACGCGTGCGAGCGCGCCGTCGTCCGCTGCAATCGCACGCACGGCACCGGGACAACGGTCGTCGCTGCCGTGCGGCGCTACGGGCGAGGCAGCGCTTACCACGCGCGCGACCACGGGGGGCCCGGATGTTCGGCCGTGCGCAGACGTGCGTCGATGCCGTTACGCACTTCGCTGACGCGCGCGCAGAGCCATAACACGTCGCTAAGGCGGTTGAGATATTCCAGCACCGTCGGCTGAATCACGCCGCCGCTGGTCACGTAGCGCACGTTGGCGCGCTCGGCGCGGCGGCAGATTGCACGCGCGACGTCGAAGCCGGCCGACTCCTCGAACTCACCAGGAATCGACCAATCGCGCAGCACGTTGGGTTCGGCTTCGAAGCGTTCGACCAGATCGTCGAGGCGCTGCACCATCGCTTTGGTGATCTCGGGAATCGGTTTCTTGGCTTCGGGACGCGTCGAGACGGCGGAGCCGACGACGAAGAGTTCGCGTTGAATCGCGCGGATCTCGCGGCAGATTTCCGCATCGTTGCAGCGCGTTCGCGCGAGACCGATGACCGTGTTAAGTTCGTCGATCGCCCCGTACGCTTCCACGCGCGCGTCGGCTTTGGAAATTTCGCCGCCGCCGCCGAGGCGCGTGATGCCGCCGTCGCCGCGGCGCGTCGTCACGGAGGCTTGCCGCCGCTTCGGTTCGTCGTTCATGCGGTTGCCATCCATTCGCGCACCGTCGCGCCGAGGGCGCGTTCGGAACAATCGTCGAGGTGCCGATACGTCGCCGCGAGCACGTTCGCCAAACGCGCGGCAAATCCGAAGCGCAGCCGGCCCGACTCCGTATCGACACAGAGCGCGCGCACGCCGCACGCGCGCAGCCGCGCGGCCTCGCGCCAGGCCAGCTCGAGCGCCCCGAGCTCGGGCGCGTTCGCCCGCGCGTCGCTGACGACCACGAGATGGGCGCTTGTCGCGGGTTCGCGCTGCGCGTGCGCCGCGATGAGATCGTGCGCGTGCGCCAAGCCGCGGCCGAGCGGCGTGCGCCCGCCCGTGGCGAGCGCGCGCAGCCGCCGATAGGCGAGCACGGCGCTGCGCGTCGGGGGGACGAGCGTCTCGGCGCCGTCGCCGCGAAACGCGACGAGCGCTACGGCGTCGCGCCGGCGATAGGCGTTTGCGAGCAGCGAACAGACGACGCCCTTCGCGGCCCGCATCCGCGCGGCCGCCGCCATCGAACCCGAGGCATCGACGAGAAAGACCACGAGCTGGCGCGCGCGCCCGCGCCGTTGCACGAAGCGCACGTGCTCCGGCTCGATCGCGAACGCGTCGGTGCCGGCAAACGCGCTAGCGTGTGCGGCGGCTCGAATGGTCGCGAGTGCCGAGATGCGGGAGGTCGCAGTAGCGATGGTTCGCGAGATGCCGCCGGTGGCATCGGCCGTACCGCGACCCCGCGCCGCGACGCTACGATCCGCGGCGCGCACGACGCGCGCAAACGGACGCGTAGCATCGTGCGCGATCTCGATTCCGGCCCCGATTTCAAAAATTTGTCTCCGCGAGTTCGTCGCGTCCTTCGCCGTCGCTTCGCTACTTTTCGCCGGTGCAGTCGTTGCCGACTCGTCGCGCCCGGTACCATCGCGCGAAGGCTCGTTGCCTCCGCGTTTGCTGGGCACGCTTACGCTTGGCGCGCTGCCATCTTGCGGCGGTTCGGGCGCGCTTGCATGTTGCGCGTTGCGGTTTTGCGCGCTGCCATTTTGTGACGAGCCGTTCTGCGACGGTGGCGGAGCGCTCGGCGGCAGCGGCGCGCCGGGACCGGGCTCGCGGCGGCGATGCGCGAGCGCGGCCGGCGCTGCGAGATCGATATCGTCCTCGGTGACGCGCGTGCGTCCGTCGAGTGCCGCGATCGCGCGGGCGGTGCGCACGATCGTGAGATCGGCACGCATACCTTCGGCGCACGCGGCGAGCGCGTATTCGGCCGCACGGCGCAGACACGCGCGTTCGACGCTCACGTCCGCGAGGAGGGCGCGGGCACGCGTCACTCGCTCGCGGAGCGCTGCGGTCGCGCGATCGTAGCCGGCCGCGAACGTCGCGGGATCGCGATCGAAGGCGACGCGCCGCTCCACGATCTCGACGCGCCGCTCGAGATCGTCGTCGTTCTCGATCGCGACGCAGAGCCCGAAACGGTCGAGGAGCTGCGGCCGCAGTTCGCCCTCTTCCGGATTCATCGTGCCGACGAGCACGATCCGCGCGTCGTGGGCGAACGAGGCGCCGTCGCGTTCTACGACGTTCGAGCCGGTTGCCGCCGCATCGAGCACCACGTCGACGAGATGGTCCGGCAAGAGATTTACTTCATCGACGTACAAAATGCCGCGGTTCGCACGCGCGAGCAAGCCCGCTTCGAAGCGGCGCTCGCCCGCGAGCAGGGCGCGTACGTCGAGCGTTCCGATCACGCGATCTTCAGTCGCCCCGATCGGCAACTCCACGAACGGCGTCGCGACGCTCGCCATTGCGGGGGCGCCCGCTTCCGGCGCGCGATTGAATGCGTCGCCCGGGATCACGTCGAGCGGTGGTAAGAGATCGGCGAGCGCGCGCACCGCGGTCGATTTCGCCGTACCGCGCGTACCCGTGACGAGCACGCCGCCGATCGCCGGGTCGACGGCGATCCGCAGCAGCGCCGCTTTGAGATCGTCTTGACCGACGATCGCCGCGAACGGAAAATTAACGGACATCGGCGAGCGCCTCCGTGCGATCTTCGAGCGCGCCCTCGATCGCGAGGAGTTCGTCACGCAGCGCCGCGAGCGTTCGCGCGTCGGGTTCTTCCCATAAGCCGCGTGCCGCCGCTTCGAGCAGCCGTTCGCTCATCTCGCGCGCGCTCCACGGATTGGACGCGGCGAGAAACGCCCGATTCTCGTCGTCGAGCACGTAGGCATGCGCGACGCGGTCGTACATCCAATCCTCGACGACGCCGGCGGTCGCGTCGTACCCGAAGAGGTAATCGACCGTCGCCGCCATCTCGAGCGCACCTTTGTAGCCGTGACGGCGCGCGCCCGCGATCCATTTGGGATTGACGACGCGCGAGCGGAAGACGCGCCGCGCTTCGTCGGCGAGCGTACGAACTTTCGGCATCGCGGGATCCGATGAGTCGCCGAAAAATGCGTGGGGTTCGGAGCCCGTAAGCTCGCGCATCGCGGCGATCATACCGCCGTGATGCTGCAGGTAGTCGTCGCTATCGAAAATGTCGTGTTCGCGATTGTCTTGATTCTGCACGGCGATCGTCGAAGCCGCGAGTCGCTCACGGAATTCCGCGGGCGCCGGTTCCCCGAATGCGTCGCTGCCGTAGGCGAACGATCCCGCCGCAAGATAGGCATCGGCGAGATCGCCGCGGTCGCGCCACGTACCCTCGCTGATCGCGCGCAAGACGCCCGTTCCGTAGGCGCCGGACTTGTTTCCGAAGACGCGAAAGCGGCAGCGTCGGCGCGCTTGCGCCGGATCGCTGCCGCTCGCGATGCGCGCTCGTTCGTCGCTCTGCGTCGCCGCCCGCAGGAAATTCGCGTCGCCCGGTTCCTCGAGATCGGCGACGAGGGCGACCGCGCGATCGAGCAGCGTGACGACGTTGGGAAAGGCATCGCGAAAGAAGCCGGAGATGCGCACCGTCACGTCGATGCGCGGGCGGCCGAGTTCGGCGAGCGGCACGGCTTCGAGCCCGCTCACGCGCCCGTTCTCCGGATGCCACTGCGGCCGCACGCCGAGCAGCCATAAAATCTCGGCGACGTCGTCGCCCGAGGTGCGCATGTTGGACGTGCCCCACACCGTCATCGCGATCGAGCGCGGAAACGTACCGTCCTTCTCCGTCGCCCGCGCGAGGAGCGCATCGGCGAGCCGCACGCCCACGCTCCACGCAAAGCGCGACGGAATCGCGCGCACGTCGACGGCGTAAAAGTTGCGTCCCGTCGGCAGAACGTTGGCCATCCCGCGCGTCGGCGGTCCGCTCGGCCCCGGCGGCACGTGCCGCCCGCGTAGGCCCGCGACGAGATTGGTCATTTCGTCCGTCGACTGAAGCACGTCGGGCACGATGCGCCGCTGCACGAATGCGGCCGTCGTCGCGAACGATCCATTTGGTGGTAAACCATGCGCGGCGAGCAACGCGGGCACGTCGATGGCGCCACCGGTAACGACCGCATCGCTGCCGTGCGCGCGCAGGTCCGCCGCCGCGACGATTTCTGCCACGAGCGTGCGGGCGAGCGCGTCGATCGCATCGCGCACGTCGCGCACCGTCGGCGCCCGATCGGCCGGCAACGGCAGCGTCGATGCAGCCGGCAGCGCGCCGACATACGGCACGCCGCCCAGTGCCGCATCGGCGAGCTGGGCGAACGCGAGAGCGAGGTCGTCGGCGAGCGCGTGCAACACGCCGCGCGCCTCGGGTGCGTCCAGACGCACGAGCGCGAGCGTGAGGTCGACCAGGCGCGAACCTTGCGGCGGCGTGCCAAACACGTGCAGACCGTCGCGAATCTGCAGGTCGCCGAGTTCGCAGAGATACCCGTCGACGTGCTGCAAGAACTCACCGAAGGCGTCCCCTTCCGGCAGCGCGTCGACGCCGAGATCGCGCTGCAAGTCGGCGGCGACGACGCTCTGCCAGATGGCGCCCGCGATCAGCGGCGCCTTGTCGGGGTCGATACGTTCGGCCGCCGCGTATTCGCCGAGTAGCCGTTGCAGTTTGGCGAGTTCGTCGTAGGTCTCGGCTTTGGTCATCGGGGGCACGAGATGATCGATCACGCACGCGTGCGCGCGGCGCTTGGCCTGCGTGCCTTCGCCCGGATCGTCGACGATGAACGGATAGAATAGCGGCACGTCGCCTTGCGCGAGCGTGGGATAACACGCGGCGGAGAGCCCGAGCGCTTTTCCCGGGAGCCACTCGAGCGTTCCATGTTTGCCGCACTGCACGATCGCATCGACGCCGAAAACGTCGCGCAGCCAACGATATGCGCCGAGGTAGTGATGCGTCGGCACGAGTTCGCCCGAATGGTATACGGCCAAAGGATTTTCGCCGAACCCGCGCGGCGGCTGAATCATTACGAACACGTTGCCGCAGCGCAGCCCCGCGACGTAGACGGCGTCGCCCGTGCGGTACGCGTCGCCCGGCGCTTGGCCCCATGCATCCGCGAGTTCCGCGCGCACGCGGTCGGGATACGCGTCGTTCCAACGCCCGTAGTCGGCGGTCGAGAAACGCGCTTCGGCGAATGCGAGTTGCTCTTCGGTGAGCGCGTCGACGTCGTAGCCCCCGCGGGCCAACAGCGCCGCCATCAACGCGTCGCCGTCCGGCGGGATGTCGCCGATATCGTAGCCATCGTCACGCAACGCGTGCAACATCGCGACGACCGAGGCCGGCGTATCGAGGCCGACGGCACCGCCGACGCGCCCCTGCCGGTTTGCGAAGTTCGTCAGCACGAGCGCGATCCGCTTCTCCGCGTTGGGCACGCGACGTAAGCGCACGTAACGCGTGGCGAGCCGCGCGAGGGCATCGGTCTGCTCGGAATCCGCGCACGCAAGCGACGTCACGGGATCGCGGAACGCGAAGACCGGGCCGTCGATCTTGCCGTCGAATTCCGGCATCACGATCTTCGTCGCCGCATCGAAGGGCCCGAGCCCGGCGGCGCTCGCGCGCCACGCATCGACGGTCTGCATCGTCGTCACGCCCTGCAGCAGCGGGACGTCGAGCGTTGCGTCGGCGCGCAGCGCGGGACCGACGCTTCGCACGAGCCGCTCCTCGCGCGAGAGATCGCTCGCCGCATACGAGAGCACGCTGATGACCACGTCGACGCACGCCGCGCCGTTGCGCATGAACGCACTCGCGTACGCGAGCGGCAGATCGCCAACGCGGTCGCAGTCTCTTAATGAGTAAACGAACACCGGTAGCACGTCGAGATCGCGCGCTTCGCAAGCGCGCACGAGCGCGTCGACGTGTGCGAGATTGCCGCTGGCCCAATCGGAGCGATAGAACACGATGCCCGCGACGCCGCGCCGCGCGTGCCAATGCCGCATCGCGAAGGCGGCGCGGTCGAGCCGCGCGCACGCCGCCTTATCGGGCGCATCGGGATGATAGAAACCCCATTGCGGCGTCTCTTCCGGCGCGACGGCACCGAACGCCGTGCCGAGTACCGCATCGGAGACGTAGCGGAACATCTGCGCGACGTTGGCGGCGCCGCCGGAGAAGGCGTACGCGAACGTCGCGCGCAGCGTCTCGAGCGGCTCGGTCGAAAGTGCGTCTAGTTCGGGATCGCTCTGCGCTTCGCCGGAGATCGCGACGACTCTGAAGTCGCGTTCCCGCGCGAGCGCGACTAGCGTTTCGAAGCCGTGCTCGAAATAGCCGCGTCCCCCCAGCACGCGCACGATCGCCACGCGCACGTCGGCCAGCGCCGCGCGGACCGCGGCCGAGTCGCCGAGCAAGTACGACGCGTGCACCGTTACATGCGGGAACCCGGCGGGCAGCGCCGCCGCCGCCGCGCGCGCTGCGGAAAGATCGGTCTCTACCGCCGAGATGAACGCGATCATGCCGCGCTCCGTCCGACGCGTAAGCGCTCGCGCACCAGTAGCGCGAGGGCCGTGACCGCGAGCAACGCCACCGTCACGGCGCTTAAGAGCGCCTCGTCGAACGGCGGCGACCCGCCCAAGAGTTCGGAAATGCGCAACACCGCAACCGCGAGGGCCACGAGCGTCACGACCACGATCCACGGCCGCCGCTTGCGCGCCGCCGCCGCCGCATTGCCGCCGACGATGCGCGCGACGAAGAGACTGTCGAGCGTGTCGGTAACGATCATGCCGCCGCAGAATGCCGCCCCGATCGCGAACCCGACCGACGCGTGCGCGCTCGAAAAAGCCGCGCCGTAGGCGACGAGCTGGCTCGACGTCTCGAAGCCGAGACCGAAAAGCGCTCCGATCGGAAGCGCGACGAGCGGATGGCGCGCGTCGCGCAAGGCCCGCGGCAAGAAGGTCGCGCGCGACGGCCGCGCGCCGCTCGGAAGCGCGAGCGTCACGAGATTCCAGACGACCATCGCGCCGAGCACGACGATACTTGCGATGCTGCCGGCGCGTTCCAGCGTGCTCGACGTCGCCATCACGTGCGAGCCGACCGACGCGGCGAGCATCGCGATCGCGAGCACCATGGCGGCATGCCCGAGCGCGAAGAGCGTGCCGACGAAGCGGCTAGCGCGGGGCATGCGTTCCGACGCGTTGCGCGTCAGATTGTCGATCGCCGCGAGGTGGTCGGGATCGGCGCCGTGACGTAGTCCCATCGCAAAGACGGCGAGCGCGGCGGGTGCTATGACGGGCCTCCGAACGCGCGCGCGGCATCGAGAAACGCATCGACGGCCGGCTGATACGCGCCGAGATGCACGTGCACGTACGACGCATGAACGCGCCCGCGCGCGAAGCCCTCCGATTCGCCTTCGATCGCGAACGCCGCAGCGTCGCCGCTCGCGTAACGCGTACGCGAATAATGGAACTCGTGGCCGCGCACGACTGCCCCGCGTGCGAAGAATGGGCCCTCGGCGAGCGCGCGCGCTTCCACGTAGCGCAGCGCCGAACGTTTGGGCGACATGGTCGAAATCGCCGGGATCGCGCCGACCATCGGGTGCGTCGCGGCGCCGGTTTCGAGCGCCTCGCCGAGGTACATCAGGCCGCCGCATTCGGCGTAGGCGGGCATACCGGCGGCGATTGCGGCGCGCAAGCCTGCCCGCGCCGCGCCGTTAGCCGCGAGCGCCGGCGCGTGCGCTTCGGGGTAGCCGCCGCCGACGAACGCCGCCGCGACGTTCGCGGGGAAGGGATCGCGCAGCGGCGCGTACGGAACCAGTTCCGCCCCGCCGTCGCGCAGCGCGTCGAAACTCCCCTCGTCGTAGAACCAAAACGCCTCGTCACGCGCGACCGCCACGCGCACCGGCGTACTCGTGCTGCGCGCCGACTGGGCATCAGGCGCAATCACGCGCAGCGGCGGCGCGCAGGCAGCGGCGGCAACGAGGGCGTCGAGATCGACGTCGCGTTCGACGACGTCGGCGGCAGCGGCAAGCATCGTCTCCCACGCATCGCCCCCCGGCGCCGCAAGGCCGAGATGGACGCTCGCGATCGTCAGCCGCTCGTCGCGGCGGATCAGCCCCAGCACCGGCACGCCGGCAGCGGCGCAGGCGTCGCGCACGGTGGCGGCGTGCTTGTCGCTTGCGACATTATTGAGAAGCGCACCGACGACGTTGAGGCGCGGGTCGAAGCGCGCCAGCCCGAAGGCGATCGCACCGATGGTCGCCGCCGCCTTCGCGCAATCGAGGACTAACACGACCGGCGCCTCGAGAATGCGCGCCACGTGCGCGGTCGAACCGGCGCCGCTCCCGTGTCGCCCGTCGAAGAGGCCCATGACGCCCTCGACGATCGCGATGTCGCGGGCGCGCGTGCCGCGTTCGAACGAACGTGCCACGAGCGCCTCGGGCGCGAGATAGGCATCGAGATTGCGCGCCGGAGCACCGCTCGCCCGAGCGAGGTGGGCCGAGTCGATGAAGTCCGGACCGCACTTAGCCGCCACGACGGTGCGGCCGCGCCGGCGCAGTGCCGCGACGATGCCGAGCGCGAGCGTGGTTTTACCGGAATCGCTGGACGCCGCGCCGAGCACGATGCGCGGCATCGTGCGTTCGCCAATTGCTGGATGAGTCAGGGTACGCCAACCTTCGTGCGAGGTGTTGGGCGATTGCGTTCGGCTCAGTATCCTGACTCGCGGATCGTCGCCCTCGTGCTCGCCGCCTTCCCGCTTTCGCAGTGACGGACGAGCGGCTCCCCGCTTACAGTGGCGCGACCGTCCCGGATTCCCACCGGGTTCCTGACGCGAACGCTGCATCGTTACTGTGTGCCCCGGCTCGCGAAGTCCTGGCACTTGGAGGGAGCGGCCAGTTTAGCTCGACAGCACTTCGAGCCGGATGCGGTTGGTCTTCGGACCGAAGAAACCGATCGTTACGGCGACGAGAGCATAGCGATGGCGATGATGACGAACACGCCGGTCGAACCGTGAAGCTTCAGGACCGAAGCGATCAGAAAGCCGATGAAGATCGAGCTGAAACGGCTCCAGCTATAGACGAAGCCGACGGCTTGCGAGCGAATCCGCGTTGGGTACAGTTCCGCCTGATAGGCGTGGAAGGCGCTCGAGAACCAGTTGTTGGCAAGCGTGATGACGCCGCCTAGCAGGATGATCCCTGCGGCGCTGCGCTGCTGCGACACAGCAGTCCGCAGGTGGCGATAAGCAACGCGAGCCCGACGATCTGCCATTTGCGCTCGACGACGTCGGCGTACTTCATCGCGATGAGCGGGCCGAACGGATTGAGAATCGCGATCAAGAAAACGAACGTCAGCGATTTCGTCACCGTAATGCCTTCGCTCACGAGTAAGGTCGGGACCCACGCGGCGAAACCGTAGAAGCCGATCGTCTGGAAAAGGTTGAACACCGTCAGCATCGCGCTGCGCGGCGCGTACTGTTTGCTCCAAATCTCTCGCCACGAACCGCGCTGTGCTACGTTTTCCTGCGGCAGAACGTTCGGCTCCGCCAGGGCGCTGCCGGTACTGGCGACGGTGCGCCGTTCCATGTCGGTCATGATCGTGTCGCCTTCGTGCGAACGGCCGTGCGTTTCGAGCCAGCGCGGCGACTCGGGCAAATGCCGTTGAATCGGTCCGATGAAGAGCGCACCGGCGGCGCCGAGCATCGCAACGTAGCGCCAGCCATCCAAGCCGAAGAACTGGTGCGGGACGAGCAGTAGCGAGAGCACCGCGACGACCGGGACCGCGCAGAATACGATCGCCTGACTCCAGGCGATGTACGTGCCGCGCGCGTCTTTGGGCGTGATCTCGCTGACGTACGTATCGATCGTGATCAGCTGCACGCCGACGCCGATGCCCGCAACAAAGCGCCAGAAATCGATCAGTCCGGCATCGGGCATGAACGCCATGACGAGCGTGGCGAGCGAATACCACACGAGCGAAACGACGAAGCTCGTGCGGCGCCCGAAGCGGTCCGAGACCCAACTGAAGAGCAGCGTTCCGACGAACATACCGGCGAATCCCGAGCCGACGAAGCTCGCCAGGCCGTTGATATCGAAAAACCCAGCCGTCGTCGCTCTAAAGAGGCCGGCTTTGACGAACCCGACCGCGATATAGCCCGTCATGAAGAGGTCGTAGAATTCGAAGAAGCCGCCCGCCGAGATGCGCGCGACGAGCCCGAAGAGATATTTCGAGGGAGGCAGCCGGTCGAGGCGAGCGGCGATCGTCGCCGGCGCCATTGTCGCGCTTGCCATCAGTGCGCGTGTGCCAGCGGCGCGGAGAGCGGCGTTCCGCGGCCGACGGCTTCGCGTACGACGTGCGCCGCGCGCTCGAGCGCATCGATGTCGACGTCGAGCGTCGCACCGCAGCGGGCGAGAAAACGCGCCATCTTGACGAGGTCGAGATTACCCGTCGCGCCGGGCGCAAACGGGCAGCCGCCCAGCCCCGCAAGCGCCCCTTCGAACGTCGCGACGCCCGCGGTCGACGCGGCGTAGACGTTCGCGAGTCCGTAGCCGGCCGTATCGTGGACGTGGAGCGATAGCGGCACGTTCGGCAACTCGTTCGCGACCCGCGCGACCCGTTCGCCGACGGTGCACGGATCGGCCGCGCCGACCGTATCGGCGAGCGTGAGTTCGCGGATGCCGCCGCTGACGAGCCGGCGCGCGATCTCGACGACGCGGCCGGATTCGATCGCTTCGTCGCTCCAGGGCGACACGAACGAACACGCGAGAGCCGCGCGCATGGTGACCCCCGCGTACGCCGTGCGCGCAGCGAGCGCGATCTCATCGAAGATCGCCAGGGTGTCGTCGACGGTACGATTGTTGTTGGCCAGCGCATGACGTTCGCTCGCGGACGTCACGAAGACCGCGTCCCACGAACCGTCCGCAAAGCCCGCCGCACGAAATGCCGCGACGGCGCGATCGAGCCCGCGCGCATTCATGATCAGCGCGGAATAGCGCGGACCGTGCGGCAAGGCGACGACGAGCGCTTCGGCATCCGCGAGTTGCGGGACCCACTTCGGATGCACGAACGACGTCGTTTCGATCGACGTGACGCCAGCCTCGATGAGCGCTCGCGCGATCGCGACTTTGTCTGCGGTCGCAACGAAAACGGGCTCGTCCTGTAAACCGTCACGTCCCGTGACGTCGATCAGGCGTGCGTTCATAGCGATGCTACCTCTCCGGCGTTTTCCGCCGCGAAGGCCGCTTGATCCGCGCCGACGGCGCGAGCGGCGTGATGGAGTCGCCCGGGATGACGGAGCAGGCGCGGGACGAGCCCGGGCGTCGCGATCGTACCGCCGCGTTCGTCGGAGACGGTCGTGACGGCGGCGCGGGCCTGCATTTGCGGATCGGCGACGATATCGGCGATCGACGCGACGATGCCGGCGGGAATGCTCGCGGCATGCAATCGCGCGAGCGCATCGTCGAGATCGACTGTCGCCGTCCACGCTTCGATCAGCGCATCGATGACCGCGACGTTGGCGACGCGGTTGGGATTGGAAACGAAGCGCGCATCGTTTGCGAGTTCGGGTTTGCCCAGAACGTCGCACAGGCGCTTAAAGATCGGTCCCGAGTTGGCAGCGATCGCGACGAACTTCCCGTCTTTCGTGGCGTACGTGCCGCTCGGCGCCGCCCGCTGGTAACGATTGCCCAGGCGCTCGCTGACGAAGCCCGCGTGCGCAAAGTCCGGCAGTAAACCTTCGGTGAGACTGAAGAGCGATTCGACGAGCGACACGTCGACGTGATCGCCGCCGCCGCCGGCATCGCGCGCGCGCAGCGCGAGCAGCGTGCCCATCGCGGCATACATGCCCGCGATCTCGTCGCCGATGCTTAGTCCCATCCGCACGGGCGGGCGATCGGGGTATCCTGTGACGTACCGAACGCCGCTCAGACTCTCGGCAATATGGCCGAAGCCCGGCCGCGACGCGTAGGGGCCGTCCTGACCATAGCCGCTGATCGAGACGTAGATGAGATCCGGACGCTCGGCTGCGAGCTCTTCGTAGCCTAACCCCCACGCGCCGAGGCGCCCGGGGCGGAAGTTTTCCAAGAGGACGTCGCACTCTAGTGCAAAGCGGCGAACTTCGGCGACGTCCCGCGGGTCGTGAAGATCGAAGGCGACGAAGCGCTTGTTGCGGTTATGCGACTTAAACCACCACGACGTTCCGTCCGGCGCACAGGCGCCCCACGAACGGAGGTGGTCGCCGTCGGGCGCTTCGAGCTTAAAGACATCGGCGCCGAAATCGGCGAGGATGCGGCCCGCAGCGGGCCCCGCGACGGTCGTCGCAATCTCCAAGACTTTCACGCCGTCGAGGGGCGCAATTCCCATACCGGTCTCCATCCCACAATATGGTATAGTAGTTCTTATGTTGGGATAGCCTAGAATACTCGAGGAATGGAGCGAGGCGCAACCGTGCGAATTACCACCATGCTAAAATCGCGGCAAATCTAATCGCTCGCTCCGTTCCTTACGCCGTCGGAATCTTGCCGAATGCACTCAAGCGGCGGGCATGGAACGAAATCGAACACATCGTCAATTAGTGTAGGAGCGAGCATGCGGATACATCGAGCATCGCTTGATGAGGTTGTCGCAGTTGCGACTATCATCGACGAGTACTGTGCTGAAATTGGGGTACTCGTTCGCGACGACCGCAGTCAGTTACATAAATACTTCGACGAAGGTTCGGGCGTGTGGCTGGCCTGTGAGGGGACGAACACGGTGGGCTGCCTCGCCTTACGACCACTCGCAACGCCGGCCGAGGCATGTGAGATAAAACGCCTGTACGTGCGGCCATCGCAACGCGGCATCGGCATTGCCGACGGGCTCATGGATGCCCTCGAGGCCTATGCCGTCATCCAAAACTATCGCCGCGCTTTTCTCGATACGAAGGACGATCTTCAAGCGGCAGTCCGCTTCTACGCTCGTCGGGGATATACGCCGTGCGAGCGTTACAACGACAATCCGCAGGCGACGATCTTCATGCAGCGCCGGCTGCGTTGAGGGGAGCGTGAGAGAACAACTTCCGGGAGCGCAGACCGTCGCGCGTGTGACGGCCCTGCTCGATTTATTCAGCCCCGAACGAACGAGCCTCAGCGTCGCGGAGACGGCTGCCCTGCTCGCGCTACCGCGTTCGACCGTTCATCGTTTGCTTGCGGCGCTGCGCTTGAGCGGCTACCTCCGGCAAGACGAGCGCACCGCCCGGTATCACATCGGCGCGCGAACGCTCTACCTCGCCCGCCTCTACGATCCGCTGCGCCTCGTCGGCGACGTCGCGCGGACGCACCTCCGGCAACTGAGCGACGCCATCGGGGAAAGCACGGCACTCTTCGTGCGCGAGGGCGACTATCGTTATGCGATCGACGCGAACGAGTGCGATCACAAATTGCGCATCGTGATCGACGTCGGCGAACGTCTTCCCCTGGGCCGAGGCGCTGCCGGGCACGTCCTACGCATGTCTGCCGCGCAAGCGAGAGGCGCCCGCGTCATCGTCACGCGTGGCGAACGTGTCTCCAACGCTTGGGGCATTGCATCGCCCGTCTTCGATCGTGCGGGCGAATTGATCGGGGCGCTGGAAGCGCACGGACCGCTCGATCGGATAACGCCCGCCCGCGAACGTCGCTACGCCGCGCTCGTTTCGGCGGCGGCGGCAAAGCTGACCCGAGACATCGGGGGCGCTGCGAGCTAAACGAACGATGCCGCTGGTTTACCGCGCCGCGGCGTCGGTCATACAGGGCGGCCCGTCGTACAGATACAGGACGTCGTTATTCGAACGCGCGATCTCGCTGCGCGCGCGGCCATACGTAGGATCGGGTGTCGGGCGCTTCTTGCTCGTGATGACGAACGCTCGGGGCGCTTGGCAGATCGTTTTTCTCGGATCGGTCGCCGCGCCCGCCCGCAAGTCGTTGGGGCCGTCGAGCGTCGCGACGCGCGGCTGCGTGTAGAACACGAGCGCGTTGCCGCCCGATACCCCTTGAATCGCGACCGCGTCGCCGGGACGCCGCGCGCGTTCGATCGCGGCAGCGAGCGGCGGAATCGGCTTAAAACGCTCGACGAGCGGCTCCCCGAGCACGCCGATGATCAGCACCACGACGACGCTCGCGGCAGAAAGCGCGTAGGGCCCGAGCCACGCGGACGACCGTCGTAAGAGCAATCCGAAGCACGCAATCGAGCCGAAGAGCATCACGAACCCGAGCGCGAGGAAGTCGCTGCGAATCTGCTGGAGATCCGCCGTGAGGCGGTTGTCGTGCGAGAAGGCCCAGATCGCGAAAGCGATGCCGCAGATCGTCAGCGGAACCACGCCCGTCGCGACGAGCGCCGCGCGCCGATCGACGCGATCGACGACGCGATCGAACCACGTCGCGACGAGTACCGCAAACGCCGGTAATTCGAGTGCGATGTAATTGGGCAGCTTCGTCTTCGCCAGACTGAAAAACACGAACGGGACGATCGCCCATACCAGAGCGAGCCGCGCGACATCGCCATCATCGCGCGCGCGCAGCGTCCCGCCGCGCTCGGGCTCGGGCGCACGCGCGTCGCGCCACGCGTGCAACGACGCGGGAACCAAGAACGCGAACCACGGAAAAAAGCCGAGAATGACGACGGGTACGTAGTACCAAATCGGGCCGCTCTGGTTTTCGATCGTGCCGAGATAACGGCCCACCGTATAATGAAGGATCATTTCGTCGAACGCCGTCGGCCCTGCGACGCGATAGAGAGCGACCGCCCACGGCAGCAACAACAGTCCGAACATGCCGAGCCCGAACACCCAATGCCGCACCGGCGGAACGACGATCCGGCGGCCCACGCGGCGCGTCCACAACGCCCACGGCACGATGACGAGCAGCGTCGTCACGAACGCCACCGGCCCCTTCGCGAGCGTCCCGGCTGCAAGCGCGATCCAGCCGCCGTACCACCACCGCCCGTCGCCCGAGCGCAAGGCGCCGAACCATGCGAGAATTGCGAGCGCGACGGCGAAATCCAGCAGCGCATCCATGATCGCGAGCCGCCCGAGAACGGCCTGCATCAAGGCAGTCGATAGGATCGTCGCCGCAAGGATGGCGGCCCGGCCGCTCGCGACGCGCGCCAGGACGTAGCCGACCGCCGAGGCCATCGCGATCGTCGCAAGCGCCGAGGGCAGCCGCAGCGACCACTCCGAGACACCCCACGCCTTACCGAAGAGCGCGGCGATCCAAAAATAGAGCGGCGGCTGCACGTACCACGCCGCACCGTTGAGATGCATGACGACCCAGTCGTGCGAGATGAGAATTTCCCGCGCGACCTCGCCGTACGCGGTCTCGCTGTTATCCCAAAGCGTTCCGACGCCGAGTCCGGGAAGGGTCGCCAACGCCGCCACGAGCGCACCGATAAGCGCTGCACGCCACGACGCCGAAATCACGCGTTGCAGTTGGAGGGCCCGGCAGAAAAGTCCCGCGCTGCCGTGGCGAATGAGGTCGGCGTGTATCCGATAGCGCTCGATCTGCGCGATAAACTCGTCGTCGTCGTCGGCGCGGGCAGCATCGCCGACCGCAAAGTTCGCGGCCTCCTCGCCGCCGGCGCGCGCGTCCGCGTCGTCGCGCCGCAGCTCACGGACGGCCTGCGCGAAGCCGCCGCGGCCGGCGCCATCGAACTCCGCGAGCGCCCCTTCCAGCCGGCCGACCTCGACGGCGCGCTGTTGGCCTATACCGCAACCGGCGTTGCTGCCGTCGATGCCGCCGTCGTCGCCGCAGCTCGCGCGCGGCGCGTGCTCGTCGACGATACGACCGATGCGGCGCAGAGCGATTTTTCGACGCCGCTGGCCTACCGGGTCGGGCCGCTGACGTTCGCGGTCGACACCGGCGGCAGCTCGCCGTCGTTCGCGCTGCGGCTGCTCGGTGAAGTACGCGAGCGGTTCGATTCGCGCTACGGTCGCGCTGCCGAGACGCTCGCCCGCGCTCGCGAATATACTAAGGCCGTGGTGCCGGTCGAGCGCCGTCCCGACGTGATGCGCGAACTCGCCGGCCGGGAAATCGACGCGCTCGCAGCGATGAATCCGAGCACCGTGGAAAACGAAGTCGAAGAAGCCTACGCCCGCCTCGCAGCGCCGGCGCACGACGTCGCGACGGGGCCGCTGCTGCAGCTGACCTGCGCGACCCGCGCGAGCGCGCTCGCCATGTGGCAGACGCGCTACGTCATGGGCATCTTCGCGCGCGCCGGCGTCGTGTCGACCGTCCTGCAGATCTCGACCAAAGGCGATCGGGTCCTGGACCGTTCGCTAGCGGCGCTGGGCACCGATAGCATCTTCGTCAAAGAACTCGAGCACGCACTACGCGACGGGCGGGCCGATTATGCGGTGCACTCGTGCAAAGATCTTCCCAGCACCCTGCCGGACGATATGGCGCTCGCCGCGATCGGCGCGCGCGTCGATCCGCGCGACGCGTTCTGCAGCGAACGGTACGCCTCGCTCGAGGCGTTGCCGCACGGCGCCGTCGTCGGAACGTCGAGTCCTCGTCGCCGCGCGCAACTGCAAGCGCTGCGCCCGGACCTGCGTTTCGAAACGATTCGCGGCAACGTCGATACGCGGCTGCGCAAGCTGCGCGATGGCGAATACGACGCGATCCTGCTCGCAATGGCGGGGCTCGGGCGGCTCGATCTGCGTGCGACCTACACCGTGCCGATTCCGAGCGACGTCCTCATTCCCGCCGTCGGCCAAGGGGCGCTCGCAATCGAAGTGCGCGCGGGTGAAGGGGAACTCGCGCAGCGCATCCATTCGCTCTTCGCCGACGAAGCGACCGAAATCGCCGTCCGCGCGGAACGGGCTTTTCTGCGGACGCTGCGCGGCGGCTGCCAGGCGCCCGTCGGCGCGCACGCGGTTTTCGCAAACGGCACGCTCACGATGACGGCCGCGATCGCCGCGCTCGACGGCTCGCGCATCGTCCGCGGCGCGATCGCCCCGCGCGTCGCGACGGCCGCGGACGCCGAAGCGCACGCCGTCGCGCTCGGCCACCGGCTGCTCGCCGAGGGCGGCGACGCGCTGCTCGCACTCGCGCTCGCCGACGCCATCCCCGCCGCGCCGCTCAGCGGCCATCTCTTCCTCTTACCGCGCACGCAGGAGCGTCCGAGCTCGATCGCGCCCGCGCTGCGCACCGCCGGTGCCGAGGTCATCGAAGCACCCAATAGCGCTGCGGCGCGCAGCGCCCTCGGCGGACGCATGCCGACCGCGCTGCTCTTTCCTTCGAGCGGATCGGTCGCGGCCGTGCTCGCGTATCTCGAAGGGCTGCGCGATACCGGTGGCCGGCCGATCGTCGCGGCGATGGGCGATGCGTCGTCGTCGGCAGCGCGCGAAGCGGGCTTCCCGCCCGACGTCATCGCAACGGAAGCCTCGATCGGAGCGTTCGTGCAAACCGTGACCCACTACGTGATCGGAAACCCGCGATGACCGCACGCGAACTGCTGCGGCCGCGCACCACGATCGATCTCACCAAACGTCCGCGCCGCTTGCGCGGCAGCGCCGCGATGCGCGCGTTCGTCCGCGAACGCGAGGTGCGGATTGGCGGGCTCGTGCAGCCGCTCTTCGTCGTCGACGATAATCAGCGGGTCGGCGAGATCGCGAGCATGCCGGGCGTCTTTCGCTATCGCGTCGCGGATGCGGTCGCGGAGTGCCGCGAACTCGCCGCCGTCGGCGTCAATGCCGTGCTGCTCTTCGGTATCCCGGATTTCAAAGACGCGTACGCATCGTCGGCCCACGATCCGAGCGGCGTCGTGCAACGTGCCGTCGCGGCGATCAAAACGGCGTTGCCGGAGATGCTCGTCATCGCGGATCTCTGCAACTGCGAATACACCGATCACGGGCATTGCGGCATCCTCGACGAACGCGGCGACGTCGATAACGAAGCGACGCTCGAACTGCTCGGGAAGACCGCGCTCTCGTATGCCGTGGCGGGCGTGGATATCGTCGCGCCGTCGGACATGATGGACGGTCGCGTGGCGTATCTGCGCGCAACGCTCGATGCGTCGGGTTTCAGCGGCATTCCGATTATGTCGTACGCCGTAAAATTCGCATCGGGCTTCTACGGCCCGTTTCGCGACGCGGCCGATAGTACGCCGCAATTCGGCGACCGGCACACGTATCAGATGGATCCGCCCAACGGTCGCGAGGCGCTGCGCGAGGCGCTGCTCGATCTCGACGAAGGCGCGGATTTCCTGATCGTCAAGCCGGCACTCGCCTACATGGATCTCATCCGCGCGGTAAGCGAAATCTCCGACGTTCCCGTCGCGTGCTACAACGTCAGCGGCGAATACGCGATGGTGAAGGCGGCCGCGCAAAACGGCTGGATCGACGAGGACCGCATCGTCGACGAAACCCTCGCCTCGTTCGCGCGGGCGGGGGCCGACATCATCATCACATACTTCGCGAAATCCTATGCACGGCGGCACGCGCGCGTGCGGCCGGTGTAACGCGGAAGCCGCGATGCACCATCCGATACTCACGCAATTCACGCAAGACGAGTATTTGCGTCGGGAAGAAAGCCGCACTGAAAAGTCTGAGCTCCACCACGGCTTCGCGGTCGCCTTTGCCGGCGGCACGATCCTACACGACCAACTCGCGTCCCGCGTCCGCACGATCCTCGCGTCGCTTTTTCCCGAACCGTGCCTGGTCTTCGGGTCCGACGTGAAGGTAAAAGTTTCGGCGGACATGTTTCTCTACCCCGACGTCGGCGTCATCTGCGAGCCCGTCGATTTCGCAAGCGTCTACGTCGAACTACCGCGTATCGTCGTTGAAGTGCTCTCGCCGTCGACGCGCGGTTACGACGTCATCGAGAAACGTGCTGCGTACCGTTCTTTGCCTTCCCTGGAAGCGTACCTCATCGTCCATTACGACATACGCCGCATCGAAGTTGACGTCCGCGGGTTCGGCGGCACGTGGCGGACGATGCTCTATCACGAACACGACGACGTTCTCCTCGGCGATCGCGGGACACCGGTCGCCGAATTCTACGGTCCCTTCGTAGCGCCGTGACGGAGAAAGCCGGGGTCGTCATCCTCGCCGGTGGTGAAGCGACGCGGCTGCCCGGCAAAATGACCGTCGACGTCGATGCGGTCGCGCTGATCGTTCGCGTGTATCGCAACGTTCGCAGCGAGCGCGAGATCGTCGTCGCGGGCAAGGCGACCTTCGCGCCGGAGATCGACGCGCTGCTTCCCGTACCGCTCGTCATCGATCGCTGGACGCGACGCGGCCCGCTCGCGGGACTGTTGACGGCGTTCGCGCAGATGCGCTCGCGCTACGTCTTCGCCGTCGCGGGCGACGCGCCGTTCGTCGAGGCGGCTTTCATCAACGACCTCGAGCGCGTGCGCCTCGCGAAGGCTTCGCAAAGCGCTCGCGAACGGACGGCTCCGCTCGAAGCATTCGTTCCCAGACACCCCTCCGCCGAAAACGTCGGGCGAATCGAACCCCTCGCCGCGCTCTACGATCGCTTGGCATTCCTGCGCGAAGGCGTGCCGGTGCTGCGTTCCGGACGCGGTTCGTTGCGGGCCGTCATCGACCGCTTGCGGACGCATTTCGTGACGGTCGGCGACGAGCGGGTCTTCACCAACGTCAATACACCGACCGATTACGCCGCGCTTCGCGCGCGGCTCGCAGGAGAGCGCTTATGACCCGCGACCGCAGCAACACGGCTTTCGAACGCGCGAAGCGCGTTATTCCCGGCGGCGTCAATTCGCCCGTGCGCGCCTTCAAGGGTGTCGGCGGTTCGCCCGTCTTCGTGCGCGACGCGGCCGGTGCGCGCTTCACCGATCTCGACGGCAATACGTACATCGACTGCGTCATGTCGTGGGGCCCGCTGATCTTGGGCCACGCGCATCGGGCCGTCGTCGAAGCGGTGCAGCAAGCGGCGGCGCGCGGAACGTCGTACGGCGCGCCGACTGAAGCCGAGAGCGAACTCGCCGAGCTGGTCGTCGCGATGGTTCCCTCGGTCGAAAAAGTACGCTTCTGCTCGAGCGGGACCGAGGCGACGATGAGCGCGCTACGCCTCGCCCGAGGCTTCACCGGGCGCGCCAAAGTCGTAAAGTTCGCGGGCTGTTATCACGGCCACGGCGACTCGTTCCTGATCTCCGCGGGCAGCGGCGCGCTGACGATGGGAACGCCGGATTCGCCGGGCATCACGGAAGGCACCGCCCGCGATACGATCGTGCTGCCGTATAACGACCTCGCGGCACTGCAGGCCGCCTTCGAGGCGCAGCCGGAGTCGATCGCGTGCGTTATCGTCGAACCCTACGTCGGCAATATGGGCCTCGTGCTGCCGCGGGCCGGCTATCTCGCCGGGTTGCGCGCGCTCTGTACGCAGTTCGGCGCACTCCTGATCTTCGATGAAGTCATGACGGGTTTTCGCGTCGGCCCGGGCGGCGTGCAAGAACGCGAAGGGGTCCTCCCCGATCTGACGACGCTTGGAAAGGTGATCGGGGGCGGCTTACCCGTCGGCGCCTTCGGCGGCCGCGCCGACATCATGGAGCAACTCTCGCCGCTCGGGGCAATCTATCAAGCCGGCACCCTCTCCGGGAACCCGCTCGCGATGGCCGCCGGCCGCGTGACGCTTCAGGCGCTTCGGGAGCCGGGCGTGTACGAACGGCTCGAAGCGGCGGGCGCGCGTTTCACGGCGGGTATGGCGGAGGTCTTCGAGCGCCACGGCATCCCCCATCAGAGCGCGTACCGCGGGTCGATGGTCGGCTCGTTCTTCACGGCGGAGTCGGTCGTGGATCTGGCAAGCGCGAAGACGGCCGATACCGCCTTCTACGCGAAATTTTTCCATGCGATGCTCGACCGCGGCGTCTATCTGGCGCCATCGCAGTTCGAAGCGGGCTTCCTGAGCGTCGCCCACGACGATCCCACGATCGATGCGATCGTGGCTGCGGCCGACGAAGCTGTGACGGCGTTATTGGCGGCGGTGTAGGCGTAAGAACCGCGGCGTCAAAGTTTTAGCATAGCCTCTCTTCCGCTAAGCGTGGTATCTAAGAACTATGTCTGGTCCGGGCGCCGGTGACGGCGCGCACGTCGCTCGCGACAAAAGTATGGCAATGTCGACCTCGACGACCCGTTTCGAGCGGGTTGCCGAGGCTTTTGCCTCGGTCGTCGAGGAGGTGCCATGCCGCTAGTCTGTCTCGGTCTCTCGCACAATACGGCTCCGGTCGACGTGCGCGAGCGCCATGCGTTCCCCGCCTCGAAGATGGGCGAGTCGCTCGTTGCCCTGCGCGATTACGAGATGGTCCGGGAAGCCGTGATGCTCTCGACGTGTGGACGGCTCGAGATTTACGCGGAACTCGAGGACTACGAGACGGGCGTCGAGCAGCTCAAGAGCTTCCTGCACAACTTCCGCCACGGCGACGTGCAGCACGACATGTCCTCGTACATGTACACGCTGCTCGGCTCGCAGGCGACCGATCACTTGTTCCGCGTCGCGACCGGCCTCGATTCGATGTTGATCGGCGAAGCCGAGATCCTCGGCCAAGTCAAAGACGCCTATATCCAAGCGCAAAAAGCGCGCTCGCTCGGCAAGACGCTGCACGCGCTCTTCCGCGAAGCGCTCAACGCCGGCAAAGAATCGCGCTCGCAAACGTTCATCGGCGGCGATTCGATCAGCGTCGCGACCGCCGCAATCGAATTGGCGAAACAAGCGCTGGGCACGCTCGAAGGCAAGGTCGTCCTCGTCGTCGGCGCCGGCAAGATGGGCGCTACGGCGGCCAAGCGTCTCAAGGCCGAGGGCTGTTCGGAACTGCTCGTCGCCAATCGCTCCGCCGATCGCGCGCGGGAGATCGTCGAAGCGATCGGCGCGGGAACCGCGGTCGAATTGCCGGGACTCGTCGAGGCGATGAAGCGCGCGGATATCGTCGTGACCTCGACGGGCGCGTCACATTTCGTTCTGACCCCCGGCAACGTCGCCGAAGCGATGCTCGCGCGACCGGAGCGCGACCTGTTCGTGATCGATATCGCCGTCCCGCGCGATGCCGATCCCGACATCGCGCGCATCCCGCGCGTGCACCTCGCCGATATCGACCGGCTCAAAGACATCGTCGACGTAACGCTCGAGAAACGTCGCGAGGCGATTCCGCTCGTCGAGGAGATCATCGCCGAGCACGCGGAGCGGTTCGCGAGCTGGTATCAGTCGCGCGTCGCGATTCCCGTCGTCAGTTCGCTCGTCCAGAAAGCGGATGCGATTCGGGAAGCGGAAATCGAGCGGCTCTTCGCGCGCTGCCCCGGGCTCGACGAACGCGAGCGCATGCTCGTCACCGGCGCTTCCCTCACGATCATTTCCAAATTGCTGCATAGCGTCGTGACGAAGCTGCGCGAACGCGCGACCTCCAATCATGCCGAAGCGCTATCGCTTGCGACCTTGCTCGACGAACTCTTCGATCTGCGCGTGCGTAACGAAAACTACGCCGCAGGTCGCCGCACCGCGACGATGCCGGCCGCCGCACTCGAGGCCGAGCTCTCCGAGTGACGGGCCCGGCCGCGGGCAAAGTCTGGCTCGTCGGTGCGGGACCGGGCGATCCCGGTTTGCTCACGCTCAAAGCGGCCCGCGCGATCGCGGCCTGTGACGTGCTGGTGTACGATTATCTCGCGTCGAGCGCGATCGTCGCGCTCGCTCCGCCGGATTGCGAAAAAATCTACGTCGGTAAAAAAGCCGGCGCCCATACGCTCTCGCAAGACGAAATCGCCGCACTGATCGTCAAGCTCGGCCGCGCCGGCCGGCGGGTCGTGCGGCTCAAGGGCGGCGACGTGTTCGTCTTCGCGCGCGGCGGCGAAGAAGCGGCGGAATTACGCGCGGCGGGCATCCCGTTTGAAATTATTCCGGGAATTACGTCGGCGATCGCGGCGCCCGCGTACGCGGGCATCCCGATCACGCACCGCGATCACAACACGTCGTTTACGGTCGCGACCGGGCACGAAGATCCGACCAAAGGCTACTCGTCGCTCGATTTCGCGAAGCTCGCGAATCCCAAAGCGACGCTCGTGTTCCTGATGGCGATGGGGTCGCTCGCCGGCATCGTCGCGAAGTTACGCGAACACGGCATGCCTGGCGATCTGCCGGTCGGCATCGTGCGCGAGGGCACCAAGCCGACGCAAGAGACGCTCGTCGGAACGCTCGCGACGATCGTCGACGACGTCGCACGCACGAAATTTGCGGCGCCCGCGATCGTCGTCATCGGCAACGTCGTGCGCGAGCGCGAGACGATCCGTTGGTTCGACACGCATCCGCTTTTCGGCAAACGCGTGCTCGTCACGCGCGCGCGCGGCGCGTCCGATGAGTTCGCCGAAAAGTTATGGGAGATTGGGGCCGAGCCCGTGCTCGCGCCCGCTATCGCGATCGGACCGCCCGACGATCCGGCGCCGGCGCGCAATGCGCTCGCGACGCTCGCCACGCGCACGTGGGTCGTCTTCACGAGCGCGAACGGTGTCGACGCGTGCTTCGATGCGCTTTCGGCCGCGGGCGGCGACGCGCGGCGTTTCGGTCCCGCCCGCGTCGCTGCGATCGGGCCGAAGACCGCCGAACGCTTGATGGCGCGGGGCATTCGTGCCGATTTCATCCCGAGCGAGTACGTCGCCGAGGCGGTCGCGGTCGGGCTGCTGGAGCGCACGACGCCCGGCGATACGATTTTGTTGTACGGCGCACAAGAGATGCGCGACATTTTGCCCGATGCGCTGCGCGGGGAGGGCCGCTCCGTCGACGTGGTGGCCGCGTATAAAACGACGCACGTGCGCGACGAGGCGATCGCGCGCGCTGCGGAAACGACCGACGTCTGGACCTTCACGAGCGCGAGTACGGTCGCGTCATTTTTGGAAAACGTTCCGGACGCGAGCGCCTTGCAAAGCTCGAGATTGGTCGCGTGTCTTGGCCCCGTCGCGGCGAACGCCGCGCGCACCGCAGGTTTGCGCGTCGACTGCGTGGCCGCGAGCTTTACCGTCGATGGGCTCGTCGAAGCGCTCACGGCGCCCGTCGGCGGCTAAGGATACAGGCCGCTCGTCCCGCGCGGCCTAACACGCCTCGCGTGCGCGCCTTCCTCACGTTCGCTCTCCTCGGCGCGTTCGCGTTCGACGCGAGTCCGGCGCTCGCGCGACGGCGCGCCGCACCGAGCCCGGTACCGCAGCCGACGGCCACAGCGGTGCCGACGCCGGTCGCGACGTCGCCCTCGCAGGCCACGCGCATGCAGCACATGCGCGAGCAGCTCGGCGAGATCGCACGAACGGCCCCAGGGCGGCTCGGCGTCGCTGTGTACGACCTCGCAACGAACGAGCGCTTCGCGCTGCGCGGCGGCGAAGCGTTTCCGCTCGCGAGCGTCTACAAACTCGCCATCGCCGTGACGGCGTACCGGCTCGCGGATCAAAAGCGTTTTCTCCTCGACCAACGAGTCCTCGTAACGCGCGGCGATCTGCGTCGCGGCGCCGGCGATATCGCGCGCGAGCATCCGACCGGCGGCGTGACGCTCACGAATTGGCAGCTCGTACGCGCGATGCTCGTCGGCAGCGACAATACCGCAAGCGACGTCGTCTTACGTGCCATCGGCGGCCCGGCCGTCGTGCAACGCACGCTCCAGCGTCTGCACGTGCGTGGGCTCGCGATCCGCAAATCCGAAGCGGAGCTCGCGAGCGATGCGCAAGCGCAGCGCACCTTCGCTCAGGGCGGCGATAACGGCGGCACGCCCGACGCGCTGGCGGGTCTGCTCGTCGGTCTCGCGACGCAGCGCTTCACGCTGCTCGACAGCACGTACGAGCTGCTCGGGGATCTCGAAGACGTCACGACATCTCCGGCCCGGCTGCGCGCGGGCTTGCCTGAGAGCATGCGATTGGCGCATAAAACAGGCACGAGCGCCACGTTCGACGGCACGACCGACGCGACGAACGACGTGGGCCTCGTGACGCTACCCGACGGCCGGCGCATCGCCGTCGTCGCATTGCTCGCCGGCTCGCGCGCGGACGAGGCGACGCGCGATGCGACGCTCGCGCGCGTGGCTCGCGCGATCGCCGACGCCTACGCGCCGTAAGACGAGATGGCACAGGGCCTAACGCTCGCGCCCCTGACCGACGTCGATATCGGAGCGATCGCCGCCGCGGCGATCGCGCTTGCGGCGTTTCGCACGCGTTCGCTTTCCGCCGCTGGGGCGTTCGCCGCATTCGTTGTCGGAGCGGTGACGTACGGCGCCCTCGGGCCGCCGGGCGGCGCTATTTTACTCGCATTTTTCGTCACGTCCGTCGGACTCTCGCGCGTCGGCCGTGCGCGCAAGCGTGCCGCGCTCCTCGACGTCGATAAAACCGGTGCGCGCGACGCCGCTCAAGTCTTCGCCAACGGCGGTATCGCGGCGCTCTGCGCGTTGCTCGCACACGTGCTCGCTCCGCGGTACGCCCTCGCCTTCGCGGGCGCGTTCGCCGCCGCGACGGCCGACACGTGGGGTACGGAGATCGGAACGCTCGCGCGACACGGACCGCGTTCGATCCTCACGTTTCAACCCGTCGCGACCGGGCTTTCCGGCGGCGTGACGCTGCCCGGGACGCTCGCCGAAATCGCAGGCGCACTAACGATCGCAGCGGTCGCGCATACCACCTTATCGCTCGACGTGCGCGGTGCGCTAGCGATCGCGAGCGGCGGGATCGCGGGCGCGCTAACGGATTCCGTCCTGGGCGCTTCGATCCAAGCCTTGCGCTGGTGCCCGCAATGTTTGCGGGCGACCGAACGCGAGCCGCACGGATGCGGCGCGAACACCACGCCGCTGCGCGGTATCACCTGGTTCGGCAACGACGCGGTCAACGCAGCGGCGACGCTGGTCGGAGCGGGCGTCGCGTTCGCCTTCGGCGCTTAACGGACCGCCGACGTTTTGGCGCCGTACTTTTTATCGAGGTACGGAATGATGTCGTCGTCGTCATCGAGCGTCACGTCGCCGTCGACCATGACGGGAATGCCCGTCTGCCCGGACACCGCCTTCACTTCGGCGCGTTCGGCGTGAGACCGCGCGACGTTGACGTTTTTATAATCGAGCAAGAGATCCGTGAGCTTCGAGCGCACGCGCGCGCAATACGGACACCATTCGGCTTGATAGAGGACGATTTCTGTCGGCTGACCCATGCCGAAACGGTTCGCCGGAGACGCGCGTAGGTCCGCCGGGCGGCACCGGCGTAGAACGCGAGACAATTCGCGGAGTGGATCGATGTCTCGACCGCAGACTGACCGACACGCTCTCGTGCGAGCCGCAATCGCCTCGCTCGCATTGCACCTGCTCGCGGTCACACTATTCGCCGTCGTTGGCGGCCCGCGCGGAACCGGCACCGCGCGCGCTCTGGAGCCGACGAACGAAACGACCCACGTCGCCTATTTCGCCTTCGAACGCCGGAGCGCGCGGCCGGTTACAGCACGGCGTCCGGTCGCGAAGCGAATCGTTGCGATCGTATCGCAGCAGCATTGGCGCGAACCGTCGCGAATCGCAAAGCCGACGGCGGCCCCCGCTCCATCGATGAAGGCGCTGCCGGCCGGAAGGCGCGAGCGCTCGTTACGCGCGTCGCGACCGAACGCGCCGAAGGACCCCTTCGCGCCCGGTAGCGCGGCCGCTCCGCAGCGCATCGCACGAGCCGCACTCGCACTGACGTTGCAGACGCCCGCGCCCGAACGCTCCGTAACGCCGGAAGCGCCGCGCGTGCCGGCTTCCGCCCAGCAGCCCGCGACCGCGACTGTAGCGCCGCTTGCCATCGTCGCCGCCCGTGAGGGCGAGATCCCGCCCGGGGGATGGGGTCAGAGCTTCGCAAACCCGTTGGTTGCCGACGAAGACATCCTCGCGACGCTGCGCGCCAAATATCGCGGCGTGCGAACGATCGCGATCGACGTCGATGCGAGCGGACGAGCGACGCACGTCACCCTTCCGGAGAGCGTAACCGGCGAAGCGCGGGCCGAACTTGCCCGCCAGTTGTTGGCCTTGCATTACGTTCCGGCAGAATGTAACGGGTTGCGCTGCACCGGAACGCTGGAGCTCGCGCTTTAACGCCCGCCGCCAACTTCCAGAATCGCACCCGTCACGTACGACGCCGCGGGCGACAGCAGCCAGACGACGGCTTGCGCGACTTCTTCCGGCGTACCGGCGCGCCCCAGCGGCACGCTCGGCGCAAAGCGTGCGAGCCGGTCGGGCACGAAACTCGTTGCGTGCAGATCCGTCTCGATCAAGCCCGGTGCGACGGCGTTGACGCGAATACCCTCACTTGCGAGTTCGCTAGCGAGACCGCGCGTGAACGAGTCGATCGCCCCTTTGCTGGCGGCATAATGAACCCATTCGCCGCCGCCGCCGAGACGCGCGGCGAGCGAGGAAATATTGACGATCGCTCCTCCGGCGTTGCCCTGCGAGCGCGCGAGCTGCGGGATCGCGGCGCGCGCGCATGCGAACGCGCCGATGACGTTGACCGCGAAGGTCTCCACGAGGGTCTGCGTCGCGACGTCGGCGACCCGCGCGCCGCCGCCCGTGATGCCGGCGTTGTTGACCAATCCCGCGAGCGGCCCAAGCGTGCGCGCGAACGCGAAGAGCGCCGTAACGTCATCGTCGCGCGCTACGCTTGCGGCGAACGCCGCGGCCCGCCCGCCCGCCGCTTCGACTCGTGCGACGACGCCCGCCGCACCGTCGCCATCGCGCGCGTAGTTGACGACGACGGTGTATCCGGCGCGTGCGGCCTGCACCGCGATCGCGGCACCGATACCGCGGCTTGCACCCGTGACGACGACGACACCACTCATCGGCCGCTGCTCGCGTGCAACGCCGTGGCTAGCGCCAGGGCGAAAGCTGCGACGACGGTCGACGCCGGAGTCGTCGCAGGCACGAGACCGATCGCGAATCGCATAAAACTGTCTTCGATACGTAGGACGGTGCCCATGCCGAGCGCGATATGGAGCGTGAGGCCTAGGCGCGCGGCCACGTAGCGCAGCGTTGCGATGCACGACGCGTCCTCAACGAGCCTCCGCACGGCATCGATCGCCCGAATCGCGAAGGCGCGCGCATGCGACTCGGCACGACGCTCACCCTTGCAACGTCGCTAGCGTTCGTTTGTTCCGGCGCGCTTCCGGCCGCTGCTACGATCTTCCGAGCGCACGGCTCACGCCCGGCGCCGTGGGAACGAGCGACGGTGCCGTCGCGACGGCCGCCGATATTTGCGTGCCGGGCTATGCGCGACGGACGCGTCACCCGTTCGATGCGGCCTGGCGCCGTGATCCTTGCGTGCGCTCTGCGCTCTGCGCTCTGCGCTCTGCAATTGACGAAAAAGCCCGTACGCTATATTGACATCTACCGATACAATGATAGTACTGAAATATGTCAATGCAAAGGTGCTGCCCGCCGGCGACTGTCGACCTCGCGGATCGGACTGCAGACGCGGTTTTGTTCAAGGCGCTCGGGGACGCCCACCGGCTGACCATCCTCGCTACGTTAGCGCGTGCCGACAATGAAGTTTGCGTCTGCGATTTCACGTCAGCGCTGCCGCTGAACCAGCCCACGGTCTCCCACCACCTAAAGATCTTGCGGGACGCCGGCCTCGTGACGTGCGAACGTCGCGGCACGTGGATGTATTACCGACTGACGCCCGACACGCGCGGGCGTATCGATACCGTCTTGCGCTCCGTCATTCCAGAAAAGGCCTTCGCATGAAACTGCATCTCAATCTCGCGACGCGCGATCTCCATGCCAGCGTCGCGTTTTACTCGACGCTCCTGGACGCGCGGCCGGCGAAACCGCTGTCCGATTACGCTTTGTTCGTCACCGAAGAGCCGGGGCTCGAGTTGGCGCTCGACTTCGATGCGGGCGCGCAGGCAGCGTTAGGACAGCATTTCGGCATCGTCGTCGATTCGAGCGACGTTGTCGACGCGCAGATAGGACGCCTACAGGCTGCCGGCTACGCCGTGGATGTCGAACGCGAAGAAACGTGCTGCTACGCAAACCAAACGAAAGTTTGGGCGAGCGATCCCGAAGGACGTCGTTGGGAAACGTACGTCGTGCACGCAGATACCAAAACACGCGACGCCGCGGACGCGCTATGCTGCGACGCAACTCCATGCTGAGCCGGTACCTTCTGCGACTACGTAGGTTTTTCCGATACGTTCCGAACGTGGAGTGGATGCGCGTCGGAATGAGCCGCGAAGTAACGCTCGATCGCGCGCGCGCGCATGCGGCGATAAGCGAATTGGAACGTTGCATCACGCTGCGCCGCACCGGTGCCGCGTGCGCGCGATTCGCTGCATGATAAACCTGCGCCCAATCGTCGCCGAGTTCGTCGGGACGGCAATGCTGCTGATCGCGGTCGTCGGTTCCGGTATCATGGCGGAGCGCCTGTGCGGCGGTAACGTCGGCCTCGCGCTGCTCGCAAATGCGGCCGCGACCGGCGGCGCGCTCGTCGCGCTCATCCTCGCGTTCGGCCCGATATCGGGCGCACACTTTAACCCCGCCGTAACGCTCGCTGATGCGTGGCAGGGCGGCGTGTCGTGGCTTTCGGTTCCGCCGTATATCTGTGCACAAATTAGCGGCGCGCTCTTGGGCACGGCGCTCGCCAACGGCATGTTCGGGTTGCCGATGTTCTTTGCGTCGCATCACGAACGCGGCGGTCCCGCACTTCTCGTAAGTGAGTTCGTCGCGACGTTCGGGCTGCTCGCGACGATCTGGGGCTGCGTCCGTTCGCGGCCGGAACTCACGCCGTTCGCCGTTGCCGCGTTCATCGTCGGCGCTTACTGGTTCACGCCATCCACGTCGTTCGCGAACCCGGCCGTCACCATCGCCAGATCGCTCTCGGACACGTTTGCCGGGATCCGGCCCGCCGATGTGCCGCCGTTCATCGTCGCCCAACTGCTCGGGGCACTCGGCGCCACGGCACTGTTTGCATACCTCTCCCCCATTGCGAAGGCTCCTTTTGAACTCGCCCGTCGCTAAGAAAAAACTGTCGGTTCTCTTCGTCTGCCGGCACAACACCGGTCGCTCGCAAATGGCAGAAGCGTACCTTCGTCAATTTCTCGGTGACCGCGTCGACGTCGCGTCGGCCGCCACCATCGCCGCCGATATGCCGGATCCCGGGGTCGTTGCAATCATGGCCGAGGACGGGATCGACATCAGCCTGGCCCGACCGAAACTGCTCGACGCAGCACGCAGCGACGGCGCCGACCGAATCATCACGATGGGATGCGACGTCGCAGGCGTTCCGCGCATCGACGACGATTGGGGTCTGCCCGATCCGAAGGGCCAATCGCCGGAACGCGTCCGGGAAATCCGGGACATCGTCAAAGAACGTGCCCGGACGTTGGCCCAGACACTGCGCTGGGTGTAGCGCTCACCGCTGAAATTCGGGATCGCGCAATCCTCGGTCCGATCGCTCGATCGGACCGCATTCTTTTGGCTTACTCGCCCGATTCTCAACCCGTCCGCGGACTCTGCGTAAACCGTTGCCACATGAGGACGCAATACTTGTATGGGTTAAACGTACGAGTGCGTCTGGCTCAGGCACGCTTCCCGCATATAATCGAGACATGAAAAGCACGATTTTTCCGACCGCCGCAATTGCAATTCTCTTGGCTTGTCAGACCGTCGGCTACGCCGACGATGGCGGTGCGGCCATCAAGCATCTGTTAGAGCGCCAGCAGCGCGCGACAGGGCCCGCGTGCAAAATGTTCTCGAACGGCGAAGTGGCGGGATTTCTCGGAAAGCCTGTAAGGGACGGACACCTTGCCGGCATGGGATCCGGCTGCCAATGGGAAGCGGTAGACCCCTCGCATGGCGCGCGCGGCTTTATTGTGAACCGTCGACCCAAGAAAGATTATAACGAAATTTCGGGAGCGCCTAAATTTAAAGAGATCAAAGGGATTGGCACGCGTGCGTTTATCGCAGACGACGGCGGCTGGAATGCCGGCGCGGTCTCGGGAGACACCTTCACGCTCGTTCTGTTCCAAGGAGACGTACCGGCGGAGACGGCGCTCAAAGCTTTGCGCATCGCAATCACCCGATGAGCCTTTGAGCCCGGCGGACGCGAACGGATAGCGTCGAGGAATGAGCCAGGACGATGCGGCACCGCGCTTGCCATAACGCGCCGTACTTCGGCGCTGCGCTAAAGGATCGTCTTTCCGAGCGCGGAGAGGATCAGTTCGACGGCGAGTCGCGCGGTGCGGTTTTGCTCGTCGAGGATCGGGTTGGTTTCGGTGAGTTCGACCGAACCGATGATGCCGGTTGCCGCGACCATCTCCATCGCGAGGTGCGCTTCGCGATACGTCAGGCCGCCCGGGACCGACGTTCCGACGCCGGGCGCTTCGCGCGGATCGATGCCGTCCATATCGAAGCTGACGTGGACGCTGCGTGGCTCGCCGCCGACGATCGCGAGCGCCTCTTCCATGACGCGTTGCATGCCGAGCCGATCGACGTCGCTCATCGAAAATGCGCGTACGCCGGTCTCGCGAATGCGCGCGCGTTCGCCGTCATCGACGTCGCGCAGTCCGACGAGCACGGTTCGTTCGATATCGATACTGTGGTCTTCGAGCGCGAAAGCGACCGGCATGCCGTGGACGTTGCCCGAAGGTGACGTGAGCGGCGTATTGATATCGCCGTGGGCGTCGATCCAGATCAGGCCCGGCGGCGTCCCGCGCGCGCGGCGCAATCCCGCAAGCGTGCCGATCGCAATCGAATGATCGCCCCCGAGGACGACCGGAAAGCCGCCCGCACGAATGCTCGCGGCGACCACGCCCGCGAGTTCGTCGCAAACCGCGAGGATGATCGGGAGATACTTGGCATTCTTGACGGCCTGCGCGGCGTTGGATTCGGGCACCGGCACCGATAGATTACCGTGATCGACGATCGTCGCGATACCGAGCGCTTCGAGCCCCTCCCGCAACCGCGCGTAACGGATCGCGGACGGCCCCATATCGACGCCGCGCCGGTCGGCGCCGAGATCCATCGGAACGCCGATCACGTCGACGCGCGCGGGTCGAGGCGCATCGCGGCGTACGAGTTGCTGGACGGTCGACAACGCCATGAACGGGCCTACGTGCTCGTGCGCGGCATCGCACTCGGCGCCGGCGGCCCCGGGGCGACCGGCAGACCGGCGATCGTTTCGCCGTGCTGCGGCGGCGGTTCGGTAACGGTAGCGGACGGGATGGGTAACACGGTCGGCGGTGTACGGGCGTTCGGGATCGCGTGCAAAATAATGATGCGCAGGACCGCGGCAATCGGCACTGCCAAAAACATGCCCGCGATTCCGAGCAGCTCCCCGCCGATGAGAATAGCGATGATGACCATGAGCGGCGTGAGGCCCACCGAATCGCTTACGATACGCGGCGCGATGAAGTGCCCTTCCGCTTGAAAGATCGCCGCAAAAACGAGCGCGACGATGAGCGCATGTTGCCAGCCGTCGTTCGCGAGTGCGAGCGTTACCGACGGCACGAAGCCGACGAGCGCTCCGACGTAGGGAATGACATCGAGCAAGCCCGCCGTCACGCCGATGAGCACCGCATATTTGACATGCAGCACCAAGAGGGCGATCGTGATGCAGACGCCGATCGTCGCACCGACGGTGAGTTGCCCGCGAATGAACCCGCCCAAAACGTTATCGAAATCGTGGATGAACGCGAGCGCCTTCGGCTGCGCTTGGAGCGGAATGACGCGCATGAGCGCGCGGATCAGCTGCGGCGCCTCCATCAACAGATAGAGCGAGAGCACCGGAATGACGATCATCGTCGCGAGCAGCCCGACGACGGATGCCAGCAGCGATAGCACGCGCGACGCCGCTTCGCCGCCGTAGCCTTGAGCGCGGTGCGCGAGTTCGGGCGGCAGGCCCGCGAGATATTGGCGCATCGCGAGCGGAAGTCGAGCGAGCAGCGGATTGTGCGGATTGCTGACGAACGCTTGCGCAGAGTGCACGATCTGCGGCGTCGATTTGAGCAGCGTCTGCGTGTCGTCGACGAGGGCCGGTGCGACGGTCGACACGCCGACGGCGACGACGCCCGCGATGCCGACGTACACCACGAGAATTGCCCAGATCATCGGCATGCGTGCGCTAAGCCAAAGAACCGCCGGATAAATGATATACGTGAAGAATATGGCACCGATGATGATGACGGCAACCGACGGAATGCGACCGATGAACGCAACGATCGCGGACAGCATCACGGCCGCGAGTGCGATGAGCGCGAGCACCTTCAGCGCGTACGTGACGTTCCGCTCGCTGCGGGATCGGCGTCGCGGCACAGGACCCTTGGGAATCTCAGTCATGGGCCAAGCGTACCACATCGTGGCCGAACAGAATCCGCCCGACGGGTTACCGCCCGAGATGCCGGGGCAGCCGGTTTACCGCCCGCCCGAACCCGGCATCCCGTCGTCGCCGCCGGACGCACCCGTCGTGGAGCCGCCGTTACAGCCGCCGGTGATCGACGTGCCGGACATGCCGATCCCGGGTCCCATTCAGCTCTAAGCCCGAAGGCGCGCCTTCGGCGTCCACCGTAAAGCGGGCCATGCGTTTTCATCGTGCGGCTGCGTTCTTGTGCGCGCTCGTTCTCGCCGCATGTTCCAAACCCGCCGGTTCGACGCAAGGCGACGGCGAGGTCAAAGTTCCCGGCGGGTCGGCGCCGTTGCGCTTGGCGATGGTAACCGATGTCGGCGGGCTCGGCGATAAATCTTTTAACGATGCCGCGTATGCGGGTCTGCTGCAAGCAAAAGCCAAACTCGGCGCCGAGGTTCAGGTCTTGCAATCCAAGTCCGCCGCGGACTACCAGCCCAACCTTACGGTGCTCGCAGATGAAGAATTCGACGAGACGTTCGCGATCGGTTTCCTCATGCACAAAGATCTCGAAGCGGTCGCCCGCAATTATCCGCGCCGCCGCTTCGCGATCGTCGACGCGATCGTCGATCAGCCCAACGTTACGTCGATCACGTTTCGCGAACAAGACGGTTCGTTTCTCGCCGGTGCGCTCGCCGCGATGATGACCAAGAGCAAGACGGTCGGTTTTCTCGGCGGCGTCGATATTCCGCTCTTGCGCAAATTCGAAGCCGGCTTCGCGGCGGGTGCCCGCGAGATCGACCCGCGCGTCAAGGTGCTCGATCGTTACGTCGGCTCGTTCGAGGACGTCGCATCGGGTAAGGAACTGGCGGGCGTCATGTACGACGCCGGCGCCGATATCGTTTACGTCGCCGCCGGCAAATCGGGTCTCGGGGCGATCGATCAGGCTCGTTCGCGACCCAACGCCTACGCGATCGGCGTCGATTCGAATCAAGACGCACTCGCACCGGGTAAAATCCTCACGAGCGTCGTGAAGCGAATCGACATCGCGGTGTTACGCGTCGCGCAGGAAGCTCAATCACTGAAGCTTCCTTCCGGCGCGATCGAATTCGGTCTCAAGGACGACGGCGTCGGGCTAACCGATTTCAAATATACGAAGACGCTCGTCGGCGCAGAGCGACTTGCTCGACTCGCGACGCTTCGCCGGGCGATCGTCGCCGGGAAGATCGTGCCGCCGAAGACGCGTGCGGAACTCGCAGCGTTCCATCCCGTCGTTCTGTAGACGATATGGCGCGGAGCGCGCTCGAACTCCGTGGGATCGCGAAGCGATACGGCGATGCGTGGGCGCTCGCCGGCGTCGATTTCGACGCACGGAGCGGAGAGATCCACGCGCTCTGCGGCGAGAACGGTGCCGGCAAATCGACCCTCGCCAATATCGCCGCCGGCGCGCTCGCGCCGACGTCGGGGACGATTTTTCGCTGCGGACGGGCCGGGCTCGTACATCAGCACTTCGAGCTCATCGGACGTCTGCGCGTGTGGGAAAACGTCGCGCTCGGCTACGAGCCGCGCCGCGGGGTACGTCTGGACCGCGACGCCGCCCGCGAACGCGTGCGCGATCTGGGCCGGCGCTACGGACTCTCCGCCGACCCGGATGCCGTCGTGGAGACGCTCCCGGTCGCGCTCGCCCAGCGCGTGGAAATCTTGCGCGAACTTTCGCGCGAGCCCGCGATTTTGATCCTGGACGAGCCGACCGCCGTTCTCGCGCCGCCGGAGATCGAGGCGCTGTTCGCAACGCTGCGCGCGCTCGCTCGAGGCGGTACCGCGATCGTGGTCGTGACACATAAGCTCGCGGAAGTCGCCGCGTATGCCGATTGGGTTACGGTGCTGCGCGGGGGACGCATCGTGGCGAGCGACGCGCTCGGGGAAACGTCGCCCGATGCGATCGCCCACGCGATGGTCGGCGGCGCGCTGCCGGAAGTCGCCGCGCGGGCGGACCGCGTGCCGGGCCCGCTCTTCGAAACGCGTGCCGTCGCGACGGCGGACGGGACGCTCGGTCCCATTTCGTTTGCCGTCGGTGCGGGGGAAATCGTCGCAATAGCGGGCGTCGAAGGCAACGGTCAAACGCAGCTCGTCGATGCCGTCGCCGGGACGCTCGCCGTCACCGGAGCGATGCTGCTGGGCGGCGTAGCGCTCGCGCCGGGCGACCCGGCGCGCCGCATCGCCAGAGGCATCCGTACGATTCCGCAAGACCGCCAACGCGAGGCGCTCGTGTTGCCGTGGACCGTTGCGGAAAATATTGCGCTCGGCGATCACGCGCGCGCGCCCTTGCGGCGCGGCTTCTTCGTCGATGTCCGCGCGCGCGCGGCACTCGCGGAAAAGGTTGTCACGGAGTTCGACTTGCGCGGACCCGGGCCGCGTGCGCCCGTCGCCGCGCTCTCCGGCGGCAACCAGCAGAAACTCGTCGTCGGTCGGGCGCTCGCGCACGAGCCTCGGCTCGTGCTCGCCTACCAGCCGACGCGCGGCATCGACATCGGTGCCGCGGCACTGGTTCGTTCCCGTTTAATAGAAGCGCGCAATGCGGGCGTCGGCATCCTGCTCGTGAGTTTCGACCTCGACGAAATCCTCGCGCTCGCCGACGTCGTCCTGGTGCTGTATCGGGGCGCGTTCGCCGGACGCTTCCCGCGCGCGGCCTTCGAGCGCGACCGCATCGGCGCTGCGATGACCGGCGCCGTATGACGCGCGCGTACGGCGCCGTTCTCCCGCTCGCGCTCGTGGCCGTGGCCGCCGCCGCCATGGCGCTCGCCGGCGCAAATCCGCTCGCCGGATTCGGCGCGTTGCTGCGCGGCGGACTCGGCGGCCCGCATCAGCTCGGCGAGACGCTCGTGCAGACCACGGCGCTGCTCTTCCCGGCACTCGCCGTCGCGCTCGCGCTGCGCGCCGGCTTGTTCAATATCGGCGCGGAAGGCCAACTGATCATCGGTGGCCTCGCTGCGGGCGCGCTCGGCGCGACGCTCGACGCGCCGGGCTACGTAGCGATTCCGCTCGTACTCGGGGCCGGTGCGCTGGGCGGCGGCGCTTGGGGCGCCATCGCGGGCGTCGTGCGCGCCCGCTTCGGCGGCAGTGAAGTCGTGGCCACGCTGATGCTCAACGTCATCGCGGCGCTGCTCGCAAATTACCTCGTCGCCGGCGCGTTCGCAGCACCGGGCGGCGAAGGTGCCGAAACAGCGTCGTTGCCGCCGGCGGCGTGGCTGCCGGTGCTGTTGCCGGGTACGCGTCTCTCCGTCGCGCTGCTCGTCGCGCTCGCACTCGCCGCGGCGCTTCGCTACGCGTTCGACCGCACGGTCTTCGGATATTCGCTGCGTGCGGCGGGCACGGCGCCGGCAGCCGCCGCGCGCGCCGGCATCGATTTGCCGAAAATCGCGTTCGTCGCGCTGACGCTTTCCGGTGCGATCGCAGGGCTCGGCGGCGCGACGATCGTCGCGGGCGTGCTGCATCGCTTCAACACCGCGCTCTCGCCCGGCTACGGCTTCATCGCCATCGCAGTCGCGCTCGTCGGCGATCTCGACCCGCTAAAAATTTGCGTGGCCGCCTTTGCGTTCGGACTCTTGCAGAGCGGCAGTCTCGCGATGCAGTCGCTCGCGCACGTACCCAAAGACCTCGTCACGATCGTCGAGGGGCTCGCCATTCTCGCACTCGCCGCGCGCCGGTTCGCCGCATGAACGCGGCTTTCGCGTTTCTCACACTCACGCTCGTAAAAGCCGCGCCGCTGCTTTTCGCGGCGCTCGGCGGCGTCGTGTGCGAACGTGCGGGTATCGTAAACATCGCCCTGGAGGGCGCGCTGACCGCAGGCGCGTTTACCGCGGTCGCGACATCGTACGCAACAGGGAGTCCGCTGCTCGGTCTTATCGCGGGCATCGCCGCGGGAGCGCTCTTGTGCACCTTACTCGGCATCGCGGCCACGCGCTTCGGCATCGATCAAATCGTCGCCGGAACGGGCCTCAACGTCTTCGCGGCCGGGGCCACGGCGTTCGGGCTCGTCATCGTCTTCGGCGCACCGGGCGCCTCGCCCGAAGTTCGCGCGTTGGGCCGCACGGGCGAAAGCGCGCTCATCATCGCGGCGCTCGCCGCAGCGCTTCTGCTTCACGCCGCACTGCAGCACACGGTATGGGGCTTACGGCTGCGTTCGTGCGGAGAGAATCCGCATGCGGTCGCCGCCGCGGGACTCGACCCGCGCCGCATCCGCACGCTCGCGACGGCGTACGGCGGCGCACTCGCCGGACTCGGCGGCGTGTTCCTCGCGCTCGGCGAACTCGATATTTACTCCGACGGCATGACCGCGGGCCGCGGCTTCATCGCGCTCGCGGCGGTGATCTTCGGGCGCTGGACCGCGCTCGGTGCGGCGGCAGCGGCGCTCGCCTTCGGCGCACTTTCCGCCGTGCAATTTTCATTGCAGCGCACCGGCGTTCCGAGCGAACTGATGCAAGCGTTGCCGTACGTGGCTGCTCTCGCCGCACTGGCCGGCTTTGCGGGGCGCGCCCGCGCGCCCGAAGCCGACGGCGTTCCCCTCTAAAACGTCCCGACGTCACTTATGTCGGCAGGTTTCCCGGCCGACAACCCTGACTATGACCGCAACGATATGACGAAACGTTGGCGCGGGCTTAGTCTGGGACTCATCGCGTTCGCGATCGTTCTCGCGCCGCTGCCGTCGCGAGCCGGCATGCTCGAGGCGACGCAGAGCCCTTTGGATTCGCTGCAGCTCCAGCTCGCCACCGCCGCCATCCACGCACCGGGCCACGTCGGCATCGCAATCGAAGATCTCGCGACGGGCATGACCTCCGGCATCAACGCCTCCGAAAGCCTTCCGGCCGCATCGACCATCAAAATCCCCGTGATGGTCGAAGTGTTTAAGCAGATGGAAGCGGGCACGCTCGGCCTCAACACGATCATGCATCTGCAGGCGCGCGATAAAGACTATGGCTGGGGCGATCTCGCCGATGCGCGGCTCGGTACCGTGCGTTCGATCAAAGCGCTGCTTTGGGCGATGATCACGCAGAGCGATAACACCGCGACCAACATGCTGATCCGGATGGTCGGCCGCGGGCACATCAACGCGACGATGAGCGATCTCGGTTTGCAACGCACGCACCTCACCGACGACATCCGTTCCGAAACCAACGCCATTCGATATGCCCTGCGCACCAGCCCCAAAGACATGGTGACGCTGCTTGATGCGATCGCCCGCGATCGTCTCGTGGACTCGTGGTCCTCGGAGCAGATGCTCGCGATCCTCACCGGGCAGACGCACAACTCGCTCTTGCCGATGTTGCTTCCCAAAGACGTGAAGATCGCGCACAAGACGGGCTCGCTGCACGATACGCTCAACGACGTCGGTATCGTGTATCACGACGACGAGCCCTACGTCATCGCCGTCATGACGACGGAGTTGCCGAGTTTGGGGGTCGGCCGTTCGTTCATTCGTAAAGTTTCGCGCATCGCCTACGACCAACTCGGTCGCTTTACCGCCTGGCGCGAAGAGCGCGGAATCGCGGCGTTCTCGCCTCGCAAGCCCGCGCCCATCGCGCAGGCGCTCGCACCCGACGAAGCGATGTGGAATTCCGCACCCGTGAAAACGCTCGACATACCGCCGCCGGCCGACGCCGCGGAGGACCCGCTTGAACCAGCGCATTGAGCGGTCGACGGTGCTCTAAACGACGGCCCGCAGGGAACGATTGGCGTACGTCGGCGTGAGGAACGAGCGATACGCCGGCACGCGGCCGTAGGTCATTTCGTTGAAGATCCGCGAGAGCTCCCGCGTTACCGGGCCCAGCGTCCCCTCGGCGATGACGCGATGATCGACCGAATTGATATACGAAATCCCGACCGCGCTGCCGCTTAAGAACAGTTCGTCTGCCGCATACAGCTCGCTGCGGTCGAGTGGCCGCTCGACGACGTCGAGGCCGAGGTCGTTCTGCGCCATCGTAACGACAGTACGCCGCGTGATGCCTTCGAGGACGTTTTGCGCGGGGTCCGGCGTGAAAAGCACGCCCTTGCGAACGAGAAACAGGTTCGCCGCGGAGCCTTCGGCGACGTGCCCGTCTTGCGAGAGCAAGATCGCTTCGTCGAAGCCGTTCATCTGCGCTTCGCTTTTCGCGAGCGCCGAATTGATGTACGCGCCCGTGATCTTCGCGCGCGCTGGCGCCATCGTATCGTCGATGCGGCGCCACGAACTGACGCACGCGCGCAGACCCGCTTCGGCATCGAAGTATTTGTTAAAGGGCAACGCCGCGATGGCGAAGGCATCGGGCACGCCTTTGAGCCGCACCCCGACATCCTCCGCCGATTTGTAGATCAGCGGCCGGATGTAGATGTTTTCTTCGTAACGATTGCGCTTACAGAGCTCGATCGTAATTTCGACCAGTTCGTCGACGGAATGCGGCAAGTCCATCATCAGCAAGCGCGCGGACGTGTGCAACCGCTCGTAATGCTCGCGCAGCTGCAGCAGATAGAGTTCGCGATCGTCGCCACTCCAATAGCCGCGAATGCCCTCGAAGCAGCCCGTGCCATAATTGAGACCGTGGGTCAGCAGGCCGACGCGGGCGTCGTCATATTTGCGAAAGCCGCCGCCGGCAAAAACGATCGAGTCATTCAAGCTCATGGTTTCGGCGCTATTCGCTTCGCGCCGCGAGCAGGCATGCCGAAGGTTCGCGCCGACCCTTTTTGGGGTGGCCCGCGCTCTCGATGTTTTCACGCGCTTCATTCGGCTCGGCGTTATGTCGTTCGGCGGCCCGGTCGCCCATCTCGGCTATTTCCGGCGCGAGTTCGTCGAGCGCGCGAAGTGGCTCGACAATGCGGCATTCGCAGAGATCGTCGCGCTCTGCAGCGTTCTCCCGGGACCGACGAGCAGTCAGGTCGGCATCGTGCTCGGCTTGCGCCAGGCGGGCTGGCCGGGAGCGCTGCTCGCGTGGCTCGGGTTCACGCTGCCTTCGGCGCTCGCCCTCGCGGCGTTCGGAATCCTCGTGCATCGGGCGACGCTCGGCGGCACGCCGCGCGCGCCTCTTCTCGTCGGCATCACGCAAGGGTTGCTCGCGGCCGCCGCCGCCGTCGTGCTGCTCGCCGTCGTGCAACTGGCAAGGACCCTCGTGACGACGCGCCTCGCAGGCGCGATCGCCGGCGGCGCCCTGATCGCGGGCGTCGCGATCGATCGTTTCGCGCCGGGCTTTCAGTGGCTCGCGCTCGTGGGGGGCGGCGTTGCGGGCGCCGCGTTCGGCCCGCCCTTGCCGTTGCCGCGCACCGCCCCGTCGCTGCGCGTATCGCGCCGCACGGGCGCCATCGCGGGCGGCGCGTTCGTCCTGTTGCTCTGCGGGTTGCCGATCGTCGCGGCCTCCGGCACGGCACTCGGGCTCTTCGCGTTGTTCTTTCGCGCCGGGTCGCTGGTTTTCGGCGGGGGCCACGTCGTCTTGCCGTTTCTGCAGAGCGCGATCGGTTCGCTCGTCAACGAGCGGGACTTTTTGGCGGGCTACGGCGCCGCCCAAGCGGTCCCGGGCCCGCTCTTCACGTTCGCCGCCTTTTTGGGCGCGGCTAATAGTTCGCCGGCGACGGAAGCGGCGGGCGCCGCGATCGCGCTCGCCGGAATCTTCGCGCCGTCGTTTCTCCTCGTCGCAGCGGTCGTGCCGCTGTGGCGGGCGCTGCGTGAGGTGCCCCGCGCCGGCGCGGTGCTGGCCGGCGTCAATGCCGCGGTCGTCGGTCTGCTCGCCGCCGTCTTCATCGATCCGATCGTGACCTCGCTTTGGCGGGGACGCAGCACCGCGCTGCTCGCACTCGTCGCGTTCGTCATCTTGTTTCGCACGCGCGCTCCCGTTTGGGCCGTCGTGCTCGGGTGCGCGGCTGCGGGCGGCGCGCTCGCATTTGCCGGCGGCGCCTTGCCAGGGAGCGGACGGCACACGCCGTGAAGAAGCGGGAATGCTCGAAGGCTCGCGCGCGTTCGACATCGCCTGGGGTGCGATTACGGGAGGCCTTTGCTTCGCGCTCGGCATCGCTATGATCGTCGCGTGGGTCGATGCGTATCGCTACGGCGGCACGTCGCTCTTCGGCGAGCTGCGCGATCCCGGCCGCGGCCTGCACCTCGCGTGGGCGGTCGTCGCGCTCGCTATGGGCGGAACGAACGTCGGTTGCCGCTTCATCGATCACAACTATCTCTCGGGCGTGCACGAAACGTTCTTCGCGATCACGCTCGTCGTGTATGCCGTGCTCGTGCCGCGACTGATGTTGCGTGCGGCTCATCGCTTAAGCGCCCGATAAGCTTCGGGCGGATACCATCGCGCGGTGAAGACATTTGCTCTGCTCGCCTTTGCGTGCGCGTCGCTATCCGCAACGGCCGTCTACGCGGCGCGACAAGGTTACGTACTGCCGACGGAGTGGCGCCTCTCGCCGGCCGCAGACACCGTCGTTGCGACCGGAACGCTGCCGCAAGGTGCGGCGCGGACTGCCGACGGACGGCACCTCGTCGTCGTCGAGGACGGCCAAGCCGCGGCCGCCGTGCGCGTGTTCGACGCGCGAACGCTCGCGGCGGAACGTACGATTCGGCTTGAGGGCGCTACCGGCGCGCCGCTCGCGGATCGTAGCGGCACGTCGTTTTGGGTGAGCCTTGCGGGCAAAGACGCCCTCGCGCACGTGGATGCCGCAACCGGGACGACGGATCGCACCGTCGCCATACCGGGTCCGTTCTGGGCGGCTGCCGTCGCGCGTTCGCCCGACGGGAAAACCCTCGCGGTCAGCGGTGAATCGGCCGACGCCGTTCGCTTCATCGACGAAGCTGCGGGAACGGCCGGCGCGCCGATCGCCGTCGGCGCGCATCCGTACGGGCTCGCGTACGCTGCGGACGGCGCAAAACTCTACGTCGCGAATTGGGGCGCCGCGACGCTCTCGGTGATCGACACCGCGACGCACGACGTGCGCGCGACGATCGCCGTGGGCCGGCATCCCGAAGCGCTGTTGCTCTCCGCCGATGGTAAAGCGCTGTACGTTTCGGAAACCGACGACGATACGATCGGCGTCGTCGACACGGCGACGGACGCCCGCGTCGGCGGCGTCGACGTTTCGCCGCTCGGCAAGGAACGCTTCGGTGCATCGCCGTCCGCACTCGCGTTTTCGCGCGACGGCAAGCGGCTCTTCATCGCCGAATCGGCGCTCAATGCGGTCGCGGTGCTCGATATTGCGAGCGCCACGCCGCATCTGGTCGGGGCCGTGCCGACGGGCTGGTATCCCACGGCGATCGTTCCCACGCGCGATGGAAACGCGCTCGACGTCGTCGACGGCAAGGGCGAATCGTCGCATGCGAATCCGCAATTCAAACCGTTCGCGCGCCTGCGCGACGAATCGGGCTACGTGGCCCACGAGATGATCGGCTCGATCCGGCGCGTCGCCATCTCCGATGCCGCTGCGCTGCGCGGGCTGCGGGATGTGCTCGCTAACGCGAATCCGCCAAACCCCGGCGCGTCGACGGCGAGCGGCTTTATGACCAGTGCCGGACCGATCAAGCACGTCATCTACGTCATTAAAGAGAACCGCACGTACGATCAGGTGCTCGGCGACGTGAAGGGCGCCGACGGCGATCCCGCGCTCGTGCTCTTCGGCGCGGACGTCACGCCCAACCAGCACGCGCTCGCAGCGCGCTTCGGCATCCTCGACGCGACCTATGCGAATGCGGAAGTCAGCGCCGACGGACACAACTGGACCGTCGGCGCCTTCGCGAACGACTATCTCGAACGGATGTGGCCGCCCAACTACGGCGGCCGGCGAAAAGCCTACGATTTCGAAGACGGCGCGAGCGCCTCGACGCCGCACAACGGCTACCTCTGGAACGCCGCGACCAAAGCGCACGTCTCGCTGCGCAATTACGGTGAGTTCACCACCGCCGTGACGATGCAGCCGGCTCCGCACATCGTCTCGCACATGCCGGATCTCGGCGTTCTTACCGATCCGCGTTTCCCCGGCTTCGATCTTCAGTTCAGCGATCTCGATCGCGAAGCCGAATGGGCGCGCGAATTCGCGGCGTACGTCGGGAGCGGGACGTTGCCGCAGCTCGAGATCGTACGCTTGCCCAACGACCACACCGCTGCCACGCGACCGGGTGCGCTCACGCCGCTGGCGTTCGTCGCGCAGAACGATCTCGCCGTCGGACGACTGGTCTCGACGGTCTCGCATTCGCCGTACTGGGCTTCCACGGCGATCTTCATCGTCGAAGACGACGCGCAGAACGGCGCCGATCACGTCGACGCGCAACGCATGCCCGCCTACGTCGTCAGCGCCTACGCGCGCGGCGGCGTCGTGCACGGACACCATTCGACTGCCGGTATCGTGCGCACGATCGAAACGATGCTCGGACTGCCGGCGCTATCGAGCTACGATTCGTCGGCGTCGACGCTCGACGATGCGTTCGTCCCGAGTGCGGCGGCGAAGCCGGACGTGCGTCCCTACGATCCGCTGCCCGAGACGGTCGACCTCGAGGCGAAGAACGCCGCGACGGCGTATCGCGCTGTAGACAGCGCGCGGCTGGACTTCTCGCGCGCCGATGCCGTCGATGACGCGCTGCTCGGCGATATCGTGGAACACGCGGTCCGCGCGGCGCGGGCTAAAGCTTATACGCATTCTTGAGATCGCTCATGGCCTGCGCGAGCACGGCGTGGTAGTTGGCATCGGCCTTCGGCCCGAGCGCCGGATTTTTATCGATGTCGTTCATGACTTCGACGTGGACGGGATGGGTGACGAGCGCATCGAGCATATACTCGACGTCGAACGTTTTATCGGGCGTAACGCCGAGCGCGTACAGTTCGCCGGACAGCGCCTTGCCGTCGGGAAGGGGCGCTGAAGCCTTCGGCAGCGAGATCTTCGCTGCCGTTACTTTCGCGATCGAATCGTTGACAATGAAATTAAAGGTCTTAACGAACGAAATGACGTCATCGACGCCGAACTGCTTGTCGAGCGATGCGAGTTCGGCGCTCGTGAGCGCGCCGGCGAGGTGGCCGACGAGCGTCGTCGCCTGAAAGCCCGTCTTATCGCTCCCGGCGGTCAGCATATCGACGGTCGTCTGCAGCGCCGGGGAGCCCGTGTTGGCCGGGGCGGCACTGAAGCGCCCGCGCTCGTCGGGCTTTTTCTTTGCGAACGACGGTGCGGCGGCCGAGGCGAGCATCGCGCCGCCCGCAACGAGTGCCAGCGCGAGCGTACGAAATCTTTGCATGCATACTCCTAGACGTCGCGTACAACGTGCGCCGGCGGCAATGAGTTGTCTCGGGAAGCGCGGCCGTCGCGCTCCGCATAGCGTCGCAAGGTCAGCAGCTGCTTGCGAAACATGAGGAGGTCGAGGTACGGCAGCGCGCGCCGTAGTAGCCGGCCGTAGGGGCCGCGCGGATAGCGCACGCGGATTTTCGCTACGAGCCGGCTACCGGCGGCGCGCGCACGAACGTCGTAGGTGCCGCAGAAGTCGCCCATGACGGCCGCAGCGACGCGCGACGCCAGCACGATCGTCAGGCTGCTCGGCGCAGCGAAGGCCGCGAGGCGAAAGATCGTCATCATGCGCTGTCCGGGGACAAGAGCCTCGAGACCGGGCGTGAGCCGTCGCGGACTACGGCGGCCGAAGTTGTCGATCGCATCGTAGCTGTACGGCGCGACGCGTAATTGACAGAGCCAACGGAAGAGCAATGCCGGCGCAGCTGCGACATCGATGGCACGGAAATACGTATCGTCCGCCTCGAAGTCGAGATCGTCACACGGATAGCGGCGCGCGCGCTCCTGCGCGGTCGCGCCCCAATTCTTCGGCGGCTTCATCGCCGCACAAGGCTAGACCGAAGCGGCCTCACCGACCTTTCGCTCGAAAACGCTCGGGCATGCTCGTCGTCGATCGTATACGTCGTTCGTTCGGTGCCCTGCCGGCCGTTGACGACGTAAGTTTTACCGTGGAACGTGGCAGCATCTTCGGATTGCTCGGCCCTAACGGTGCCGGTAAGACGACGACGATGCGCATGGTGCTCGGCATCTACGCACCGGATTCGGGAACGATTACGTGGTCCGAGCGCCCGATCGACCGTGCCGTGCGACGACGCTTCGGCTACCTGCCGGAGGAGCGCGGACTCTACGCCAAAATGAGCGTCCGCGATCAGATCGCCTATTTCGGGCGGCTGCACGGGCTCGCCGGCGATGAGGCCCGCACGCGCGCCGAGCGCTGGTTGGCGACGCTCGATATCCAACGCTATGCGTCTCGTCCGTGCGGCGAACTCTCCAAAGGCAATCAGCAGAAAGTGCAGCTCGCGAGCGCCGTCATTCACGCTCCCGAACTGCTCGTGCTCGACGAGCCGTTTTCCGGTGTCGATCCGATGAATGCCGAAACGATACTCGCGTGCCTGCGCGCGCTCGCCGAAGCCGGCACGACGATCGTGCTTTCGAGCCACCAAATGTTTCAGATCGAACAAGCCTGCCGCGCGTTCTGCATCATCGGTGCGGGAAAAGTACGCGCGGCCGGTACGCTTATGGAATTGCGCCGCGCCTTTCCGACGCGAACCGTGCGCGTGACCCCCGACGACCCGGGTATTCGCGCCGTTTTTGCAGCCGCGGGGGCGGGCGAGCCTCAACGACTGGGCGACGGAGAACTTTCGTACGAGTTACCTGCGAGCACCGATTTCGGTGCGCTGCTGCGCGCCGCCGTCGCGGCCGGTGCGGTCGAGTCGTTCGAACGTCACGAACCGTCGCTCAGCGCGATCTACGTCCGTGCTCTCGAGGCCGCGCGATGAACGAACTCGGACTCGTGTTCGTGACCGAATTGCTGCGCAAGGTTCGCTCCCGCATCTTTTGGATCGCAACGCTTGGCGGTATCTTCGCGATCGCCGCCATCATCGAAGCGCCGATCCTCTTCTCAAACGTCGAACGCTCGTCGGCTCGCGATATCGTCCTCGCGGGCGATGCAGCGCTGCGCGCCCGCGCGCAGGCGCTGCTCGAAGGCCATCGCGACTATCACATCGTCGCGTCGGTGCCGGCTCTGCCCGCGCACGTGACGGAACGTTACCTCGACCAGCACGGCCATGCCGGCGCTGCCGTCAGGATCTCGCGCCGTGGAAGCCGGGTGCACCTCGATATCTTTCCCCGCGACCTTTCCGCCTTCGACGACGCGGAGTTTCGCGCGCTGCTGCCGCTCAATATCGAAATGCAAACCGGCGCGACGAGCGCGCGCGCGCGGGACGCGGCCACGATCGAACGGACGCTGCACGCGACCGATACCAAGTTTGCCGATAGCGGCAGCGCCACGATCGCCCACGGCATCGCCTTCGGCCTGATCTTCATGCTCTATCTCGCAATCATCCTCGCGAGCCAAAACGTCATGGCTGCCGTCGCGGAAGAGAAGACCAGTCGCATCGCTGAAATTCTCGTCGCGACCATCGAACCCGCGAATCTCCTCGCCGGAAAGACGTTCGCGGCCGCCGTTATCGCGCTGGTTCAAATCGGCTTCTGGTCTTGACGGCGGCCGCGCTTCTGCCGCAGCTCGCGTCGTCACTGGCGAGTTCGCCTCACCCGCGCGCGGGCGCGGCCGATCCGGGCGGCATCCTGCTCGCAATCGATCCGCTCGAAGTCGTCGCGTTCTTTCTCTTCTTCGTGCTCGGCTATTTGCAATATGCGACGATCTACGCCGCGGCCGCGTCGCTGATTTCTCGAACGGAAGATCTCGCGAGCGTCACGACGCCCGTCATTCTGCCGGTGGTCGGGGCGTTCTTCGTCGCGCAATTCGCGTTGCTGCAGCCCGGCGCTCCGTTCGTGGTCGCGTGCAGCTTCGTGCCGTTTCTCTCACCGTTCGTGATGTTCACGCGCATCGCGATTTCGACCGTGCCCTGGTGGCAGACCGCGCTCGCGCTCGGCATCAACGCCGCGACCGTGCTGCTGTGTTTTTGGGTGGCGGGACGGATCTATCGGGTCGGTATGCTCCTGTACGGCACGGTACCGTCGCCGCGACAGGTGCTCGCCGCGCTGCGTTCGTAAACGCTCCGGCGCTCTAGTACCCGAGCGCGAGAGAATCGGCGCGCGGGTCGGCTCCGCCGGCGAGCGAGCCGCGTTTCCGATCGACGACGATGCCATGCGCGTGCCCGAGCGCACGATCGTAGGCGCCGACGACGTCGACGACGTGGCCGCGCTCGCGAAGCCCCGCGATGACGCCCGGATCGAAGCGCGCTTCGACGCGTACGGAATCCGCGAACGCCGCTTCGCTATCGCGCCCGTAGACGAAACGCGGCGCATCGATCGCCTGCTGCACCGACATCCCGCGTTCGTAGACGTCGTGCACGAGCTGCACGTGCGTCTGCGGCTGACCATCGCCACCCATGGCGCCGTAGACGAACTCCGGCTCGCCGCCGCGCAAGAGCATGCCAGGTGAGAGCGTGTGCAACGGACGTTTGCCGCCCGTGAGAACCCCCGGATGGTCGTCCTCCAGACGGAAATAGGCGCCGCGATTGTGCAAAACGATGCCCGTGCCGCGCGCGACGACACCCGAGCCGAAGCTCGTGTAGAGGCTTTCGATCAGCGAGACCGCCCGGCCGTCGTTATCGACGGCGACGACCGCGATCGTGCCCCCGCGATCGACGGGGGAGCGACGCGTCCGCGCGCGGGCCGGATCGATGCGCGCGCGAGCGGCGGCGAGCGCGGCGGGCGTCAGGATATCTGCGATCGAGTCGCGCGTCGTGCGCGGATCCGTGAACCGCGTGTCGCGCGCTACGAAGGCGTCTTTGATCGCTTCGATTGCGAGGTGCGTCCAGTCGAGATCGCTTGCGGCGCCGTCGTTTGCGAGCGCCCCGAGAACCATGAGCGCGACGGCCGCCTGCGAATTCGGCGGATGCGCGACGAGTTCGCATCCGTGCCACGGGATCGCAAGCGGCGTCGCGCGGTCCGTAACGTGCCGGGCGAGATCGTCCGGCGTCATCGGATTGCCGAGCGGAGCGAGCGTGCTGCAGATCGCAGCGGCGATACGTCCGCTATAGAACGCACGGGCGCCATCGCGCCGGATCGCAGCGAGCGAATCCGCGAGTGGCACGTTGTGCAACACGTCGCCGGGCTGCGGCAGGCCGCGCGCAAAAAAAAGTTCGACGGCAGCCGCGTCGTCCCGCAGCAACGCTTCGTTGACCGCGAACGTTTGCGCGACCACGTCGGTGACGACGTACCCTGCGCGAGCGTACGCTTCGGCGGGTGCGAGCAGTTCGTCCAGTCCACGCGTTCCGTGGGCCGCCGCCACGTCTTCCCAGGAGCGCACGCAGCCCGGTACGGTCACGGTGAGCGCGCCAAATTTGGGCATCGTCGCGTACCCGCGTTCGCGCACCAAACCCGCCTCTAGCGCGGCCGCCGCGCCGCCGCTTCCGTTGTAAGCGATCGTTTCGTGCGTCTGTGGCTCGTACACGAGCCACAGCGCATCGCCGCCGATCCCGTTGCTGGCGGGGAACACGACGGCCAGCACGGCGTTGGTGGCGATCGCCGCATCGACGGCGTTACCGCCCCGGCGCAGCACGTCGACGCCGGCCGCCGTCGCCAGCGCGTGCGGCGAAGCCACCATTCCGCGCTGCGAACGCGCGACGGCCCGCGAGGGATGCGCGGACGCGCTCACGCGTCGCGCCAAAATGGGAGGGTGCCGGCGAGGAAACGCGCGACCCGATTACTCATGCGTTGCTAGCGTATCACGACGTACGCTCTTCGGACCTCCCTAACGGTCATGATTCGAGGCCAAACGTGTTCGCCGGCCCACGCGCCGGCGACGCTTTTCGGCCACGCTCCCGGAAACGAACACACACTAGCGGTGCAGGATGTGTTGCGGCAGCCACAGCGAGAGTTGCGGAATGAAGTACACGACGTAGATCATAACGAGCTGGATGGCGATGAAGGGCAACACCCCGACCATCAGGCGCTGCAGTGGAATTTTCGTGATGCCAGAAACCGTGATAAGGTTGATCCCCATCGGAGGGTGGATCTGTGCGACTTCCTGATTGAGCGCCGCGATGACTCCGAACTGAACCGGACTCAAGCCGATCGCGATTGCAATCGGGAAGAAGATCGGTGTCGCGATGATGAGCATGGCGGCCGCCTCGAGGAACGTACCCATGATGAGGTAGGCGAGCAGCATCGCCGTCATGATGATCAGGTGCGAAGCGCTCAGCCCGGTGATGAAACCCGCTAATTGTTGCGGTATCTGTTCGAGCGACATAAATTGGCTGAAAAGTAACCCCGTCGCAACCAGCATGATCAGCATCGACGCCGTCTGCGCCGCGCCGCGCGCGCACCGTAAGAGCACGCGCACGTTGAGCGTTCGTCGGGCGAATCCGAGTGCCAACACGTAGAGCACGGCCAATGCGCCCACCTCCGAAGGCGTCATATAGCCCGAGAAGATAGCGCCAAAAACGAGCAGCGGAAGAAACAGCATCGGCAGCGCGCGTAGCGTGACGCCGCGATAGTCGATTGCCGGCCGGACGGTCCGGCGCACGCGCGGACGTGCGATCACAATGAGGTAGAAAGCGAATAACGCGCCCATGATCGCTGCGGGCACGATGCCGGCCAAAAAGAGTTGTCCGATCGAGGTGTCCGTCAACACACCGTAAATGATCAGCGGAATGCTGGGCGGAATGAGCAGTCCGAGGGTTCCTCCCGCCGCGACGACTCCACCGCGCATCGACGGCGGGTATCCCTCTTTCGCCAGTAACGGCACCGCCACCAAGCTCAGCGTCGCGGCGTTCGCAACACTGGAGCCGCAGATCGATGCAAACAACGCGCTCGTAATCACCACCGCAACCGCAAGAGCGTTCGGAACGCGACCGACTAACGCGTTGCAGAACTCGAGCAGATCCGCGCCGAGGCCTGTCGCTTCCATCAAAACGCCGGTGAACACGAAGAGCGGGATCGCGACGAACTCGTAGATCGCCGTACTTTGCCATAGGAAACTAGCGACATCGCGCATGGCTTGTTCGGGGCCGAGCAGCATCGTCAGGCCCCACGCGGCGGCTAAGCCGATGGCGACGAAAACGCGTACGCCGATCAGTAGCAGAAGGATGAATGCGATCATGACAATCGTGACGGTCAAGGCAGTGGTCCTCCGCCAGGCGTCGTCAGACGTTTGACCGCGAGCGCGACGGCCTCGAGCGCTAACGACACGCCGCCGATCAGTAGCGTGATCTGCGGGATGAATAAGGGTACCGCCAGCAGCGTCGTCGAGAGCAAATGCGTACTATACGAGGTGTGCACTAGCCCCCCGGCGGCCAGCGTGAGCACGATTCCAAACGCGAACACGAAGGTCAAGTCGACGAATTCCAGCAGTTCGGCCAGCTTCGGCGGCGCCCGCTCGATCAACAAATGTACGCGAAAGTGCGCACCGGTCCTAATGCCGTCGGCTACGCCGACGTAGATGACCGACACCATAATGTAGAGGCTGATGTCGAACGCCCAGAGCGTTGGGTGCCCGGACTTACGCGCGAGCGCATCGTACGCGATCGGCAGCGAGAGCAAAATTAACAGCGCTCCCGACACGTACGACAGCTTTTCGGCGCACCACAGCCAGCGGTCGGCTGCGCGGCGCAATGCGCCGATCACCGGTGACCGGATCTTGCCTTCAGAAGTGCACGAACGATCGGGTCCGTCGCGCCGAATTTCGTCTGGGCCTGGGTCATAAGGTTTTGGATCGGTTCGCGAAACGTCTTAAATTCGAGGTGCGCGACGCCGTTGCCGGTATTGCGGCCGATCTCCGCTGCAAAAGTCGCGTACATCCGCTTGTTGGCCTCGTTCGCGCGCGCGTTCGCCTTCGTGGCCGCGTCCAGCACGATCTTGCGCAGATCGGGCGCCATCCCGTCGAGCTTGGCGGCGTTCATCACGTAACCGTTGATGTCCAGGCCGAAGATGGGCCCGGGTAGCGTGAGGAATTTCGCGACCTCGTACTGCTTTAAGCCGTAAATTCCGCCGAGGCCACCGTACGACGCCTGCACCGTCCCGGTGCTCAGTGCGGCGTAGACGTCATTTTGATTCAGTTGTGTGGGCGCGGCACCTAGGCTCTGGACGATGGCCGCAGTGCCCGCCGAGTACACGCGAATATTTTTACCGTGGAAGTCCGCAACCGTCCGAAGTGGCTCTTTTCCAACGAACACCGGCGGCCCGATATCGATTGCCGAAAGCAACACCATGCCGTGCTTGCGCAACGAATCGTTCGTTGCGTTGAACAGTTCGGAACCCGGATGCATCGCTTTCGCAAACGCATCGAAATTTAAATCCATCAACGGCGTTCCGAAGATGCCGATCTCGGGATCGACGCCGGAAAAATCTTCGAGGACGGCGAGCGAAATGTCGGCTACGCCGGCCGGGATCGCGCTCGCAACGTCCGGTTCTTTAATCAGCGAAGCGGCGGGATAGACCTGTACTTTGATTCGTCCTTTGCTGTTTCGCTCGACCTCGCTGCTGAAAAACGGAACCCACTCCGTTACCTGTGGGTGCGTCGGACTGCCCCAGGTTGCTAAGCGCAGTGTATAGGACTGGTCGGCCGCCAGCGCCGCCGCCGGCATCGCGAGGGCGAGAAATGCGGCGCCGAGCGCAAGATTCCGGACCTTACTGATCATGCGAGAGTCCTCCTAAGGAATGATGTAGATCGGGCTCGACCAGGCCACGTGACCGTCCTCGAACGTGATGCGCACGTAGAGCGCATTGTCACGGCCGGTGCGTAATGGAATCGTTCGCTGCAGCGTTACGCTGCGGTGAGGGTTGTCGTCGGGGAGTCGAAAAATGCGCATGCGCCGGCCCAGGCCACCGGCATCGAAGACGCTGTCCTCGCGCCCGATCTCGGCGAGCGGAAGCGTCGCTACGACGTGTTTTGTGCGAATCGCGATCGAGCCCGCGGATGGATCGCTCAAGCGTGCCTCAAACCCGCCGAAACCGCCGGTCGTGATCGCTTCCCAGGACACCCGTGTCGGCTCGGGGATAAAAGCTTTATCGATGTTGTAGCGGTTGATCGGCGTCACACCGTGCCAAGCGTTACCGTCGAGCTCGGCTTCGCCGTCCCATACGGTCTCGCGGCCGCGCCCGCGGTACTCTGCGCCTTCCCAAATCACACGCAACCGCGAACCGACCGCGCCGTATGGCCGATACGATTCGATCGACTCGGCGCCGTTTCGAATATCGATTCGTTCGATCGGATCGGCCGCAAGCACATCGATCTCGAATCTGGCGCTCGTCTCGTCGGTTCGCATGATGTCACCCATGATCGCGACGTCCGCGCTTTCGCTCGAAGGCGAACCGGCATTTGGATCGTCGACGAAGCGCTGCGCCGGCCGCGCGAACGCGACGCGCGTCTGGATGTCGACGCGCGAGCCCGTGGTCGCGTAGTGGTGGCGGCGCCTCAGCGCATCGAGCAGGCCTTCGCGGGTGAGTTCGCGCGCGAGCATGCACGTTAAGCCGCCGTACGCGCCGAAGAGCGAGGCACCGGGATAACTCGCCCCGGGTCGCCCTTTATGGCCGTCGCTGTTGGCCACGATGCCGACGCGATACCCCTGCCGGAACGCATCCTCGAGCAGCCAGTCAAAGGTCCCCCAGTCGGAATGGATTTCGATCGCGCGCTCGAGCCGCATATCGTGCGCCAGCGTGATGTCGGCGTACCGTCCGCCGATGTGCGCGAACACGACGCAATCTTCACCTTGGAGCGCGCCGAAGAGCGCTTCGGCCGAATTCGCGTCGCTATCGACATCGGAGAGATCGCGGATCAGCGCGTGCGACGATCGGTGGATCGGTCGTCCCTCGCGCGCGTAGAGCACGTTGCGATCGCCACCTAAGCCCGTGTTTCCGGACCATTCATAGCCGGGAAAAACGATGAAGCGACCGTCGTCATTGAATTCCGCGGAGAGAAGATTGAGCTCGTGCCAAAACGGCGTGGTGACTTGAAAGTCGTTGCCTTGATGGCTCATTGCATCCAAGAAGGCGTGGTCGCGCGCGAATTCGTGATACTCGCGAGCCGAATTGGTGCCGATCGTCTCTTCGGACTGCCCATGCAGATCGCCCCAGTATGGCGCGAGCGACGCGGCCTGCACGATGCGTAACGCGTTGCTCGTCGCCAGCAGAGTGCCGCCTTCGTCCAGCACGTCGATCGTGCAGTCTCCCGGCCCTCGCAGCATCAAGCCGTCGATGCGTGCGGCCTGCGTGCCGCAACGATACTCGTACGTCGGTGGAAGCCCGAGAATCGGTTCGCTCGGCCGCAGGTAAAGGGTTCGCTCGGCGAGACCCGTCGGATTGCCCCAAGCATCCTCAGCTTTCACGCCAAGCGCGAACGGCTCGCCCACCCGGCGTACCGTCGGCAGAACCGCTTTCCAGCGAGCCGGCGTGCCGGCGACGATCGCGATTGCCGGTGAGGCTGGAAGTTCGAGGAACGTGTACGCGGCGAATGCGTCGACGAGCACTTTGAACTCAAACGTCGGCTCGCAGAACGTCTGCATGCGCCAACCCGGTGAACCGCCTCGGCGATCGCCGAAGTTGACGAGAATGCGATCGCCTTCGCGCAAGAAACCGCGCACGACGCGAATGAAGAGCGTCTTATCCCACGGCCGGACGTTGAGCTTGCGGTCGTAGCGCGTTTCGAGCGTGGCGCCGTTGCTAGCCTCGACGCTGACGTAATTAGGTGCCGCCGGGTCTTCACACTGCAGTCGGCCCGCGTCGCTCGCGAAGCGCATAACGATCTTGAGGCTGCCGGTATCGTCGATGCCGAAATAGCCGGCGCTGTACGTGAGCGTGAACGACGCGAAGCTACCGGCCTCGAACGCGCCGGTCGGAGCGATCGCGGCGCTGCCCATGCGCTGTGTCAGATCGTTAGAGAGTACCACTTCGTGCATACCTCGGCGCTTACAGCAAGAACACGCGGCGGTTTGCCGGCTCGACACGAATGCGAGCGCCGCTACGCACCGCCGCGAAGATCGCCGGGTCGATTCCGGCGAGGATCGGAATTCCCGCCGCGGCCGCGCCTTGTACCATGACGGGATTGACGTCGCCGAATACCAGACCGGCGAAGCCCACGCCGCGCCCTCGCATCATCAAGAAAGCCCAACCGCCGGCGATGCCGCCTTGCACGCCCGGACACACGAGAACCTTTCCGCCGATAGATTCGCCCTCGCACGGGTGACCCACGCGCGAGATGACGCCGTTGACGCGATCCAAGTCATACCGGGGACTAAAGGTGTATGACGAAACGAGCGCGGGCGCCTCGACGATCTCGCCGAGCGCGCGTTCGCACGTGAAGACACGCTGCGAGCCCTGGATCACGGTAGCCGTCCGCTTACGGCCGTCTCCACGCAGTCCGCCGTCCGCCGCAGGATCGGCTCGTAGCCGTGCGCCTTGATGATGTTCATCAGCTTGGCCGAGTTCGTGCAGACGCGCGTCCAGCCGAACTGCTTGCGCATGTCGGCCGGGTCCATGATATACCAGCACACGCCTTGCAGCACGAGCGCCCCCGTTTCGTTCAATGCGTCGAGCGCTCCGGTTCCATGCGCGGCAGCGCGCGTCATAGCATTAGTCGTGATGATCACCGTCGAGTCGGCGTGCACGCGTCGCCCGCGGAACAGCATCGCAATTCGTTCGAGCTCGAAGAGAGAGAGTTGCGGCGCGGTGAATACCACCAGGTTGCAGGCGGCATCGCTCGGCGTCGTACGCTCGTAAATCGCCTCGATATCGGCGCGCGATACCGTGACGTCGGCATCGATTTTCCGCCCGCGATTAGCGGCGGCAAAATCCGGCGCCTCCGGCGTGACGCCGCCCACGTGATACATCGCGAGCGAACCCAGGCTCGCCAAACTCGCACCCAAATGCTTGAGATCGTCGGAACCGGGCGATGCCTGTGGCAAATCGAAGTACGGCACGCTCCAATAGCCCCGCACGCGTTCGCCCGCCAGTGCCCCAAGGGCTCCGTAATCCGCAACGTCGGCGAGCGGCGATTCGACGCGAAAGCGCGCGCTGGCTCGCCGCGGGGAGTCAAGATGAAAGCCGTACGCCGGCGTTCGTCCGGTAATGGCTGCAGCGATTGCAGCGGGTCCCGATTCGTAGTTGGTGCGCGCACCGAGAACCGCGTTCGCGTAGGCGACCGTTCCCGTATCGCCCCAGGCAACGTGCTCGTTCATGCGCGGCGTGTAAATCGACTGATAGTTTATACACGTATCGACGAGCGAGACGCCGAGCTTTCCGAGAATCGTGCGCACCGGCCGCTCGTGCTCGACGAACGCGTCGGACTGTCGCAGGCGCTTCGCAAACTCCCATTCGACGGGTTGCGCATTGCGCGTCGTTGGAATGCGAACGCGACCGCCCAGCTCGTATAAGTTGCGCAGATGGTCGTAACCGGCTTCGCCCATGACTTCGTAGTCGCCCATGATGTGGACGTTGCTCACCGGCACGAACGTCTCGGCTTCAAAGAAGTTACCGACGGCGATCTGTTGTTCGAGCGCGACGCGAGCCGCTTTGCCTTGCGCGCCGTCCGCGATCGCGCTTTCCTCATCGTTTAATTGCATCGTGGTGCCCCTCTACGCGGCCGGAACGGAGCGAACGGCACGCGCGATCGGCACGCCCGCGCTGACGCTGAGCCGGAGCTCGTACGTTTCCGGACGTATGAAGAAAGTCGTGTATTCGAGCGCCGTCTCGCTGGGATCATAAGACGTGCGATCCAGCACGAGCAGTGGATCGCTGGCGCTCAAGCCGAGTTCGTGCCTGGGGCCGGTTCCGGATCGCTGCGCGCGAATAGCGAGATCCGTTCGCGCGATGGTGTACCCGAGTATCTTCGTCAGTATCTCATAGGTCGGGGTCACATCGGCCTGCGCATGTGAGATCGCGCGCGCGGCGGGATGCATGTGCACGGAGCTTATAGCAAACGGTACGCCGTCGCGATCGTAACGCCGGACGAAGAAAAGACCTTGGTCCGAATGTAAGATGCGCGCGATACGTGCGTCGATACGGCCGAACCGGAATTCCAGCAACGTCGTCTCCGGCGTGACTCCCTGTGCGACGAGGTTCTCGTAGAAGCCGGAAAGCGTGGCGATATCGTGGTGCACGCGACGCTCGGCAACGAACGTTCCCTTGCCCCGTCGCCGCACGATAAGTTGCTGCTTGAGCAAAACGTCCATCGCTTCCCGAACGGTGACGCGGCTGACACCATACGTCTCCCGAAGCTCGTGTTCGGTCGGAAGGCGATCGCCGGGCGTGTATCGCCCTTCCAGAATCTGGCCTGTTAGGTGTTTAGCAATCTGGGTGTAGACAGCTTCATAGGAATGGCGTTCGAGCTTCACTTCACCCCCAGGAGAGCGCGAGTGGCCCGATGATACGATACAAAGCCATACAATGCAACGCTCGCCTTAACGCATTTAGCATTTGCGCCGTCCTGGAAGCCGCCTCTTTATCGCTCACTCGAGCGGGCAGCCGCAGAATTGGCCGAAGATTCCGCGCATCGTGGCACTCGAACGTAAGGACGTCCAGACGCCGCTAAGCGTTGCCCAGCTCCGGGCGCTTGTGGAACTCTACCGCGGTGTGCCGTCCGACAACGTTCGGACCTTTACCATTCGCGGGCGCGCGACGTTCGTCGGCGACGCGTCCGTCGTGCTCGTCGACGATTGGTGGGCGAAGATCTCGGTCAGCTCGTCTGCGCGCCGAACGATCCGACGCAGGGCGTCGTCCTCGTCGCGAACGCGACGGGCATGGGCGGACATCACGAAGACCGTCGTCGGCGCGCTGCGCGGCGGCGGTTGGAACGTCGCGACCTATGTGAACGAACCGACGCGCTCGACGTCGGAAATCGTCGGCAGCGGCAAAACTGCGGACATACTCGCGACGACCTTCGGCTTCCGCCATCGCTCCGGTAAGACGACCGTCCTGCGCCTCGGTCTCGACGCACAGCCGAAAAGCGAATAGCGCGCCGCCGCGCGGCTACGAGTTCGATTAAGCCAGGTCGCTCGCTTTCATCGCATCAAAAATGCCCGCCGACGCGAGTTCGATTACGCTATCGAAGCCAAAACGCAACTAAGGTGGAACTATGCGCCGCGAGCCCCGACGTTAGCGCAACGGCCGCTTCGACGGACATCCAACCAAGCGTGATCCACTCCAGCGAAAATGCCTTCGCAATGAGTACCAGGCGCGCGGGGTCGCGATCAGCCTGTGCGACTATCGTGCACTTCGTTACTGGCACGTCGTATCGTCAAGCCTGCGCCGAGACAGAAGCGCGCTTCCTTCGAGCGCGGCGGGGGTCAGGACGCTCGGGCCGTGGATATGCTTTTGGTCTTCTCAAATCCGAACGCCGCCGTGAGCGACTCGATCGCGGCTTCGCCGTCTTCGTACACGACGGTAGGGCGTTAAGGTACGCACGGTCGGACGATATTCATTGCGGTCTCTCACAGAGTAAAATGTTCAAAGCTGTAGCTCCCCTGTCCTCGGCGACAACTCGGGCGGCCAGCTCCTTTGCGATTCGATTGCTATTACGGACGCTTAGGTATCTTCGCTTTTCATAGATGCGCCGGGATAAAAGAACGCCAAATCCCATAAGGGACCGGGCATTCCGGCCATTTACACCGACGCCTTGGATGCCGGTATAAGCGGCTGACCGCTCACTCAACTTGCCCATCTAGAGGTGCTTGCTCGACTACATTCGTGGTTCTGTGAATCCGGCGAGATCGTCGAAAAGCCCGCGCCTCATTCGTCGTTACTTCTTGCCGCCGCCGTGTTCCATTGCGTGCTGCTTTGCTGCCTCGTGCAAGTGATGTTCCGCGTGAAGGTGATGGCCATGCGCAGCATGTGCGTGGAGCGCGCCTTTCTCGTGGTTGCCTGCTTCATGGTGTTTTGCGGCTTCCTCGTGGTGCGTCGCTGCATGCCTATGATGTTCTGCTGCTTGTTTATGGTGGTCGGCGCCCTTATGTTGAGCCATGTATCCGCCAATTAATGAGTATCAAGCGTGTACTTTAACATTTAACTTTACTCTAAGGAGCAGATCTGTCCTTTCAGTACTACGACATGGTTTAACGCGTATTGCTGCTACGTGGCAGAAACCTTTGCTCTCGCATTTCGAATTTGCAGTAACAGCGTCAGCGTACAAGGGGTTGCCGCGATGGTCATGAGCTCGCGCCAAGCGACCACGACGTCGTGCATGGTCGGTTCGGTGGATCGAAATGCGACGACGTTGGTGCAATTGCCAATGTGTGCCGTATTGCGGCGTGTTCGTTCCCTATCGCGGCCGTTTTGGATTCGATCGACTGTGAAGCGGCGATCCCGATGCCGAGCGGCGTGAGGTTTCGAAGAACGAAGCCCTCTGTGTCAACGTTAAAGGAGGCCAGCGAACGGGTCTAATCACTGAGGGCGTGAAAGGCTTCACGCATGGCAACCAGCTCCCCCGTACCTGATCCGGAGGTTCGACCGAGGGTAACTCGTCGGCGATTTAGCGCTGCGGAGAAAGCGCGCATCCTCGATGCGTACGCGGCGCGTCTGCAATCGAAAAGGCGGCGATCTGTCGTCGCGAGCGCGTCTACACATCGTTGCTATCGAATTGGCGTAAGCAACGCGATTCGCGCAAGCCGCTAAGCGCGGCCGTAGGCCCGATCCCGAAACAGCGGAAGTCACGCGTTTGCAGAAACGTAACGCTGCTCTCGAGCAGAAATTAGCGAAGGCGGAGCTACGCGCTGTTGCGCAGTGCCGGAGCGCCGGCAGAAAGTTTCGAGCGGTAACCCGAATGGCTGGTCAGATTCTCGAGGGCATGACGGTCGTCGATATGAGCACGCTGCTCGCGGCACCGTTGTCCACATCGCTGCTCTCGGACTTCGGGGCTCGCGTCATCAAGATCGAGCACCCTGTGGGCGGCGATCCGTTGCGAGCCTTCCCACCGTATCGCGATGGCGTACCTTTGCAAAACAAGGTCGTCAATCGCAACAAGCAGAGCGTTGCCATCGACTTGCACGCCCCAGAGGGGCAAGCGCTAGTGAAGCGCATCGTAACTCGCGCCGACGCGCTCGCTACGAACTTTCGCCTAGAGACGCTTCAGGGCTGGGGGCTCGACTACGCCGACCTGCTGCCTCACGCACCGTCCCTGGTTATGTTGCACATTACGGGTTTCGGCCGTACTGGTCCGCACAAAAACCGTCCGGGATTCGCGCGCGTCGCCGAATCGTTTTCGGGCCTGACGTACATGACGGGATTTCCCGACCGCGCACCCCTGTTCGCTGGGTATCCCATCGCCGATGCGATCGGCGGCCTCTACGGGGCCTTCGGCTTGGCGATGGGACTGCTTCATCGGCAGCGGACCGGTGAGGGGCAGTTGATCGAATTCGGTTTGTTCGAGCCGTTGCTCAAGCTGATGGAGAATCTCGTCATTGGATACGACCAAGCGGGCGTGGTCCCCGAACGCGAAGGAACGCACAACCGCGAGGTTGCGCCGAACGACGTCTACTGCTGTCAGGACGACAGGTGGGTCGTCCTTCCTGCTTCGACTCAGCGCATGTTCGAACGACTGACGACGGCGATCGGTCGACCTGAACTCAGCGTCGACGAACGCTTCGTCGACAACGTGGCACGCGTCGGCAATCGTGCCGCACTCGATGCCGAAATTCGCTTTTTCTTCTCATCTCATAGCGCCCGAGACGCCGTAGCGGTTCTCGCCCGCGAAGGCGTCGCTGCCGGCCAGGTCTTGTCGATAGCAGACGTGGTCGGTGACGCGCATATACGCGAGCGCGAGCTTCTGGTGCGGGTCGAAGATGACGAACTCGGCACCGCACCGCTGGTTCAGGATGCGTTGCCGCGCATGTCCGCGAGCCCGGGGCACGTACGCACGCTCGGCGAACCCGTCGGCTTCTCGACCCAATCGATTCTTACAGAATTCGGTTGCTCGAGCGACGAGATTCGCGAACTCGCTGCAAAGGGCACGATCCGGGTTCCGTAAAGGGCCTCTTAGCGTACTGCCGCTTCACACTCGAGCCGACGCGCCTCGCGTACCGGCGCTAGTCGAACATATCGGGGTTGGTCTGAACGATTTGATCGTAAACCGGTTGGAAATGCAGCCAACCGATAAACGAGTTGCCGACGTGTTCCTTGCTGTAGCGGGCCCGTTCGGGCGAAACCATGGTCGGTGATGTGCGCGCCGCCTCCGTAAGCAATTGAACCCGGCAGCAGCGCTCCAGCGCGATGAACCAAAAAGCAGCATCGTCGATGCTGTGGCGGCTCGCCGTTAACAAGCCATGATTTTGATGCAGAGCCGCCCGGTTGTTTCCGAACGCTGCTGCTACGGAGTGGCCCGCTTCGGCCTTGACGGCGACGGCGCCGGCCTCGTCTTTAATAACGACATGATCCTCAAAGAAGCACGCAGCATCTTGCGTGATCGGTTCGAGCAGCCGGCCCATGGAAGCCCACGCCGTTCCGTAGACCGTGTGCGCGTGGCACATTGCGATGATGTCGGGGTGCGCTTCATGCACCGCGGAGTGGAGTACGAAGCCCGCGCGATTGAGGGCATAGTGGCCTTCTACCACTTCGCCGGCATGATTGGCGAGGATCAGGTTGGACATTTTGACCTGAGAGAAATGGACGGCCATCGGGTTCGTCCAGTACAGCTCGGGGAACTCCGGGTCGCGAACGGTGAGATGACCGGCGAAACCGTAGTCGAAGCCATGAACGGCAAAGGCGCGGCAAGCGCCGACGAGATGCTCTTTGCGATACTTTCGCTCGTCGGCGAAGGTCGAGAACTCGGGCCGGCTCGGGAACGTAAGGCCCGGTTGCTCGGGCTGATAGACGGAGACGCGCTCTTCAGTCCTTACCATGATCATGCTCCTGACGAACGGCGTTGGCTTAAGCGACGCGGCCCGATCGCGAGATTGCAGCGGGCCGGGACGGCTCCGCGGCTTCGATGATACGTCGCAGTTGATATTCGCGGGCACGCGGGTCCTGCTGTTCGATCCCCTCCGGCCGGCACTCCGGCTCTTGCCCCCGAAAGGTTTCCCCGTCGCAGCGCTCGAGTGTCTCGAGGATCCGGCACCATCTCTACCACGAATCCATCGAACATCGGCAGGGCGCCCGCGTTCACACGATGCGCGCGAGCGCGAGCCCGACGTACGCCGCACCGATGCCGAGTACCACGCTCGCGACGCAATACGCGCCGCCCGCAAACAGCGCGCCGCTCGATCCGAGGCTGAGCGCTTCGAACGAAAACGTCGAGAACGTCGTATAGCCGCCGAGGATTCCCGTCGCGAGAAAGAGGCGCCATAGCGGCGACACGTCGGTCCGCACTTGCAGCGTTCCGAGCACCAGGCCAATCAGAAACGAGCCGCTGACGTTGATGAAAAGCGTCGCGTACGGCGCCGCGGCCACGCCGCCGCGCGCCACGACGAAAGCGCCGATCAGGAGCCGCAGGACACCGCCGAGCGCAGCGCCGGAACCCACCGCAAGGATCGCGCGCGGGTCGATCACGCGTTCATTCCCGGGCGCGCGGATCGAGCGCGTCGCGCAGGCCGTCGCCAAAAAGATTGACGCCGAGAACCGCGATCGATATCGCGAGACCCGGAAAGAGACCGAGCCACCACGCCGTATCGAGATACTGCCGGCCGTCGGCGAGCATGCCGCCCCACGACGGGATATCGGCCGGCACCCCGAGGCCCAAAAACGAGAGCGCGCTTTCCAGGATGATCGCGCGCGCGACTTCAAATGTGCCGAGTACGCTTACCGAAGATGCGACGTTTGGTAAGATGTGCCGCAGCACGATACGCGCCGGCGAGACGCCCGTCGCGACGGCGGCCGCAACGAAATCTCGTTCGCGCAGTGCGAGCGTCTCGGCCCGAATAACGCGCACGTATTGCACCCAGCTCGTTACGCCGAGCGTCGCGACGATCGTCCAGAGCCCCGGACCGACGACGCCCACGATCGCAATCGCGAGCAGCACCAGTGGAAAGGCGAGCTGCATATCGGCGAAGCGCGAAATTGCCGCGTCGAGCGGTCCGCCGGCGTAGCCCGCGACCAGTCCGGCCGTCACGCCGATCGTCCCGCCGATCGCGACGACGCAGAGACCGACGATCGATGCGATGCGCGCGCCCCACAGCATGCGCGAAAGAATGTCGCGGCCGAGATTATCGGTGCCGAGCACGTACGCGCGGTCGCCGCCCGCCAGCCACGACGGGGGCTTCGCGGCGATCGCGAGCTGTTGGAGGTTCGGATCGTGCGGCGCGAGCCATGGCGCGAAGATGGCGCAGATTGCGATGAGCGCGACGATCCCCGCGCCGACGATCGTCGCCGGTCCCGCGAACAGCGTCCGCGCGAACGAGCGGCGCGCCGGCGCGACGTCGAGATCGCTCGCATCCCGCGTGCCGCCGGGGCGTAGCGCTTGCGCCGTCACTCGTACCGAATCCGCGGATCGAGCGCCGCATACGAAAGATCGACGAGCAGATTGACGATCACGAAAACGCTCGCCGAGAGCAGTACGACGACTTCCACGACGGGATAGTCGCGGTCGTAGATCGCCTGCACCGCGAGTCGTCCGACGCCCGGCCATGCGAAGATCGTCTCGGTGATGATCGCCTGCGAGAGCAGCGTCCCGAGCTCTATGCCGATGACGGTTACGATGGGCAACCACGCGTTGCGCAGCGCGTGGCGCACGATGAGTTGGAGCGGTTGCACGCCTTTCGCGCGCGCCGTCCGTAAGAAATCGGAGCGAAGAATATCGAGCATCGCGGCGCGCGTGAGCCGCATGATCTTCGCCATCGTGAAAAGGCCGAGCGTAATTGCGGGCAGCACGAGGTGACTGAGACCGCCGATGCCGCCGGTCGGAAACCAGCCCAACTGCACGGCGAAGACGAGCACGAGCATAATGCCGAGCCAATAGACCGGCATGCTTTGCCCCACGAGCGCGCAGACGCGCGCGAAGAGATCGATCGCAGTGTTGCGTTTGAGCGCCGCCAAGATACCGGCCGGCACCGCGCATGCGACGGCGAATGCGAGCGCGCAAAACGCGAGCTCCCCCGATGCCGGCAGTCGCTCGAGCGCGAGGCCGAGCGCGGGTTCACCGTGACGCAGGGAGTCGCCGAAATCGCCACGCACCGCCGCCCACGCAAACGACGCGAACTGCACCGGCAGCGGCCGGTCGAAGCCGTGCAGGTGCCGGAATTGCGCGAGCTCCTGCGTCGTCGATTCCGGGGGCATCATCACGGAGGCGGGATCGCCCGTGAGGTGCAGGATCAGGAAAACGATCGCGGCGACGCCGACGAGTACGTAGACGGCGCCCAGGAGTCGCCGCGCGAGATACGCGATCACGCTTGCGGCACGAGCGCTATCCGCTCACCTTCATATCTTCGCAGAAGATCAGCTCGTCGCCGCGCGCCTGCCACTGTAAACGCTTCGTCGTGGCGTACAGATCTTCGTACTGGAACAGGAAGATCCAGGGCGCTTCATCGTGAACTAAAAGGAGCGCTTTGTGATAGAGGGCTTGACGTTTGGCCGCATCGACTTCGTAGCGCGCATCGAGCAGATACTTATCGAGGCGCGGATTCGCATACGTCGATAAGCGCGCGTCGCTCGTCAAGAGGCTCGTGAGCGTGTTGTCGGCATCGTAGCTATCGTTGCCCCAGCCGAGCATGTACAGCGGCCCGAGGGCCCTTTGTCCGACCGCGTTGACGTAGCTCGTCCATTCCTGTTCTTTCGTATCGACCTTGACGCCAAGGGCGGAAATCTGCCCGGCGAGCGCCTCGGCGATTTCTTTATCTTTATTGTAGCGACCGACGGGCGCGTTGATGACGAGGTCGAGCCCTTTGCCTGCGGGGTACCCCGCTTTCGCCAGGAGCGCCTTGGCCTTCGCCGGATCGTACGAATACGCCGGAATCTTGGCGTCGAAGCCCGTGAAGCCCGGCGGGATCGGCGTCGCGATATCGTAGCCGCGCCCGCCGAGCACCTTACCGATGATTTCGGGAACGTTGACGCCGTAGTTGAGCGCCTGTCGCACGAGTTTGTTGTTCTGCGGCCCAGGCTTCGTCGTGTTGAAGGCGAGGTAGAGGACGCGCACGCTGCGCGCGCTCGAGAGCTTGCTGTTACGTCCGCCGGCGAGCTGCGTCTGATACTGTGCCGGAACGTTCGTGATCAGATCGGTCTCTCCGGTTCGCAGCGCCGCGACGCGCCCCGCAGCTTCGGGAATCGGCTTGAAAACGACGCGATCCACGGCCGGCTTGCCGTGCCAATACGTCGGATTCGCCGTCAGCTCCAGCGCTTCGTCGCGGCGCCAGGACTTGAAGACATACGCGCCGCTGCCCATCGGATGTTCGGCTTCGTAGGCGTCCCCGTGCTCTTTCCAATATTTCCCATCGACGATCATCACGAGCCACGGATATCCCGGCACGATCGCGGTCGGCCGCGAGGTGATATAGCGAACCGTAAGAGGGTCGGGCGCCTCGACGCGCTCGATGGTATTGACGCGCGGGACTTGTTCGGACTGCTCCGCGGGATCTTTGATCTTTTCGATCGAGAACTTCACATCCGCGCTCGTGAGTGGGTCGCCGTTCCAGAACTTTACGTCTTTACGAATCTTGAATTCCCAGATTGTCGGTGCCACGCGCCGGTACGACGTCGCAAGCCACGGCTGCAATTTGCCGTCGCGATCGTGCCGCAGCAGCGTATCGAACATCTGCAGCTGGACGTTGGTCGTCGGGGTGATCGTCCGCTTGAGCGGATCCATCGTTACGGGATCCACGCCCTGCGAGACCGTCACGCTGGACTCCGCCGATGCCGCCGAGGCCGAGCAGGCAAAGGCGCTCGCGACCAATGCCGCGACGATCAAAAGACGACGAACTATCATGCAATCACTCCGAACGAGATTCGCGAAGCATCAACATTAGCAACGTTCGCGACCACCCCTTTCGCCCAATCGAACGAGTCGCGCCGGCGGCGTGACGGGCGCACGTCTCGCCCATAGCGAACGCGCGCTCGGTGAGAAAGCTCGCGCTTGCGACGATCGCCTACATCGCGATTTTCGGAGCGCTCGCGCTCGTGCGCTGGAACCTCTGGACGTACGGCACCGATACCGGCACGTTCGCGCAAGTCGTCGGCGATGCGTTCGGCGGCTTCCGCGACGGACCGGAGCAAGGCTCGCATTTCCGCTTCCACTGGGCGCCCATCCTTGCCGTGCTCGCGCCCCTCGTGAGCGCCAGCCGCTCGGGGCTCGTCCTGCAATTCGCGCAGATCGCGCTCGTCGCCGCGACGGCGTTCCCGCTCTACGGCATCGCGCGAACCTACGTCTCGTCGTCGCGCGCGTTCGCGTACGCAGCGCTCGCGCTCGTCTATCCTCCGCTGTGCGCGGTCGCGTTTACGGAGTTTCATGAGATCGCGTTCTATCCCGCGCTCGCGCTCGCGCTCGTCTGGGCGGCCGAACGCGCACGCTGGGGCTGGTTCGCCGTTTTCGCGATCGCCGGCGCGCTCGTTCGCGAAGAAGCGTGCATCGTGCTCGCGATCATCGGCGCGGTGTTTGCCGGGCTCGGCTTCACGCGACGCAGCGCGCTAGGAACCCGCGGGGAAGGGCTTCTCGCCGGTACGCCGCGCGAGCCCGAGCGCCTCGCCGTCGCCGGCCTCGGTCTAACGCTCGTCAACGTGGCGGCTCTCGGCCTCTACTATCGCGTCGTCATTCCGAGCGTCGGAGCGTGGCAACCCTCGCGCTTCTACGATTACGCATTCGCGCACGGCCCGGTGCAGCTCGTCACGGCCCTCGCGACGCATCCAACCGATGCCGCGCAGATCTTCACGGTCGGACGGCTCACGTATCTGCTCGAAGCGCTGGTGCCGCTGGCCTTCCTACCGCTCTTTTCGCGCTGGAGCTGCCTCGCTATTCCCGGTCTGCTCGTCGTGCTGCTTTCGAGCGACGCGATCGTTTGGCGCATGGGTTCGCACTACGCGGCAATCTGGGTCCCGTGGCTGCTCCTGGGCGCGCTCGCAACGCTCGTTCGCGCGCGGGGCCAAAGCAGCAGGCGCTGGTACGCCGCGGCGCTCGGCGCGTGCGCGCTCTTCCTAATCGCGATCAATCCGATGCACGTCGGCCATTACGTGCGCGCGGCGTATCCGCACGACGACGCCGCCCGGGCCCTCGCGACGCTTGCGCCCGATGCCGACGTCGTCATGCACGACGAATGGTTCGCGCACGTCGCCTTCGCGCATCCGCACGCGACCGTTTTTTTCTGTCCGTCGGCGCGCTACGCCGTCTTTGCCGACGATTATCCCAACGGCTACTATCGCGCCGAAATCCGACCGGAAATCGCACACGAAGTCGCGAGCGGGCGAATGCGCGTCGCAGCGACGTTCGGCAGCGTGCGCGTCTACACGCGCGTCCCGTCCGGCGACGGCCGCGCGCACCGCTGCATAACGCCGGGCGACGTGCGTTATACGACCCTATCCGCTGCGCTTGCGGCGGGACGCTAGCGAATCACGCTATCGCGGCGCGTCCGAACCATCGCGAGCGCGAAAGCGCTCGCACAAATGACCAGTACGATCGCCGTGACGCGCCTCGACCGTATTGCGCCGTACCGCTGGCAATCTGAGCGTATAAGAGCGCGGCGATGAGGACGAGCATTGCGACCGGTGCGACGACCGGGCCGACGCGAGCGCGCTCTCGCCCTTCGTCGCTACGCTGCAGGACGAGCCAAATCGCAACGAGTGCGGCGACCGCAACGAGAAACATGGCTCCGAAAAGCCCGAGCGTTACGAGGTTCGAAAGTTGAACGCGGTCGCCAACGGTCACGGCGACGTACAAGGGGCCGCCCACGGCCAGAGCCACGAAGGCCAGCGATACGAGATACCGCATTTCGGCACGAATCGTCGGGCGCGTCATGCCAGCCTTTCTGATGAAGACGAGCGCTATCAATACCAAATGATTCGCTTCGACAGCAAAGCAACCTCGCGCAGGAACGCTCGTTGCAGGAATTTTTTTCCGTAACTTTACGGCGTGCCGCTATGAAACCCAACGCGCACGTTGAAGGGTCAGGCGACGACGCATCCTTCCCCTTAACGGATGCCGCTGAAAGGGCTTCACTTGAAGGACGACTTCCTCGACCGCTCGCACTCGATCGCGCGCCCCGGCTTTAACCGCTGGCTGGTGCCGCCGGCGGCGCTCTGCATCCATCTGGCGATCGGCCAAGCGTATGCGTTCAGCGTCTTCAATAAACCGATGTCGGTACTCGTCGGCATAACGGAACCGGCCGCAGGCGACTGGAAAATCACCGATATCGGCTGGATCTTCAGCCTCGCGATCGTATTTCTCGGCTTAGCCGCCGCCTTCGGCGGCAAGTGGGTCGAAGCGGTCGGTCCTCGCAAATCCATGTTTGCAGCGGCGCTCTGCTTTAGCGGCGGTCTGCTCATCGCCGGCGCCGGCGTCGCGCTGCACCTCCTGCCGCTGGTCTTTCTCGGCTACGGCGTCGTCGGCGGCATCGGCCTCGGGATCGGCTACATCTCGCCGGTTTCGACGCTCATCAAATGGTTTCCGGATCGGCCCGGCCTCGCGACGGGCACCGCGATCATGGGTTTTGGCGGAGGCGCGCTGATCGGCGCACCGCTCGCGGTCGCGTTAATGAAGCATTACAGCACCCCGACGCTCGTCGGCGTCGCGCCGACGATGCTCACGATGGGTATTCTCTACCTCGCTTTCATGCTGGTCGGCGTGTTTCTCGTCCGCGTGCCGGCCCCAGGCTGGGCACCGGCAGGCTACGTGCCTGCAACGACCTCCGGCAAGATGATCACGACGGGCAACGTCCTCGTCGGCCAAGCGGTAAGGACGCCGCAGTTCTACCTGTTGTGGCTCGTGCTCTTTTGCAACGTCACTGCGGGCATCGGCGTACTCTCGCAAGCGTCGCTCATGATCCAAGAGATGTTCCCCGGCAAGTTTCCACACGCCGATCCCGTGCAGACGGCCGCCTCCGCGTCCGTCGCAGCCGGCTTCGTCGGTTTGCTGAGCATCTTTAATATGGGTGGACGGATCTTCTGGGCGTCGATGTCGGATTTCATCGGCCGCAAGGCCACCTACGCAATCTTCTTCGCTCTCGGCATCCTGCTCTACGCCTCGATTCCGGCGCTCGGGCATGCCGGTAATCTGGCGCTCTTCATTCTGGCCTACGTCGTCATCCTCAGTATGTACGGCGGCGGCTTCGCGACGATACCGGCGTACCTGCGCGACCTTTTCGGCACCATCAACGTCGGTGCGATCCACGGCCGTCTGCTCACCGCATGGTCCGCGGCCGGCGTTGCGGGACCCGTTCTCGTCAACTACATTCGCCAAAATCAGATCGATCACGGCGTGGCGAAAGCCGACGCTTATTCGATCACGATGTACTTCATGGCGGGCCTGCTCGTGGTCGGTTTCATTTCGAATCTCCTGGTGAAACAACTCCGCGAGCAATACTACGTCAAAGCCGGGTCGCTGCAGGAAGCGATGTCGTAAGAAATGAGTAGCGTGCGCGATTCCGCAACCGATTCCAGCAACACCGTCAAGCTGTTGCTCTCATGGACCTTCGTGGGTATTCCGCTCCTCTGGGGCGTCACGCTGACGCTCATCAACGCGTCGAAACTCTTTAGATAAGGCGTTTCGCGGCGACGAACGCGCGCACGTCTGCGAGCGGGCGCGCGTTGAGAACTTCGGCCGGCGTGATCCAGGCGCGCCGGGCCTGACCGACCGCGTACGCGACGTTGGCGAGATGGCCGACCGCGTGCGCGTCGCTATCGAGCGAAAACGTCACCCCGAACGAGCGCGCCCGGCGTGCCAGTGCGCTCGGGAGATCGAGCCGCCCGGGCTGGCCGTCGATTTCGAGGGCCGTCCCGGTCCGCGCCGCCGCTGCGAAGACGGCATCGTAGTCGAATTCGTATCCGGGGAACTGTTCGACGTTGCGTCCCGTTGGGTGGCCGATGATCGTGACGTACGGATTCTCGCACGCTCGGATCAATCGCGCCGTCATCGCTTCGCGTGAGATATTCATCGCACTGTGGACGCTCGCGACCACGATATCGAGTTCCGCCAGCACCGCGTCGTCGTAATCGAGCGAGCCGTCGGTTTGGATATCGACTTCGGCCGACGCGAGCGTGACGATCCCGTGGAGTTCGCCGATAGCGCGCGCCGTAGCGCGCTGGGCCCGCAGTTCGCTCGGATCGAGGCCCATCCGTCCGCGCCCCCACGAGTGATCGGAGATCGAGTGATACGCGTAGCCGCGAGCGGCCGCCGCGGCGATCATGTTCTCGAGCGAATCGGCCCCGTCGCTCCAGGTGCAATGCATGTGAAAATCGCCCAGGAGATCCCCGAGCGAGACGGGCACGGGCAACGTTCCGGCAAGCGCCGCTTCGAATTCGCCAACGCCCAAGCGCATCTCCGGCGGAACGAACGGCAGCCCAAGCGCCGCGTACACCTCTTCTTCGGTGCGGCAAGTCAGATTGAGACCGGTCGCGACGTCGAGGATGCCGTTTTCGCTGACGCGCAGCCCTTTGCGCACCGCATACTCGCGGAGTTGAATGTTGTGTTCCCGCGACCCGGTGAAGTGCTGCAGCAGGTTGCCGTACACGTCTTCGGGCAGGACGCGAAGATCGATTTGAAATCCGCCGTCGAGCCAGATCGACGCTTTCGTGACGCCTTCGGCGAGGACCGCGCGGGCCCGCTCCCAACCCACGAAGTGCGCGATCACGTCACCGGGATCGGCCGACGTGCACACGATATCGAGATCGCCGACGGTCGCCTCCGCGCGTCGCACGCTGCCGGCGAACGTCAGGTTCTGCGCGTTCCCGGGCTGCGCGAGATAGGCCAGGAGCTCGCGTGCGAGCGGCAGCGCACGCCCGAGCGGCGTCCGCGCTTGCCGGCCTTTAAAGGCCAAAATGCCGCGCTTGATGTTCTCGATCGACTTCTTGCCCAAACGCGCGACGCCGGCGAGGGCGCCGGCCTCGACCGCGCGCTCGAGACCGGGAAGCGACGCGATCCCGGCTTCGGCGAATAGCGTTTGGGCCGTCTTCATACCGATGCCTTGCACCGCGAGCACGTCCAGGAGCGTCGGCGGGTAGCGCGCCGCGAGATCGTCGCGATAGGCGATAGTGCCCGTCTCGACGAGTTCGGCGATGCGCGCTGCGATCGTCTTCCCGATTCCCGGTAGGCGCTGCAGCTCGTTCGAGGCCAGCAGCTGCGCGACCGGCGCAGCGTTTTCGAGTGTTTCGGCAGCTCGCTCGTAGGCCATGAATTTGAAAAACGGCTCGCCCGCGAACTCCATGAGCGTCCGAACTTCTTTGAGCGTGCGTGCGATTTCGGCATTGGACAAGCTTCCCACGAGAGGACGACGTTTCGTCGAATCCGTACGAACGTCCCATGCTCCGCGTCGAGCGCCTCTCGCCCGAAATTTTCAACCTGCCCGTCGAAAAGATGCGGGCGGGGTATTACTCCGATACCTATTTCAATCGCGCGCGAGAAATTCTGGAACGCGATCGCCACCAGGCGCGCGTGCGCATGCAGGTCTTTCAACGCAGCCGCGCCGTCCTGTGCGGCATCGACGAAGCGCTCGCCATCGTCCGGCTCTGCAGCGGCTCGTATGCCGCCGACGGCTCGTGGCGCGACGGGTGGCACGATCTCGACGTCCGCGCGCTGCACGACGGCGATGAAATCGCTCCGTTCGAGACGATCATGACGATCGTCGGCGAGTACACGCTCTTCGCACATTTGGAGACGTGCTATCTCGGCGTGCTCTCGCGACGCACGCGCATCGCGACCAACGCTCGCGAGATCGTCGCGGCGGCCAACGGCAAAGAAGTGCTCTTCTTTCCGGCCCGCTACGACCACCATCAGATGCAGACCGGCGACGGCTACGCGGCGTATATATCGGGCGCTCTCGGGGTCTCGACGGATGCCAATGCGGAATGGTGGGGCTCCCGCGGGATGGGCACCGTCCCCCACGCGCTCATCGCCGCCTACGGCGGGGACACCGTTCTCGCGACTCAAAAATTTGCCCAGTACATCGATTCCGACGTGCACGTGATCTCGCTCGTCGATTTCGATAACGATTGTGCCGCGACGAGCCTCGCCGTCGCGAAAGCCCTCGGCAGCCGTCTATGGGGCGTGCGGCTGGACACATCCAATACGCTCGTCGACCGCTCGCTGTGGTCGCAAATGGGCACGTTTCCGCCGACGGGCGTCGTTCCGCAACTCGTTCGCAACGTTCGCGAACGGCTCGACGCGCACGGCTATCAGAGCGTCAAGATCGTGGCGAGCGGCGGCTTCGATGCCAAAAAGATTCGGCAATTCGAAGACGAGGACGTGCCGGTCGATGCGTATGCGGTCGGCAGCGCATTCTTCGAAGGAACCGGCCGCTTCGATTTTACTGCGGACATCGTGTCGGTCGAGCGCGACGGCGCGTGGACCGAATGCCATAAAGTCGGCCGCCCGGAACGTCCGAATTCGCGCCTCGCGCGCGTGCGTTGACCGTCGTGCGGGCGACGGACGTCCGCTTCGTACGCGCTTCGGTCGATCTCGTAACGCCGTTCTCGTTCGCATTGCTGGCGGGGGAAACGTACGATCTGCGCCAGCCCACGGCGCGCGCGGCGTCGATCGCCGCCCGGCTTTGTGCGGCCATCGTAAAACCCAGCACGGGCAGCATCGTCGTCGGCCATTTCGAAACGCGTTTACAGGCGCCCGAAGCGAAGCGCCGCATCGGTTTCGTCGACGCCCGCGGCTTCGTCGGCGACGCCCACGCATTCCGCTGCGAGGTCGCCTTTCACGCCGACGTGTGGGCGGTCGCGCCGGCGCTCGCCCGCACGCGCGCCGAAGCGACACTCGATGCGCTCCAAAGCGACACGCCGTACGCGCGGGCGATCGCGCTGGCTTTCGTGGCGGAGGTCTCGCTGATCGTGCTCGATGCGCCCGAGGCTGGCTTAGCCGCACGCGTGCGCGCGATCGCTCCCGAAGCGGCTTTCGTTCGGACGCACGCCGGTAGCGCAGCGGCGAGCGCTTCGTGAACGAAACGCGGGCCACGATTGCGATCGTTCGGCGGCATATCGATCGCCGCTTCGCCATCGATTGGGCCATGCAATTCGCCCTCGTCCTGGGGCTCGCGTACGTGTTCGTGCCGCGTTTCGGAAAGGGCGCGCTCGTCGCGATCGCCGTGCTGGCCACGACGACGGCCGCGGAAGGAACGCACCGGCTATCGCTTCGGCGACTTACTTTTTTTACCGTACCGCTCTACGGGCGGCAACTCGCCCGCGCGCACGCGATCGCGCCATCGCTGGTCGCGCTTTCGCTGCCGTTGGGATATGCGAGCGGCGCGGCGCTGCGCGGCTACGCCTTAGATCCCGAGCGGTTCGTCACGGCCGTTCTGGTAGCGCTCGTGACGACGCTCGTCGCGCTCTCGGCAACGTTTCGCGACGGCCGCGATCGCGCGCTTTACGCAGCGCTCGCGCTCGGCGCGGGGCTCACGCTCGCGCTTTCGGACACGCCGGGACACACGTGGTTTCGTGCGACGCTCGCGTTCGCCGCAGCCGAAGGATTTTTCGCGCTCCGCGCGTTCGGCGAGACGCTCGCGCGTTACGATCCGCTACCCGATCCATAGCCGCGACCGAGTCGCTGCTACCGGTCGATGTTGAGCGCGTCGTCGAACGGTCCGAAGGTAGTCGGCACGAATCCGCTGACGGCGGACGCGAACGCATACGTGAACGAACGCTGATACAAAACGATCGCGGGCGCATCGCGATCGATGGTCGCCTGAATGCGCTTGGCGATGCGCGCGCGCACGCGCGGGTCGTAACTCGCAACGTAGGCGTCCATCGCCGAATCGAGCGCGCGGTTGCAATATCGCATCTCGTTGAAGCCGCGCGGCGGCACCGCCGCGCACGCGTAATCCGCGGATTCGTCGGCGAGCGGACCGCCGGGAATCGAAAGGAGCGCGCCGTCGAAATGTCCGAGCGAAAGCACGCCGCCCGAACTCGCCGGAGCGAAGAATTGATTGGAACTATAGCTTCGCGTCTGGACCGCGATGCCGCTGCGTTGCCACGTCGCGCGCAGCAGTTCCGCGGTGGTCGCGGACGGCGGATAACCGCCCGGCAACGCGAGTTCGATCGAAAGCGGGACGCCCGCTTTCGCGCGCATGCCGTCGGCGCCGCGCCGGTATCCCGCGGCATCGAGTAAACGCGCCGCCGCCGCCGGATCGTAATGCGAAAAAGGTAACGTGCGATCGTAATCGGCATCGACGGCGGGAACGACGGATTCCGCGATCGTTCCCGCATTGTGGTACACGTTCTCGACCAAATACGGTCGATCGGTCAGCAGCCGTAACGCCCGCCGCACGCGCGCGTCTCCGACATTCGGGCGCGCGGTGTTGAGATAGATGCCCGATACGAAGGGCGTCGGAACGGTCGCGGCCCGCACGTTAGGGAGGTGGCGGACGCGCTCCGCGAAGGCGCCACTGACGGATGCCCAGAGATCGAGCTCGCCCGTCTGCAACTGCGCGAAGAGCGTGTTCTCATCGCTGATCGTTTTGTAGACGATCTTGCGAAGCTTGGGCCGTCCGCGAAAGTAAAACGGATTCGCCTCCATCTCGACGGCATCTCCGCGCCGGAACGCGGTATAGCGAAAGGGACCGATGCCGACGGGGAGCGCGTTATACGGTACGTCGTTAAACAGCGTACTCGCCCCGAGCACGTGTTTGGGCAGCACGCACGTCAGTCCCCACGTCGAAAAAAACTTATAGTAGAACGGAGCGTACGGCGCCTTCAAACGAACGACGATCGTAAACTTGTCGGGCTCTTCGACCGAGGCGATGCGGTCGAAGGCATCGCGCGACGTGATGTTGTTGGCGGAATTCGCGATCGCGGCGAACGTGTAAGCGACATCGTCGGCGTCGAAAGGCGCGCCGTCGCTCCAGCGCACGCCGTGCCGCAGATGGAACGTGATCGCGCGCCCGTCGGCACTGATGCCGCGATTGCGTTGCGAAGGAATTTCCGTCAGCAGTTCGGGCACGGGCCGATCGCGTGCGTCGAAGCGAACGAAGTGCGCCATCGTCAATTCCGAGAGCGTCGTGATGTTGGCGGAGGTCGCCAAAAGCGGATTGAGGGTCGTAACGTCTTGACCGTCGGCCATGCGCAGCACGTGCGGTTCCGACGCAAGAGCAGGTGAAGCCGCCGCCGCGAGCGCGCAGATTGCGAACGTGGCGAGGCAGCGAATCGGCGTTAGACCGGCTGGTTGACCGAAGCGGAAAGCTTCTCGACCATCGCGCGATTGAAGAGAATCATGTCGCCGACGCCACGGGTCGTAATCCAGTGGCCGTCCTGCACCGTCGGCTGATCGCGGAAGAGACCGCCGGCATTGCGGATATCGTCGGAGATCGACGGCGAGCCCGTCATCGTCCGGCCGCGTGCGACTTGGGCCGAGATGAGCACGTGAGCGCCGTGGCCGATCGCGAACATCGGCTTTTTCGCGGTATCGAACTCTTTGACGAAACGCTGGACTTCACGGTTGGCGCGAAGGCGATCCGGCGAGTAGCCGCCGGGGATCAAAAGGCCGTCGAAATCCTCGGCGGTGCAATCCGCGACGACTTCTTCGGCCTTCGCGCCCGCGCCGACGCCGTCGTCCGCTCCGCGCTTACTGCGAATTCTCGCTTTGGCCTTATCGTCGATGCCGACGATCGTAACGATCGCGCCCGCTTCTTCGAGCACGCGCCGAGGCTCGGTAAGTTCCGCTTCTTCGAAGCCGTCACCGATAAGTGCGGCGATACGCTTGCCGTCGATCCCTGATTGCATGACCCATCCGTTCACGGATTCCGCGCGGCTTTCCCGTCCGGCGCGCGCTTTACAGGGTGCCGCCGGTTTTCTGGACCGCCGCACGCAGCAGGTACGCGAGCTCGATTTCCAGCTTCCCGAGATCGTCGAGCACGTCGTCGGCGAGCAGTGCCCGCAGCGTCGGATTGCGCACCAGCATATCGCGTTCGGGCACCGCGTGACGCGGGTTGATCTCGCGCATGTAGATGCGCGCGTCCTTGCGGATCGTGCCCTCGGGCAGGAAATAGAGCGGATCGAGCCCCAGCGCGTACACGTCGAGGGAAAGCAACGTCGTCTTCTGCATGAATTCGATGGCCCGCAGCCGCAGCGCGCGCGCGAACCGCGCGAGTTCGCTCGGCGTCGCGCGTCGCGCTCCGGCGAACACCGCCGCGACATCGGCTTCTTCGCTCTCGCTCGCACGCGCGAATGCCGCAACGTCGAGATCCTTCGCCGCGGCCGCCGAGCGCAGCGCGTCTCCAAAGACGGCGCCGCCGGCGGTACCCGAGCGCCCGTCCCAGGCCGCGGTGTCTCCTTGTGTCATGTCGCTCTCTTACCGATAGGAATCGTGCAGTACTGAAGCGGACTCGATTCGCTCATAGTGGATACGACGCCCGCGATACGCGCGATCGAAGCGCGCAAGACGCGCCATCTCGATATTTGCCTCGAAGACGACGTCGCCTCGGCGCTCGATACCGGTTTTTCGCTCGTCCGGCTACGCCACGAGGCGTTACCGGAATGCGCCCTGGCGGATATCAATACGGCAGTCGACTTTTTGGGCCACCGCCTCGCGGCGCCGCTGATCATCTCGTCGATGACGGGCGGAACCGAGCGTGCGCGCGACATCAACTACAACCTCGCAATCGCCGCGGAACGCGCGGGCGTCGCGTTCGCCTTGGGCAGCCAGCGCGCCGCTCTGGAAGACCACCGGCTCCTGGGAACGTACCGCGTCCGCGACGTCGCGCCGGGCGTGCTGCTCTTCGCCAACCTCGGGGCCGTGCAGTTCAACTACGGCGTGACGGTCGAGGATGCGCGGCGTCTGGTCGAGAGCGTGGGCGCCAACGGCCTCTACCTGCACCTCAATCCGCTTCAAGAAGCCCTTCAGCCCAGCGGCGATACGAATTTCCGCGACCTGGAGCCGCGCATCGCCGAACTCTGCCGCACCCTCGGGCTTCCGGTGATCGTCAAGAGCGTCGGCTCCGGCATTTCGCCGCGGACCGCGGGCCGGCTGATAGAGGCAGGGGTCGCGGCGATCGACGTGGCGGGGGCCGGCGGCACGTCGTGGGCGCGGGTCGAGGGCCGCCGCGCGAGCGACCCCGCGCGCGAGGCACTCGCAGAAACCTTTGCGGATTGGGGCTACCCGACGGCGGAAGCGACCGAGGCTCTTCGCACGGCCTTTCCTCGGGCGACGATCGTCGCGAGCGGCGGCGTGCGAACGGGCGTCGATATCGCAAAAGCCCTCGCCGTCGGCGCGACGATAGCGGGCGCCGGCCTTCCATTCTTGGAGCCGGCGACCCGGTCGGCCGATGCGGTCGGGTTGAAAATCGACGCGCTAATCGCGGGCTTGCGCATCGCCCTCTTCGCGAGCGGCTGCCGGCGCCCGAGAGATCTGCCGCGCGCGCGCTACACGCGCGGTTCGGTCGCCACGGCGATCGTCGAGCCGTCGAGCGCGACGTCGAAGGCGTCGACGGACGTATAACCGCCGAGCGTCATCGCGCCGGTCGTCACGTCGAAACACCACGCGTGCCAGGGGCATGTCACGACGTTCGCATCGATCCAGCCCTCCGCAAGCGGGCCGCCTTGATGCGGGCAGCTATTTTCGATTGCGTGAAACGTGCCCGCGACGTTGAAGACGGCGATCTCGCGATCGCCGACGATGAAGGCTCGGGCTTGGCCGACGGGGATCTCGGCGGTGGTTGCGACGTTTTTGAACTCCGGCATGGCAGCATCGGCCCTTCGCCGGGGCGAAGCGGAAAATCATGCTCGACGACTATCGGTCCTGGCTGGAATCCGAACTCAAACTTTTGGGGAACGCGAGCCACCACGCATATTCGTTCGGCCAGGCGAACATGGCCAAACGCGCCATCGAACGCCTGGACGAGACGCTGCTGGGCCGCGTTGCGCTCCTCTTGGAAGCCGCCGAAGCCGCCGCGCTGCTCGAAGCCCTCGAAGCGCGCTCGGGCGGCGGCGGTGCGGCGGATGAGGCGCTGCAGGGCATCCACGCACGCTTGCGCGCGGCGGCTGCCCCCCGAGCGTCGTGATCGCGCGAAGCGCCGATCGGCATTGCGTGGGCGCCGTCGCTTTGCTATGATCCGTCGGTCGCCGGCCCGGTCGCGTGTCGCACCCTCTGGAGCCGAGCGAGACGATCCTGCAAAGGAATTTTTCGATGCCCCTGACCAAAGACCAGAAATCCGAGCTTTCGACTAAGTACGGTCGCGGCGCGAACGATACCGGCTCGGCCGACGTGCAAGTGGCCGTGTTGACCGCTTCGATCAATCAGCTCACCGAGCACCTGAAGGTTCATAAGAAGGACCATCACAGTCGCCGCGGCCTGCTGATGCAGGTCGGTCAGCGCCGGCGCCTGCTCGGCTATCTGCAGAAAAAAGATCTCGAGCGCTATCGCAAGTTGATCGCCGATCTCGGCCTGCGCCGCTAAGTCTCCACCTCCTGCGTGGGCCGGGCTATGAGCGGCGAGGAACTCGCCCGCCTGCGGGCGTCGTCGCCGCGCGCGCTGACGCATCACCTTCCGCAATCGGTGCACGACGCACTGCGCGATCTGCTAGCTGCGACGCCGGCCGATCTCGTCGCCGATGTGTACGGCTCGGGCTCGTGGCTCGAAGCATTCGAGGCGCAGATCGCGCGCGAACTGGGAAAAGAAGCCGCCGTTTTTCTGCCCACGGGAACGATGGCGCAACAGATCGCGCTGCGCATCTGGTGCGATCGCGCGCGTAATCGAACGGTCGCTTTCCATCCGACGTGCCATTTGGAAATTCACGAATCGCGGGCGTATGCGATGCTGCACGACATGCACGCGCTCTTAGTCGGCGCGCCGACTCGCTTGATGACGGTTGCCGACATTCGCGCCATCGTCGATCCGCTCGGCGCGTTTCTCATCGAGTTGCCGCAACGCGAAATAGGCGCGCTCTTACCGGCGTGGGACGATCTGGTATCGTTGTGCGAGGCCGCACGGCACGGGACGGGGGCGAAACTCCATCTCGACGGTGCCCGCTTGTGGGAGGCCGCGCCGTATTACGGACGCACGCACGCAGAAATCGCGGCGCTTTTCGATAGCGTCTACGTCTCCTTCTACAAGGGCCTGGGCGGGATCGCGGGCGCGATGCTCGCGGGCGACGCCGACTTCGTCTCCGAGGCACGCGTGTGGCAGCATCGCCATGGCGGGCGCCTCATATCGCTGGCACCGCTCGCGCTTTCCGCCAAACGCGGTTACGAGCGAAATCTCCGTAAGATGACGGCCTACGCCGAACGCGCGCGCGCGATCGCAACCGTCTTCGCGAACATCGAAGGCGTCGTGCCGAACGTTCCGCAGACTAATACGTTCCACGTCTTCCTGCGTGGTGAAAAAGAAACGCTCGAATCGCGCGCTCACGAGTACGCGCAGACGACCGGCACGTTCGTGTTCGCACGTTTGGCAACCACGGTCGTACCCGGCATTCAGAAATGGGAGTTCGTCGTCGGGGACGCCACGCTGGCCCTCGAGATCGACGAGATCGTCGCCGCGGTGCGCGCCGTCATGGGTCTGCCGACACCAAGCGCCGGCCCGCCGCCCCCAGTTTCGCGCGGGGCGCGATTAAAACGCGCGAAGGCGGCACCTCCAATTTTGCCGAACCCGCTCGCGTTAACGAAAAACGTAAAAACGTAATATTATAGGAGTATTCGTGCCAGAAACCGTCTCCCTCGAGATCGGCGGCCGCACGCTGGTCATCGAGACCGGTGAATTGGCGAAGCAAGCCAACGGCAGCGCCCTGATCCGCTACGGCGACACCAACGTCGTCCTCGCCGCCGTCACTGCCTCCGAGAAACCTCGCGAAGGTATCGACTTCTTCCCACTCACTTGCGACTTCGAAGAAAAGATGTACGCCGCGGGCAAAATCCCAGGCGGCTTCATCAAGCGTGAAGGGCGCCCGTCGGAACACGGCGTGCTCTCCGCCCGCCAGATCGACCGGCCGCTCCGGCCGCTCTTTCCCGAAGGCTTCCAGAACGACGTTCAAGTCATCACGACGGTGCTCTCGATCGATCCGGAACTCGATGCCGACGTGCTCGCGGTCTGCGCGGCCGGTGCGGCGCTCGCCGTTTCCGATATTCCGTTCGACGCCAACGTCGCAGCCGTCCGCGTCGGCCGCGATGAGGCCGGCAAATTCATCATCAATCCGACGTTGCCGCAATACGAAACCGGCGGCATGGAAATCGTCGTCGCCGGCACCACGGAAGCCGTGATGATGGTCGAAGGCGGCGGCCACGAGATGACCGAGGAAGATTTCCTCGGCGCGGTCGCGTTCGCACACGACGAGATCAAGAAGATCGTCAAGCAGATCGATGCGCTTGCCAAAAAACACGGTAAGAAGAAACGCGTCTATCCGCTCAAGACGGTCGACCCGACGCTCAAAGCGTGGGTCGAGAAGACGTTCAAAAAAGACGTCGCTAAGGGCATGCGCATCGTCGAAAAAGCTGAGCGCAATGCCGCGCACGAAAAGCTTTCCAAAGACGAAGCGATCTCGCGGGTCAAAAAGAACGAAGGCGCGATTCTCGAGCTCTTAAACGATCCGGCGAAATCGAAAGACTTCGGTAAGCTCATCAAGGGCATGGAAGAGGAAGAGCTTCGCGTGATGGTCGTGGACGAGAAGGTGCGTCCCGACGGTCGCAAGCCCGACGAAATCCGTGCGATCTGGTCGAAAGTGGGCTATCTTCCGCGCGTGCACGGCACGGGGCTCTTCCAACGAGGCCAAACGCAGGTTCTTACCGCCGCCACCCTCGGCTCGATCAGCGACGAGCAGCGTCTCGACGGTATCATGGCGATTCCGAACAAGCGCTACATGCACTATTACAACTTCCCGCCGTACTCCGTCGGCGAGACGCGCCCGATGCGCGCTCCGGGGCGCCGCGAAATCGGCCACGGTGCGCTCGCGGAACGGGCTCTCGTGCCGATCTTACCGCCCGTCGAAGAGTTCCCGTACACGTTGCGCCTGATCAGCGAAGTGCTCGAATCCAACGGTTCGTCGTCGATGGCGTCGGTGTGCGGCTCGACGCTCGCGCTCATGGATGCGGGCGTTCCGATCAAGAAGCACGTTGCCGGCGTCGCTATGGGCCTCGTCCTGCACGGCAAGAAGCACGCGATCCTCAGCGACATTCAGGGCCTCGAAGATTCGCTCGGCGAGATGGATTTCAAAGTCGCGGGCACCGTCGACGGCATCACCGCAATTCAAATGGACATCAAAGTGGCCGGCATCACGATCGATATCATGCGCGAAGCGCTGGTCGAAGCGAAAAAAGCGCGCCTGTTCATTATCGGCAAACTCGCCGAGACGTTGCCCGCGGCACGTCCGGAACTCTCGTCGCACGCGCCGCGCATGCTCGTGCTGCAGATCGATCCCGATAAGATCAAATCGGTCATCGGGCCCGGCGGTAAGGTGATCAATAAGATCATTGCGGATACCGGCGTGAAGATCGATATCGAGAACGACGGCCGCGTGTTCATTTCCGGCCAAAACGGAGAAGGGGCGGAGAAGGCTCGGAAGATGGTCGAGGCCTTGACCAAAGACGTCGTCGTCGGCGAGAGCTACATGGGCACGGTCACTCGCCTGATGAACTTCGGCGTCTTCGTCGCGGTGTTGCCCGGCAAAGAAGGGCTCGTTCACATCAGCCAACTCGCGCCCGGCCGCGTCGAGAAGGTCGAGGATGTCGTCAAGATCGGCGACGAGATCATGGTGAAAGTCGTCGAGATCGATAGCCAAGGCCGTATCAATCTCAGCCGTAAGGCCGTTCTCGGTGGGGCGTCGGCCGACGAAGAGTACGTGCCGCGTCCGCCGCGCGGCAACGGTTCCTTCGATCCGGGCGGCGGCGCCGCCGGCGGGGGCGGTCGCAACGGTGGGGATCGCGGCGGCACGCGCCGCCGGCGCGACTAAGCGTCGCTCGAACGAACGTAACGACGGGCCCCGCTTCGGCGGGGCCCGTTTTGCAGCGCGAACCCCGCGACGTGAGCGCACTCACTTTCGCCGTGCTCGGATATCTGCTGCGCGAGGCGCTCGCCCGGCGAGCCGATGGACGAAAGTGGGCCAAAAATGAGTATCGCGACGATCGTCCAGCCGTACGAAGAGCTCAGCGAACGGTTTACGTCGCCGTTCTCACGGCGCACGACCGCGGTCGCCTGCGGCTTCATGGCCCTCGCGGGAATGCTCGCCATTGCGCTCGGTTCGTGGCCGGTGTCGATCGCGCCGGGATTGTTCTCGCTTTTAGGCGGCTCGACGATCGTAGCGCAATTGGGCTGCGCGTGCGTCGTCCTTGGATACGGCTACGCGGCCCGGTCGGCCAAAAATCTCGTTGTGGGCGCCGCCTACTTGTTCGCGGGATTGCTCGGCGCTCAATATCAGCTCGCCACGCCGAACCTCGCAGACCCGTCGGGCCCGGTCGCTTTCGGCGCGCAGTCGCCGCCGTATCTATGGCTGTTGTGGCACGCCGCCTTTTCGAGCTTGGCCGCCGCCGCGATCGTCATCGCACTGGTCAATCGGAACGAGCGGCGTCTCCCGCGCCTTGCGACGGCGCTCCTGACCGCGGCGATCGTCGCGCTAGCGACGATCGTCGCGGCGTTCGCACCGACCGTCGGTAGCGGCATGCACCCCTCGCCCGTGCGAGGCGAATTCCTCGGGCAATTCAACGATCTGTCGCAAGTGCGCGCCGCCTTGTCGATCTGCTTGACCGATATCGTCGCGATCGTCGCGATCGTGACGATCGCGCGTCTCAAAGCGTCGATGTCCCGGACGCTGGCGCTGGGACTCTTCGCTTCCGTCGTCGATATGCTCGTGAGCGTGACGTGCGGCTCCAACACGTACGGGTGGTATGCCGGCACGCTGTTTACGACGGTGAGCGCGAGCGTCATCTTCATCGCGTTTGTTTCGGAATTTACGTGGATGCGCGCGATCGAGAAAGCCGATGTGGTCTATACGACGTCGAATGCGCTCGAGCGAGAGAAGACCCAGGAACGCCTGCTGTATCTCGCCTATCACGACGAACTCACGGGCATGCACAACCGTACGCACTGGCAAGATGTGCTCCGCCGCAATCTCGCCACGGCGGCCGTCGCGGATCGTCCCCGCGAACTCGCGGTGCTCTTCGTCGATCTGGATCGCTTCAAAGAAGTCAACGATGGGGCGGGTCACGCACATGGCGATGCGATCCTCATCACCGCGGCGGAGCGTTTACGCGCATGCGTGCGATCCCGCGATGCCGTCGGGCGGCTGGGCGGGGACGAATTCGCCATCGTGTGCGACGGAACCAATCCCGACGTGCTCGCGCAGCGCATTCTCGAGGAACTGCGCGCGCCGTCCGTCATCGATCGACGTTCCTCGGAACTGAGCGCGACGATCGGCATCGCGCGCTATCCGCAGGACGGCGCGAGCGTCGAAGAACTCCTGCGCAACGCAGATCAAGCGCTGTATCACGGTAAGCGGCGCGGGGGGAATTCGTTCAATCGGTACGACCCCGTGATGTCCGAGGAGCGCCGTAACAAACGGGTCTTGCGCGAAGCGCTGCTCGGAGCGCTCCCCAATAACGAGTTCGTGCTGTCGTACCAGCCGATCTTCGACTTCGAGACGCTCGCATGCGAGAGCGTCGAAGCGCTGCTTCGTTGGCATAGCGATACGCTGGGCAGCATTCCGCCCGCCGACTTCATCGGTGTCGCCGAAGAAACCGATCTCATGCGCGGCATCGGTCGCTGGACGCTCGAAACGGCGATCGCCCAACTCGGACGTTGGCACGGATCCCCTTCCGCCCTCATGCCGCCCCGCATCGCCGTCAACGTTTCGGTGCGCCAGCTGCGCGATCCGCAATTCTTCGACCATCTCGTCGCGCTGCTGGAGGGCTATCACGTCGCCGCGAATCGATTGGAACTCGAAATCACCGAATCCGCCGCTATGGCCGATACCGATGCGGCCGTCGAATTACTCGCGCGTTGCCGCAAGCTCGGCACGCGCGTGACCCTCGACGATTTCGGCACGCACTATTCGTCGTTGACCTATCTCCAACGCTTGCCGATCGATACGGTCAAGATCGATCGTTCGTTCGTCGCGGGGCTGCCCTTCGAAGACGGCGACGCCGCCATCGTACGCAACATCATCAACCTCGGCCACGATATGCGCCGCACGATCGTCGCGGAAGGGATCGAGACGAGCGAACAATTCGAATGGCTTCGGCGCGCCGGCTGCGATTTCGCGCAAGGCTTTCTGCTCGCCCGGCCGATGCTCGATGAGGAGATCGAGCGGCACTTCGCCGCGAAGAATTCGCAGCGCCAGAGTTTGCAAACGCTCAGCCGATGAAGCCGCGATACGGCAAGAGCGGCACGACGAGCAGGTCCATCATCTTCTTTTCCGCGAGCGGCAGCCCGCCGACGATCGCGGCCGCCTCGGCGGCGTCGGCTGCTTCGAGCACGATGACGGCACCCGGAACGTCGCCGCAGCTATTGATCGAACGAAAGATGCCGCGCGCGTAGAGTCCGCGTGCGTGTTCGGCTTCCGCCGGCAGGACGGCGGCGAAATCGGCCTCGGAAAAGGTCTCGGTGAAGCGGCGGGTCAGCGCGAGAAACTGCATGGGGCCGCTTTCGCGACGCGCGAACAGGAAGACTTCACGGCGTTTCTCGCGGTAACGCCCATTCCTGGCGCGAAAGCGCGCGTCGTCTAACTCCGTGGGCCCGTTCTGCGGCTCGTATTCTGGTGGGAAACACATGGCTTTCGATTCGTTAGGACACTTCGTCGCGGCGCTCCGGCGGGCGGGCGAACTCGCCGAAATCCGCACGCCCGTCGAGGCGCGCCTGGAGATCTCCGAGATCACGGATCGTGTCGTGAAAGCCGGCGGTCCCGCGCTGCTCTTCCACGACGTCGCGAACTCCGCATTCCCCGTGCTTACGAATCAATTCGGCTCCGAGAAACGCATGGCGATGGCCTTCGGTGCGCGCACGCTCGCCGAAGTCGAGCAGCGCGTCCGCAACGCCGTAAACCTCGCGAAACCCAAGACGATTGCCGAGAGCTTCACCAAAGCGGCGTCGCTTGGTGCGATCGCGCTTTCGTTTCCGCGCACGATCGCGTCCCACGCTCCCGTGCACGATGTCGTCGACCTCGATCCCGACCTGACGACCTTACCGGCGCTCACGACGTGGCCGCTCGATGGCGGACCGTTCGTCACGCTGCCGCTGGTGTTCACGATGGACCCGGAGACGAAGCAACAGAACGTCGGGATGTATCGCGTCCAAGTCTACGACCGCAAGACGACCGGCATGCACTGGCAAAAACACAAGCAGGGCCGCGCGCATGCGGTCAAGTGGGGGCGAAAGATTCCAGTCGCGATCGTCGTCGGCGCCGACCCCGCACTCACGTATTCGGCGACGGCGCCCCTGCCGCCGATACTGGACGAAATGGTTTTCGCCGGCTTCTTACGCGGCCGCCCGGTCCGCATGGTCAAGTGCAAGACGATCGACGTCAAAGTTCCGGCCGATGCGGAGTTCGTCTTGGAAGGCTACGTCGATAACGACGACTTGCGCGTCGAAGGGCCCTTCGGGGATCATACGGGCGTGTATAGTTTGGCCGACTACTATCCGACCTTCCATTGCACCGCGCTTACCCATCGGCGCGGCGCCATTTGGGGAGCGACGGTCGTCGGGAAACCGCCGATGGAAGACGCGTGGCTCGGCAAGGCGACCGAACGCATTTTTCTGCCGTTGCTGCAGCTGGTCGTACCGGAGATCGTCGATTACAATCTGCCGGTCGAAGGCGGATTCCATAACCTCTGTATCGTCGCGGTCAAGAAAACGTATCCGGGCCAAGCGAAGAAGGTTATGAACGCCTTGTGGGGCCTGGGCCACATGCTGATGCTCACGCGCTATCTCATCATCGTCGATCACGACGTCGACCCGCACGACGTCCGCGCGGTGACGTGGTTCGTCCTCAACAACACCGATCCGGCGCGCGACATGGTCGTCATGCCGGGGCCCGTCGACGATCTCGATCATAGCGGCTCGTATCTGGTCTCGGTCGGCCACAAGCTCGGCATCGACGCGACGCGCAAGCGCGCCGACGAAGGCTACGCTCGCGTGTGGCCGCCCGATATCGTCTCCGACGAGGCGACGCGCCAGCTCGTTTCGCGCCGCTGGAACGAGTACGGGCTCCGGTCGATTCGAACCAAACCCGACGCCTGGTCGGGACAAGGCGAAAGTGCGCTCGCGAAACTCTTGGCCGCTATTCCGCTGCGTGCCGGGAGCGTCGATGCCGCGACGTTGCGCGCGAACGGCGTGCCCGCCCCGCAACGCCTTACCGATGCGACGGGTCAGGATGGCCATGAGCGTTAGTCGCGCGACGTCGCCCGTCGCGATCGTGCAGATCCTCTTGCGTGAAATTCGCGTCGAGCATACGCTCTTCGCCTTGCCGTTCGCCTACGTCGGTGCGGTGCTGGCGGCGCGCGGTCTCCCCACGCTGCATCAATTCGTTTGGATTACCCTCGCAGTCTTAGGTGCGCGCACCGCGGCGATGGCGGCAAACCGGTCCATCGATCGCGAGATCGACGCGCAGAATCCGCGCACCGCGCGGCGCGCGCTCGCAAGCGGCGTCCTGGCGCCGGGAATCATGCTCGGCGCCGCCGTGGCCGGCATCGTCTTACTGGTCGTTTCCGCCGCGCTCTTGAACCCGCTTTGCCTCAAACTCTTGCCGCTAGCGGCGCTCGGCATCTTCGCGTATCCGTTCTGCAAGCGGTTCACGTGGGGCGTCCATTTCGTACTCGGCGCGGTCGACGGCTTCGCGCCGCTGGGCGCGTTCATTGCGGTGAGCGGCACGCTGTCGTGGCCCGCCGTCCTGATGTTCGTCGCAGTCACGCTCTGGGTGGCCGGCTTCGACGTCATCTACGCGCTGATGGATCGGGACGTCGATCTCGCGCAGAACATTCGCTCGATCCCGGCTCGCTTCGGCGAGCGAAGCGGCCGCCGCCTGCCGATCGTGATGCACGTCGCAATGGCGGCGATCCTCGCGCTTGCGGGCGTGCTGGCAGCCGCCGGCCCGCTCTACTATCTCGGCGCGATCTTCGCGCTCGGATTGGCGTTATACGAACATCGGCTCTTCGACTTGGCGGAAAACGTCTTCGTTTTGAACGAACGGGTCTTCATTGCGAATATGGCGTTTTCGCTCGCGTTTCTCGCGACGACGTACGCCGGTTTCGCCCGGCTCGGCTAACGGGTACAAACAATCGTGAATCGTCGTACGCTCATCGCAGGCGCAAGCGCCGGCGCGCTCGTCGCAGCCGGAGCCGCCAAACCGGCTGTCGCCGCCTTCGGCGACACGCCGCTTGGGGGCACCGTCACGCTCGCCGTGGTCGGCCCGTTCACCGGCGATACGATTCGGCTGGGCGAACAGATGGGCAACGGCGTGCGCGCCGCGACCGACGACGCCAATCGCTTTCGCGGTTCGCTCGACAAGGCGTACGCGTTACGGACCTTCGACGATCAGAATCTGCTCGCGTCGGGAATCGTGAACGCGCAGTTCGCCTGCGACGATCCCAACGTCGTCGCCGTCATCGGACATTTGAGCGGACGCATCACCGAAGCCGCGATGCGCACGTACGTGACCAATAAGATGCCCGTCATCTGTCCGGCATCGACGTACGATCGTTTGACCGCGCACGGGTATGGCAACCTCGTTCGCTTGAGCACCAAAGATTCGACCGAAGGCCACCTGGCGGCTCGTTATATCGCGACGACGCTCAAGCCGAAATCGGTGGTCTCGCTCTATCAAGACGGCGACTACGGAGCCGACGTCGCAGCGGGTTTTCAAGAACAGCTGCTCGGTGATAAAATTCCGGTTGCGGCGATCGGCTTCGCCTGGGAGAAGCCGGACTTCGCAGCCGTTGCGAAAGCCGCCCTCGAGAAGTCACCCGACGTTATCTTTCTCGCCGGGATCCCGCGCGACATGGGTCCCGTCGTTGCGAAGTTGCGCCAGGCCGGCTACGCGGGCGCATTCTTTGCGTCGCAAGGTTTCTTCGATACCGCGACGCTGAAGACGTACGGCAAAGATCTCGAGGGGCTCACCGTATCGTCGTCGACCCCCCCGCTCGCGCTCGCACCCGGCGCTTTTCGGATAAAAAACGATTACGAGCGGCGCTACGGGCCGATCTCGCCACTCGCCGCATTTTCGTATGCGGCCGCGCAGATCGTCATCGCGACCGTACGGCGAACGGGCGCCGCGGATCGCATCGCAGTCCAGCGCGCGCTCGCGTTCGCGACGTCGTTCGATACCGTCATCGGTCCCGTGTCCTTCGCCAACGACGGCGACCGCCGCGATGCCAACGCGTTCTTCTACACGATCAAGGACGGCGCGTGGCGCTACGTGACGGCGGCGAATCCGAATGGTTTCGTTGTAAAGTAACCGCGGCGTGCGCGGCATCGGGAGCGTCCTCGATATCGATGCGCAGCCGGACGCGCCACGCGCCCAGGGTCAGGGAAAAGGCCGTCGCGAGATACGTCATCTCAGATCTCCACGCGCTTCCAGATACGGATGGCGAGCGCGCATCCCACGAGCGCGATGCACCAGGCGATCGCGACGCGCGGTTCGAGCGCTAGGCCGAGCACCGATTTGGCGCTAGCCGTGCCGCCGGACGAAACGAGCCCTGAAAAATAGGCGATGGGATTAAAAAGGTTGATTACGCGAACGCCTGCGCCGACGATGGGCCCGAGGTACGTCGCGCTCTGAGCGAAGACCAAAACGCCGAAGACGGCCCAACTCCAACCCACGAGCGCTCCGCCTTTTCCGCGATAGGATGCGGTAACGGCCTGCATGATGCCGTACCACATGAACGCGATGCCGAGCCCGAGGGCGCCGATCCAGAGGGCTTGGGTGTCGCCGTATATCCGAGCCATGAAACCGAGGGCCGCGACCGCGCCGAAGACGGCGACGCAGGCGAGTGTGAAAGCGCTGAGGATTCCGGCCGCGTCGATTGCCATGTACTGTAGCGCTAAACGTTCGCGCGAGATCGGTTTGGTAAACACGAAATTCGCGCCATCGTTCTCTTTGTTGAGGCTCGAGGCGACGATCGTAGCGAACGTTACGGCGATGTAGCCGGCAATTCCAAAGATGAGGCTGAGAGGAATGCGCAGCTGCCGCATCGCCTCGCGCGCCGAACGCCCAGGCGGGGGCGCGTCGGGACCGAGCGTCGCCGCGACGTGGCCGTCGATCGTTTGCACCGAAGCGGCGTGAATGCTGGCGACCACCAGAATCGCTCCGATAGCGAGGACGATCGCGTACACCGTCAAGACGCGACGGACGCGCCGAAATTCAACGTAATCCATTACACCGTCCCGTTCTGCAGAGCATCGGCGCCGACGGCGCCGAGAAAAATGTCTTCGAGACCGAGGTCGACGATCGTCACCGCGCGCGGTGCGAGCGTTTCGAGCGAGCGTGCGACGCCCGCGGCATCGTCCCGCACGTAGGCGCGCACGATCCGTCCGGAGCGCTCGATGCGGCGCACGCGCGCATCGGCCTCGAGCTGCGGCGTCGGCGGCACGTCGCTCGAAAAGATTGCTTCGACGATTTTCTCCGAGCCTTTGAGACGGTCGATATCGCCGTCGAGCACGAGCTTTCCGTCCCGTAGGATTGCGACCCGATCCGCCGCGCGTTCGACCTGACCGATCTGATGGGATGAAAAGAGCACCGTCGCGCCGCCTGCGGCGGCGTCGATGATGAGTTCCAGCACGCTGCGCTGAAAGATCGGATCGAGACCGCTTGCGGGTTCGTCCAAGATCAAGACGCGCGGTCGAATCGCAAACGCCAGCGCCAGTGCGACGGCGGTCTGCTGGCCTTTGGAGAGCGCTTTGAGTTTCTTGCGGGAGTCGAGTTTGAAGAGCGCCGCTAGCTCTGCAGCTCGCGCCGCATCGTAATGTTTGTAACTGCGGCGCGCGATGACGAAATGATCGGCGACCGTCAGCCAGTCGTACAGCGCGTTGCGCTCCGGGACGTATCCGAGCGTTTCGAACGTCGCCGGACCGACGGGCGCGCCGCCGATCGTGATGCTGCCAATGCCGAAACGGGCGAGCCCGAGCAAACATTTAAACGTCGTCGATTTGCCGGCGCCGTTGGGTCCGAGAAGTCCGCAGACCGAACCCTCCTCGACCGCGAGCGTGAGATCGTCGATCGCGAGACGCTCGCCGTAACGTTTGGTAAGGTGATCGATGGCGATCGTTTTCACGATTTCTCCTGCGGCATCCAGCGCTCGAGCGCGCTTTCGAACAGCGATCGGATGTGGGCGCGATCCATTCCGAGCGCTCGCGTTTCGCGAACCGCTTCAGAGAGCACGCTCGTAGCGACGTCTTCGATCGAACGGCGCGCGTCGGCCGGCGTCCCGCCGGAGCGGACGAACGAGCCCCGCCCTGGGCTCGTCTCGATCACGCGATCGCGTTCGAGCTCGCGATACGCCCGCGCGACGGTATTCGGATTGACCGTTAGGTCGAGGGCGAGGGCCTTGACCGTCGGTAATTGCTCGCCCGAAGCGAGCGTGCCGAGGGCCACGGCTCGTTTCACCTGCTCGATGATCTGCAAGTAAATCGGAACGCCGCTACGCGGATCGACCGAGAAAAGGGCCGGCACGTCGGTCCGGCGCGCTAGAACCGGACTCCCCAGCCCGAGAACATCCCGTTCGCCCGGGGCGTCGGAATGACGGTCCGGCGATCGCCGCGGTCATCGATGGTCTGGGGAACTGAAGTGGTGCTGCGTTGCGTCGTGTCCATCGTCTACTCCTAACGTACTGTAGCTCTGTCGTACTAGTACACTAATATAATAGCACGTTAACCGGTGTTGTCAATCCCTCTCACCCCGCGCGACCGAAAGCGTGCGATAACGCGTCTGACAAGACGATGTCACGACGACCAGATCCAGTCGGCCCGCAGCAAGAATCGGTTTGGGCCTACCCGCGACCGCCCCGCCTCGAGCGAACGCCGCGCCGCCTGCGCGTCGAGCTCGACGGCCGCATCATCGCCGATACGACCGAAGGCTGGCGCGTGCTCGAGACCAGTCACCCGCCGGTCTACTATCTTCCGCCAGCCGCTATCGACATGTCCGCAATCGTCCCGGTCGAGGGGGCGAGTTTCTGCGAATTTAAGGGCCGGGCGCGCTACTTCTATTACGCGGCCGGCACGCGACGCATCGAACGGATCGCGTGGGCATACCCCGAGCCGGCACGCGCCTTTGCCGGGCTCGCGCATCATCTCGCCTTCTACGCGTCGCGGGTCGATTCGTGCTACGTCGACGACGAACGCGTCGACGCACAAGCGGGCGATTTCTACGGCGGCTGGATCACGCGCGATATCGTCGGGCCGTTCAAAGGCACACGCGGAACTTCAGGCTGGTAGCACGCGCCTGCGACAACCTTTGGTTCTTTGCGGCAATTATGCGCGACATGAAAGCGATTGCGCTCGACCGTAACGGCGGCCCCGACGTCCTTACCCTCCACGACCTTCCGACGCCCGAGCCCAAAGCCGGCGAAGCACTGATTCGGCTCGAAGCGAGCGGAGTCAACTTCATCGACGTCTACTTCCGGACCGGCGCCTACAAGGCGCCGCAGTTTCCGTTCGTACCCGGCCAAGAAGGCGCGGGCGTCGTCGAAGCGGTCGGTGCGGGCGTCACCTCGCTTGCGCCCGGCGATCGCGTCGCCTACGCGGGCACGCCCGGTTCGTACGCGGAGTACGCGTGCGTCGCTGCCGAGAAGTTGGTGCGCGTGCCCGATGGTGTTTCGTCGAACGATGCCGCCGCGCTCATGCTTCAGGGTATGACGGCACACTACTTGCTCAACAGTACCTATGCACTACGCGCCGGTGAGACGGCGCTCGTCCATGCGGGCGCAGGCGGCGTCGGTCTGCTGCTGACCCAGCTTGCGAAAGCGAAGGGTGCCACCGTCATAACGACGGTCTCGACCGACGCGAAAGCCGAACTCTCCAAGCGCGCGGGCGCCGATCACGTCATCCGCTACGACGTCGACGATTTCGCTGCGAAAACGCGCGAGATCACGGGCGGCGCCGGCGTCTGCGTCGTGTACGATTCGGTCGGAAACACGACGTGGGAGAAGAGCCTGGATGCGCTGCGGCCGCGCGGCTATTTCGTCCTCTTCGGCGCGTCGAGCGGCCCCGTTCCGCCGGTGGACCTGCAAATTCTCAATAGCAAAGGTTCGCTCTTCGCAACGCGTCCGTCGCTCGTACATCACATCGCGACGCGCGACGAATTGACGCAGCGCGCCGAAAGCCTGTTCGCCAGCGTGGTCGGCGGAGACCTCAAGCTGCGCGTGGAGCACACGTATCCGCTGGCCGATGCGGCGCGCGCGCATACCGATCTCGAAGCGCGCACGACGACGGGCAAACTGCTGCTGCTTCCGTAGTCGCCGCCCCACCCAAATCGGCGATGCGGCGCCGGCGTGCCGGTTGCATACTGCCAGACATGAACGCACCCGCAACCGGCACGCTCGCCGCACTCTCTGCCGATCTCGCCCGAGCCGTCGCGCGTATCGGGCCGTCCATCGCGTACGTCGACGCGCATCCGCGGCGCGATGCGAGCGGTTTCGCCTGGGATGCGCACCACGTCGTCACGGTCGATCACGCGATCGAGCGCGAAGACGAAATCGAATTGCGCTTCGGCGACGGCGCGACGGTGCAAGCGTCGCTCGTCGGACGTGATGCCTCGACGGACATCGCACTGCTCCGCACGGATGCACCGCTCACGATCGCGCCGCGTGCCACGCTCGAATCGCTCGCTGTCGGGCATCTCGTTCTCGCGGCCGGCCGCGACGAAGATGGCGCGCCCGGTGCGAGTCTCGGCGTCGTAAGCGCGCTCGACGGGCCGTGGCGCACGTGGCGCGGCGGCGACGTCGATCGTTTCATTCGCCCCGATTGCAACGTCTATCCATCATTTTCCGGCGGCCCGCTCGTCGATGTGGCGGGCGACGTTATCGGCATGAACACGTGGGGACTCTCGCGGCGCATGGCGCTGACGTTACCGATCACGACGATCGAGCGCGTCGTGGCGGCCTTGCTCGCGGGCGGTCGCGTGGCCCGCGGATATCTCGGCATCGCACTCCAGACGGTGCATCTGCCCACAGTCCTGCGCGCGGCCCACGGCATCGAACAACACACGGCCGCGATCGTCGTCGGCGTTGCGAACGACGGCCCGGCCGAACGCGCCGGCTTGACGATCGGCGACGTCATCCTGGCGCTTCGCGAACACGCAGTCGGCGATGCCGACGATGTGCAGCGCGCTCTCGGTACCTCGAGCGTCGGAAACACTGCGGCCGTGCGCTTCTTGCGCGGCGGCGACGTACGCGACGGACGCGTTACGGTCGGCCAGCGGCCCCACGATGACGACTGATCTCGATGCGGAACGCGCGGTACTAGCGGCGCGGCTGCGCGCCTTCACGGTCCGCGTCGTCGACGAGCGCGGACGCGGTGCCGGTTCTGGCGTCCTTTGGAATCGCGACGGTCGAATCGTAACGAACGCGCACGTGGCGCGCGGTCGCACGGCGGAGATCCGATTTCACGACGGCCGCTCGGCGCACGGCAGCGTCGTGCGTCGCGACGATGCGCGCGATCTCGCCGAAGTGCGCATCGCTCCGCCGAGCGGCGTGGCTCCGGCGCAGACGCGTGCCTCGCCTTCCCTCGTGGTCGGCGAACTCGTCGCTGCCGTCGGAAATCCGCTCGGCCTCGTCGGCGCGCTCACGACCGGACTCGTTACGCGCTGCAACGCGCGCTGGGTTATAGCGGATGTGAGACTCGAACCCGGCAACTCCGGCGGACCGCTCGCCGATATGGCGGGTCGCGTGATCGGCATCAATAGCATGGTCGCCGGCGAACGGGGCTTCGCGGTGCCGAGCGATGCCGTTGCGGCATTTCTCGGCGCGCGTCCGGAGCGACACCTGGGGATCGCGGTCGCGCGCGCAGCGGCAACCGTCGCCGGTCGCGTCACGGCCGTCCTCGTCGTGACGGCGGTCGAGTCGGGCAGCGTCGCCGAGCATGCGGGACTCATAGTAGGCAATGTCATCCTGGCCGCCGAGCGGACACCCGTTGAAGAGATGAGCGACGTGGTGACGGCACTCCGCGCGGCGCGTGCGCTCGAGATCTTGCGTGGCCAGCGGCGACGGACGGTCGAACTTTCGGGCCCCCGGGCTCGGGCCACCCGGGCCGCATGATTCGAACGCTCGTGTGCGCGGCCTCGGAACTCGCGCGGGCCGGACTGGTCGCGGTCGTACGCGCCGACACGCGCCTCGCGCTTGCCGGCGAAGCGACGCCGGCCGGGCTCGCAGCCCGCGTGCGAGCGCTCGACCCCGACGTCGTTCTCGAAGAACGCGCGCCTGCGGCCGCCGCTAGCGGGACACCGAGCGTCGCGCTCGTCGACGATCCCGCGGCCGCATGGACGCACGCGCGCGACGCGCGCAGCGAACGCGGGGCGCACGCGATACTCGGACGCGACGCGTCGCCGAGCGAAATCGTCGGGGCTATCGTGGCCGTCGCGACCGGACTCGTGGCCGCGCAACCGCACGTGCTGGAGTCGTTATTCGATCATCCCTCGCGCGGCAGCGTGCGCAACGGCACGCGAGGTGAGGACGGACGTGCGGACCGTGACGACGTCGCGACGCACGGCGAACGGCTCACCGTCCGCGAGATCGACGTTCTCGGCGAACTCGCGCGCGGGGTCCCGAACAAGACGATCGCGGCACGCTTGCGCATTTCCGAGCATACGGTCAAATTTCACGTCGCGTCGATCTTTGCGAAGCTCGCCGTGGCGAGCCGCACCGAAGCCGTCACGCAAGGCGTCCGTCTGGGACTCATCATGCTCTAACGTGCGCGGTGAGGCAGTTTTAGCGCGTGCGCAAATGAGTACGGATCTTCTCAAGCCACGCGCGGGGACTGTGTCCACGGGCGGGTGTAAATTGGTTAGCCGTAGAGCGGCGAAAGTAAGTCCGCGTTCATATACCGCCGCTCCGTCTGCCAATCCTCGGTCTGCTCAGCGAGAACGAGTGTGATGAGTCGA
>JAABUJ010000296.1_pt1 | contig 107489 bp, 108 predicted proteins | sample 5559131 | NCBI WGS metagenome assembly JAABUJ01 (sample SAMN10711875, study PRJNA513366) | rock metagenome | isolation source: Antarctica rocks | place: Antarctica: Victoria Land, Mt New Zealand nord | collected 2016-01-07
CGAGCACGACGTCGGAGGGGCCGGGGAAGCTCTCGAGCACCCCTTTGAGCTCCTCGAGCACCGAGGCGGGCAGGGCGCTCGCGTCGAGGCTGAGCTGGAAGGCCTGCGGTCCGGCGACGCGCTGCGCCGCCCGCGCCTTGGCCTCCTCCACCTCCTCCGGGGTGGGCGCGAAGGGCTCGGCCTCCTGGACGACGAGGCAGGTCTTGCCCGCCTCCTTGTGGTCGACCTTCCCCCGCACGAGCACCACCGAGTCGACCCCGAGGGCGCCCTCGTAGGCCGCGAGCGCCTTGCCGAAGACGAGGATCTCCACCGTCCCCTCGAGGTCGTCGAGAGTCGCGAACATCATCGGGTCGCCCTTCTTGGTGCGGATCCGCTTGGCCTGGGCGACGATGCCGCCCGCGGTGACCCAGTCGCCGTCGCGCCGACCGGAGAGCTCGGCCACCGGGCAGTCGACCTTGACGCGCAGCGCCTCGCGCAGCGGCTTCAGGGGATGAGCGGAGATGAACAGACCGATCGACTCCTTCTCGAGCGCGAGGAGCTCGGTCTGGTCGAACTCCTCGGAGGGGATCGGCGGATGGCTCGGGGCGGCGAAGGCGCTCGCCGCGTCGCTGCCGGAGGCATCGCCGTCGTCGCCGCCGAAGTCGAAGATCGACCCCTGCCCGATCTGCGCGTCGAGCTGCGCCTTCTGTCCCGCGCCCTGGGCCTGCTCGAGGACGGAGAGCATTCCCCGCCGGGACGCGCCGGTCGAGCCGAACGCCCCGCACTTGATGAGCGCCTCGATCGCCTTCTTGTTCACGCAGCGGCAGTCGACCCGCGCGCAGAAGTCCCACAGCGAGGAGAAGGGACCGCCCTCCCCGCGGGCCTCCTTGATCGCCTCCACCGCCTGGAAGCCGACGCCCTTCACCGCGTCGAGCCCGAAGCGGATGTCGCCCTCCACCACCATGAAGTCATGGTCTGACTCGTTGACGTCGGGAGGCAGGATCTCGATGCCCATCTGCTCGGCCTGGGCGGCGAAGAACGGCACCTTGTCCTTCGTGTCCATGACCGAGGAGATGAGCGCCGCCATGTACTCGGCGGGGTGGTTCGCGCGCAGCCAGGCGGTGCGGTAGGAGATGAGCGCGTAGCAGGCGGCGTGAGCCTTGTTGAAGCTGTAGTCGGCCGACTTCTCGTTGGTGGCCCATAGCTGCTCGGTCACCGCGGTGCTCGTCCCGGACGCTCGGCACCCAGCGACGAACTCGGGCTTGAGGGCGGCCATCGCCACCCGGTTCTTCTTGCCGATCGCCTTGCGCAGGTCGTCGGCCTTGGCGCCCGAGAAGCCGGCGAGCTCCTTGGCGATCCGCATGGCCTGCTCCTGGTAGATGATCACGCCCTTGGTGGCCTCGAGGATCGGCCGCAGGCGATCGTCCGGGTAGGAGATCGCCTCGGGGTCGCGCTTGCCGCGCGCGTAGGCGGGGATCTGGTCCATCGCCCCCGGGCGGTAGAGGGCGCCGAGGGCGATGAGGTCGTCGAACTCGGTCGGGCGCACCTTCTTCAGCGCCTCGCGCATCCCCTCCGACTCGAACTGGAAGACGCCGACGGAGTCTCCTCGCGCGAGCATCTCGTAGGTCTTCGCGTCGTCGAGTGGCAGGGAGGACATGTCGAGCCTCCCCTCCTCCGAGGAGCGCTCCACGATGTCGAGCGCGTCCTCGATCACGTCGAGGTTGCGCAGGCCCAGGAAGTCCATCTTGAGCAGCCCGATCTCCTCGATCGGCTTCATGGAGAACTGGGTGACCGTGCGGTAGACCCGGTTGCCCTGCTCGTCGACCTGGTTGGCGTCGGCGAGCTGGAGGGGGACGATGTCGGTCAGCGGCCGGTCGGCGATGACCACCGCGGCGGCGTGGATGGAGGAGTTGCGCACGATGCCCTCGAGGCCGCGGGCGACCTCGACGATCTGCTTGGCCGTCGGGTCCTCGGCCACCGCGCGCGCGAGGTCCGCCCCGGGCTGCAGGCAGTCGGAGAACGACGGCGGGCGGCCCATGATCGGATCGGGGATAAGCTTCGCGAGCCTGTCCCCCGCGCCGTAGTCGTGGCCGAGCACGCGCGCGGCGTCGCGCGTGGCCGCCCGGGGATACATCTTGCCGAAGGTGACGATCTGGGCCACCGACTCCTTGCCGTACTTCTCGGTCACGTAGCGGATCACGCGCTCGCGCCCGCGCACCGAGAAGTCGATGTCGATGTCCGGCATCGAGACCCGCTCGGGATTGAGGAAGCGCTCGAACAGCAGGTCGTAGCGCAGCGGGTCGACGTCGGTGATGCGCAGCGCATAGGCGACGATGGAGCCGGCCGCCGACCCGCGGCCGGGACCTACGGCGATGCCCTCGTCCTTGGCGTACTTGACGAAGTCCCAGACGATGAGGAAGTACGCGTTGAAGCCCATGCGCCCGATCACGCCGAGCTCCATGTCGGCCCGCTCGCGGGCGCTCGCGGGGACGGGGTCGCCGTAGCGACCGCGCAGCCCCTCCTCCACGAGGGCCCGCAGGTGCTCCTCCTCCGAGCGGCCCTCGGGAGTGGGATAGCGGGGGATGAGCTGCTTGTCGAGCTCGAGGGTCACATCGCAGCGCTCGGCGATCTCCAGGGTGCTCGGGAGCGCCTCGGGCCACTCCGAGAACGACGCCGCCATCTCCTGCGAGTCCTTGAGGTAGAACTCGTTCGTGTCGAAGGTCATCTTCGGCTGGGCGAGCGTCGACTTGGTCTGCACGCACAGCAGCGCCGTGTGGTGGTGATAGTCCTCGCGGGTCAGGTAGTGGACGTCGGCGGTGCCCACGAGGGGGCGGCCGACCTCGCGGGCGACGCGGACGATCCCCTCGTTGACCTTCTCCTGGTCGGCGAGGCCGTTCTTCTGGACCTCGAAGTAGACCTGATCGGAGCCGAAGGCCTGAAGCAGCTCGTCGGCGTGGGCGCGGGCCTCGGCCGGGCGGTCGGCGAGCAGTCGCTGGCAGAAGCGGGACTGGAGGCAGCCGGTGAGGACGATGACGCCGTCGGCGTGGCGCGAGAGCAGCTCGAGGTCGACGGAGGGCTTGCCGCGATGCAGCCCGTCGAGGAAGCCCGCCGAGGAGAGCTTGACGAGGTTGCGGTAGCCCGCGTCGGTCTCGGCGAGCAGGGTGAGATGGTTGCGCTCGACCCGTCCCGAGGGGCGGGCACGATGGTCGTCGACCACGTAGACCTCGCACCCGAGGAGTGGCTTGATGCCGTGCTTGGCCGCCGCCTGATGGAGCTCGACGGCTCCGTTCATCACCCCGTGGTCGGTGAGCCCGAGCGCGGGCTGGCCGAGCGACGCGGCGCGCGCCGCGAGCCCCTCGATCCGGCACGCCCCGTCGAGGAGCGAGTACTCCGAGTGGACGTGGAGGTGGGCGCAGGCGGAGGTGCTCACTGAGTGGGGCATCCTAGGAGCCGGCGCGGATGGCGCGGCGCTCTGTGGCCGCTCTTTGCGGGAGGTGGACGAGAGGACGCTTCAGGCCTGCGCGCGCGCGAGCCAGCCCTGCAGGAGCGAGACCACGGCGGCCTCGTCGCGAATCGCGGCGCGCTCCCCCTCCGGGAGGGACTCGCCGGCGAGGAGCGGAAGGAGTGCGGCCCGGCTACACGACACGGTCGCTGCGACGGGACCGGGGGGTGGCGCATCGCTCACCGCCAGCGGAAGCCCGTCGCGCACGGTGATCCACGCCCGCCCACCCCCGAGCCCCGTCGTCTCGTGAGCGAGCGTGAACGCGTGGCCGACCGTCCACGCCGGGTCCACCGCGCAGGCGAGCAGCCGGTACGCGAGCTCGGGCCCGAGGTCGACGCCCAGCGCGGCGAGCTCCGCAAAGCCGAGCGGCGCGCGGACGAGGCGCCGGAGGAGCTCCGCGCGTCGGCGGCGCCCGCGCAGGCGCACCCCGGCCGGGCCTCGCCACCTCGGGACGCCCTCGCCGGCGGCGAAGGAGCCCAGTGCCGCGGGGTCGGCGCGCAGTCGGAAGAGCACGGTGCGCCGCTTCGCCGCCCGGGCGAGCGGCGTGACCTCCGCGTGCCCCGGCCGGGCGCGGACGAGCAGCCGGCCCGCGTCGGGCAACACGAGCTCGAAGGCCAACGGCTCCTCGACCACGGCGCCCAGACCGGGCAGGAGGCCGAGAAGCACGTGCCCGGCGGCGGCCGGCTCCGCGGCGGCGAGCCGGAAGAAGGCGCCCGGGAGCCACGGTAGCGCCGGAGGAGAGGCGGGCCGGGGCTCCTCCTCGGCGCGCTGCTCCTCGGCGGGCTCTTCCTCGAAGAGGGCGGCCTCCCGCAGCCGGGTGCGCGCGGCCTCGAGCTGCTCCGCGACCGCGGCCGGCGGGGACACCGGCTCGGGAACGGCCAACTCCGCGGCGCGGCGCGCGAGCTCGGCTCCCTCCGGCGTGGGAGCCGGCCGCTGGGGAGACCCGAGTACAGCGAGCTCGCCGCGCAGCTCGCCGAGCGCAGCGCGGGCCCGGGCGGTCAGCTCCCGCTGAGCGCGTAGCTGCTCTTCGGCCTCCGCGCGGGCGGCGCGCGCCTCCACCAGCTCCTCGCGATCGACGCCGGCCGCATTACGCGTGTCCGCGAGCCGCTCCGCCGCCGCTGCGGCGAGCGCCCGCGCCTCGGCGAGCAGTCGCTCCGACCCGTCCGACGGCTCGAGCATCTCCCCCGGCGGACGCATGCGGCGCTCGGCGCGGAGGAGACCCGGCGCCGGCGCCGGGGCGACTCCGCGCTGGTGAGCCCGGGCCGGAGCCGGCGCGGCCGCCCGGGCGAAGGCGCGCTCGCGACGCAACGCCCCGGCCGGGACCGCCATGGTCTCGGGCTGCGGCCTCGCGTCCGGTGTCCGCCGTGACGCGGCCGCGGCGGCGGCGGCGGCCACGGCGTGCTCGGCCTCGGCGAGGCGTCGGCGCAACCGCACGAGCTCCTCGGCGAGCTCCCGCGCGACACGACGGGCGGCCTCCGCGCCGTCGCGCGCCTGCCTCGCCTCGGCCTCGCCCGCGCGAATCCGCGCGGCGGCCTCCTCGACGTCCTCCGAGCGCCCGCGACGCTCGGCGTGCGCCCGCTGCTCGACCGTGCGCAGCGCTCGCTCGCGCTCCGCGAGCTCGGCCTCGATCCGCGCCGGGGCCTCACGCGCGGACTCGAGCTCGCGCTGCACCCGGCTGAGCTCGGTCGAGAGCTCGCCCGCCAACGCCTCGGCCTCCGCAGCGCGCCGGGCTTGCATCTGCTCCCCGAGCTCCGCGCGGCGCGCGCGGCGCTCAGCCAGCACGGCCCGGTCGACCACGATGCGCTCGGAGGGCTCGGCGGACTCGGGATCGCTCACCCGCCGGACGCTAGACCCGCCGGCGGACGCTCTGTGACGGCTCCTTTTAGGAGGCGCCGGAGACGCCGCGGCGCTGGGCGGCGATCAGCCCGGCCACGGCGGCGGCCACCCCGGCTCCGGCGGCGACCTTGCGGGGCGCTGAGCCGTAGCGGCGGCGCACGTACCACTTGGCGCCCTTCCATACGGTAAAGCCGAGGACCCGATATCCCATGGCTTAGATCCTACTCGTCCCGGGCGCCCTGGCGCACGCGCCAGGCCATGCGCGACTGCAGCGACCACAGCTCGATGAACCCGGGCGAGGCGTGCTGGGAGAACAGCCCGCCCGACTCGGCGAAGGAGGCGAGCGCCGCGTCGTAGACCGCGTTCGGCGATTCGCGCGTGATCACCCGCGCCAGGCCCTTGAAGAGCTTGAGCCCGATCGTGCCCGTGACCTGCCGGTTGACCGAGTCCATGTAGGCGTCGAGATCGCCGCGCAGCGGCTCCCACCACAGCCCGGCGTAGACGAGATAGGCCCAGCGGCGATCGAGCTCGGGCTTGAACTGGTTCTGGTGGATGGTGCCGACGAGCTTCTCGAGCTCGGCGTGAGCGGTGAGGATCAGCGCCGCGGCAGGGACCTCGTAGATGTCGCGGACCTTGAGCCCGACGATCCGGTCCTCGATGTGGTCGACGATCCCCACCCCGTGGCGCGCGCCGAGCTCACCCGCGCGCTCGAGCAGCTCGACCAGCTCGAGGCGCTCGCCGTTCAGGGCCACCGGCACGCCTTCCTCGAAGCCGATCGAGACCTCCTCGGGCGCATCGGGCGCCTCTTCGGGACGGGTCACGAGCTGGAAGACGTCATCCTCGGGCGCGTGGGAGAGGTCCTCGATCCACTTGCCCTCCGAGGAGCGCCCCCACAGGTTGTCGTCGATCGAGTAGGGCGCGGCCTCCGTCCCTCCCTTCACGGGGATCCCGTGCTCGCGGGCGTAGGCGATCTCCTCCTCACGGCCCATCTGCCAGGTGCGCACCGGCGCGATCACCCGGAGCTCGGGAGCCAGGGTGGCGATCGTCGTCTCGATCCGGACCTGATCGTTGCCCTTGCCCGTGCAGCCGTGGGCGATCGTGTCGCAGCCCGTCTCCCGGGCCGCCTCGACCGCGAGCTTGGCGATGAGCGGGCGCCCGAGCGCGGTGAAGAGCGGGTAGCCGCCGCCGTAGAGGGCGTTGGCCTTGATCGCCGGCACGAGGAAGTCGCGGGCGAACTCCTCGCGCGCGTCGATCACCCGGCAGTCGACGGCGCCGAGGTCGAGCGCCTTGCCGCGCACGACCTCGTAGTCCTCCCCCGGCTGGCCGAGGTTGACCGTGAGTGCGACGACCTCCGCCCCGTACTCGTCCTGGATCCACTTGAGCATCACGCTCGTGTCCAGCCCGCCCGAGTAGAGGAGGAGGACACGCCCGACCTCGTCGGGATCAGCCTCGTAGGAGGCCACGCGCGTGCGCCCGGGCGCGGGCGCGATGCGGTGGACCTCGGTGCGCTCGGGGGTTGTCGGCTGCTCGTCGGCCATGGGCGGCCGGAAGCCTACGCGAGCGCGGCGCGCAGCCGCCCCAGCGCGTCGTCGAGCTCCGCCTCGCTCACCACGAGCGGCGGCAAGAAGCGCACCGTGCTCGGCCCGGTGGCGTTGATGACCAGGCGCTCCTCGAGGAGAGCGCGGCGCACCAGCTCGGCGGCGCCGCCGGCCTCGAGCTCGGCCGCGAGCATGAGCCCGCGCCCGCGCACCGAGGCGACCCCGGGGAGGTCGCGCAACCCCTCGGCCAGGCGAGTGCCGAGCTCCCGGACGCGCTCGAGCAGCGCCGGGTCGTCGAGCACGTCGAGCACCGCGAGTGCCGCCGCGCAGGCGACGGGCCCGCCGGCGAAGGTCGAGCCGTGGTCACCGGGCTCGAGCACGCCGGCCAGCGCCGGCCCGGTAACGAGCGCGCCGATCGGCAGTCCGCCACCGAGACCCTTGGCCAGGGTCATCGCGTCGGGCACGACGCCCACCTGCTCGTAGGCCCACAGCGTCCCGCTCCGGCCCATCCCGCACTGGATCTCGTCGAAGACCAGCGCCGCCCCGGCCGCGTCGCACGCCTCCCGGGCGGCCCGCAGCACCTCGACGGGCAGCGGATGGATCCCCGACTCTCCCTGGATCGGCTCGATGAGCACGGCGGCGGTGCGTTCGCTCACCGCCGCCCGGAGCGCCTCGGCCTCGGGCGCCACGACGACGAAGCCGGGCACGAGCGGGGCGAACGGCGCCTGCTTGGACTCCTGCGGGGTGGCCGACAGCGCGCCGTAGGTGCGGCCGTGGAACGCGCCGTGGACGACGACGATCTCGCCGCCCGCGCGGTGCTTGCGCGCGAGCTTGAGCGCCGCCTCGACCGCCTCCGCCCCCGAGTTCGTGAAGAACACCTTCCCGCCCAGCGAGCGCTCGGACAGACGCTGGGCGAGGCGCATCCCCGGCTCGGTATAGAAGAGGTTGCTGACGTGCATGAGCCGGGCGGCCTGCTCGCTCATCGCGGCGACCACGGCCGGGTGACAGTGACCCGTGTTGACCACCGAGACTCCGGCGAGGAAGTCCAGGTACTCCTCCCCCTCCTCGTCCCACAGCCGGCAGCCCTCGCCGCGCACGAACTCCACGGGCTGGCGCACGTAGGTCGACATGACGTGCTCGCGCTCGAGGCGCTGGAGATCGGAGAGCCGCCCGCTCACGCCGCGGGCCTGACCTTCGTGCCGATGCCCGCGTCGGTGAAGAGCTCGAGCAGGAGGGAGTGCGGCTGGCGGCCGTCCACGATATGGGCGTGGCTCACCCCGCCGTGGATCGCGTCCAGGCACGCTTGGAGCTTCGGGCGCATCCCACCGGCGACATCGCCCAGCGCGGCTTCGACCTCATCCGCGTCCGCCTCGGAGATGACCGTGGCCGGGTCGGCCGGGTCGCGCAGCCAGCCCGGCACGTCGGTGAGGAACATCACCTTGTAGGCACGCAGCGCGCGCGCCACCGCGCCGGCGGCCTCGTCGGCGTTGACGTTGTAGGAGTGCCCCTCACGGTCGGCGCCCACCGAGGCCACCACGGGGATGTAGTCCTGGGCGACGTGGTTGAGCACGTCGACGTCGACCCGCTCGATCCGCCCCACGAAGCCGATGTCCTCTCCCCCCGGAGCGGCCTGGCGGGCGGCGCGGAAGAGCTGCCCATCGTCCCCGCAGAGGCCCACCGCTCGCTGGCCGTGACGGTTCAACCGCAGCACGATGTCCTTGTTGACCTTGCCCACGAGCACCATCTTGGCGACCTCGACGGTCGCGGGGTCGGAGACCCTCAGGCCGCTCACGAACTCGACCGGCAGCCCCAGGCGCTCCATGTAGGCGGTGATGTCTGGGCCGCCGCCGTGCACCACCACCGGCTTCAGGCCCACGTACTTCAGGAGCACGACGTCGCGGGCGAAGTCCTCGCGCAGCGCGGGATCGCTCATCGCGGCCCCGCCGTACTTGATGACCACGGTCTTGCCGTGGAACTCCCGGATGTAGGGGAGCGCCTCGAGGAGAGTGCCGACGTCGCGCATCAGCGTGTCCTGCACCGGCCCGCGCGCCACCAGGGGCGCGTCAGACCAAGCTGGTCGAGGAAGCAGGGCGCAGCCTTTGGTGGTGCCAAAGGCAAGCCCGATGACGCAGATCCAACGCGGGTATGGCGCGTCATCTGGGGGTGTGTGGGTCGGATGCAGGACACGCTAGGTCGTGTACTCCGCGTTGATCGAGACGTACTCGTGGGAGAGGTCGGAGAAGAAGACCTCGGTCTCCGCCCCCTCGCCGGGAAGCCCGATCGCGTAGTCGACCTCGTCGCCGGCGACCGCGGCGGCGAGGGCGTCGGCGTCGTGCGGGACGGCGGCCCCCCGCGCGCACACCGCCACCCCCTCGATCTCGATGTCGACGGCGAGCGGAGCGGTGCCGGGCAGCACCGCTCCGACGGCCTGGGCGATCCGGCCCCAGTTCGGGTCGGCGCCGTGCAGCGCGGTCTTGACGAGCGGCGAGTTGGCCACCGCGCGGGCGCTGGCCTCCACCGCCGTGGGATTGCCGCCGCGGACCACCACCCGCCCGATCCTCCGGGCGCCTTCCCCATCGCGCACGATGAGCAGCGCGAGCTGGCGCATGAGCGCGTCCAGCGCCTCGCCGAGCGCAAGCTCGTCGGCCGACTCGGGCTCGACACGCACCCCGCTAGCGCCGCTGGCCATCAGGATCACGGTGTCGTTCGTCGAAAGCTGCCCGTCGACGCTGATCCGGTCGAAGGAGCGCTTGACGCAGACGCCGAGCAGGAGCTCGACGGTCTCCGGGTCGAGCTGCGCGTCGGTCTGCACGAAGCAGAGCAGCGTGGCGAAGGCCGGGGAGATCATCCCCGCACCCTTGGCCTGGGCGCTCAGCCGCACCGCCCCGGCCGGAAGCTCGACCTCGAGCGTGGCGCGCTTGGGGAACGCGTCGGTGGTGCGGATCGCCTCGGCGAGATCCCCGTCGCCGTCCGGTCGCAGGGCGCTCCGGGCGTCGAGCAGGCCGTGCACTACGCGCTCGGCGGGAAGCTGCACCCCGATCACGCCGGTCGAGGCCACGGCGACCTGCTCGCTCGCCGCACCGGCGGCCATGGCCGCGGCGCCCTGGACCTTCGCCGCCGCGTCGAGTCCGCGTCCGCCGGTCGCGGCGTTGGCGTTGCCCGAGTTGGCCGCCACCACGCGCAGGCGCTCCAGGGCGCAGCGCTCCTGGCAGAGGAGCACCGGGGCGGCGAGCACGCCGGAGCGCGTGAAGCGCGCCGCGCTCGCGGGCTCGGGCGCGTCGCAGACGAGGAGGCCGAGGTCGCGGGCGCCGTCCGGCTTTATCCCGCACGCCACTCCGGCGGCCCGAAACCCGTCGGCCAGGCCGCCGCCGTCGCGCTCGCTCACGTGCGCGGGGCGCTCGATCCACCGGGAGGAGAAGAAGGCGTCGCTCACGCCTCGATCCCCTCCCCCTCGGGCCGGCCGAACATGAGGTTCAGGTTCTGCACCGCCTGCGAGGCGGCCCCCTTCCACAGGTTGTCGATCACGGAGAAGACGAGCAACTTCCCCGTCCGCTCATCGACGTGGGCAGAGATCCGGCAGACGTTGGTGTCGCGCACGTCGCGCACGCCGGGAGGACGGTCGGAGAGCTCGACGAACGGCTCGGAGGCGTACGCCGCGGCGAAGAGCTCAGCCAGCTCGCCGTGCTCGACCGGACGCGACGGCGTGACGTAGGCCGAGATCAGCTCGCCCTGGTCGAGCGGGAGGAGGTGTGGCACGAAGGTGACCGTGAGCCCGAGCTCCTGGTCGATCTCGGGCGCGTGGCGATGGCCGGCGACCCCGTAGGCGTGGATGTTCTCGTCGGCGGAGACGAAATGGGTGGCCTCCGTGGCGGCCCGTCCGGCGCCCGAGACGCCGGACTTGGCGTCGATCACCACGTCGGCGATCAGTCCGGCGCGGGCGAGCGGCGCCAGGCCGAGCAGTGTCGCCGTCGGATAGCAGCCGGGATTGGCCACCAGCGCGGCGCCCGCGATCTCCTCGCGGTGTAGCTCGGGGAGACCGTAGACCGCCTCCCCGCGCCGCTCGGGCGCCCCGTGCTCCCCGTACCAGCGCCCGTAGGTCGCGAGGTCGCGCAGGCGGAAGTCGGCCGACAAGTCGACGACCACGGCACCCCGGGCGCGCAGGCCGTCGACCACCGGCGCCGCGGCGCCGTGCGGGTAGGCGACGATCGCCGCGTCCAGAGCGCCTTGCCGGTCGAGGTCGAGCTCCTCCAGCATCAGGGGGACCCGGTGGCGAGGGTAGAGGTCGTCGAGCCGCCGGCCCGCATCCGTGCGGGCCGTGACCGTCGTGAGCTCGAAGTACGGGTGGCGCCAGAGCAGGCGGGCGGCGAGCGCGCCGGTGTAGCCGGCGGCGCCGAGGACGGCGACGCTAGACACGCGGCTGCGCCCCGAGCTCGTCGCGCAGCTTGGCCAGGATCCGCTCGCGCTCCCGCGCCGCGTCCTTGTCGGTCAGCGTCCGGTCGGGGGCGCGGAAGGCGAGGCGAAGCGCGAGCGAAAGCTTCCCCTCCCCCACCTGAGCGCCGCGGTAGACGTCGAATACCTCGACGGAGGCGAGCAGACGGCTCGCGGCGCGGGCGGCCGCCACCACCCGCCCGGCCGGCACCTCCTCGGCGACCGTGAGCGCCAGGTCCTGGCGCACCGCCGGAAAGCTCGTCACGTCGGCATAGAGCGCCGCAGGCGCCACCGCAAGCGCGTCGAGGTCGAGCTCGAATCCGGAGACGGGCGGCAGGTCCCACCCTTCCCCGACGAGCGGGTGGATCTCCCCGATCCACCCCACCACCGTGCCCTCGACGCTCACCGCGGCGGCACGACCCGGATGCAGGAACGGCTCGGGCGCCGGCGCGAGCTCGGGGCGCTTGCGGAGCGTCGCGCACAGCGCCTCGAGCACCCCCTTGACCGCGAAGAAGTCGGTCGCGGGCGGCTCGGGCTCGCGCCAGCTCGGCGGCCGGACCGGTCCGCGGCACAGCACCGCGAGATGGCGCCGCTCGCGCGGCAGCTCGGCTTCGCCCGCGAAGTAGACGGTGCCCGACTCGAACAGCCGCAGCTCGTCATGTCCTCGGGCGAGGTTGTGCCGGGCGGTCTCGAGCAGGGAGCCGAGGAGCGTCGTGCGCAGCACGGACTGGTCCTCGGCCATGGGGTTCTCGATCCTCACGGCCCGTCGGCGCGAGTCGGCGGGGTCCAGACGCAGGCGGTCGGCGAGCGCCGGGTCGGCGAGGCTCCAGCCCACGACCTCGTGGAAGCCGCGTCCGGTGAGCGCGTCGGCGGCCCGCCGCCGCACGAGCTGGCCCGCAGTGAGTCCTCCCGAGGCGCCGCGGCGCGAGGGCAGCGTGGAGGGCAGCCTCTCGAGGCCGTCGATCCGCGCCACCTCCTCGATGAGGTCCGCTTCGCGGGTCACGTCGCCCCGACGGAAGGGCGGGACGCTCACGTCGAGGCCGTCCGCCGCGTCCTCCACTCCGAAGCCGAGCGCCTCGAGGATCTCCGCGCAGCGCGCGCGGGGGATCGGGGCGCCGAGCAGACCGGCGACGCGCGCCTCGCGCAGGCGGATCGGCGCAGACGCGACCGGGGCGCCACCGACGTCGATCGTGCCGGGCAGGAGCCGCGCGTCGCACACCTCCTCCATCAGCCGCGCGGCGACGGCCTGGGCCTCGAGCGCCTGCTCGGGCCCGAGCTGCTTCTCGAACCGTGCGCTCGCCTCCGAGCGCAGCCCCAGGGCGTTCGAGGTCCGCTGGATGTTCGGACCGTTCCAGGTCGCGGCCTCCATGAGCACGCGGGTGGTGTCCGCTCCGACCTCCGAGCGCACTCCTCCCATCACCCCCGCGATCGAGGTCGGTCCCTCCTCGTCGGCGATGAGGAGCATGTCCGGGTCGAGCGTGCGCACCGAGCCGTCGAGGGTCTCGACCCGCTCGCCGTCGCCGGCGCGGCGCACGACGAGGCGGCCACCGGCTACTCGGTCGAGGTCGAAGGCGTGCAGCGGCTGGCCGGTGAGGAGCATCACGTAGTTCGTGATGTCGACGACGTTCGAGATCGGGCGCTGCCCCGCGGCCATGAGCCGGGCCTTGAGCCACGGCGGGGAAGGGCCGAGCCGCACGTCCTCGTAGACCCGCGCGGTGAACCGGGGGCAGAGCTCGGGGGCCTCCACCACGATCTCTACGCCGTCGAGCTCGCCGTCGCTCCCCGGGTCCTCCGCCCAGGGCGGCGGGGCGAGTGGCGCGCCGGTGGCGGCGTGCACCTCGCGCGCGACGCCGTAGACCCCGAGGCAGTCGGGACGGTTGGCGGTGATCTCGAGCTCGAGCACGTCGGTGGCGATCGGGAGCACGTCCGCCAGCGGCGCGCCCGGGACGAGCTCGTCGTCCAGCACCATGATCCCGTCGTGGTCGGTCCCGATCGCGAGCTCGTCCTCGGCGAGCACCATGCCGTGGGATCTCACGCCACGCAGCTTCGCCTCTCGCAGGCGGGTGCCGTCAGGCATCACCGCGCCGGGCTGCGCGACCGCGACGGTCTGCCCCTCGGCGACGTTGGGCGCACCGCAGACGATCTCGGCCACGTCACCCTCCCCCACCGCCACGCGGCACACCCGCAGCCGGTCGGCGTTCGGATGCGGCTCGGCGGCGAGGATCCGCCCGACTACGAAGAACTCGAGACCGCTCACGCCGTGGGTGAGCACGCGGTCGACCTCCGTGCCCGTCATCGCGAGGCGCTCGGCCAGAGCGTGCGCGTCGAGGGAGGGACGGCAGAACTCGTGGAGCCAGAAGAGCGGGAGCCTCATCCGAACTGCTCCAGGAACCGCACGTCGTTCTCGTAGAAGAGCCGCAGGTCGGGGACACGGTGCTTGAGCATCGCGATCCGCTCGATCCCCAATCCGAAGGCGAAGCCCTGTACCTGGTCGGGGTCATAGCCGTACTCGCGCACTCCCTCGAGCACGTTGGGGTCGACCATCCCCGCGCCCAGGACCTCGATCCAGCTCGTGCCCTTGCACAGCCCGCAGCGGCCGCCGTCGCGCGTCAGGCCGCGCACGCAGTTGAAGCACGAGACGTCGACCTCGACGCTCGGCTCGGTGAAGGGGAAGAAGTGCGGGCGCAAGCGCACCTCACGCTCCTCCCCGAAGATGGCACGGGCGAAGGCGAGCAGGGTCCCCCGCAGGTCGGCGAGGGTGATGTCCTCGTCGATCGCCAGGCCCTCGACCTGGTGGAACTGCGGCGTGTGGGTCGCGTCGGAGTCACGGCGGTAGACGCGGCCCGGGACGATGACGAAGATGGGCGGCGGCTGGGCCTCCATCGCCCTGACCTGCATGGGCGACGTGTGGGTGCGCAGGACGATGTCGTCGGAGACGTAGAAGCTGTCCGTGCGCGCCCTCGCGGGGTGCGTCGCGGCGTGGTTCAGCGCATCGAAGTTGTAGTGGACGAGCTCGACCTCGGGGCCCTCAGCGACCTCGTATCCGAGGCCGACGAAGACGTCCTCGATCTCCCGCCACGTGGCGGTGAGGAGGTGCAGCCGCCCGACGGGCGACGCGGGTGCGCCCGGGAGGGTGACGTCGATCCGGTCGCGTGCAAGGCGAGCGTCGAGCTCGGAGGCGGCGAGCGCTGCTACCCGCTCCTCGATCAGCGCCTCGAGCGCGCGCCGTGCCTCGTTGGCCGCGCGGCCCACCGGCCCGCGTTCCTCGGCGGGGAGGGCGGCCACACCGCGCAGGAGCTGAGGAAGCTCGGCCTTGCGGCCCAGGTAACGTATGCGAACCTCCTCGAGCCCCGCCGAATCCACCGCCGCGGCGGTGGCCTCCTCGCCTTCGCGGCGCAGCGCGTCGATCTGCTCGTTCACGGCGGCCATCCTATGAGCTCCCTGCATCCGCGCCCGGGGCGGCCGCGGGGGCTCCCTCATGCCGGTTCCCGCATGGGACCGACGGACCGGTCCGATCCCGACCGGCGACGGTCGCGGTGTCGCGCGTGAGCTCGTAGAGCGCGACGGTGGCCGCCATCGCCGCGTTGAGCGACTCGGAGGCGATCGCGATGTGGGCCACCCGGTCGCAGGCCGCAAGCACCTCGTCGGAGAGTCCGGCGCGCTCCGCGCCGACGACCACCGACACCTCTCCCTCGGCGGGGAGCGGACCCCGAAGCGGCTCGCCCGCCTGCGCGGCGAGCGCGACGCGCTCCCCGGGCAGATCGCGCACCGAGCGCACCCGGGCGAGCGACATCGCGAATATCGCTCCCATGCTCGCGCGCACCGCCTTGGGTCCGAACGGGTCGGCGCAGCCGGGGGCAACGGCGACGCAGGAGGCCCCAAAAGCCAGCGCCGAGCGGAGCACGGCACCCAGGTTGCCGGGATCGCTCACCCCGGTCAGGCACACGCACAGCGGGCCGCTCGGGGCGGGCGCCCACCGCTGCTCGAAGACCGCGAGCGCGCGCGTTCCCGACCCGAGCGTGGATGCGCGCGCCAGCAGCTCCGGCTCGACCTCCACGCCGTCGAGGCCGCTGCCGATCGCGCAGTAGCGCTCGAGCGCCGGCCATCCTGCGGCTTCGGCGGCCGCGAGAAGGTCCTCCCCCTCGGCCACGAAGCGCCCGGTGAGCGCGCGGCCCCGGGCGCGGCCCAGCTTGCGGAGCTCCTTGAGGCGTTCGTTGTGAGGGGAGGTGATGGTCATGGTGCTCGGGGAACGAAAAAGGGCGCCGTCCTGACAGAGGAGCGACGCCCGGAAGCGGAGGGTGGTCGGCCGAGAAGGTCAGCCGGCCGACGCGCTCGCCTCGCTGGCGCGCTGGGCAAAACGTCGGAAGGTCTCGGGGTCCCGCACGGCGATGTCCGCGAGGACCTTGCGGTCGAGCTCGATCTCGGCCAGGGCGAGGCCGTGCATGAACTGGGAGTAGCTCATCCCATGCTGGCGGGCCGCCGCGTTGATGCGGGTGATCCACAGGCGGCGAAAGTCGCGCTTGCGGTTGCGACGGTCGCGGTAGCGATAGGCGTCGGCCTTGAGCAGCGCCTCCTTCGCGCGCTTGTAGTTCGAGTTGGCCTCGCCACGGAAGCCCTTCGTCATCTCGAGGGTGGCACGCCGCTTCTTGCGCGCGCTCACCGAGCGGGTGACCCGGGTCACTTCTTCTTCACCCCGAGGAGCGCCTTGACGCGAGGCTCGTCATGGGCGGAGATCACCGCCGGCGCGGCGAGGCGCCGCTTGCGCTTGGGTGACTTCTTCTCGAGGATGTGGCTCGAGAACGCGCTGCGCCCGCGGACCTTGCCCGTGGCGGTCACCTTGAAGCGCTTCTTCGCGCCGGAGTGTGTCTTCATCTTCGGCATGGGCGCGCGCTAGTAAAGCAAACGCACGACACCGGATCGGCTCGGCTCGGCTCGGCTTCAGCGCAAGGAGGGCCGCTACGCGGCCGGCGCGTCGGAGGTCGCCGGCTCCGCCACGGGAGCTGGGGCGTCCGCCACGGGGGCTGGTGCGGCCTCCACGGGGGCTGGTGCGGCCTCCACGGGGGCTGGGGCGGCCTCCACGGGGGCTGGTGCGGCCTCCACGGGGGCTGGTGCGGCCTCCACGGGGGCCGGGGTCTCCTCCACCGGCGTCTCGACGGCCGCCGGAGCCTCCATGCTCGACGGCTCCTCCGCGACGAGCGCGCCATCCGCCGGCTTCTCGGCCTCGGCGAGCACGGCCTTGGAGGGACCGAGCATCATCGTCATGTTGCGCCCGTCCTGGATGGGGCGCTGCTCGACGATCGCGAGCTCGGAGAGCTCCTCGGCCAAGCGCTCGAGCAGCATGACGCCGCGCTCGGGGTGGGTCACCTCGCGCCCGCGGAACATGATGGTCACCTTCACCTTGTCCTTGTGCTTGAGGAAGCGGGTGACGTGCCCCTTCTTCGTGTCGTAGTCGGCCTGGGCGATCTTCGGCCGGAACTTGATCTCGCGGATCGTGATCTGTTGCTGGTGCTTGCGCGCGGCCTTCTGCTTCTGAGCCAGCTCGTACTTGTACTTGGAGTAGTCGAGCACCCGGCACACGGGCGGGCGCGCCTCGGCGGCGACCTCGACCAGATCGAGGTCGCGCTCCTGCGCGTAGCTCAGGGCCTCGGGCGTCGGCACGACCCCTATCTGCTTGCCGTCGTCGCCGATCAGGCGAACCTCGGGCACGCGAATACGGTCGTTGACCCGGGTCTGGTCCCGCTCGGGCGGGCGCCGGTCATACCTGCGGGGGACCGGCACTAGTGGCGGCGGGCGTGCGTCAAGCGCGAGGGCGCGACGACGTGCGGATCGAGCACTGAATCAACCCGACCAGTATAGCGGCGCGGCGGCGAGATCAGGCCACTCCCTGCGCGCCCGCCGCCACCACCCGCGCCACGAACGCCTCGACGCTCTCCGCACCCACGTCGCCGCGCCGGTGCTCGCGCACGCCGACCTCTTCCGCTTCGGCCTCCCGGTCGCCCACCACGAGCATGTAGGGGACCTTGCGCAGCTCGGCGTCGCGGATCTTGCGCCCCACCGACTCCGTGCGTTCGTCGAGCTCGGCGCGGACGCCTCCCGCGTCCAGCCGCCGGATGACCTCCGACCCATAGGCGGCGTGGCGATCCGCGATGGGCAGGACGATCGCCTGGACCGGGGCCAGCCACACCGGGAACTCGCCCGCGTAGTGCTCGGTGAGGATGCCGATGAAGCGCTCGTAGGAGCCGTAGATCGCGCGGTGGATCATGACGGGGCGGTGCTCGGCGTTGTCCGCCCCCGTGTAGGAGAGCTCGAAGCGCTCGGGCATGGAGTAGTCGAGCTGGACCGTGCCGAGCTGCCAGGAGCGCCCGAGCGAGTCGGTCACGTGCAGATCGATCTTCGGGCCGTAGAACGCGCCGTCGCCCGGGTTCAGCTCGTGGGAGAGGCCCTGCGCGCGCAGCGCGCCCTCGAGCGCCGCCTCGGCGCGGTCCCACATGGCGTCGTCGCCGATCCGCTGCTCGGGCCGGGTCGAGAGCTCGAGCCGCACGTCGAGGCCGAAGATCGCGTAGGTGGCGAAGGCGAACTCGAGGCAGCTCACCACCTCCTCCTGCACCTGCTCCTCCGCGCAGAAGATGTGGGCATCGTCCTGGCAGAAGTGGCGCACGCGCAGCAACCCGTGCAGCGTCCCGCTCGGCTCGTTGCGGTGCAGCAGGCCCGGCTCGGAGTAGCGCACCGGAAGCTCGCGGTAGGAATGACGGCGGGTGGCGAAGAGGTGTGCGTGTCCGGGGCAGTTCATCGGCTTGAGGCCGAACTCCCGCTCCTCCGTCTCGGTCACGAACATGTTCTCGCGGTACTTGCCCCAGTGCCCCGAGGTCTTCCACAGCTCCGAGTCGTAGAGCTGCGGCGTCTTGACCTCGCGGTAGCCGCGCGGGCGGCCCATCCGGCGCGAGAGGGCGACGAGCCCGTTCCACAGCTCCGTGCCCGCCGGCAGCCAGAACGCCGCCCCCGGAGACACGTCGGAGAACGTGAACAGCCCGAGCTCGCGTCCGAGCTTGCGGTGGTCGCGCGCACGCGCCTGCTCGAGGCGCTCGAGGTGAGCTTCGAGCTCCTCCGGGGACAGGAACGCGGTCCCGTACACGCGCGTGAGCATGGGCCGCGCCGCGTCGCCCCGCCAGTAGGCGCCGGCCAGGGACTGCAGCTTGAACGCCTTGATCCGCTTCGTGCTCGGCCCGTGCGGACCGCGACACAGATCGGTGAAGGGGCCGTTGCGGTAGAGCGAGACGGTCTCCACACCGTGGTCGCGGACGAGGTCCTCGATGAGCTCGACCTTGTAGTCCTGCTGCTCGTCCCGGAAGCGCGCGAGCGCCTCGGCCACGGTCACCTCGCTGCGCTCGAAGGTCTCGTCAGCCTTGACGTGCGCGCGCATGCGCTCCTCGATGCGGGGGAGGTCGTCCTCGGAGAGGTTCGCCCCGTCGGGGAAATCGAAGTCGTAGTAGAAGCCGTCCTCGATCGGGGGACCGATGGAGATCTTGACCCCCGGGTAGAGCTCCATCACCGCGGCGGCGAGCACGTGAGCGCAGTCGTGGCGCACGAGTTCGAGCGCCTCCGCGCTCTTCGCCGTGATCACCTCGAGCCGGCCGCCGTCGACGAGGGGACGCGCCAGATCCAGGATCTCGCCGTCGAGCTTGACCGCGAGCGCCGCACGCGCGAGGCCGGCGCCGATGGCCGCGGCGGCGTCGGCGCCCGTCGCCACGTCCGGCAGCTCGAGGCGCGTCTCGTCAGGAAGGGTCAGGTGCATCCGGGCGGATGCTACGGCCGGTCGGGGCTGTGTGCGCGAGATCACACGTTTATGAGCGAACAGGCGTTCGTTTCGGTGCTAGGCTCCTCGACTTCGTGAGCGGATGAGTCCGTTCGCGAGCTGACCGGCGCACACCCCAACCCTTCGCGCCGACCGACCCCGAGGCGGCCCGCCTCCGGCGCCCACTGCGTCGATGCTCGCTGGCCGCCGCACGCAATGAGGAGGCATCCCCTCATGTCGAACAAGACAACTCTGGTCGCGCTCACCGCGGCCATGATCCCCGCCCCCGCGGCTCTCGCCGCCGAGGCACAGGCTGCTCCCGTCGGGGGCATCGAGAGCTTCGCCGCGCAGTCGCGTGGCGCCGCGCGGCAGTTCGCCGCCGAGAGCCACCTCGTCGCCGAGCACGTGCGGCTCAAGCAGACGCTCGCGCACCTGCGCGGAGAGCGGCTGAACACGCGGCGCTACGCGGTGAACGTGGCCAGCGTCGCACCGGAGCGCCTGCGCGAGGCCAATGCTCGCCTTCGGCGCGAGATCGCCCGGCTGAGCGCGACCTCGTCGGCGAGAAGCGCCGCGACGGGCTCGAGCTCGAGCCCGTCGACCGCCTCCACCACCGGGGCCGGCGGCGCGAGCTCCTCGACCGCGCCGGCTCCCCTGCAGGCGATCGCCCGGTGCGAGTCGGGCGGCAACCCCTCCGCCGTCGGCGGCGGCGGCATCTATCGCGGCAAGTACCAGTTCAGCCAGCAGACCTGGCAGTCGGTCGGCGGCTCGGGTGATCCCGCAGCCGCCTCCGTGGCCGAGCAGGATCGTCGTGCGGCGATGCTCTACAGCCGCGGCGGCGCCTCCTCCTGGCCCGTCTGCGGCCGGTAGCCCGAGCACCGCGAGGGCGGCACGGCGGCGGGCTTCTATGCTCGCCGCCGTGGACGCCGCCCGCCTCCGCGCCGAGTTTCCCGTCCTCGAGCGGCTGGCCTATTTGAACGCGGGCACCGACGGTCCCGTGCCCGCGCGGGCCGTGGCCGCAGCCCGCACCGAGCTCGACCGGGAGGCGGAAGACGGCCGATGGGCAGCGCACTTCGAGCGCCGCTTCGAGCTCTCGGGACTTCTTCGTGACCGCTACGCCGTGCTGCTCTCATGCGAGGCCGCCGATGTCGCCCTCACCACCTGCACCAGTGACGGGGTCGCCTCCGTCGTCGCCGGCCTGGCGCTCGCGCCAGGCGATGAGATCCTCACGAGCGTCGACGAGCACCCGGGCCTGCTCGGGGCGCTGCGCGCCGCGCGCGACCTCCGGGGCGTCGAGGTGCGCCTCGTGCCCTTCGCGCGCCTGGCCGAGGAGGTCGGTCCCCGTACGCGGCTCGTCGCCTGCTCGCACGTGAGCTGGATCGACGGACGCCTCGCCCCGGCGGAGCTCGCCTCGGTCGGTGCCCCGGTGCTCCTCGACGGTGCGCAGGGGCTCGGCGCCGTGCCGGTCGACGTCCGCGCGCTCGGATGCGCCGCCTACGCCGCCTCGGGCCAGAAGTGGCTCTGCGGCCCCGACGGGACGGGCGCCCTGTACGTCGCCCCCGAATGGCGTGAGCGGATCGCGGTGACCCGTCCGACCTATCTCTCCTTCGCCGATCCCGGCCAGGGACTCGACGCGCCGCTGCACCCGGACGCCCGCCGCTACGACGCTCCCGCCCTACCCGCCGAGGCATGCGCGTTCGCGCTCGCCGCCCTAGAGGTGCTGGAGGAGGGCGGGTGGGCGGCTGTTCACACGCGCGGGCGAGAGCTGGCTCGGCGGCTGGCGGTCGAGTTGGCCGCCCGCGGCCGGGTCGTCGCCCCGCGCGAGGAGACGACGCTCGTCGCCTGGGAGAGCGAGGACGCGCCGGAGGAGCGGGCCCGCCTTGCCGAGGCGGGGATCGTCCTGCGCGACCTGCCCGGCCGGGGCCTGCTGCGTGCCTCGACGGGAGCGTGGAACGATGAGAGCGACCTCGAACGGTTGCTCGGCGCCCTCGAGCGGTGAGCGGCGCTCGGAGTGGGCGATACTGGGCTCGAACCAGTGACCTCCGCCTTGTCGAGGCGGCGCTCTCCCAGCTGAGCTAATCGCCCTGGGACAGCAGAGAAGCCTACCAGCGGGCCGCTAGGCTTCCGGCCCATCTCGGCGACGTGGCGGAGTGGCTACGCAGCGGCCTGCAAAGCCGTTTACACCGGTTCGATTCCGGTCGTCGCCTTGCCGGGTAGCACGGGCTCTTTGCTGCCCCCTAGAACGTCCGTTCGCATCGGAGGGCCGTATGCGAACTCTGCGACGGCCCCGCCAACTCATCCCCGGCGGCGCTCCGAGACCCATCCATTCGCCGAGAGCGCTGGCGCGCCCATCAGGCCCGCGGCCGGGGCATCGGACCGGCGAATAGGTCGGCCTGTAGGTTCTACGAATGACAGCGGCCGACTTCGAGAACGCTCGCGCCGTCTTTCGTCTCTTAGCTCGTGGTGGGAGAACGAAGGCGAGGCAAACCGGAATGAGGCAACAACTCGCCTCCACGTCATCGACACCCTTCTCTACGGAGTCCTCTCCTGGCCGAAGGGCGCCATCACCGCGGAAGACCGGCATGCAGGGAAGTACGCGGATTACTCCGTCGGTCGCCCAGCCACTCGGTTCATCCTCGAGGCGAAGCGGGAGGGCGTGCAGTTCGAGCTGCCCGCCGGTGTCGGCGCGGGCGTCATGGATCTCTCGACGCTCTGCAAGGCGAGTACCGAGTTCGAAGCCGCCACTCAGCAGGTGCTCGGTTACTGCCAAGAGCGTGGGGTGCCAGTCGCGGCCGTCTCGAACGGCCATCAACTGGTCGCATTCTTAGCCAGCCGGCAGGACGGCGTGCCCCCGCTGTCGGGCCGCGCTCTCGTCTTCGGCTCGTTTCAGGCCATGGAGTCGGAAAACCCAACCCTGTGGAACAACCTCTCGCCTGACGGCGTTGAGGCCCACACGATCCATTCCACGCTCGGCGACGCCGCCGTCTCGACCCCGCCCGTCAAGCTTTCGGCGAGGATTCCCGACTATCCCGGTTTCTGGGTGCGGAACCGAATCCAGACCGAGTTGAAGATCCTTGCTGATCTTGTCCTTGAGGACATCGCACGAGCCCCCGAACTTGAAGAGGAATTCCTCCGACTTCGAATCCGGACCCGAATCGGCATGGTTGCCAACTAGCCGACCGCGGCGCAACCATGCGTGAGCGTGCCTGCCACCGTCGATCCCTTCGCCGCGACCTCGCTCACTGCGCAGGAGCGTCTCGTGCTCCAGGAAGCGCTGCCGCGCCTGCGCGCGAAGCTCGGCGACGACCTCCGCGCGGTCTGGCTCTACGGCTCCCGCGCGCGTGGCGAGTCCGGCCACGCCGAGTCGGACATCGACCTCCTCGTGCTGACCCGCCACGGCCGGAGCGACTTCGACCTCGTGTACCGGACGATCTACGCCGCGGCGGTAGCCGAGGGCGCGAGCCCGGCCTTCTTCTCCGTATGGGTCGAGAATCCCGAGTGGCTCGCCCAGCGACGGAGCGTGCGCTCCTTCTTCATCCAGGAGGTCGATCGCGACAAGGTCGTCCTGGCGGACGCGCTGTGAGTCCGCGCTCCGAGGAGTTCATGGTGAGTGCGACGGCTCGTGTGCGCGCGGCTCGAGCAACGCTCGAGGTCGATCCGGCCGCGGCGGTGGCCGCCGCCTACTACGCGGCGCTCTACGCCGCCCGGGCGGCACTGAGCGAGCGCGAGGAGCACGCGCGGACGCATCGGGGCACGTGGCACCGGTTTCGCGAGACCTTCGTGCTCCCGGGCACCTTCGACGAGGGTCTCTACCAACGCGTCGCGGCGCTGCAGAAGTCGCGTGAAGCCGCCGACTACGACGCGGCGACGATCGACGAGCGCGAAGCGGCCGACCTGCTCGCCGACGCCGAGCGCTTCGTGGAGGCGGTCGCGCACCTGCTCGCCGCGACCGGCTGAGCCCCCCTCAGGGAACGACCACGAGCTTGTGCTGCGGGCCGGCCTGCTGGCGCGCCCACGCCTCTCCGACGTCCTCGAGTGCCACGCGCTCGACCTCGAGCCGAAGCTCTCCGGCGGCCGCGTGCTCGGCCATGCGCGTGTAGGCGGCGCGCTTGACCTCCCTCGGGGCGGCGAAGGTCGTGTGACCGAGGAGCGAAAGCATCCCTCCCCGTACCGCGGAGGAGAGGATCGAGGAGCGCTCGCCCGCCGACTGGCCGATCTGCACCAGCCGGCCGCCCTGGCGCATCGCCTCGACCGCCGCGGCCGCCGGCTCGCCCCACAGCGGATCGAGCACGACGTCCGCCCCTCCGCCGCACGCCGAGCGGAGCGCCTCCGCCAGGTCCCGGTCCTCGCCGAGGCGCACGGTGGCGTCCGCGCCGAGCTCGCGCGCGCGCTCGAGTCCATCCGCGCTGCGGGCCGCGGCGACCACGCGGCCGGCGCCCAGCAGCCCCGCGGCCTGCACTCCCACCTGCCCGACCACGCCGCTCGCGCCGAGCACGAGCACCGTCTCGCCCTCCTGTACCCGCGCGCGCCACTCAAGCGAGAGCCAGGCGGCCAGGCCGGCGATGCCGAGCCCCGTGGCCACCGCTTCGTCGAGGCCCTCAGGCAGCGGGATCGCGCTCTCGGGATCGATGAGCGTGCGCTCCGCCATCGAGCCGAACGGGGCCACCGGTCCGTCGAAGTACGCGCGGCGGCCGTCGGGCAGCCGGCCGACCCCTTCCCGCCCGACCACGGAGGGCAGCGGCGGCGAGCCGCCGTAGAAGGTCCCCGAGGCGATCACCAGGTCGACCGGATTGAGGCCTGCGGCCAGTACCTCGACCTCAACCTGACCCTTAGCCGGAGCCGGATCGTCTAAGTCGCCGAGCACCGGAGGCTGGCCGTAGGCGGTGAGGATGGCTGCGCGCATGACGTCGAGCCTATCCTCCCGGTGTGAGCCGACACCACCGCGTCGAGCCCGGACCATGAGCGGAGCCGAGCTCGGTCTCGCCGTCTCCGTCTTCCTCGCCTGCGCGGTCGAGGCGGTGGAGGCCCTCACCATCGTCCTCGCCGTGGGATCGACACGGAGCTGGTCCTCGGCGCTCGGCGGCGTGGGCGCCGCCACGCTCGCCCTCGCTGTGGTGACGGCGGGCCTCGGCCCGGCGCTCACCTCGCTCCCGATCGACGTCCTGCGCGTGGTGATCGGCGGCCTGCTGCTCGTCTTCGGCCTGCAGTGGCTGCGTAAGGCGATCCTGCGGGCCGCCGGCCTCAAGGCCCTGCACGACGAGCAGGAGACCTTCGCCGAGGAGACCCAGGCGGCGCGGCAGGCGGCCCCAGGGGAGCGGAGCTTCGACGGCTACTCCTTCCTCGTCTCCTTCAAGGGCGTGTTCCTCGAAGGGCTCGAGGTCGCCTTCATCGTGCTCACCTTCGGGGCCAACCAGCACCGGGTGGGTCTGGCGGCGGTGGCGGCCGCCGGGGCCATCGCGGTGGTGGTGGCGGTGGGGATCGCCGTCCGCGCTCCCCTCGCGCGCGTGCCGGAGAACATGATGAAGTTCGCCGTGGGGATCATGCTCAGTTCCTTCGGTCTCTTCTGGAGCACCGAGGGTGCCGGCGCCCACTGGCCCGGGTCCGACCTCGCTCTGGTCGTCATCGTGCCTGCGCTGCTCGCCCTCTCCCTGTTGCTGGTCTTCCTCCTGCGCCGGTCGACCGACCGAGGCGCGCGACGGCCGGAGCCGACCCCTGAACCGGCGCTCAGCGCGTGAGCCGGCTCCGGGCGCTGCTGGCGTTCGCGTGGGACTTCGTCGTCGGCGACGACTGGGTCACCGCCGTAGGCATCCTCGCGGCGATCGGGCTGACCGCGCTCGTGGCCCACAGCGGCGTCGCGGCGTGGTGGGTGATGCCGCTCGCCGTCTGCGCGATCCTCGCTCTCTCCCTGTGGCGAGCCGTCCGTGGGGCGGAGCGCCCGCGGGGAGGGCTATGATCCCGCGCTTCGCGCGGATGTAGCTCAGTTGGCTAGAGCGTCTGCTTGCCATGCAGAAGGTCGAGGGTTCGAGTCCCTTCATCCGCTTCAAGCGAGAGCCCCGTGATGTCGCGGGGCTCGTGCTCGAAGGAGCCGAAGGAGTCTCAGCCTCAGCCGGTGAAGCGCGGACGGGGCGCCGCCCGCGGTGCCCGATGCACGCGCGCCCGCGCGGGGCGTGTGCACGGAGACGACGAGCTGACCGTCTGGGTCACTCCGTCGGCGTAGGTGAAGGTGTTCTGGTTGACCCAGCGGCGGCTGCGCGGGCACGTCGCCGGAGTCGTTACGAGGCTTCGCCGGCCGGCCCCGCTGCCCGTGGAGATCGCGTCGATGCGCAGCCGTATCTGCCGCAGGGCACCTCCGTCGGGAAGCGTGCCGGGCAGGGGCGGGACGGTGGAGATCATCGTGTTGCCCTGCACGGTGGCCGTGGTCGCCATCCGCGCGCCGGTCGCCCGGTCCTGCGTGAAGAAGATGAGGCCGTTGCTCGCGGCGAAGAGTGTCGTGTCCTCGGTGAGGATCGCGAGCGGCCCGGGAAAGCCGGTCGCGACCGTGATCGTCCCGCCGCCGACACGGCTCCCGGCGGGGCACGCGCCCGCGAGCGCACGCGGCTCGTCGCACTGCGCGACGACCGAAGGATCGATCGTCGTGCCAGGCTGCAGCCGGGTGACGATGCGGCGGACCGCGGGAGGCTTCGCGGCGCGATCCTGCGGGTTGAAGTAGTCGATCGAGGTGACCACGCCCGTCGGCGCGTGCGGGCTCCTCGTCGTGAACGAGCTGACGGCGCTCTGGCGCAGGTTCGACTGGCCGGCGGCGACCGCGGTCGTGGCCAGGACGAGCAGGGCGACAGCGAGGACGACGGCGGTGAGCTTGGGCAAGGGAGAGCTCCTCAGGAGGCGGCGACGGATCGACGGGACGAGGTCAGCCTACGCGGGCGCCTCCGACCGCGCGCCGATCGCTGTTCGCGCTCCGGCGACGGCTGGCAGGGGACAAGTGGCGCAAGCGGTTGCGCGGACCGTTAGGGTTCTCGCGACGTTGGCCTAGGCCGTGCGGTCGCATGGCCTTGCGCAAGCGGGAACGTAAGCGCACGTTAAGTGCGCGTTGAGTGGGTTTTAGAGGCCAGAGAACGAGGAGATCGTCGGTCGGCAGCACTGCCGAAAGGCGCTATTAACCACACGGTGTCGAACTTCAGCTCCATTGGGCGGATCGCCGCGGCTGCCGCCGTCGTCGGTGCCGTCGTCCTCGTCGCCGTCGTGCTGCTCATGTCGGGCAGCGACTATCAGGTCAAGGCGATGTTCCAGAACGCCGGCCAGCTCGTGAAGGGCGACCAGGTCGAGGTCTCGGGCCGCGCGGTCGGCATCGTGAAGAAGATCAGCCTCAGCCCGGACGGCCAGGCGCAGATCAGCATGGTGATCATGCCGGACTCCGCGCCCCTGCGTGAGGGCACGGTGGCCCGGGTGCGACAGGCCTCGCTGTCGGGCATCGCCAACCGCTACGTGGAGCTCTCGCTCGCGCCCAACGCGGCCTCGAAGATCCCCAACGGCGGCGTGATCGACGCGGCCCACACGGTCAGCGCCGTCGACCTCGACCAGATCTTCAACACCCTCGGGCCCACCGAGCGCGACGCGATCCGCTCCGTGCTCCGCGGATCCAGCTCCCAGTTCGCCGGGCGTGGCGCCCAAGCCAACGAGGGCTTCCGCTACCTCAACCCCTACATCGCTTCCAACAGCGCGCTGTTCCGGGAGATCAACCGGAACCCGGCGGACCTGCGCACCTTCCTCGTGCAGTCCTCCCACCTGGTCACCGACATCGCCTCGCGCCACACCGCGCTGACCGGCCTCGTGAACAACCTCGCGATCACTACCGGGGCGCTGGCGCGGCGCAAGGCCGCTCTGGCCGACGCGATCTCGCAGCTTCCGCCGTTCATGCGCCGCGCGAACTCCACCTTCGTTGACCTGCGCGCGACGCTCGCCGACCTGACTCCTCTGGTGAACGAGTCGAAGCCGGTGGCCAAGAAGCTCCGTCCCTTCCTCGCGACGCTGCGCAGCACGGCCGCGAACGCGCAGCCCACCATCCGCGACCTCTCCGCGATCATCCAGGCCCCGGGGCCCAACAACGACCTGATCGACCTGACCCGCAGCAACATCCCGGTCGAGCGGGTCGCACTTGAGCCCGTGCGCGCAAACGGACGCGTCCGGGAGGGCGCCTTCCCGGCCTCGACCAAGGCGCTCGCCGGCGCCACGCCACAACTCGCCTTCGCCCGGCCCTACGCCCCGGATCTCACGGGGTGGTTCGACGACTTCAGCCACACGGGCCTCGGCGACGCGAACGGCAACTCCAGCCGCGTGCAGATCAAGGCCAACCCCTTCTTCTCCGTGCAGGCCGGCGCCGCCGCCGGCACCCCGCTGCAGCAGATCCTCCGGCAGGCGCAGAATGCCTTCTCGGGAGCGGTCTCCAACCAGAACAACCGGTGCCCGGGTGCGGGTGAGCGCAATCCGGGCGACAACTCGACGCCGTTCACCGCCGACGCCGGCATTCCCGGCGGCTGTGACCCGAAGCAGGTCCCGCCCGGCCCATGATGAAGCGCATCCTCACCACCGCGCTCGTGCTGCTCGTCGTCGTCGGAGGCGTCGTCCTCATCAGCGCCAGCGGCAGTTCCACTCCGACGCCGACCTACTGGATCCAGGTCGACAACGCGTTCGACCTGACGACGGGCGGCGACTTCAAGGTCGCGGGCGTCAAGGCCGGGAAGATCACGAAGCTCAAGGTCGACATGAAGACCCATAAGGCCCTCGTCGGCGTCTCCGTGAGCCAGCCGGGCATCCCCCCCTTTCGCGCCGATGCGAGCTGCATCACGCGCCCGCAGTCGCTGATCGGCGAGTACTTCGTCGACTGCAAGCCGGGCAACGCGCCCAAGAAGCTCGGCGCCGGCGGTGTCGTGCCCGTCAAGCAGACGCTGTCGACGATCCCCGCCGACACACTCAACGACATCCTGCGCCTGCCCTACCGCGAGCGGCTGCGTCTCCTGCTCACCGAGCTCGGAGTCGGCGTCGCCGGCCGCGGTCAGGATCTGAACGACGCTCTTCGCCGCGCGGTGCCCGCCCTGCGGCAGACCGACCAGGTCCTCGGCATCCTCGCCGGCCAGCGCACGGTCATCCGCAACCTGACCCGGGATGCCAACATCGACCTCACCACCCTGGCCAAGAACAAGGGGCAGGTCGCGCGCTTCGTGGTCACCGCCCGTCGCACGGCCGAGGCCTCGGCCATGCGACGGGCCGACATCGCCGGGACGTTCCGCCGCTTCCCCGGCTTCCTCGAGCAGCTCAAGCCGACGATGGCCGATCTCGGAGCCACCGCCGACGCCCAGGTCCCCACTCTGAATAACCTCCGCGCCAGCGCCGGCGAGCTGACCCGCTTCTTCAACGACCTGAAGCCGTTCTCCGACGCCTCCCGTCCCGCCTTCCGCTCGCTCGGCCAGACCTCGATCACCGGCCGGCAGTCCGTCGCCGCCGCCCAGCCGACCGTCGCCCTGCTGCGCGGCTTTGCCCGCAGCACCCCCGAGGTGGCGAAGAACCTGCGCATCATCCTGCGCGACCTCGACAACCCGGCTCGCGCGGTGGAGCGCGATCCGCGGAGTCCGCGCGGCGGGAGCGGCTACACCGGCCTCGAGGCGCTTCTGCAGTACCCGTTCGATCAGTCGCTGACGATCAACCCCTTCGACCAGAACTCCTACATGCTGCGGGTCGCCCTCGTCCAGAAGAGCCAGTGTGCGCCCTACCGCAACGCCACCTCGGTCAAGAACGACCCGTCGCTGCAGAAGAACTGCGCCTCCGTGCTCGGCTCGCACCAGCCCGGGATCAACGAGCCCGATCCGAGCACCGGGGTGACTGCGGCGAGCAGCGCCCCCAGCGCACGCGCCGCCCGGAGCGCGCCGACCGCGGGCAAGCCGAAGTCCGCCGCCGCAGCTCCCGCCCAGAAGACCCCGCCGGCACCCCCTCCTTCCGCGTTCCAGCAGCGGCTCAAGGGACTGCTCGGCTCGCCGTCGGCGCCCGCGGCCGCCCGGCAGGTACCCCCCGGCGACGGCTCCGGACCCCTGCTCAACTACCTCCTCAGCCCATGAGTCGGCGCGGCGGAGCATCGGTGGCAGCGAACCCGGTCCTGATCGGGACGGTCACGATCCTCGTGGCGATCGTGGCGGTGTTCCTGGCCTACAGCGCGAACACGGGCCTCCCCTTCGTGCCCAGCACCGAGGTCAAGGTCAAGCTGGCCAACGCGGCGGAGCTCGTCAAGGGCAACGACGTTCGCGAGGGCGGCTTCCGGGTCGGGGTGGTCGAGCGGATCCAGCCCATCGTCGAGAACGGCCAGTCCGAGGCGGAGCTCACGCTGAAGCTCGACAAGTCGGCGGGTGGGATGCCGACCGATTCGACAATCCAGGTGCGCCCGCGCTCGGTCCTCGGACTCAAGTACGTGCAGATCACGCGGGGGCTCTCGCACCGCGATCTGCGCGACGGAGACACGATCCCGATCGCGCACACGAGCGTGCCCGTCGAGCTCGACGAGGTGTTCTCGACCTTCGACCGCCCGACTCGCAACGCCTCACGTCAGAACCTCGTGGAGTTCGGCGGGGCGCTCGCAGGCCGCGGACAGGATCTCAACAAGACGATCAACCTGCTCCCCGAGCTACTCCGGCGCCTGACCAACGTGACGAGCAACCTCGCCGACCCGCAGACCCAGCTCGCCCGCTTCTTCCAGGAGTCCGGCAAGCTCGCCCGGCTGGTGGTCCCGGTCGCCGGTACCCAGGCGCGGCTCTTCACCTCCATGGCGACCACCTTCGACGCCTTCTCACGCGACACTCGTGCGCTCGAGGACACGATTGCCAAGTCGCCCGGAACGCTCGAGGTCGGCACCCGCTCCCTTCGCGACCAACGCCCGTTCCTGCGTGATTTCGCCACCTTCTCCCGCGCGCTTTTGCCGGCCTCGATCGAACTGCGGGTCGCGCTGCCGCGCATCAGTCCCGCGATCGAGGCGGGCACCCGCGTCCTCCCCCGCACAGTCTCGCTGAACCGCAACCTGCAGGACACGCTCGCCGCCTTGCGCGACTTCTCGGTCGCGCCGGGCACCAACCAGGCCCTGCGCGGGCTCACCGCCACGGTAGGCACGCTGAACCCGCAGCTGCGCTTCCTCGGCCCCTACCAGACGGTCTGCGACAACTGGAACTACTTCTGGACCTACCTCTCCGAGCACCTCACGGCACCCGATCCCAACGGCCAAGCCCAACGTGCTCTGGGCAATCAGGCCGAGCCCCAGACCAACAGCGTGGGGGCGATCAACGCGACCGAGCCCGCCAACGGACAAGGCGCCGCGCCCGGGACGATGGCCAACGGCGATCCGCAGTTCCTCCACGGCCAGGCCTACGCCGCCGCAATCGACACCAAGGGCGCGGCGGACTGCGAGATTGGCCAGCGCGGCTACCCGATGGGACGCCTCGCGCAGTTCGCCCCTGCGCGGGACTCGATGGGCAAGCCGTTCAACGTCGTCCTGGACTCGCACACCCCTGGCAACCAGGGTCCGACGTTCAAGGGGCGCGCCCAGGTGCCCCGCGGCGAGACCTTCTCTCGTGAGCCCCAGACCCCCGGGGCGGCACTGCCATGAGGCGTCGAGGCCGCAGCCCCGTGGTAGTCGCGAGCATCTTCGTCGTGCTGACGACGATCGCCGTCTACCTCGGCTTCACCAAGACCATCCCGTTCGTGCACCACTTCCAGGTGCAGGCGGTGTTCCGCACCGCGAACGACCTCAAGCCGAAGTCCTTCGTGCGCATCGCGGGAGTGAACGTGGGCAAGGTCGTGTCGGTCGCCCCGCTGGCGAAGGGACGAGAGGGCTCGCTCGTAACCATGCAGATAGAGGATGTGGGCCAGCCCCTTCACACGGACGCAACCATGAAGATCCGACCCCGCATCTTCCTCGAGGGCAACTTCTTCGTGGATTTGACGCCGGGCACTCCAGAGGCTCCCGTTCTCAAGGACGGCGGGCGCATCCCCATGTCGCAGACCGCCGCCCCGGTCCAGCTCGACCAGGTGCTCGGCGTGTTCCACCAGAACGACCGGCAGAACCTCGTCACCCTGCTGGCCAACTACGGCACCGGCCTCGAGGGCGCCGGGGTAGGGGGCTTCAATCGCTCCATCCGGTACTGGACGGCCGCCTACCGGGACGGCGCGATCGTCAACCAAGCCTTCCTCGGCGTCCAGCCGCACGACCTCTCGCAGTACATCAAGGCCATGGGACAGGTGGCGGCCGCCCTCGACCGCAACCCCGAGCAGCTCAAGAGCCTCCTCGTAGACTTCAACACCACGGCGGCCGCCTTCGCCAGGCAGCAGGGCAACCTCGAGGCCGCCGTTGGCGAGCTCCCGCGGACGCTGCGGGTCGGGCAGCCGGCCCTTGCGGCCCTCGACGGCGCGTTCCCCGCCGTGCGGCGGCTCACGGCCGACCTCCGGCCGACCGTGCGCAGCACGGGCCCCACGATCGATGCGACGCTGCCCCTGCTCGCCCAACTGAACGGCCTGGTCTCGCGTCCCGAGCTCCGCGGTCTCGTCGCCGACTTGCGGCCGACCATTCCTGCGCTCGCACACCTGAACGCCGCGACGATCCCGCTCCTGCAGCAGGTGCGCCTCGCCTCGAGCTGCCAGAACCAGGTGATCCTCCCCTGGAGTCGCGACACGATCCAAGATAAGAACTTCCCCGCGACCGGCCGGGTCTACCAGGAGTCGGTGAAGTTCCTTCCCGGCCTGGCCGCGGAGAGCCGCTCCGGCGATGCGAACGGCCAGTACTTCAGCCTCCTGGCCAGCGGCGGCCCGAACACCGTGTCACTCGGTAACAGCGCGGCCGGCCTTCCCCAGTTCGCTCAGACGCTGTTTCCGATCCAGGGCTCCAACCCGCCCAAGCCGAGTACGCGCCCGTCGCTCCAGCCGAACGTGCCGTGTGAGACTCAGCAGCGGCCCGACCTCCGCACCATGCCGGGGGCGCCGCCGCAGCAGACGCAGGCCACGTCGACTCCCACCCTTGGTCTGCTCACGGCTCAGAAGCGGGTCAAGGCCCAGACCGAGCGCGCGCTACGCCGCACGGGCAACCGGGGAGGGAGCGGCCGATGACCGCCATCCGCAAGCAGCTCAAGAACTTCATCTCGATCGTCATCCTGATCCTGATCGCCGCGGGGACGTCGCTCTACATCCTCACCCAGGAGCGTCTGCGCATCCCGTTCCTGCAGCCGACGCGCTTCGCGATGAAGGCCGAGCTCTCGACCGCTCAGGGGGTCACTCCAGGACAGGGGCAGACGGTGAACGTCGCGGGCGTATCGATCGGCCAGGTGCAGGGGGTCTCGCTCAAGGACGGCCGCGCGATCCTCAACCTGATGATCGACCCGGAGTACAAGCAGCTCATCCACCAGGACGCCCAGGCGCTCCTGCGTCCGCACACCGGGCTCAAGGACGAGTTCCTCGAGGTCGACCCCGGGGGCAAGAAGCCGGTCGCTCCCGCCGGGTGGACGATCCCGGTCTCGAACACGCTGCCCGACGTCAACCTGGACGAGATCCTGGGCACGCTCGACGCCGACACGCGCCCGTATCTCAAGCTCCTGCTCGCCGACGGCGGGAGCGGGTTGAACGGGCGGGGCGGCGACCTGCGCGAGGTCTTCCGCCGCTTCGAGCCGACCCACCGCGACGTCGCTCGCGTGAGCACCGCGGTCGCGGGTCGCCACGCCGATCTCTCGCAGCTCGTCAACTCGCTGAAGCAGCTCAACGGCGCGCTCGCCGGACGCAGGGGAGATCTCTCGCAGCTCGTCGTCTCGTCCTCGGCGGTCTTCCGGGCCTTCGCCTCGGAGAACCGCAACCTGAGCCGCACGGTGGCTGACCTGCCCTCGACGCTGCGCCAGACTACGGCGACGCTCGGGAAGGTGCAAAGCTTCGCGAAGGTGCTCGGACCGACGGCCGACACGCTGCGTCCGTCGGTGCGCGCGATTACCCGCGCCAACATCGCGATCCGCCCCTTCGCCCGTGAGACGACTCCGATCATCGCCAATCAGATCCGGCCGTTCGTGCGCGAGGTGCGCCCGCTCGTGCGCGACCTCCGGCCGGCGGCGCGCAACCTGGCGCGCGCTACCCCCGACCTGCAGAGCTCGTTCGTGGTCCTCAACCACCTCTTCAACATGCTCGCCTTCAACCGGGGCAAGGGACCGAACGAGGGCCCGTTCGCCTTCGGCGCGCCCGCCCGCAGCTACCTGTTCTGGGTCGCCTGGGTCACCCACCAGACCGAGAATCTGTTCTCCCTGGCCGACGCTAACGGCACTCTTCGCCCCACCACGGTCGGCGGGACATGCGACACCTTCCGCAGCCTGGTAAAGCAGCAGCCGGCCGCGGGAGGACTGCTCGACCTTACGCCGTTGCTCAACTCACCGCTGGGCTGTGGACCTGGCTCTCCCGGCACTCCCGGCCTCGCGCTTCCCGCCATCCCCGGCTCCCCGCTCGGGCTCCTCAAGCACTAGGACCTGACTGATGCAAAAGCAAGCCCTCTCCCCCGGCCGCATCCTCGTCACCGTGCTCTTCGCGCTGTCGTGCTTCAGCCTGCTGTTGTTCCTGTGGCTGTCCTTCGGGGGTTCCATTCCGTTCAAGCCGAAGGGCTTCCGCTTCCAGGTGTCCTTCCCGCAGGCGACCCAGCTCGCCCTCCAGGCCGACGTCCGCGTCGCGGGTGTATCCGTGGGTAAGGTCGTCGACCACAGCCTCGACCCCGAGGGCAACCGGACGCTGGCCACGGTCGAGCTGAGCTCGCAGTTCGTGCCGATCCATCGCGACGCGCGGGCGATCCTGCGCCAGAAGACGCTCCTCGGCGAGACCTACATCGAGATAACCACGGGCAGCAAGCAGGCCCCGCAGATCCCCGACAACGGGCGGCTGAACAACGGCCAGGTGGCACCGCAGGTGCAGTTCGACGAGGTGCTGAACACGTTCGACCCCGGCACCCGCACCGCCTTCCGCGGATGGCAGCAGAACCTCGCCAAGGCCTCTCACGGCCGCGCGCAGGATCTCAGCGACTTCCTCGGCAACCTCCCGGGCTTCGCGACGGACACCTCCAGCGTCCTCGGCGTCCTCGACCAGCAGCAGGGCGACGTCCGCGGCCTTTTCCGCGGCGCCTCCACCACGTTCGCCGCTTTGCGCCAGGGGCAGCTCCAGAACCTGATCCGCAACGCCGCCCAGACCTTCGACGCGACCGCGTCGCAGAACCGGGCGCTCGCCGAGACCTTCAAGATCTTCCCGACCTTCCTCGACCAGTCGAAGGCGACGCTCACGACGCTGCGGACCTTCGCGCTCAACACGGATCCGCTCATCCGCGACCTAACGCCGGTCGCGCGCGACCTCACGCCGACGTTGCGCTCGGTGAAGGCACTCGCTCCCGACCTGCAGCACTTCTTCGTCAACCTGGGGCCGCTGATCGACATCTCGCGTACGGGCCTCCCCGCGCTCTCGAAGACCCTCCGCGGCTTCCGGCCGGTGCTCGCCCAGCTCGGGCCGTTCACCGAGCAGCTCAACCCGATCCTCGACTGGCTCGGCCTCTACAACCACCAAGTGGCCGACTTCATCGGAACAGGCGCCTCGGCGATCGGCAACACCGTGCCGTCACCGGGCGCGGTGGGCCACTATCTGCGGCAGTTCAACCCCGAAGGACCTCAGGAGATCTTCGCGGGCGCTCGGACCCGAGCGGCTACGAACCGCGGGAACACCTATCTGCCGCCGCTCGGGCTCGCGGGCGACATCCAGAGAAACCTGATCTTCCCCAACTTCGACTGCAAGCCCTCGGGCGGTCCCAAGGGGCCGACGCCGGGGCCGACCGGCTCGCCAGCCTGCTTCATCGCGCCCAACCTGAACTTCCAGGGGCGCCAGCAGGGTCGCTTCTCGCACGTGAACCCGGCTCACTACCGGCGCGGTCGCTAAGGGCGAAGAGTAGGCTCCGCGCGATGGTCCGAGTTCCGGAGACGACCGAAGAGCCACCGGTCGAGATGTGGGATCTCCATCGCCGGGGCCCGACGCTCGCCGTGGCCGGCGGCGGACTGGCCGCCGTGCTGGCCGGGTGCGGCACGAGCAGCGAGAAGCAGGGCACGAGCGGGCAGGGCAGCCGCTCGCAACCGCCGGCCTCGAGCGCGCAGGCCTCTGACTTCGGCTCGGGAGACGTGGGCATCGTCAACTACGCCCTGACGCTCGAGTACTTCGAGAGCGACTTCTACAACCAGGTCGAGAAGTCGGGGCTCGTCAAGGGACAGGCGGCGACCCTCCTCAAGTCGATCACCCGACACGAGAGCCAGCACGTCACCGCCCTCGAGCAGACGATCAAGAAGCTCGGCGCCAAGGCCGCTCCGCGCGTGGTGTCGACGATTCCGCTGAGGAACGAGCGACAGATCATCCAGATGGCCGCGATGCTCGAGAACATCGGAGCCTCCGCCTACCTCGGGCAGGCCAACCGCATACAGAGCAAGCCGATCCTCTCCGCGGCGCTCTCGATCCACTCGATCGAGGCCCGGCACGCCGCCGTGCTCGGCACCCTGGCGGGTAACTCGATCGTGCCCGACGGCTCCTTCGCCCGGGCGGCGGACATGGACACGGTCCTGCTGCTCGCCACTCCGTTCATGAGGGTCGCGGGAGCCTGATGCTCCCCGAGGAGCGCCAGATGCTGGCAGGCGTCGAGGTGCACGGGATGACGCGCGGCGCCTTCCTGGTGCGCGGCGCCCTCGGGGCGTGCGCCGCCTACGGCGCCGCGAGCGTCGGTCCGTGGGTCACGCGCGCGCTGGCGCGTCCGGCGTTCGCCTCGGACTCCGACGTGCTCAACTTCGCGCTCACCCTCGAGTACCTCGAGGCGAAGTTCTACGCCCAGGCGCTCCAGCGCATCAACCTGAGCTCCGAGTACAAGCCGCTCGCCGAGCTCCTGGCCAGCGACGAGGCCGCGCACGTCACCGCGCTCAAGGCCCTGATCCCCAAGGTCGGCGGCTCACCCATCTCCAGCCCCATCTTCCAGTTCGACTCCGTCCTCAAGAACCAGGCGACCTTCCTGGCAACATCTCAGATGCTCGAGGACACGGGCGTCGGCGCCTACGCGGGAGCCGCGCCTCTGGTGCAGTCTCCCGAAGTGCTCGGCGCCGCGGGCGCGATCGTCCAGGTCGAGGCCCGCCACGCCGCCGCGATTCGCCTCAAGCGTGGGCAGGACCCGTTCCCCGACGCGTTCAATCCGGCGCTGAACAAGCAAGAGGTCCTCGCGCGCGCGATGCCGCTCGTGCGCACGGCGCCCGTGAGCTGACGCTCGCGCAGGGCATGCCCCTCGCGCCGTCGCCGCCGGAGTCCTCCCGGGTGGGGGTCGCCGTGGTCACCCGCGACCGCGCCCGCGAGCTGCTGGGCGTCCTTCCCCGCCTGGAGGCACTCCCCGAGCGGCCGCCGATCGTGGTGGTCGACAACGCTTCCACCGATGGCACCGTGCGCCTCCTCGCCGAGCGTCATCCGGAGGTGCCCGTGATCGCGCTCGGCGAGAACCGTGGCGCCCAGGCGCGCAACCTCGCGGTGGAGCGGCTGGGCACGCCCTACGTCGCGTTCAGCGACGACGACTCGTGGTGGGAGCCGGGGGCACTGGCCGAGTCTCGGATGCTGCTCGAGCGCCATCCACGCCTCGGCGCGGTGGCGGCGCGCGTCCTGCTCGACGAGGACGGCTCCGAGGATCCCGTCTGCCGCGCGATGGCCGCGAGCCCGATCCGCTCTCCGCACCCGCTGCCCGGCCCTCGCGTGCTCGGCTTCGTCGCCTGCGGTGTGGTCGTGCGGCGCGAGGCCTTTCTGGCGGTCGGCGGCTTCCACGCGCGCTACGGCATCGGCGGCGAGGAGGAGCTGCTGGCGATCGACCTCGCCGAGGCGGGCTGGGACATCGCGTACGTCTCCTCCCTCAACGCCCACCACCGTCCGGCGGCGAGCCGTGACCGTCCGGCACGCCGTCGGCGCCAGGTGCGAAACGCGCTGTGGTCCTCCTGGTTGCGCCGTCCGGCCTCCGTCGCGCTCGGCCGCACGGTGCCGGTGCTCGCCCGGGCGCTGCGCGACCCCTCGGCGCGCGGAGGGCTCACCGACGCGCTGCGCGGGCTGCCGTGGGTGCTCGGCGAGCGACGGCGGGTCGGCCCCCGGGTGGAGGCGGCGCTCCTCGCGCTCGAAGCCGCGTAACGTAGGAGACTCGTTCGAAGACAGGAGGATCATGTCAGTCAACAAGACCCAGAAGAGCGAGCAGGAGTGGCGTGAGGAGCTCACGCCCGAGCAGTACGAGGTGTTGCGGCGCAAGGGCACCGAGCGTCCGTTCACCGGCGAGTACGTCTCGGTCAAGGACGACGGCATCTACCGCTGCGCCGGGTGCCAGGCCGAGCTCTTCTTCTCCGATACGAAGTTCGACTCCGGCACGGGGTGGCCGAGCTTCACCGAGCCCGCGGTTGCCGAGCACGTGGTGCTCAAGTCCGACCGGTCCCTGCTCATGAAGCGCACCGAGGTGCTGTGCGCGAACTGCGGAGGCCACCTCGGGCACGTCTTCGACGACGGCCCCGGGCCGACGGGCCAGCGCTACTGCATCAACTCGGTCTCGCTCGAGCTCGACCGCCAGGACGGACCAGCCGAGTCTTAGATTCAGGCGACGAGCCGAGCACCCGGCTCCACTACCTCGAGCAGCGCCTCGACGACCGCCGGGTCAAACTGCGTGCCGGCCCCGCGCCGAAGCTCTTCCCGGGCTCGGTCGATCCCGAGGGAGAGGCGATAGGGCCGGTCGCTCGTCATCGCCTCGTAGGCGTCGGCGGCGGCGAGGATCCGCGCCTCGACGGGGATCTGCTCCTGACGGAGGCCCAGCGGATAGCCGTCTCCGTCGGGACGCTCGTGATGGGCGACGACCCACGCGCAGATGTCCTCGAGCCCGGTGCCGGCGAGCAGCCGGGCGCCCGTTTCGGGGTGCTTGCGCATCTCCGCCCATTCGGCGTCATCGAGCGAACCGACCTTCTGCAGGATCGCGTCACTGACGGCGATCTTGCCGACGTCGTGCACGATGCCGGCCAGCCGCACACGCTCGACCCGCTCCTCGGGGAGTCCGAGCCGCCGGGCCATGAGCTCCGCGTAGCGACCGACGGTGTGGGAGTGGCGTGCCGTCCCGCCGTCTCGCAGGTCGAGCGCCTCGGCGAGGCTGACCACCGTGGCGATCTGCACGCCGGGACGCCCCTCCTCCGCGGAGGACGCCGAGATGCTGCGCAGGCCCGCGTGGTGCAGCACCGAGCGGTTGCGGCCCAGGTGCTTGGCGGCGTAGAGAGCGGCGTCGGCGGCCCCGAGGGCGGCGTCGGCGCTGGTCGCGTCGCTCGCGAGCACAGTGATCCCGAAGGAGATGGTCAGGAGCAGCGACTCGCCCGCGAAGGCCTCCTGCACCGCGCAGCGGGCGCGCTCGGCGAATAGGTAGGCCTCGTGCTCGCTCGCGCCGGGCACGAGGATGGCGAACTCCTCTCCGCCGATGCGCGCGGCCACGTCGATCCGGCGGCTCTCCTCGAGCAGCACCCGAGCGAGGATGAGGAGCGCGCGGTCAGCCGAACTGGTGTCCGAAGCGGTCGTTGAGGCGCTTGAAGCGGTCGAGGTCACCGACCAGGAGCGCCAGCGGCTGGCCGTCGCGACGGGAGCGCTCGAGCTCGACCGAGAAGTGCTCGTGGAAGCCGCGGCGGTTGTAGAGGCCCGTGAGCGGATCGGTGCGCGCCGCCTCGCCGAGATCCGCGACCGCTTGGGAGAGCCGGGTCACGAGCCGCTCGACGCGGCGACGGACGAGGCCGACGAAGATGCCGGTCACCGCGACCGTGCCGATCGTGATGAACCAGCGCTCGACCGGCTCGGGAGGCGTCATGACGGCGAGGACGACGGCGTAGCCGACCCCGGTCAGCCCGATCTGCACCGCCGCGCCGCGCGGGCGGAGGAAGTAGGCGGCGTCCAGCGCGAGCCATACGTAGAACATCGCGTAGACGCTGGTGCTCTGCCCGGTCGCGTAGATACCGGCGGTGACGAGCACCGTCGAGCCACCCAGCGCCGCCGGGAGCGCCCGGTCGGGCAGTCGCGACCCGCGCAGCGTGAGCCCGAGGCCGACGATCCCGCCGGCGACGATGATCAGGTAGACGAGCGCCTCGTTCTCCGCGCGGGGCTGGGGCAGCGCCATCGAGGCCAGCGCGAGCAGCGAGCCGGCGAGGTAGAGCAGGCCGAGCAGCCGCGCCATGACCCTCAGCGAGGTGACCGCGTCGGGGCCCTCTTCTTCGAGAAGCAGGCGCCGCTCGAAGGAAGTGATCGATCCCCGCACCTGCGGTGTATCGACCGTGCGCGGTGCGCGCTGTAGGTCGGGAGCGCGGCGTCAGCGCGCCGCGTCGAGCGCGGCGTTGACCAGCGCGTCGGCGCGAGCGTTCTCGGCACGCGGCACCGAGCGCATGCTCCACCGCGCGAACCGTCCCAGAGCGGCCCGGGATTCCCGGTGCAGTGGGCGAAGACCGGCGTGCTTGACCTTGTAGACCCCCTGGACCTGCTTGATCACCAGCTCGGAGTCGCCCACGACCTCGACCTCGTCGGCCCCGAGGGCGCGCGCCCGTTCCAGCCCGAGGAGGAGCGCGCGGTACTCGGCCACGTTGTTGGTGGCCACGCCGATGCTCTCGGCGGCCTCTTCGAGGATCTCGCCGTCCCCCGCGGAGAGCACGGCGCCGATCGCCGCCGGGCCGGGGTTGCCCCGCGCCCCGCCGTCGACGTGGACGACCACCTTCAGCGGTCTAGCCCGCGGCGGTGGAGGGGAACTCGCCGGGAACGCGCGCGCGGCGGCGGTCGCGGATCTCGCGCTTGCCGCCCGGAGGGGCGCCGCGCTCGCGCCGCTCCGCGCGACGGCGGTCGACGATGACCTTGACGTTCGGGTCGTCCTGGTAGTACCGGGTGAGCTTGTCGAGCAGCTCGGGGGCGAGCGCCTCGGGGACGACGCAGTAGATCATCGAGCGCTCCTCACCGGCACGGCGGGATCCTACTTGGCGTCCGGTGCCAGCGCCAGCGTGCCGTACTCGTCGGCCGCGACGTTGGGTACGCGATCCTCGGCCGCGAGCTCTGAGAGCTCGTATCCCTGCTCGGACTGACGGACGGTAGGCCGATCGTCGGAGAGCTCGACCTCGTAGCGGTACCAGCAGAGCTCCCACGCCACCGCGATCGACACGAGGCTCGCTCGTTCCGCCGAGGGGCGCGCGGCGACGTCCGGGGCGCCGAGCGAGCGCGCCACGCCCGCCACCGTGCGCGGGTGATCGCTCCCGTTGAAGAGCTCGAGGGCGGCGGCGACCTTGTGCTCGGAGTCCGTGGGGACCGCGTGGACGTTACGCCGCTCACGGGACGGGCGCGGCTGGCTCGACGCCGACGGGCGTTCGAACGCGACTCGCGGCTCGAGGTCGCTCTCGGAGGCGGCGCCCGGGGCTCCGTCGGCGGCCGAGCGCCGCCGGGAGCGCAGACGGCCGAGCAGCGAGCGGCCCCGGTCACCCGACGGGCGCGTCGCGTGCTCGAGATGGGCGTCCTCGCGGACCCATCCCTCCTGCTGGGCGCGCGAGGTGCACAGCTCGCAGACCTGCCGGCGAGAAGCGCCGACGAGGTAGGTGTCGGTCCGCTCCCCCCGCAGTACGGTCCGGCCACAGACGTCGCAGTCGAGCTGCTCGTGGAGGGTACGGACGTCGCGCGTGACCATGCGGTTTCGAGCCTAGCAGGGGTTCCGGGACCGGCCGGGGGGCGCCCGATGCGCCCGAGAAGGCCCTATACGCGCGCCGCGTGCTCCGCGTCGCGCGCCTGCTCGACGACTCGCGCGGCGAGGTGGCCCGGCAACTCCTCGTAGCGCGCGAGCTCCATGGTGAACTCGCCCTGGCCGCCGGTGATGGAGCGCAGGTCGGGCGCGTAGGAGAGCATCTCCGCCATCGGCACCTCGGCCTGGACCTCGGTCAGGCCGCCGACCGGCTCCATCCCGAGCGGTCTGCCGCGCCGCGAGTTGAGATCCCCGATGACGTCGCCCACGGAGTCGTCGGGAACAGAGAGCGTCACGTGCATCACGGGCTCGAGCAGGACGGGCGCCGCCTGCTCGAGCGCCTGCTTCATGGCCTGCGCGCCGGCGAGCTTGAACGCCATCTCGGAGGAGTCGACGGTGTGGTGGGAGCCGTCGTAGAGCCGCACCCGCACGCCGAGCACGGGATAGCCGGCCACGGCGCCCTCCCGCATCGCGTCGTGAACTCCCTTTTCGACCGCCGGGATGAACGACGTAGGGATGACGCCACCCTTGATCGCGTTGACGAAGACGAAGTCCGTGCCGTCCTCGAGCGGCTCGACCTCGATGTGGCAGTCGCCGAACTGCCCCCGACCACCCGACTGCTTCTTGTGACGCCCGTGGGCCTTCGCCGGCTTGCGGATCGTCTCCCGGTACGGGACCCGCGGCGGCTTGAGGGTCACCTCGGCCCCGAAGCGCGAGCGCAGACGCTCGACGATGACCTCGACGTGGACCTGCGAGAGGCCGGCGACGATCTGCTCGCCGGTTTGGGGATCGCGGTGCAGGTCGATCGTCGGGTCCTCCTCCTGCAGGCGGCGCAGGGCCGTGAAGACCTTGTCCTCGTCACCCTTGTTCGCGGGCTCCATCGCGAACGCCATGACCGGCGCGGGCAGCGCGATCGCCGGCATGGTGATCGGCTCATCGCGGGAGGCGAGCCAGTCCCCCGCCCGAGTCTCCTTGAGCTTGGCCACCGCGCCGATGTCGCCGGGCCCGAACTCCTCGACGTGCCCCTGCTCTCGCCCGGCGAAGCTCAGGAGCTGGCCGATGCGCTCCTTGACGTGGGCGCGCGTGTTCAGCACGGGCGTGTCGTGACGCATCGTTCCCTGGTAGACCCGGAAGAGGTTGACCCTTCCCGCGAAGGGATCGGCTCGGGTCTTGAAGACGTAGGCGAAGAACTCGGCGTCCTCATCGGGCCGGAGGGTGAGCTCCCCCACCTCCAGGCCGCCGTGCTTGACCGGCGAGGGCAGGTCCTCGACGATCGCGTCGAGCAGGCGGTTGGTGGCGAGGTTCCGCGTCGCGACCCCGCAGGTCACGGGGAACAGGCGCCCGTGGTTCGTGCCCTCCTTGAGCGCGCCGACGATCTCGTCGTGGGATATCTCCTCCCCTTCGAGGTAGCGCTCCATGAGGGCGTCCGAGCTCTCGGAGACCTCGTCCATGAGCTTGTCGTGGTACTCCTCCGCCTGGCCGAGAAGCGCCTCGGGAATCGGGATCTCTCGGTGGTTCTCGCGGCCGGCCCCCTCGTAGGCGTACGCCTTCATGTCGATCAGGTCGATGACCCCGGAGACGTCCTGCTCGGAGCCGATCGGGATCTCCGTGGCCACGACGTGCGCGCCGAAGGCGCCCTTGAGCGCGTCGAGCGTACGGAAGAAGTCGGCCCGCTCGCGGTCGAGCATGTTGACGAAGAGCAGGCGGGCGAGGTCGAGCTCGGCGGCGCGCTGCCAGAGACGGGTGGTGGAGACCTCGACGCCCATCACTCCGTTCACCACGAAGATCGCCGACTCGCACACCCGTAGCGCGCCGAGCGCGTCGGCGACGAACGACGGCTCCCCGGGCGTGTCGATCAGGTTGACCTTGCGCTCCATCCACTCGAAGGAGGTGAGCGCGGCGGAGATCGAGGTCTGGCGCGCTTTCTCGGCCGGGTCGGAGTCCGAGACCGTGGTGCCGTCGGGCACGGAGCCGAGGCGGTTCACCGCTCCCGCCTCGAAGAGGAGGGCCTCGTGCAGCGAGGTCTTGCCCGTGCCCCGATGCCCGACCAGGGCCACGTTGCGAATCCTGTCGGCGGCGGTGTGCATGCCTCGCTGCTCCTCTCCTCGGTGGCGGGCACCGCCGCCCGCGCGGACCCTCAGCCGCACGGCGGAGGGTGAGAGCAGCGGTCGGGCGAGCCTACCGCGCCGCGCAACCCGCGGGAGCCGTTCAGACCTCCGCTTCCTCCCCCAACCGGGAGCGGAGCCGCAGCACGGCCTTGGTGTGGAGCTGGGAGACGCGCGACTCGGTCACGCCGAGCACCTCGCCGATCTCCCGGAGCGTCAGGTTCTCGTAGTAGTAGAGGGCGACCACGAGCTTCTCGCGCTCGGGGAGGCGCGCGATCGCGTCAGCCACCCGGTCCTTGAGCTCGGTCGCGTCGATGAGCTGCTCGGGGTCGGGCGCGTCGGGATCGTGGATCGTGGCGAGCAGCGAGATCTGGTCGCCGCTCGAGTCCGAGACGGTCCACATCTCGTCGAGTGCGGCGATCGTCGAGTTGGAGATCTGCAGGAGCGCGTCGTTGAACTCGCTGACCTCCATCTCGAGCTCCTTGGCCATCTCCTCGTCGCTCGGAGCGCGCTGCAGCTTGTGCTCGAGCTTCGCGTTGGCTCGCTCGATCTCGCGGGCGCGCGCGCGCACCGAGCGCGGGACCCAGTCGAGCGAGCGCAGCTCGTCGATGATCGAGCCGCGGATCCGCGGGATCGCGTAGGTCTCGAACTTGATCTCGCGCGCGAGCTCGAAGCGCTCGATCGCCGTGATCAGCCCGAGCAGGCCGTAGGAGATGAGGTCGGCCTCGTCGACGTGGGGGGGGAGCCCCGCGCTCATCCGGCCCGCTACGTACTTCACGAGCGGCGAGTAGGCGACGACGAGGCGCTCGCGCGCGCAGTCCTCCCCCGTCGCCTTGTAGCGGCGCCAGAGGTCCTTGAGCTCGATCGCTTTGACGTTGGTTTGCAGCACTGCCTCCTCGAGAACCGGCTCTCCGCGGCTCAGGCCCGGGGATGACTCCGGGTATAGGCAGATCGGAGCCGGGCTGACTCTACCCGAGTGTAGGTCTGCGTCGTGGAGATCGAGGCGTGGCCGAGCAGCTCCTGGATGGAGCGCAGGTCGGCTCCCCCCTCGAGCAGGTGAGTCGCGAACGAGTGGCGCAACGCGTGGGGGAAGACACGGCCGGCCACGCCCGCCTCCTGAGCCCACCCGCGCAGGCGACGGCGCACGTCGCAGGTGGAGAGGCGGCGCCCGGACTTGGAGAGGAAGAGGGCCGGCTGGGGAGCGGTGCGCGCGAGGACAGGGCGGCCGAGGCGCACGTAGGAGTCGAGCGCGCCGAGGGCGTGCTCTCCGACGGGCACGATACGCGTCTTCGCACCCTTGCCCTCCACGCGCACCTCCTCGACGTCGTAGCGGACCGAGCTCATGTCGAGCGAGACGAGCTCCTCCGCGCGCAGCCCGGCCGCGTAGGCGAGCTCGAAGAGCGCACGGTCGCGGCGCTCGAGCGGGGTGGTGGCCGGGATGCGGTCGAGGAGCGCAGCGACCTCGGCGGTCTTGAGGGCCCGCGGCAGCCGCTCCCCCCGCCGGGGGGGCGAGAGCAGGTCGGCGGGGTTCTGGCCGATCTCCCCGTGCTCGAGCAGGGTGCGGAAGAACGAGCGCAGCGCGGCGAGCTTGCGCGCGACGGTCGAGGCGGCGAGGCCGCGCTCGGAGAGGGCGGCCAGGTAGCGGCGCAGGAGGCGCGGCGTGATCGCCGGCGGGTCGTGTCCGTGGTCGCTCGCCCACGCGGCGAACTGGCCGAGGTCGGTTGCGTAGGCGCGTCGCGTCTTCTGCGCCGCGCCACGACGGCGGCCGTCGGCCTCGAAGCGCGCGAGCGCCGATTGCCACGCCGCGCTCGGGGGACGGGTAGCCTCAGGGTCCGTGGGAGCGTTCTTCATTGACACCGAGCGCGGTCAGATCGCCACGCAGCACCAGCTAATCGCCGCCGGGCTCGCACCCTCCGACCTGCCACCGTCGCGCCCGTGGTTTCGCATCCAGGGCACGGGCGATGCGACGACGTTGTGGTACGCGGTCATGCGCAAGCACACGAGGGGGATCTTCATCGGCGCTCTGACTATTCGCCACGGAGACAACCATGCCTCTCTGCTGCGCAAGGGCTGGGAGGAGGTGCCGGTCGCGGAGATCGGCGCGGGACTCCCGGCCCCCACGCCGGAGGGGGCCGGATGAGCCACGATCAAGAGTCTCCGCGAGGTGGAGGACTCCGCGGCCGCTCGACGCGATCCGGGTCTGCCGCGCGTTCGAGGCAGGAGGCGACGGCCTCGAGGTGCTCGCCGTGAGACCGCATCATGCGCGTGACGCCGAGATGGTGCCGGACTTCTGGACCGACTGAGCGCCGGGGCGCGGCCTTGCGCCTCCGCGGCTCAGGCGATGTAGATGAGCGACCCGTACGGGACGCGACCGAACAGGTCGATCACGTCGGGGATCGCCATGCGGATGCAGCCGTGGGAGGCCGCTGAGCCGAGCGAGCCCGACTCCTCGGTGCCGTGGATGCCGGCCCCGCCGGTGATGCCGATCCAGCGCGCCTTGAGCGGATCCTGCGGGCCCGGCGGAATGGTCTGGCCGGCGAGAGAGCCCGCCCATGAGGAGTTGGGGACGTGCCATATCGGGTCGATCTGCTTGTCCCGGACCGGGTAGAGGCCCGCCGGGGTCTCGAGTCCCTGACGCCCCACGGCGATCGAGTAGCTCTTGGCGAGCCTGAGGTGCTTGAAGAGCCGCAGGGTGAAGTTCGCCCGGTCGATGGTGACGACCGTCGGGTAACGGCCTCCTAGCTGCGCGGTGCTCATCTTCGGACGCAGGCCCCGTGCGTGCACGCGCACTCGCCGCGCGCTTGCGCCGGGGCGTGACAGCGCCTCCTGAACGTCGGCGCTCAAGCGCCGGCGGTCGACGGCGAGGCCGGCGTGGCCCGTGACCCGGCTGAGCCCGCTGGCGGCGAAGGAGACGCGCGCGTTGCGCGGAGCGCGGTCCAGGCTGTCTCCGACACCGCGGACGAGCCGGCTGACCGCCGCCCGCGAGTAGGCGACACGAGGCTGCAGGCTGGCGTCGAGCCGGCCTCCGCCGACCCCGCGCTCGACCCGCGTGAGGATCGAGCCGTCACGGCTGCGGGCCAGCGCCTCGGCGACGGTGCCGTCGACATCCACGCGCAGCCGTGCTTGGTGGGGCGTGAGCGTGAAGCGCCGACCGTGGTAGAAGACCACGACCGGGTGGCGCAGTGGCGCCACGAAGCGGTGCGCCAGACGATCGCGCGCCGGACCCTCCCGCAGCCCGCCGACGTCGATCCCGGCCACGCTCACGCCCTTGGCGATGACTCCGCGCTGACCCTGGTCGTAGGCGTAGACGCCGACCGCCCCGCCGACGAGGACGAGCAGCAGGACAGCGATGAAGACGAAGGCTCGAGTGCGCACCAGAAGACAGTACCCCACGCCCATGGTAGAGGTCACTCGCGACGTCGCGACCCGGCGCAAGAGTCCTTGCGTCAGGCCGCCGCGAAGAGGCGAGCGCTATCCGGAGGCCGTGTGGCCGCGACGCTCGCGCGCCCGGTCGATCGCCGCCAGCACCGTCGTGCGCCCTCGGTGCGCGGCCTCGTGGCGGCGGAGCTCCTCCAGGTCGCCGAGCTCGAGCGAGGGCAGGATCGCGATGACCTCGTCGGCCCGCAGCTCGTCGTAGGAGGAGAGCTCGCCGCCGGGCCCATGGACGGGCGACTTGGCGTCCGGGGCCGCGCGGTCCGCCCCGTTGGCCTGCGGCCCCGGCGCCTCGAGCGTGACGAGCGCCCGGCGCAGCTCCTCGAGCTGCTCAGCCGTGGGGCGCCACTCCGAGTCGCGCGCGGGAGCCTTCGCGCGCACGCTCGGACTGCGGCGCAGGAACTCCTCCACCTCGCTCTCGTAGCGGTAGGGAGTGCTCCCCGCGCGCTTGAGCGACGCCACGCGCTGGTCGGCCCGGTAGGCGGCGATCGCCTCACGGGTCGTGTAGCGGAAGCGGTAGCCGGCCGCCTTGAGCCGGCGGTTGTCGAGGCCGCGCCCGAAGCGGAGCTGGCGGACCATCTCCGGAGGCAACCTAAGTCCCGTGCGCCCCAGCGCGGAGACGGCCGCACCGGTGCCCCACGGCGGCAGGAGCGGGAGCGTGGGGCGCCCGAGCCCGTCGAGCACCTCGGAGAGCGCAAGCACGCCGTCGGCGGCCGCGTTGTAGACGCCCGGCAGGTCGTTGCGCACGGCGTGCTCGAGGCAGCCGACGATGTCATCCTCGTGGATGAACTGGTAGCGCGGGTCGAAGCCGAGGATGGTGGGCACGACGGGCCGGCTGAAGAGCACGGTGTGCGAGGTCCGCAGGCCGATCCCGATGCCGTTGGCGAACCGGAGCACCGTCACGGAGACGTCGGGGCGCTGGACCGCGAAGTCGTGCAACGCCTTCTCCGCCTCCACGATGTCCTTCTCGATCGGCGTGCGCGGCGGGTGCGGCCGCTCCATGTCCTCCGTGAAGAACGCCGGATCGTCCTGCTCGCAGCCGTAGAAGTGCGCGGAGGACTTGAAGACGAACTTGCGCACGGGCGAGTCCTCCCCCGCGCAGGCGGCGAGGATGTTCATCGTGCCGATGACGTTGTTCTCGTGGGCGTGCTTGGAGGAGGTGGTGGCGGAGTCGACCACCAGGCGGGTGTCGATCACGGTGTCGACCTCGGCAGCCTGCACGATCCGGCGGATCAGCGAGTGCTGGTTGCCCACCCGGACGAACTCGGTGCGCTCGAGCTCCACCCGCGGCTCCTCGGAGTCCACTCCGATGATGGCCTCCACCCCCGGCTCGCGCTCGAGCGCCTGCGCGAGGCGCCCGCCCCAGTAGGTCGAGAGCCCGGTGAGGAGGATGCGGCGGGAGTCCACGGCGGCCTCGAGCTCCCTATCCCAGCCACACGCTGCGGCGCGCGGCGATCATGTCGTGCAGCTCTGTCTGGATGAGCGCGCGGACGTCCTGGGCGACGGTCTGGACGAGGCCCTTGTCGAGCCACGGCTCCTCTCCCATGTCGTCCGTACGGACGGGCTCCAGGAAGCGGACGGTGAACTTGGCCGGGAGGTAGCCCGCCATGCCGAGCAGGCCGAAGTGCGGAAAGGTCGGGGTGAGCGGGACGTAGAGCAGGCCGGTCAGCCTCTGCAGAGCCTTGAGCTGAGCGAAGACGGGGGCCGCCTCCTCGGCGCCCACCACCGCGACGGGGACGATCGGCGCCCGGGCGCGCATCGCCGCCTCGACGAAGCCGCCACGGCCGAAGCGTCGCAGGCGATAGCGGTCCTTGACCGTCTTCTCCGTTCCCTTGCGCCCCTCGGGGAAGACGAGGACGAGCTCGCCCTCGTCACGGAGGAGTCGGTGGACGTTCGCGGGGTGCGCGGCCACCCCGCCGATCTTCTGGATGAGCATCGAGAAACCGGGATAGCCCTTGAAGAAGTGCTCGACCGTGAGGTGCACGGGCCGCGGGCGCGGATGCTCCTCCTTGATCGCCTTGACGATCATCGCCCCGTCGGGCGGCAGCGCACCGGAATGGTTGGAGACGAGCAGCGCTCCCCCGCGGCCGGGCACGTTCTCCACCCCCTCCACGCTGACGCGGAACCAGTAGCGGTAGAGGAACTCGGAGACGGTGCGATCGAGGAAGCCCTCGACGCGCTCCGAGCGCCCCCAGTCGGTCACCTGGCGCTCGGGCTCGAGCCCGGGCAGGAAGGGGCGCAGGTCGTCCCGGGCGGCGGGCAGGCCGGGAGCCTCCCGGTGCTCGGCGCCGGTGAGGCGCTCGGCCGGCGTATCCTCCTCACGCAACCTCGTGCGGCGCTCGGTTGCCACGGGCGCGATTCTGCCAGGTTTCTTTAGCCTCGGCCGGCGCCCGGAGGCGCCGGCGCGGGCGCGCCCTCGAGCAGGGGCCGGAGGCGCTCGCCGAGCTCCGCCCAGGAGCCGGTGCAGATGACGTCCTCCTCCTCGCACACGTCGCGGTTCCAGGGATGGCTCAGGGTGACCGGCACGATCCCCGCCTCCAGCGCCCGCTGGATGTTGCGCGGCGAGTCGTCGATGAGGATGTCGATCCCGATCTCCACGCAGCGCGAGACCTTGTCGTAGGAGCAGTAGAGCTCGTCGTAGGGAAGGCCGATCCGCTCGAGCCACGTGGCGGTGGCGGCGTGGCAGGGCTCGGCCCGGTGGCTCGTGACGTGGATGAAGTGCCCCTCGGCGTGCCAGCGCGCCACGGTCTGCACCGCGTCGGGATAGGGCTCGGCGCCGAGGACGTTCTCGTCGCGGTGGGTCTCCTGCACGAGCGCCCGCACTTGCTCGGGACGAAGCCGGTTGATCTCCCACACGGCCTGCTCGCCGTAGGGGAGCTCGACGCCGAACCGGCGGCGGGCGGCGGCGGCGAAGCCGTCCCAGTAGTGGTGCAGGGTGGAGTCGATGTCGATGGCGATGCGCACGCTACGGAAGTAGGGTAGTTGGCTCGTGAGCGTGGCTGAGCGGAGATCCCCGACCGATGAGCGCGACCGCTACGGACCGCCGCCGAGCTCCGCCTGGCTCGAGATCGACTGGCGCGAGCACCAGCGGTGGGTGAGCGTGCAGGACGGCGCACTGAACGTGATCGAGATGGGCTCCGGGCCGCCGCTCCTCTTCGTGCACGGGCTGGGCGGCTCGTGGACGAACTGGTTGGAGAACATCCCCTACTTCGCCCGTACGCATCGCGTGGTGGCGGTCGACCTGCCCGGCTTCGGCGCCTCGCCCCGGCCGCGGAGCGACATCTCGATCACCAGCTACGCCAAGGGCCTCGACGAGCTCTGCGACGCGCTCGAGATCGAGCGCACGGCAGTGGTCGGCAACTCCATGGGCGGGTTCATCGGGGCGGAGCTCACGCTCGCCTTCCCCACGCGGGTGGAGAAGCTCGTGCTCGTCTCCGCCGCGGGGATCTCGAGCGAGTCCCAGCGACGGGAGCCGCTGCTCACCGCCACCAAGCGCACGGAGTTCGCCGCCGCCTGGTTCGCGGCCCGCTCGGATGCCCTCGTGCACCGGCCGCGCCTGCGCCGCCTGCTGGCCCAGCACGTGGTGCGCCATCCCGAGCGGTTGCCCGCGCCGCTCACGGCCGAGCTCGTTCGGGGCGCGGGCACGGCGGGATTCGTCGACGCGCTTGACGCGCTCCTCGGCTACGAGATCCGGGAGCGACTCGGCCGGATCGAGTGCCCGACCCTGATCGTGTGGGGAAGGAGCGACTGGATCGTCCCGCCGCGCGACGCGAAGGAGTTCGAGAGGCTGATCCCCCGCTCGCGGCGGGTGATGTTCGACGAGACGGGGCACGTCCCCATGCTCGAACGCCCCGCGCGATTTAACTCGGTGGTCGAGGAGTTCCTCGCGGAGTAGCAGCCCTTCAAGCCGTGACGGCGCCCGCGGAGGCGCTCGAGACGAGCTTGGCGTACTTGGCCAGGACGCCCGTGGCCCCGCCGTCCTCGTCGCGGTCGCGCGCCGGGGGCTCGTAGTCGACGAGTCGGGAGGCGATCTCCTCGTCGGAGAGGGCGACCTCGAGGCGTCGGCTCCCGACATCGATCGTGATCTCGTCGCCCTCGCGCACGGCGGCGATCGGGCCGCCGCGAACCGCCTCGGGCGCGACGTGTCCGGCCATGAATCCGTGGGTGGCGCCCGAGAAGCGCCCGTCGGTGATGAGCGCGACCTCCTCCCCGAGCCCCTCCCCCACGAGCGCGGCGGTGACGGCGAGCATCTCGCGCATCCCCGGCCCCCCGGCCGGCCCCTCGTTGCGGATGACCACCACGTCGCCCGGGCCGATCGCGCTCCGGGTCACCGCGGCCATCGCTGCCTCCTCGGACTCGAAGACCCGCGCGGGGCCCGTGTGCTCGCGACGCTCGTGGCCGGCGAGCTTCATGACGCAGCCCTCGGGCGCGAGGTTGCCGCGTAGGATCGCCAACCCACCCGTGGCCTTGAGAGGATCGTCGAGAGGACGCACGACACGCTGCCCCTCGGTCTCCTCCGCTTCCCGCGCGTGCTCGCCGATCGTACGCCCCGTGACCGTCGGCGCGTCCTCGTGCAGGAGCCCCGCCTCCTGCAGGCGCCCCAGGACGAGCGGCACTCCCCCGGCGCGGTAGAGGTCGACGGCCACATACTGCCCGCCTGGCTTCAGGTCGCAGAGCAGCGGCGTCCGCTCGGAGATCCGGTCGAAGTCGTCGACGGAGAGCTCGATCCCCGCCTCGCGGGCGACCGCGAGGAGATGGAGCACGCCGTTCGTCGACCCGCCGCTCGTGGCGATCGCGGCTATGGCGTTCTCGAGCGAGTCCCGCGTGATGATGTCGCTCGGACGCTGCCCGCGGCGCAGGACGTCCATGACCAGGCGACCGGCCTCCTCCGCCACCTCGGCCTTGCGGCCGTCCATGGCGGGGACCATCGCCGCACCGATCGGGGAGATCCCCATGACCTCGAAGGCCATGGCCATCGTGTTCGCGGTGAACTGGCCGCCGCACGCGCCCGCGCCCGGCGAGGCCGCCTCCTCGAGCTCACGTAGCTCATCGTCGCCCATGCGCCCGGCGGCGTGGGCGCCCACCGCCTCGAAGACATCCTGGATCGTGACGTCGTGGCCGTCGTGGGTGCCCGGGGCGATGGAGCCGCCGTAGAGCATCACCGAGGGGACGTTCAGGCGCGCGAGGGCCATCACCGTCCCGGGGATCGTCTTGTCGCAGCCACTCAGCGCGATCACCGCGTCGAAGAGGTGTCCGCGTCCCACGAGCTCGATCGAGTCGGCGATCACCTCGCGGGAGACGAGCGACGTCCTCATCCCGCTCGTGCCCATCGTGATGCCGTCGGAGATCGCCACGGTGTTCAGCTCCATCGGCGTGCCGCCGGCCGCGCGGATGCCCTCCTTGACGCGGGCGCTCAGCGCCCGCAGATGGAAGTTGCAGGGCATCGTCTCGATCCAGGTCGAGGCGACGCCGATGAGGGGGCGCGAGAGGGCCTCGGCGTCGAAGCCGATCCCGTGGAGGTAGGCGCGCGCAGCGGCTCGTGCGGGACCCTCGGTGAGCGGGCGCGAGCGATGCTTGGGATCGAGGGAGCCGTTCTCGGTCATCGCGCGAGCACCATACCGGCCGGCCGACGGTGTCTCCGCGCCCGGCCGACGGCGCTCAGGGCAGCGAGACGCCGCCGCCCGAGGTGGAGCGGCGCTCGAGGCGGGCGCGTTCGCGCTCCCACTGGCCCAGGCGCCAGAGGTCGCGCTTGACGAGCTTGGGGTCCACCTGGCGGCCCGGCAGGTGGAGGTTCGCGGTGCCGATGAGGCGGCGCTCGTCGCCCGTGAGCGCCATCCACTTGGCCAGGACGTCGTCGGAGTCGGGGAGCCGGGCGCTGCCGTAGGGACGGGTCTCGTCCGGGAACGCGACGCAGTACTCGTTCAGCAGCCGGTGGGTCTGGGGAAGGTAGGCGACGAGCGGCTTGTGGGGGTAGATCAGGTAGGCGTAGGGCGCTCCCCCCGTGCCCGTCTGGCGGTCGGGGCCGTCGGCCTGCATCCCCCAGACGCGGATGAAGCCGAGGTCGCGGTACATGTCCCACTCCTCGTCGTCCACACACGAGCGGAGAAGGGCGCGGGCGCGCTGCTCGGCGCGCAGCTCCCGGCCCGGGTCGTAGCCCGGCGTCGGTGCGCGCCGGCGTCGGGCGCGCCGGCGGTCGAGCGCCTCCCCGATTCGCGGGAGCAGGACCTCGGAGAGCAGCGCGATGACGACGATGAGCGTCGCGCCGAGTGCAAGCAGCATGCGCTCGGCCGCCCGTGGGTCAGCGGCCGCCGGCGGCGCGCGGGAAGAAGATCACGCGCTCGGCCTCACGGGGGACGTCTGCGAAGGTACGGGCAATCTGGGCGCGGCGCTGACCGGTCGTGCCGGTGAGGGGAACGGCGGCCCACATTCCTTCGTCGAGCTGGCGGCGGAACTCCGCGATGAGCTCGCGCTCGTCCTCCTGCACCTCGACGTCACCCTCGGCGAGAAGCACCTCGCCATGTCCGGGCTTCATCCGCAGGAGCTTCATGCCTCGATTATGTCAGAGGTGGGCGCGAGCCCGCGTCGCCTCCGCGAGGAGATGTCGAGGACGTCCACCGGCCCGGCTCCGTGCCCCACGTCGCGCAGGCCGCCGCGTACCGCTTCCCCGGCCAGGGCGCGCGCCGCCCGAGCGGCGGTGAGCGGATCGGCGCCGAGCGCGAGATGGGCGGCGAGCGCGGAGGAGTGCGTGCATCCGGAGCCGTGGGCGGCGCCGTCGGGATAGCGCGTCCCAGCGATCTCCACCACGTGTTGCCCATCGAGGAAGACGTCGGTGGCCGCCTCCCGGTGGCCACCGGTGATGACGACGCACGTCGGGCCGAGCGCGAGCACCGCACGGCCGAGATCCGGGACGGCGGCCGGGGCGCCGGCGAGCACCTCCGCCTCGGCGAGATTCGGCGTGAGCACCGTGGCCCGCGGAAGCAGGCGGCCGACGAGCTCGGCGCGGGCATCGGCGTCGAGCAGAGTGGCGCCCGACTCGGCGACCATCACCGGATCGACGACCACCGGAACCTCGGGCGGGAGCTCCGCGAGGGCCTCGGCCACCGCCGCAACCGTCTCCGCGGTGCCGACCATCCCCACCTTGACTGCATCGACACCCAGATCGCCGGCCACCGCACGCACCTGGGCGCGGATCATCTCCGGCGAGACCGCCGTGACCGCGGCGACCTCGCGGGTGTTCTGCGCGGTCAGCGCGGTGAGCGCGGTCATCCCGTGGACGCCGCACGCCGCGAAGGCCTTGAGGTCGGCCTGGATGCCGGCACCGCCTCCGGAATCCGAGCCGGCTATCGAGAGCACGCACGGCGTCCGCAGGCAAGGGCTCATCGCCTTCGAGGGTACGTGACGCCGGTCCGTTGCTCGAAGCGGCGTCAGCTCAGAGGCACATAGCGGCCTCCCGCGATCCGGCGGACGTAGCCGAGCAGCTCGAGCTCCCCCAACCCCGCGAAGGCGGCGCCGACATCGACGCCCCCGGCGGCCAGCGCGTCGCCGGAGTCGCGCCCGTCGGCGACCGCGTCCAGAAGCCCGCGCAGCTCAGGCGAGAGCGGCTCCCGCGCCTCGGGCGCCTCCGCGCCCGCCGCTCCGGCGCCGAAGAGGACGTCGAGCACGTCCCGGGCGTTGCGGATAAGCGGCGCTCCGTCCACGATCAGCGCGTTCGTACCCGCCGCCTGAGGCGCGGTCACCCGTCCGGGCACCGCGAGGACGTCACGCCCCGCCTCCTGCGCGAGCGAGGCGGTGATGAGCGATCCCGACCGCTCGCCGGCCTCGACTACGACCACCGCCCGGCAGAGCCCGGCGATCACCCGGTTGCGGGCCGGGAACGACCAGCGACGCACACCGGTGCCCGGCGGCATCTCCGAGACCACGGCCCCCTGGGAGCGGATCCGTTCGTGCAGCCGCCGCTTGCTCGCCGGATACGCGCGCTCGGGCCCACCCGCGAGCACCGCGACGGTCGGGCCGCCTACCTCGAGCGCGCCCGCGTGGGCGGCGGCGTCGACGCCGAGCGCCATCCCGCTCACCACGGTGAGCCCCGCCGCCGCGAGCCCACGCCCGAGTGCGGTCGCGACCTCGATCCCGTAGGCCGAGGCGCGGCGCGCCCCGACGATCGCCACAGTGTGTTCGTCCACGAGCTCGAGGAACCGGTCGAGCTCGCCGGCCACGTGCAGAACCGCCGGCCGATCCCTTAGATGCGAGAGCCGAACCGGATAGCGCTCGTCGCACTGGCAGAGCGCCTCGACACCGGCGACCCTGCAGCGTTCGCGCGCCGCCGCCGGGTCGAAGTCCGCGTACTCCGCCTTGAGCTCGCCGCCGCGCTCGGCGGCGCCGGTCGCGAGCAGGCCCTCGTCGGGCGCCGCGAGGACCTCGGGCAGATGCTCGCGCCGGTCGCGCGCCCGCTCGATGGCGCCGCTCACCCGCGCGACGAGCCACGCGCGACGCAGGCAGTCGCCGCAGGCCGCGACCGCGCTCATCCCGCCAGCCTCTCCCCGTCCTCGTGCTGGCGGTGGGCGAGCGCCATCATGACGTCGCGCGCCTCGACGTCGTCGCGACTCGCCAGGTCGGCCAGCGTGCGGGCCACACGCAGCACCCGATGATGTCCGCGTGCGCTCAGGCGATGCTGATCGTAGGCTCCCGCCAGAGCGGCGGCCGCGGCCGCCCCGAGCCGTACGTGCTTGCGCACGAGCCGAGTGTCCATCTGGCCGTTGCAACGAGCGGGAGTCCCGACGAGGCGACGCGCCTGGCGCTCCCGAGCGGCGCGCACTCGCTCACGCACCTCCGCCGAGGAGGTGCACCCCGGAGCGGCGAGCTCGGCCGCGCCGGGGCGCCCGACCGTGACCAGGAGATCGAGGCGGTCGAGCAGCGGACCGCTGAGCCGCCGCCGGTGGCGTGAGAGCTCGGCCTCCTGGCAACGGCAGCGATCGGGCTCACACGCGAAGCCGCACGGACAGGGGTTGGTTGCCGCCACGAGCATGAACTGGGTCGGGAAGATCTGGACGTGCTGGCCGCGCACGACGCTCACGCGGCCGTCCTCCACCGGCTGGCGCAGCGCCTCCAGGCTCGAGCGAGGGAACTCCGAGAGCTCGTCGAGGAACAGCACGCCGTGGTGGGCGAGGCTCGCCTCGCCCGGGGTGGGCACCGAGCCACCGCCCACGAGTCCCGACGAGGAGGTGGTGTGGTGCGGAGCGCGGAACGGCCGTCGCGTGACGAGGCCTCCCTCCCGGTGTATCCCCGCCACGCTGTGGATCCGGGTCACCTCGATCGCCTCCGTGCGGGTCAGCGGGGGCAGGATGGAGGGGAGCCGGCGCGCCAGCATGGTCTTGCCGGTGCCCGGCGAGCCCTGGAGGAGAAGGTTGTGCCCGCCGGCGGCGGCGAGCTCGAGCGCGGCGAGGGCTCCGGGGTGGCCCCGCACCTCGCTCAGGTCCGGCTCCTCGGGCGCCTCGAGCTCCGCAGGTGCCCCCTCCTCGGCGAAGCCCGCCGGCGACGCCTCGCCGCAGAGCACGGCCGCCGCCTCGGCCAACGTGGCCACGCCGAGCACCTCGAGGCCGTCGACGAGGGCCGCCTCCCGAGCGCGCCCACGCGGCAGGACGATGCCCGCGAGCCCCGCTCGTCGGGTGCCCTCGGCCACGGCCAGGGCGCCGCGGCAGTCGCGCAGCTCTCCGCCCAACGAGAGCTCTCCGAACACCGCGTAGCGGCTCGCGGCCTCCGGGGGGACCTGCCCGCTGGCCGCCAGGAGCGCCACGGCGAGCCCGAGGTCGAAGCCGGGGCCCACCTTGCGCAGATGAGCGGGCGCGAGATTGGCGGTGATCCGACGCAGGGGGAACTCGAAGCCGGAGTTGAGGATCGCGGCGCGGACCCGCTCGCGGGCCTCCCGCACCGCGGCGTCGGCCAGGCCGACCACGGTGAAGGCCGGAAGCCCCGGGCGCACGTCGACCTCCACGGAGACGGGGCGTGACTCCAGGCCGTCGATTGCGAAGGTGGCCACCCGGGCGAGCATGGTCGAGGACGCTAGGGCCAGCCGCGTTGCGCGTGGGCCGCCTTCTGTGCCAAATCAGCGCGGAAACGCGTGTCAAGGCCGACATCCTGAGGTTCAGTGCCGGCGGCGCGTACCGGTTCGCTCGAGCCTGTGCGTGCCGGGCCTCGGCGACGAGGCACGATGCGTGCCCGGCCGCGCTCGAGTCCCCAGGGGTCGTTATGAAGCCCTGTGTCCCCTATAGGGGGTACGGGGCTTCAATAAGTCGTCAACCCGGGCCGGGTGTACCTGACAGACGCCGGCCGAGGGCTGTCGACTCGCCCGGTCCGGAAAACCGGAGCCCGCCGGGTGTGGCCACGCGGATGTCCGAGGGCGTCGCGCCTAACCGAGGAAGATCGAACCGATCAGGAAGACGTTCAGCGCGACGATGATCGCCGCGATCAGCGCCGCGACCGCGGTGGTCAGCCGGTGGTTCACGAATGCACCCATCACGTCCACGCGGCGGGTGAGCAGCAACATCGGCACGAGGGCGAAGGGGATGCCGAAGGAGAGCGCGACCTGGGAGAGCACGAGCGTGCTCGTCGGCGAGAGTCCGACCGCGAGCACGATCAGGGAGGGCGCCATGGTCACCGCCCGTCGCAGGTAGATCGGGATCCGGCGGTGGACGAAGCCCTGCATGACGACCTGCCCGGCGTAGGTGCCCACGCTCGAGGACGACAGCCCGGAGGCGAGGAGCGCGAAGACGAACGCCAGGGCGGCGCCGCCTCCGACGAGCTGGCCGAGCCCGGCGTGGGCCGCTTCCACCGAGTCGACTCCCGTGTGACCCGTCTTGTGGAAGATCGCGGCGGCGACGAAGAGCATGGAGAGGTTGATCACCCCGGCGAGGGTCATCGCGATGGCCACGTCGAGGCGCTGGAAGCGGAGCATCTCGCGCTTCTCCTCGTCGTCGCGCAGCGGAACCCGACGCTGCGTCAGCGCGGAGTGCAGGTAGATCACGTGAGGCATCACCGTCGCGCCGATGATCCCGACCGCGAGAAGCAGGCTGTCGGTGCCCGGCAGGCTGGGGATCAGGCCGCGCAGCGCGTCGTGCGCGCTCGGCCCGACCTTCACGAAGTCGTAGAGGAATCCGAGCAGGACGATGAAGAGCAGCCCGATGATCGCCAGCTCGAAGTTGCGAAAGCCGCGCTGCTCGAGAGCGAGGATCCCGAACGCCCCCACCGCGGTGATGAGCCCCGCGACGAAGAGGGGGACATGGAAGAGCAGGTTGAGCGCGATCGCCGCGCCGACGAACTCCGCCAGGTCGGTGGCCATCGCGATGAGCTCGGCCTGCGCCCAGAGCCCGAGCGACGCGCGACGGCCGAAGTGGTCGCGGCAGAGCTCGGGCAGGTTCCTGCCCGTCGCCACGCCCAGCTTCGCCGAGAGGTACTGCACCAGCATGGCCATGAGGTTGGCCACGACGATCACCCACGCGAGTGCGTAGCCGAACTTCGCGCCGCCCTGGAAGTTCGTGGCGAAGTTGCCCGGGTCGATGTAGGCGACCGCAGCCACGAACGCCGGGCCGAGCAGCGCGAGCGTTCCCCGCGCGCGGCCACGCGAGCGAAGCCGGCGCAGCGGGCTCTCCGGCGGTTGCAGTCCACCGACCCCCCCGGCCGGGAGGGTGGCGGCAGCCGCCGCGGCCTCGGCGGCGGGCGCCGGGGTCATCGGTCGAGCTCCACCCGCATGGCCCGGGCCAGCCGGCCGCCGAGCACGTGCACATCCTCGCCGAAGCGAACCGACAGCGGGCCCTCGAACGGCTGGCGGTCGACGACCTCGAGATCGTGCCCGGGCCTCACGCCCCGGTCGGAGAGGTAGCGGAGCATCTCCGGGTCGGAGTCGGAGACTCGCACGAAGCGTCCCCGCGCCCCTACGGGCAGCTCGTCCAACCTCTTCGTCGGCTGCTCCGGAAGCCGGCCGTCGGGCGTGGGGATGGGGTCGCCGTGCGGATCGTGCGTCGGATTGCCGAGCTGGCCGGCGATTAGCTCTTCGAGCTCCTCGGAGAGCACGTGCTCGAGCACCTCCGCCTCGTCGTGGACGCGGTCCCAGGGGACTCCGAGCGACTCGGCGAGGTAGAGCTCGAGCAGCCGGTGGTGGCGCACCACCTCGAGCGCGAGCTCCCGCCCCTGCTCCGTGAGCTGGACCCCGCGGTACGGAGCGTGGCGCACGAGGCCGAGCTCGCCGAGCTTCTTGACCATGCCCGAGGAGGAGGCGGGCGTGACCCCGAGGCGCTCGGCGAGCGCGTTGTTCGTCACCGATCCGTCGCCGCGGCCCTCCAGGGTGAAGATCGCCTTGGCGTAATCCTCGACGGCGGTCGATCTCGTTTCGTACTTGAGCTTGGGCACGACCGAGATTATGGCATGCCGAACTAAAGTGTCGGCCGTTGCTACTCCTCCGCACTTTCGTTGCGGTCAGCGCGCCCCACGTGACCCCGGTGTCCATAGCGTCCGGTGGGTGGCCCGGCACGACCCTCGCAAGCATCTCGGAGACCTCGGTGAGCGCTTCGCCGCCGAGCACCTAGAACGCCTCGGGTTCGCCATTCTCGAGCGCAACTACCGCACGCGCTACGGCGAGATCGACCTCGTCGCCCACGACGCGCGGACGCTCGTGTTCTGCGAGGTCAAGACCCGTCGCTCCGGCGCCCGCTCGCCGTTCGAGTCGCTCGGGAGCGCCAAGCAGCGCCAGGTGCGTCGCATGGCGACCGAGTGGCTGGCCGAGCGCCGCGAGCGCCCACGGGCGGCCGATCTGCGCTTCGACGCCGTGGCGGTCACCGTGGATGCCACCGGCCGGCTCGCCCGCCTCGAGCACCTCGAGGGGGCGTTCTGATCGAGTCGCGGCCTACAGGGCGAGCTGCTGGTAGGCGATGGACTGGAAGGAGCGGCGGTGAAGCGGCGAGACTCCCAGACGGACGATGGCCGCCCGGTGCTCCGGCGTGGCATAGCCGACGTGGCGGGCGAAGTCCCACCCGGGGTGCAGGTCATCGGCGCGGTGCATGTAGCGGTCGCGCGTGACCTTGGCGAGGACGGAGGCCGCCGCGATCGCGGCGCTCCGCGCGTCACCGCCGACCACGGCGCGCTGCTCGTGCTCCACTCCGCGTACGGGGAACCCGTCGCTCAGGCACAGCGTTCCCGGCCGGGCGACCCGACGCAGTGCGTCGCGCAGCGCCGCGAGGTTGGTGACGTGGAGCCCGCGGGCGTCGATGCCCCGCGCGCAGCGCGAGACGATCGACACCCGGGTGGCGACGCGCAGGATGACCGGGTAGAGCTCCTCCCGTCCGGCCGCCGTCTGCTGCTTGGAGTCGTTCAGCGCGGCGAGGGAGCGGACCTCGCGCGGCCCCAGCCGCTCGTAGTCGAAGAGGACGGCGGCGGCCACAAGCGGGCCGGCGAGGCAGCCCCTCCCCGCTTCGTCGGCACCCGCGACGAAGCGCGCGCCGAGCGCCCGGTCGAACCGGACCAGGCGCCGTCCGGGGGCGCGCGCCAGACCGCCCCTAGATCGTGCCGATGCGCTTCGGCGGCCAGTAGGTGGCGAAGGCGCCCCCGATGACCCATGCCTTGGGCACGGGCCCCCAGAAGCGGCTGTCGTCGGACTCTCCACGGTTGTCACCCATCATGAAGTAGTGGCCGGGCGGAACGACGATCGGCTGGGGAAACGTCGACCCGTCCGTGCCGGGCGAGCATGCGCGTATGTAGCTGTCCGGCTCGGGCCGGCCGTTGCGGATGACGTGGCAGTCACGAATCTCCAGGCGGTCGCCGGAGAGCCCGACGACGCGCTTGATGAAGTTCTCCTTCGAGCGTCCCGCGGTCGGCTGATCACACGGCTGCGGACGGCCGTCCCCCTGTTGCGGGTTGCCGCACTTGCCGTTGCTGGCCAGGCCCGTGTCGTCCGTCGCGCCGGCCGGGGGGTGGAAGACCACCACGTCGCCGACCGTGGGATCGTGGAAGTGAGTGCCTATCCGGTCGACCAGCACCCGCTGACCGGGCACGAGCAGGGGCACCATCGAGGGGCTCGGGATCCGGTAGGGCTTCACGATGAAGGCCTGGATCCCCAGCGCGAGGCCGAGGGCGACTACGACGATGACCACGAGCTCCACGAGGGAGCCGGGCGCCGACTTGCGCGTCGTGCTCACTCCTGGCCGGCGGTGTCGGCGGCGGCGCCCTCCGGGGCCTCCGTCGCCGGCTCGGCGCGCTCGGACGCCTCGGCGTCGCTCGCGGGGGCGGCGTGCAGCAGCTCGCGCTCCACCGTCGGTTCGGGCCCGACCGAGCGCCGCTCGCGCACGCGGGCGCGCTTGCCCACGCGATCGCGCAGGTAGAAGAGCTTCGCGCGCCGAACGTCGCCGCGGGCGGCGATCTCGATGCGCTCGATCTTCGGCGAATGGAGCGGAAAGGTGCGCTCGACGCCCACGCCGAAGGACTGCTTGCGCACGGTGAAGGTCTCGCGGACCCCATGCCCCTGGCGCTTGATGACGATGCCCTCGAAGACCTGGGTACGCCTCCGGGTGCCTTCGATGACCTGGAAGTGCACCCGCACGCGGTCACCGGCCTGGAAGGCGGGGAGACGGCGCAACTGGGCGCGCTCGAGGGATTCGATGACCGTGCTCATGAGGAGGAGGCGAGGCGGTGGAGAGGGCAGCCCGCGCCGGACGGCATGGTAGCCAACCTCCGCTACCACCCCTCCGGCGCATCAGGTGCGGCGCGCCGGCGACTCTGCTCGAGCCGCCACCCGCGGATCTGCCCGTGATGACCGGAGAGCAGCACCTCCGGTACCCCCCAGCCCCGGTACTCGGCCGGCCGCGTGTAGTGCGGGTATTCGGGGGCGCCTCCGAGCGACGGGCTGAAGGACTCCTCTGCGGCCGAGCGCTCGTCTCCGAGCGCGCCCGGCAGCTTGCGGAGCACCGTGTCGCAGAGCACCATCGCCGCGAGCTCGCCTCCGGCCAGCACGTAGCGTCCGATGGAGACCTGCTCGGTGACCAGGTGATCGAGGATCCGCTCGTCGAAGCCCTCGTAACGGCCGCAGAGCAGGGTCAGCGCCGGCTCGGCGGCGAGCTCCGCGGCCAGCTCGTCGTCGAGTAGTCGGCCGCCCGGTGTCAGCGCGATCACCCGCCGGTGCTCGCGCACGACGACGGGATCCTCCCCGTAGCGGGCGCGCAGCGCCGCGTCGAGTACATCGACGCGCAGCACCATCCCCGCCCCTCCCCCGTACGGCGTGTCGTCGACCTGGCCCGCTCCGAGCGGCGTGGAGGTGCGCGGGTCGACGAGCTCGAGGCGGTGTCCGCGGGCAAGCGCGTTGGCCACGTGGCGCTGGCCGGTGAACCAGGCGAACCACGCCGGGAAGAGAGTGAAGACGTCGATCTCCACCTCAGTGATCGTTCTCCGGGCCCTCGTCGAGGAAGTCGAGGTCGATCTCGATGCGGCGGCCCGCGACGTCCACGTCACGGACGGCGTCGCGGACGAGCGGGACGAGCAGGTCGGGGCCGCCGCCCGCCCGCACGACCTCGAGCACCTCACAGGAGGGCAGCGCCTGGAGGCGGCGCACGTGACCCACCTCGCGCCCGCCGTCGTGCACGCGGCAGCCTTCGAGCTCCTCGGCCCACCACTCGTCCTCCTCGAGCGGCGGAGCCTCGGCTCGGGGCACGAGCAGCTCCTGGCCGCGAAGGCTCTCGGCCGCGGCGCGGTCCGCGCAGCCCTCGAGGCGGAGGATCGGCCGCGCGGCGAGTCCCGAGCGGCGGACGATCTCCTCGGTCCGGCCCGCCACCGTCACCCGCCGCCCGAGCTCGAGGAGCGCGGGGCTCGGCGCCGTGACGTGAAAGGAGCCGTCGAGGCCGTGCGGGCGGCCCACGCGGCCCGCGCGCACCCATGCGACGTCCTCGGGCACCTTCCGCAGCGCTTCTAGTCGACGATGTCGACGAGCACGCGACGGTTCTCGCGCACCGCCGTGGCCTTGACGACGGTGCGCAGCGCGCTCGCCGTGCGGCCTCCGCGCCCGATGACCTGGCCGTAGTCCTCCTCGCCCACCGAGAGCTCGAGGACGACGGTGCCGTCCTCCTCCTCGAAGCGACCCACCTCCACTTCGTCGGGATGGTCGACGAGCTGGCGCGCGAGGTAGGCGAGGAGCTCCTCCACGGCCGGCGGCCGGACTGCTAGGAGCCGTGGGGCGCGATGCCCTGAGTCTTCAGGAGCTTGGCGACGGCCTCGGAGGGCTGGGCGCCCCGGGAGAGCCAGGCGCGAATGCGATCCTCGTTGAGCACGATCGTCGAGGGGTCCGTCTGGGCGTTGTAGTGCCCGACGGTCTCGATCGAGCGGCCGTCGCGCTTGGCGCGGCCGTCGGCCACCACCACCCGCCACACGGGGTCCTTACGCGCTCCGACGCGGGTCAATCTGAGTCGTACGGCCACGAACGTCCTTTCGATCCTCGTATCCGCGCAGGAGGGTAGCGAGCGCTGGTCTACCGAGCCCCGCGCATGAGGGCGTCGATGTCGGGCATGCGGCCCTGCTGCACCTGACGCATGACCTTCTGCATCTGGGCGAACTGCTTGATGAGCGCCTTGACGGCCTGGACGTTCGTGCCCGAGCCCTGCGCGATACGCAGCCGCCGCGAGCCCTTGATGAGCTCGGGCTTGCGCCGCTCCTCGGGCGTCATGGAGAGGATGATCGCCTGGATCCGGTCGAACTCCCGCTCGTCGACCTTGAGGTTCTTGAGCTGCTGGCCGCCCAGCCCGGGGATCATCCCCAGGATGTTCTGCAGCGGCCCGAGCCGACGCACCTGCTTGAGCTGGCCGAGGAAGTCCTCGAGGGTGAACTGGGAGGAGCGGATCTTGCGCTCGAGCTCGGCGGCCTCGGTTTCGTCGAACTGACGCTCGGCCCTCTCGATCAGCGTCATCACGTCGCCCATGCCGAGGATCCGCTGCGACATCCGGTCGGGGTGGAACTTCTCGAACTGGTCGAGCTTCTCCCCCGTGGAGGCGAAGAGGATCGGCTTGCCGGTCACCGCCTTGACCGAGAGCGCGGCGCCGCCGCGGGCGTCGCCGTCGAGCTTGGTCATCACCACGCCGTCGAACTGCACGACCTCGGCGAAGCGCTCGGCGACGTTGACCGCGTCCTGTCCGGTCATCGCGTCGACGACGAGGAGGATGTCGTGCGGCTTGACCGCCTTGCGAATCTCGGCCAGCTCGTCCATGAGCGCCTCGTCGATGTGCAGGCGCCCGCTCGTGTCGACGATGAGCACGTCCTTGCCCTCGGCCGTGGCGCGCTCCTTGGCCCAGGCCGCGATCTTCACCGGGTTCTCGTCCGTGCCCCGCTCGTAGACGGTCGCGCCCGCCTGGGCGCCGACCTTGACGAGCTGCTCGACGGCGGCGGGACGGTAGACGTCGCAGGCCGCCACGCCCACCGAGGAGCCACGCTCCTCGCGCAGCCAGCGGGCGAGCTTGCCCGTGGCGGTCGTCTTGCCCGAGCCCTGAAGGCCGGCCATCAGGACGACGGTGGGGGGTCGCGGCGAGAAGGTGAGCTCGCGGGCGGCGCCCCCCATGAGCTCCGTGAGCTCGTCGGAGACGATCTTGACCACCTGCTGCCCGGGATTGAGCTGACCGAGCACGTCGGCTCCCATAGCCCGCTCCTTGACCGCGCTCGTGAAGCCCTTGACCACGCGGAAGTTGACGTCGGCCTCCAGCAGCGCGAGGCGGATCTCGCGCATCGCCGCGTTCACGTCGGCCTCGGTCAGGGTGCCGCGTGCGCGGACGTCGGCCAGGGTCTCCTGGAGCTTCTCGGACAGCGAGTCGAACATGGACGTCACATCATGACGACCCGCGGGGCGCGCGTCACGGACTCGTGCCGGCTACTAACTGACGAGAGCGGTGGCTCCGCGGATGTCGACGACCTCGACGTGGGTGCCTGCCTCGATCGTCTCGGACGCGTCGCGGGCGCGCGCGGTCCACACCTCGCCGCCGATCCGGACGCAGCCCATCCCCTCGCCGTTGGCGATCCGCTCGAGCACGAGTGCCGGGCGCCCCACGAGCACGGTCGGCTCCGCGGAGCCGGACACGGAGGTGCGTCGCTTCGAGCGGGCGATCGGGCGCACGACGAGCAGGAAGAGCGCCGCGACGACGGCGAACGTCGCCCACACCACACCGGTGCCGGCTCCCGCGGCGGCCACGAGCGCCGCGAGCACAGATCCGGCGGCGAAGGGAGCGAGAAGGAAGCGCGCGGTGACCGCCTCGCCGAGGGCGAGCAGTACGGCGACGATGACCCATGTGACCCACGCGGCCATGCTCGTGGTCGAGCTTATCGCCGCGTCCGGATCGAAGATCAGGTGAGCAGCGCCCGCGCGAACTCGTCGGGATCGAAGGGGCGCAGATCCTCGAGCTGCTCGCCGATCCCGATCAGCTTGACGGGGATCCCAAGCTCGCGGGCGATGGCCAGCGCGATGCCGCCCTTGGCGGTCCCGTCGAGCTTGGTGAGCACGATGCCGGAGATCTCGACGGCCTCGGAGAAGAGCTTCGCCTGGCGCAGGCCGTTCTGGCCGGTGGTCGCATCGATGGTGAGCAGCGTCTCGTGCGGGGCGGCGGGAAGCTGCTTGGCGATGACCCGGCGCACCTTGGCGAGCTCCGCCATAAGGTTGTCCTGGGTGTGCAGGCGCCCGGCGGTGTCCACGATGACAACGTCGGCGCCCCCACGGACGCCGGCGGCCACCGCGTCGTAGGCGACGGAGCCGGGGTCGGCCTCCGGGATACCGCGCACGAACGCGCAGCCGGCGCGCTCGGACCACCGCTCGAGCTGCTCGACCGCGGCGGCGCGGAAGGTGTCCGCGGCGCCGAGCACGACCTCCTGGCCGAGCTCGCGGCGCAGGTGCCAGGCGAGCTTGCCGATGGTGGTGGTCTTGCCCGTCCCGTTGACTCCGACCGCGAGGATGACCGTGGGCGCCGGGCGGATGTCGATGCGGTCCTCCCCCGTGCGCGCGATCCCGGCGAGCAGCTCGGCCAGGCGGGCGGAGAGCGCCTCGCCGCCCTGGAGCGCACCGCTCTGGGCCTCGCGCTCGAGCGTGTCCACCACCTCGGCAGTGGTGCGTGCGCCGACGTCGGCGGCGATGAGCGCCTCCTCGAGGCGCTCCCACGTCTCGTCGTCGAGGTCCTCGAACAGCGTGGCCTGGACCTCGGCGGTGAGCGCCTGACGCGTCTTGCGCATGTTCTCGCGCATGCGGCGAAAGACGCCCCGGCGCTTCTCCTCGGGCTCGCCTTCGGCGTCCGGAGCCCCCCCGTTCTCGCCGAGGATGAAGAGATCGCGCCAGTCGCGGGCCATGGGGCGGGCGAGGGTAGCGACCGATACGCGCCGGAGCCCTCAGGCCACCTCGGCTGCGGGCGCCTCCTCCTCGCGGGGCAGCCGGCGCGAGATAACCTTGGAGACACCGTCGTCGCCCATCGAGACGCCGTAGAGCGCGTCGGCGGCCTCCATGGTGCGCTTCTGGTGCGTGACGACGATGAACTGCGCGCGGGAGGCGTAGCGGCGCAAGAGGGTGAGGAAGCGGCCGATGTTCAAATCGTCGAGCGCGGCTTCGACCTCGTCGAGGATGTAGAAGGGACACGGCCGCGCGAGGAAGACCGAAAAGAGGAACGCCAGCGCGGTGAGCGACTTCTCTCCCCCGGAAAGGAGGGAGAGGCGCTTGGTCGCCTTGCCCGCCGGCGCAATCTCGATCTCGACCCCCAGCGCCTCGTCGCCCCCGGGCTCTTCCTCCTCGGGCTCGGGTGCGCCCTCGGCGGCGCTCGGTGCCTCGCCTCCTCCGAGCACCGGCCGCGGCTCCGCATCCTCGCGCACGAGGCGCAGCCTCCCGCGGCCACCAGGAAAGAGCTGGGCGGCGACATCCTCGAAGTTGGCGGCCGCGGCCGCGAAGGTCTCCTCGAAGGTGCGCCGGATCTCGCGGTCGGTGTCGCGGACGAGGTCGGCCAGCTCGCGCAGCGCGGTCTCCAGGTCGCCGCGCTGGCGCTCGAGGCCCTCCACGTGGGCGAGCGCCTCGGCGTACTCCTCCTCGGCGAGCGGGTTGACCGGTCCGAGCTGTTCCCGGCGGCGGGCGAGTCGCTCCACCCGCTGCTCGAGCGCCACGCGCTCCTCGGCTCCCAGCGCGTCGGCGGCGGGCTCGGGCGCGAGCTCGAGGCGACCGGCGAGCTCGACCAGCTCCCGCTCGGCGTCGGCGGCCCGGTCGCGGCCCTGCTGGGCGCGAACCTCGACGGCGGTGACCGCCTCCCCCGCCTGGCGGAGCCGGTTCTGGACCTCGGCCTCCTGGCGCGCGCACGCTCGCAGCTCGCCGGCCAGGTGCTCGCCGGCATCGCGGTCGGCGGCGAGCTCGGCCTCGAAGCGCTCGAGGCGCGCCGCGATGGCCTTGGCCGCTGCCTCCAGCGTCGCCTCCAGCCGCTCGGCGGCGGGAGCCAGGGCGCCGTCGTGCTCGAGCCGCGTGGCGAGGCGCTCGACCCGCAGCGCTCGCTCGCGCGCCTCCCGCGCGGCGCGCTCGGCGTCACGCGCGGCGGCCGCGAGCTCGGCGCGAAGCTGCGCGCGACGCACCGCGCCGGCACCCTCGTCGGGAGCTTCGCGCCGGCGCTCGATCAGGCGGGCGATGCCGTCAGCGTCCTCGCGGGCCGCCTCGGCGGCGTGACGAGCGTCGCGCAGCTCGCGGTCGCTCTCCTGGCGGGCTCCCTCGGCGCGCATCTCGGCCTCCGCCGCCGCCTCGGCGCCGGTGCGAGCCGCCTGCTCGGCTCGCGCCGCGGCCTCGGTGGCGAGGATGAGCTTCTCGCGCCGGGCGCGCTCGGCGAGCACGCGCTCGGCTCCGCCCGTCGCCGCCTGGCGCAGCTCACCCCATGCGCCGAGCCATGCGCGTCCGGCCGGCGTGACCGCCGTGCCTGCGAAGTCCCCGGGCACCGCGGCCAGGTCTTCGATCACCCACGCGTCGGCGAGGAGCGAGGCGGCGAGACGAAGCGCCTCGGGCGGCCCGGAGACGAGATCCAGCAGGCGGCGAGCACCGGGCGAGGGCGGTCCGGAGCGCGGCGCGACCGGAGCGCGACCGCGCGTCACGAGCGCGCTCGCCCCGTCGCGCCCGGCGCGGGCCAGCAGCGCCTCGGCGGCGGCCCGATCGGCGACGACCGCCGCGCCGAGCCGGCCTTCCATGGCGGCGGCGAGCGCGAGCTCGAGGCCCTCCTCGACGTGCAGCTCGTCCGCCAGGGTCGATGCGCCGCCGGGCGCGATGGCGTGGGAGCGCAGGAACTGGTTGGTGGCCGCCAGCTCCGCCCCGACCCCCGCGGCCTCGCGGCGCGCGGACTCCACCGCCCGCTCGGCCTCGCGGCGGGCCACCCGCGCGTTCTCGACCTCCTCCCCGCCGCGTCGCCGCGCGCCGTCCAGCGCGGCGAGCCCCTCTTCGAGCCGCCCCGCCTCGGCCTCTGCGGCGGCGTGACGGTCGTTGAGCTCGGCCAGCTCGCGCTCGAGCTCCATCGCACGGTCGCGTTCGAGCGAGGTGAGCTCGTCCTCGAAGCGGGAGCGGAGCGCCGCGGCGCGCTCGTCGGGCGCCTGATCCGCGGCGCCCGCGGCGCGCAGGGCCTCGAACTCGGACCGGCCGCGCGCGAGCTGCGCCGCCAGTCGGTGACGAGTGGCGCGCACCGCCTCGCGCCGGTAGCCGAGCCGCTCACTCGCGCCCCGGGCGGCGTAGGCGCGAGCGGAGAGCGCCTCACGCCGCTCCGAGCGCCGGGCGAGCGCGCCCTCGGCCTCCTCCCGCCGCCGGGCGACGGTCGCCAACGCCCTCTCCTCCGCCGCCCGGGTGGCGCGCGTCGCGGCGACCTGTGCCTCGGCGGCGGCCACGGTGGCGCGCAGCTCACGGACGCGGTCGCGCGCCAGCGCCCAGCGCGCCTCGAGGCTCTGGCGCTCGAGCCGGGCGTGGAGCTCGGCCGCCTCGGCCTGGCGCTTGAGCGGGCGCAGCCGCGCACGGACCTCCCGCTCGACGTCGAGCGCCCGGTCGAGGTTGTCCTGCGTGCGCGCGAGCTTGAGCTGAGCGCGGCGCCGGCGCTTGCGGTGCTTGCCGAGACCGGCAGCCTCCTCGATCAGCAGGCGGCGATCGCGCGGACGCGAGGTGACCATCGCCTCCACCCGACCCTGGGAGACGACGGAGTGCGACTCCTTGCCCAGGCCCGTGTCGGAGAGGACCTCGAGCACGTCGACGAGCCGGCAGCGCGCGCCGTTCAGCCGGTACTCACCCTCACCGGAGCGGGCGAGGCGCCGGACGATCGAGACCTCGGAGGCGCCGAGGCCGAGCGTTCCGTCGGCGTCGTCGAGCACGAGCTCGACCTCGGCGCTCTGCCCCGACGGGCGACCCCGCCCCCCGCCGAAGATGACGTCCTGCATGGAGGCGCCGCGCACCGCGAGCGGCGATTGCTCGCCCATCGCCCACAGGACGGCGTCTGTGACGTTGGACTTGCCCGAGCCGTTCGGGCCCACGACGACGCTCACCCCGGGCGCGAACGCGAGCCGGGTGCGGTCGGGGAACGACTTGAAGCCCCGCAGGCTGAGCGACGTCAGGTGCACGGACGCCTCAGGCTCGCTGTCCCTCGAGCCGCGCGAGCGCCGCCCGGGCGGCCTCCTGCTCGGCGTCCTTCTTCGAGCGTCCCCGGCCGCGGCCGAGCTCCTCCTCGTCCACCCGGGCGCTGACCGCGAAGGTACGGTCGTGCGGCGGCCCGACCTCCTCCTCCACCCGGTAGGCCACCACCGCGCCCCCGCGCGCCAGGCGCTCCTGGAGGGCGGACTTGAAGTCGAGCGAGCCGTGGAGCGCGGCGTCGATCTCCGGGGCGAAGGCCTCGACGATCGCCTCGGCGCTCGGCTCGTATCCGGCGTTCAGATAGCACGCGCCGATGATGGCCTCCATCACGGACGCCAGCACGCGCTCGGTGCCCACGAGCGCCTCGACGCCGCGCCCGAAGGCGCCCGGAGCGACCGTCCGCATGCGCTGGGGAACGCCGAGCCGCTCGGCCACGCCGCGGCACGCCCTCCCCGAGACGATCTGCGCGCGAATCTGGGTGAGGCGCCCCGCGCCGAAGGCGTCGGCGGGCAGGCGGGGGTAGAGATGGGTGGTGACCGCCAGCCCGAGCACGGAGTCGCCGAGGAAGGCGAGCCGCTCGTAGGAGTCGGCGCGGCGCCCGGTCCACGAGGCGTGGGTGAGCGACTGCCGGGCCAGCTCGCCGGGCAGCGCGTCGAGGAGCGCGACGAGCTGCTCCAGCGTTCAGGGCTCCCGCGCGCGATCGGCTTCCGTGTGGGCGAGCACGAAGTCGACGGCCTGCCCGACGGTGAGGATCTTCGCCGCCTGCTCGTCGGGGATGCGCACGCCGTAGGTGTCCTCGAGCTCCTGCACGAGCGTGTAGAGGTCGAGGGAGTCGGCGTCGAGGTCCTCGCGGAAGCGAGTCCCCTCCTCGATCCGCCCCGGATCGAGCTCGAGCTCGTCGGCCAGGTGGGAGCGGATGAGCTCGAGGACCTCTTCCCGCATCATGACTCGCGAACCGTAGAGGCCGCCCCGGATGGTCGCCGCAGAGCGCCCGCGGCCTCCAGCGCCGCGTGAGTGCGCTCCACCGCCGCCTCGCGCACCCCGGCGGCGGCGACCTCCACGGCCCGCGCGTAGCCGCGACGGGTGAACCGGCCGTGGGCGACCACGCCCACCCGGCGCAGACCCAGCATGTAGGCGCCTCCGGACTCCTCGGGATCGATCTCGTCGCGCAGCCCGCGCAACGCCGGGCGCAGCAGCAGTCCGCCCATCCTCGCCCGCGTGGAGGAGCGGGCGCGCTGCCTGATCGCCTCGATCAGCGTCCCCGAGACCCCCTCCATGAGCTTCAGCGCGACGTTGCCCGTGAAGCCGTCGGTGATCACCACGTCGGCCAGCCCGGCCGTCAGCCCCGTGCCCTCGACGTTCCCGACGAAGTTCAGGCCCAAGTCCGCCGCCGCGGCGACGAGCTGCTCGTGCACGGCGACGAGATCGGGAGTTCCCCTGGTCGGCTCCTCTCCGTTCGAGAGCAGCGCGACCCGCGGGCGCGCGACGCCGAGGACCGCCTCGGCGAACGCGGCCCCCATGAAGGCGAACTGGACGAGGTGCTCGGGTCTCACCTCGACGTTGGCGCCCACGTCGAGCAGGAGCACCGGGGCTCCGGGGACGGGAACGGGTACCGCGAGCGCCGGCCGGTGGATGCCCGCAGCACGCTTGATGCGGAAGAGCCCCGCGGCGAGCGCGGCGCCCGTGGAGCCACCGGAGACGAGCGCGTCCGCCCTACCCTCGCCCACCGCCCGGGCGGCCTGGACGATCGAGGACTCCGGCGTGCGGCGGACAGCCCCGGCGGGATCGGGTGCCTTGGCGATCGAGACCGGCGCGTCGACGATCTCGACTCCGGGCGCCGGGGACCCGAGCTCCCGGGCGGGACCGAAGAGCAGCACCCTAACCTCCCCGGTGGCCGCGGCCTCGGCGGCGCCGGCCGCGACCTCCGCCGGTCCGAGGTCGGCGCCGTTCGCGTCGAGGGCGACGGTTACTACGCGCCGGCCGGCCACCGCGACCCTGTGTTCTCCGGAGCCGCGGAAGAGTCCTCGGCGATCAGCTCGCGGACGGCCTCGACCCCCTCTCCGAACCGCGCGAGGAACGCCTCCGGGTCGATCTCCGCGCCTATGACCCGCTCGAGCTGCGGGTCATAGGCACTCCACCCGGTCTCGGTGGCGATGACCCCGAGCACGCGTTGCAGGGTCTCGACGGTGCCGGCGTTGTGCAGAGAGGGCCAGAACGGGATCTCGATCCAGACGTGGTCGTCCTCGAGCCCGATCTCGAGCTGTGGGGAGGCGAGCTCGATCGTCCGGTCGCGGGCGCGCGCCTCCTCCTCCGAGATGTCCATGAGCTCCGCCAGGGCCGCGTGGTCGCGCTCGCTCGGCTCGAGTCGCGGGTCGGCCGCGCCCAGCGCGAGGAGGAGCCGTGCCTTGCGCCGCTCCTTCTCGGGATCGAGAGAAGCGTCGAGCGAGCTCTCGCCGAGGAGGACGAGCTTCTGCATCGGATCCTCGCCCGCGACGAGGGGCAGTGCGTAGACCTCGTAGCTCACCGGGGCGGCGGCAGGACGGTCAGGGCCTCAGCCCCGGGAGCGTCCGGCACACGGCGCGAGCTAGTGGTCGTGGTCGTGCGCGTCCGCCGGGTCGGGCGAGAGGATCTCACGGCCAGCGTAGCTTCCGCACGTAGGGCAGACCCGGTGGGGACGGCGCGGAGAGTGGCACTGCGGGCACGCGTTGTAGGTCGGCGCGGTCAGCTTGTGCTGCGAGCGGCGCTTGGTCGTGCGCGAGTGCGACTGCTTCTGCTTCGGGACGGCCATGGCGCGAGGAGGCTAGCAGCGTACGTCGGCGCTACCCGAGCTTCAGCTCCCGCAGCTTCGCCCAGCGCGGGTCGGGCTCGGCCTCGTGCGTGTGCTCGGGCCCGGCGGCGTTCAGGTCCACCCCGCACACCGGGCAGAGCCCCGCGCAGTCGGGCCGGCAGAGCACCTGGGCGGGGAGCGCGAGCACGAGCGCGTCGCGTGCCCAGGCGCCGAGGTCGAGCACCTCGTTCTCGACGTAGGGGCTCGCGAGCTCCTCCACCTCACCGGGCTGGAAGACCTCGCGCGCGTCGACCGTGACCTCGGGCGCCGCGACGGCCAGGCAGCGCATGCACGGCCCATTCAGTTGCGCCGCAAAGCGCAGCCGCAGCGCGTAGCCGTTGCCGGTCATGCGCGAGACCTCGAGGCGCGCGGGCACGAGCGCGGGCTCGGCGTCGTAGCGCTGGCCGCCAAAGGAGAGGGGCGCGAGCGGGACGTCGAGCTCGAAGCGGCGCCCCTCCCCCGAGGTGAGCCGCAGGGCCGCCAGATCGAAGAGGTCGGTGCGCTGCGCCATCCCCCTCTCGAGGGTAGCTCGCGATCAGGGATCTCGCTCGGCGACGTAGTGGCGCGAGGCGTCCACCGGGTCGACCCACACGCGCATGACCCGTCGCGTGGTGGGGTCGCGGAAGCGCTCGGTGGTGGGCCGCCATCCCGCCTCCGGGCTCGCCGCCTCTCCGTGCCGGCGACGACGCCGGCGCGGCGCAGCAGGCGGCGCGAGCGGCGGGAGGTCGGCCATGGCTCCGGCCGCCTGCGTGTCCGAGTCCGCGCGGTAGACCACGTCCAGCCGCTCGCTGAGCGCGTCGGAGTCCAGTCGTCCCTCGACGTAGTGGCGTCCCAGGGCCTCGACGAGGCGGTCGCGGTCGGCATCGCCGAGTCGCATCTCCACGACGCCTGCGGTCCGTGCGCCGCGCCGCGACGCTCAACCGGCGCGGTCGACCACGACCGCCGACCCGTAGGCCACGATCTCGGTGAGCTGCTGGCCCATCTCGGAGGAGTCGAACCGCATGGCCACGATCCCGTTCGCGCCGAGGAGCCGGGCGTTGTCCACCATGCGGTCAATCGCGTGGCGGCGGGAGTCCTCGAGCAGCTCGGTGTACTGGGAGACCTCGCCTTGGCGCAGCGCCGAGAACCCGGCGGTGAAGCTCTTCGTGAACCCCATGCTGCGGACCACCAGGCCGAAGCAGATCCCCAGGTTTTCGCGGATCACCGCGCCGGGCAGCTCGAAGGCGGTGGTGATCGGAAGGTCGGGTCGCTGCGTGGGCGCGTCGGCCATGAGGGAAGAGCCTACGCCCCTACTCGCCGTCCTCGTCGGACTCGGTGAGCTCGCGCTTGAGCACCTTGCCCGTGGAGTTGCGCGGCAGCTCCCCGATGAACTCGACCTCGCGCGGGACCTTGTAGCGGGCGAGGTTCTTCTTGACGTAGCCCTGCACGTCGGACTCGCTCAGCTTGGCGCTTCCCCGCGTGACCACGAACGCCTTGAGGCGCTGGCCGAACTGCTCGTCCTCGACGCCGACGACCGCCGCCTCGCTGATGTCGCCGTGGCGCGCGAGCAGGTCCTCGACCTCTGCGGGGAAGACGTTCTCCCCGCCGGAGACGATCATCTCGTCGTCACGTCCGTCGACGAACAGCCGACCGTCCTCGTCGAAGTGACCGACGTCGCCGGTGGCCATGAGGCCGTCGATCTCGTCCTTGCCGCCGCCACCGGTGTAGCCCTCGAAGAGCATCTCGTTGGCGACGAAGATGCGGCCGCTGTCCCCCTGCTTCTCCACCTCGCGACCTTCGTCGTCGTAGAGCTTGACGATCGTGCCGCGAGGCGGGCGCCCGGCCGTCCCGGGCGCGGCGCGCAGGTCCTCGGGCGTAGCGATCGTCGCCCAGGCGACCTCCGTCGAGCCGTAGAGGTTGTAGAGCTTGTCGCCGAAGGCGTCCATGACCTGCTCGGCAAGCGCTCCGGGGAGGGCCGAGCCGCTCGCCGGGATGGTGCGCAGGGCGGAGAGGTCGTAGCGCCGGATCGTCTCCACCGGCACCTCGAGGATGCGCTGGAGCATCACGGGCACGACGACGAGCGCGGTGGCCTCGTGCTGGGCGGTGTCGCTGAGGATCGCCTCGGGCTCGAACTTGCGCCGCAGGACGACGGTGGAGGCGAGGGCGAGCCCGATCGTCCAGTGCGCGAAGCCCCACGAGTGGAAGAGGGGCGCGGCGATCATCGTCGTCTCGCGCGTGCGCAGCGGGATCCTCGAGAGGAGCGAGGCGGCGGGATCGAGCGAGCCAGGACTCTCGCGGCTGGCACCCTTGGGCGTGCCCGTCGTGCCGGACGTGAGGATGACGGTCCGGCCCGTGCCCTCGGGCGGCACCGGGTCGGCGGGATCGCCGCTCTCGATGAGCTCCTCGAGCGTCGGGTCGGAGAGCTTCGAGTCGCCCTCGTGCCAGGCGATGAAGCGCTTGCGGCGCTTGGCCGCCTCCTCCACGAGCTCTGAGAACTCCTCGTCGTAGACGAGGGCGACAGGCTTCTCGCGCTTGACCACGTCGGTGATCTGGGGCCCGGCGAACGCCGTGTTCAGCAGGAGGGCGTGGGCGCCGAGCTTCGAGCACGCGACGGTGGCGTCGATGAAGCCGCGGTGGTTGCGGCACATGATCGCCACGCCGTCGCCCTCCCCCACGCCGCGGTCGGAGAGCGCGTGGGCGAGCGCGTTGGTGCGCCTGTGTATCTCGGCGAAGGTGAGCGTCCCCAGCTCGTCGATGACCGCCGGCTCGTCCGGATAGCGGGCGGCGGCGGAGGCGTAGCCCGCCGCCGGCGTCGCGCCCCAGCGGACGAAGGCGAGGCCGGTGCGGATGAGCTTGTCGGGCCGGGTCGGCGCGATGATCCCGGCTCCCCACAGCGAGCGGCCCACCCAGAGCTTGTTCGTCACGCGATCGATCGGCGAGGGCATCGCGGCCGGTATCCAAGCACGATCGGGCTCCTCAGGGCAGTCGGAGCCTCGGGGAGAGGTCTCCTGGTGCGGGCGCGCGGCGGGCGACGCGCGGTTCCGTCCGGGCCCACGCCTACCGTTCCGATGCTGTCATGGAAGCCGCCACTCCTCTACATCGCGCTCAGGTTCGCACCCAGGGCGACCGCCTCGTCATCGACGCGCTGGTCATCGTCGACGAGTGTGCGGTGCGCCTCGCCGCCGAGCGCGAGGCCGCGGGCGACGATCCCGCGAAGCTGATCCAGGACGCGGTGTCGATAGGCGCGCGCGTGCTCGACCGTGAGCAGGCCGGCGCCCAGGCCGACTTCGTGCGCGCGGAGTTCGAGAAGCAGGCCCGCGAGGTCGAGAGCGCCTTCGCCGAACGCGCGGCCAAGGTGGCCGACACGCTCGGTACCCAGCTCGACGCCGTCTTCGGGCCCGACACCGGGCACCTGAGCAAGGCGCTCGAGCGCCACTTCTCCGACGACAGCGCAGGCGCGGTGCAGCACCGGGTCAAGGCGGTCGTCGACGAGGTCACTCGAAAGATGCGCGAGGACCTCCTGCAGCAGTTCTCCGCGGCCGACGGCCGTAATCCCCTCGCCGACTTCAAGGCCGCCTCGATCGGCGCGATCCAGCAGATGGGAGACCGCCAAGATCAGCGCCTGCACGGCCTGCTGGAGAAGCTCGCCGCCCTCGAAGTACAGCTCGAGCGCCTTCAGGGCGACAAGCAGAAGCAGCTCGAGCTCGCCGCCGAACAGGAGCGCGGCACCGGCAAGGGCAGGACCTACGAGGAGGCCGTCTTCGCGGCCGTCGACGAGATCGCCGTCGCCCAGGGCGACGACGCCGACGCGGTGGGTGACCTCAAGGGCGCGACCCGCAAGACCGGCGACGTCGTCGTGGCCATCGACGGCTGTCGCGGCGCGGCGCGTGGCACGATCGTCTTCGAGGCGAAGGACCGGCGGCTGTCAAAGCCCGAGGCGCTCCGTGAGCTCGAGCGCGCGAAGGCCGAGCGCGGCGCCGACTACGCGGTGCTGGTCGTCCCCTGCGACGAGGAGCTGCCCGCGAAGCTGCAGCCGCTGCGCGAGATTCAGGGCGACAAGCTCTTCGTCTCCTACGACCCCGAGGAAGGCTCGCGGGTCGCCCTCGAGGTCGCCTACGCGCTGGCGCGCGCCCGCGTGCTCATGACCCGGGCAGACGGCGAAGGCCTCGACGCGGCGACGATCGGCGAGACGGTCGAGCGCGCGCTGGGCGCCCTGCGCGACACCCAGAAGATCAAGCTGCAGCTCTCGGGGGCCTCTTCGAGCATCGACACCGCGCGCAAGGTGCTGGGCACCATGGAGGACCAGGTGAAGGGCCACCTGGCCGAGATCCAGTCGCTGCTGACGGCGGCTGTGGCGGGGGACTAGCGCCGTGGGATCCCGGGCAGGCGTGTGCTCGTGATCCGCCGCCGTGTCACCGTCCACGGCCGTGTCCAGGGCGTCTTCTTCCGCGACTCGACGCAGGAGGAGGCCGAGTCGGCGGGCGTGTCGGGATGGGTCCGCAACCGCGACGATGACACCGTCGAGGCGGTCTTCGAGGGCGAGGAGGCAGCGGTCGAGCGGATGCTCGAGTTCTGCCGCTCTGGTCCCGACCGCGCCGACGTGCGCGACGTCGAGGTCTCCGAGGACGAGGAGCCCGAGGGGCTCCGCGGCTTCGATGTGCGCTGAGCGCTCAGCCCGCGTCGAGAGCGCCCTGGAACACCGCCCGCGCCCTCTCGCCGTGAACGGCGAAGACCACCCGCTCGAGCCCGCTCCTGCACTCGAGGTGCCGGCGCACCTCGGTGATCTCGATGCGTGCCGCCTCGTCGAGCGAGAAGCCGCCCACGCCGGTGCCGAAGGCGACGAGCGCGAGCGAGCGGGCGCCGAGCTCATCGGCGCGGCGAAGGGTGCTCGCGGTTGCCTGCCGGATGATCTCGGCGGACGTGGGGCCGCCGAGCTCCATCGTCGCCGCGTGGATCACCCATCGCGCCGGCATCTCGCCCGCTCCGGTCTCCACCGCCGCGCCGAGGGCGATCGGCGCCTTGCGGTCGCTCTCGGCCTGCACGCTCGGACCGCCCGCGCGGGAGATCGCGCCGGCGACGCCCCCGCCGTGGGCGAGGTCGGTGTTCGCCGCGTTGGCGATGGCGTCGACTTCGAGTCGGGTGATGTCGGCGTTCAGGACCTCGATCACCGGCATGGGGACAGGATGGCAGTCTCCGGGTTCCATCCGCTAGCCTTTACCGAATACCGCGCGAAGTAAAGGAGTCACGACGGGTTGGCCGCGGACATACCCGCATCTCCGCAAAGAACCAGGCGACGATTCCCGTCGCCGCCTCCGGGCCGCTGGCCTCAATCCGGGCGACGAGCTCGAGGTGACGGCGACCGGACCGGGAGAAGTCGCCTTCAAGCGGCGCTCCGGCCGATTCGACAAGTACTTCGGCTGCATGCCGGAGTGGACCTACGCACCCGGTTATCTGGCCGAGCTCCGCTCCGAGTGGGACCGGTCGTAGTCGACGCGAGCATCGTGGTCGCCGCGCTGTCCGCGGCTGACCCGCTGCATCGGCCGGCCGTGCGCGCGCTGCGCGACGTCGAGCACCGCCGGATCGCGGCGTCGGTAATCACCTATGCCGAGGTCCTCGTCGGTGCGAGGCGGCGCGGAGCGGTGGCGGTCAGCTACGCCGAGAGCTTCTTTGACGAAGCGCTGGACGAGCTCGCGGACGTCACGGTCGAAGTGGCTCGGCGGGCCGCCGCGATGCGGGCGGAACACCGGACCCTCAGACTTCCCGACGCGATCGTGCTTGCCACCGCCGAGCTCACGGGTGCTGACCGGGTGCTGCCCGGCGACGCGCGATGGCGTTCGGTCAGCTCGCTGGTGCAGGTGATCGCCACCTGATGGCCGCAGTAAACCCGACCACTTCCGCTGCCGGTGCCGAGGCGGGGTCAGCAGACTTCGGCGAAGCCGGAGTCGGGTAGTCGGCGAATCGGCGTTCTCAGCCAGGACGCAGGGGGCGGGACAGTGCTCCGCACGGACCGCCCCCGAGGACGCCGCTGAGGGCGTCGAGGCGCGCTACCCGACTTCGGCGGGCTCGTCCTTGCCCTGGAGGCGCTCGCGCCCGCGCTGGACCGCTGCGGTGAACTTCGAGAGGTTGACCTCGAGGGTGTTGAGGATCTCGTCGGCGTAGTCCTCGGCGCCTAGGCGGATCTCGCGCTCGCGGGCCCGGGCGTCCTCGATGATGTCCTCCGCGCCCCGCTCGGCCTGCTTTGTGACCTCTTCCTCGGCGACGAGCTGCTGCTGGCGCTCGCGCGCCTCCTTGACGATGCGCTCGGACTCGCGCTTGGCCTCGGCGAGCATCTCCTGACGCTCCTTGACGATCCAGCGCGCCTGCTTGATCTCCTCGGGGATCGTGGCGCGCATCTGGTCGAGAATGTCGTAGATCTCCTCCTTGTCCACCCGGACCTGATCGGTCAGGGGCACCTGCTTGGCGTTGTGCACCAGATCGTCAAGCTTGTCGATGAGAACGAGGACATCCACGGCGAACCTCTGTTTCGTCAGCGGGAGAGCTCTTCCTTCAGCCGGCGGGCGACCCCCTCGGGCACCATGTCGTCGATGTTGCCGCCGAACGTGGCGAGCTCCTTGACGCCGCTGGAGGAGAGGAAAGAGTACTGCGGAGAGGACATCAGGTAGACCGATTCCACGTCGGGCGCCTGCCGGTGGTTGAGCGAGTTCATCTCGAACTCATAGCCGAAGTCGGTGATCGTGCGCAGTCCCTTGACGATTGCGCGGGCGTCGCAGCGGTGCGCGAAGTCGACGATGAGCGTGTCGAAGCTCTTGACCTCCACGTTGCCGTGGTGGCGAGTCGCCTCGGCGATGAACCCCATCCGCTCCTGCGTGGAGAACAGCGTCTTGTTCTTGCGTATCGGCACGTCGACCACCGCGACGATCACCCGGTCGAACATCGCCGATGCACGCCGGACGACGTCCAGGTGGCCGTTGGTGACCGGGTCGTAGGTCCCCGGGCAGATGGCGGTGCGGGGGTCGGGAGTCATGGGGCGCGGTGGATGCGGATCAGGGTGTCGCCGTAGCGGCGCTCGTCGGTCAGGGGCATCTGGAGCTCGAGCGGCGACCGGCGGTCGCTCTCCCCGACCACCCGGGCGCCGGGCGCGAGCACCGGCAGGAGTGCCGTGGAGAGCTCGGCCCCGAGCCCGGCGGCCCGACGGTAGGGCGGGTCGAGGAACGCCAGATCGTATTGGCGAGAGGCATCCCGTGCGTTGCGGAGGTAGGCCAACGCGTCCGCCCGGTGCGTGGTGGCGGCGACGCCGAGGCCGGCGAGGTTCGCCCGGACCGCCTCGATCGCGTCCCGGGAGCGGTCGACGAAGTCGACCGCGGCGGCTCCTCGCGACAGCGCTTCGAGGCCGAGCGCGCCGGATCCGGCGAACAGGTCGAGCACGCGGAGACCGCTCAACTCGCCGAGGATGGAGAAGAGCGCCTCGCGCACCCGGTCGGAGGTGGGCCGGGTCTCGACGCCTCGCGGCGCCCGCAGCGCACGCCCGCGGTGAGCGCCGGCGATGATCCTCACGCGGGGATCGGCTCGAGCGCCTCCGTGCCGTGGGCGGCGGCGAGCGCGTCGGCGAGCAGCGCGTGCTCGGGGTCAGCGAGCTCGGGGTCGGCGGCGATGAGCGCCTCCGCGCAGCGGTGGGCGCGCTCGAGCACGGGCAGGTCCTCGGGCATCTCGGCGACGCGCAGCGTCCGGTGGCCGCTCTGGCGCACGCCGGCGAGGTCCCCGTGCTTGCGCAGCTCGAGGTCGATCTGGGCGAGCCGAAAGCCGTCGTGGTGGCGCGCCAGCGCCTGCAGCCGTCGGGAGTCGCGCGGGCCAAAGAAGATCGCGACCGAATCGTGCTCGCCCCGCCCGATCCGCCCGCGGAGCTGGTGGAGCTGGGAGATGCCGTAGCGCTCGGCGTCCTCCACCAGCAGGACGGTCGCGTTCGCCACGTCGATGCCGACCTCGATCACCGAGGTCGCCACGAGCACGTCGGCCCGGCCGTCGGCGAAGTGCCCCATCGCCTCCTGCTTCTGGCGGGAGGACATCTGGCCGTGGAGCAGCTCGAGGCGGAAGTCGGCCAGCTCCGTGCGCTGCAGCCGCTCGAACTCGGCGGTCGCCGCCCGGCTCTGCAGCGCCTCGGACTCCTCCACGAGGGGACAGACGACGAACGCCTGGCGACCGGCGCGGAGCTCCTCCCGCAGGCGGTCGTAGGCTCGCGCCCGGTCGCCCTCGCCCGCTGCGACGTGCGTGGCGATCGGGCGTCGGCCGCGGGGCAGCTCGCGCAGCGCCGTCACGCCGAGCTCGCCGAAGCTCGTGAGGCGAAGCGTCCGCGGGATGGGCGTCGCGGTCATGTGCAGGATGTGAGGCAGCCCGTCGCCCTCGACCTTGCGGTCGAGCGCGGTGCGCTGGCGGACGCCGAAGCGGTGCTGCTCGTCGATCACCGCAACCGCGAGGCGGGCGAACTCCACGTCGTCCTCGATCAGGGCATGGGTGCCGACCACGAGCGCGAGCTCCCCGCTCGCGAGCTTCCCGAGCACGTCGCGGCGACGGGCCGCCCCGGTCGACCCGGTGAGCAGCGCGGCGGGCACCGCCTCCTCGGCCATGAGGCGCTGGAGCGTCGCGAAGTGCTGCTCGGCGAGGGTCTCGGTCGGCGCCATGAGCGCGCCCTGGGCGCCGTGCTCGACCGCGCGCAGCAGCGCAAAGAGCGCGACCACGGTCTTTCCCGACCCGACCTCCCCCATGAGCAGCCGCTGCATGGGGCGCTCGGCCGCGAGCTCGGAGTCGATCTCCTCGATCGCCGCTCTCTGGTCGCCGGTCAGCGTGAACGGCAACCCTTGCTCGAGCCAGCGCGCGGTGATCTCGCCCGGCCCGTCGAGCCTGACCGCCGCGCCGGCCGCGAGGCGCCGCTCACGTCGGCGGAGCAGCGCGAGCTGGAGGAGGAGCAGCTCGTCGAACGCCGCCCGCCGGTGAGCGCCCGCGCCGTCGTCGGAGTCGCGGGGGAAGTGGGCGGCGCGCAGGGCGGCGCTTCGGTCAGGAAGCTCCTCGGCCGCGCGCACCCGCGCGGGAAGCCACTCGACGACGTCGAGCAGCGCATCGCGCTGGGCGGTGATGAGCGCGAGGATCTGGGTGGAGGAGAGCCCCTCGGTCGCCGGGTAGTGAGCGACGCCCTCGGCGGCCCCGGGCGCCTCGGAGGTGAGCGCGTGGTCGCTCACGCGGAAGGCGTTGCGACCGGCGAACTTGCCGTGGAGGACGAGCCGGGTGCCGGGCGGATAGCGACCCACGAGCCACGGCTGGTTGAAGAACGTCGCCTTCATCGGGCCCGACCCGTCGGCGACGGTGGCCTCGACGAGCGGCTTCATCCCCCGCCGGCGCACCGGACGCGCCGCGATGGAGCGCACCTCGACCACGACCGTCGCCGACTCCCCCGGCGAGAGGTCGGCCACCGTGCGCGCCTCTCGCCGGTCGCGCGGGAGATGCTCGAGGAGGTCGCCGACGGTCTCGAGCCCGAGCGTCGCCGCCGCCCGGGCGGCCTTGGGCGGGGCGACCGCGAGCGGAGCGCGAAGCGCGGAGGGGCGCGGCCAGCGCAGGGGCGCCTCCTCGAGCTCGGCTTCCTCGAGCGCCTCTCGGGCGGCGAAGCGGGCGGGAACGGTTAGCTCCACACGCCCACTATGACCAGGGCGGCGGTCGCTTCTACTCGGCGGCGAGCAGCCACCACCAGCTCGGCTCGCCGCCGTCGCTCAGCTCGAGCTCGATGTCGTGGCCGACCGCAGCTCGGACCTCCTCGTCGGGCAGCGGCGGCGCGGCGCCGCGGACGCAGGTCACGAGCTCCGCCCCGTCGCGGACGCCGTCGAGCACGCGGCGGAGCGTGGCCGCCGGCTCGCCCCACGCGACGAGCTCCTCGCCCACGAATCCCACCGCCTCCCCCACGCGAAAGCGGCCCTGGCGGTCGTCGCGGGCCGCGGGAGCGACTCCTCCCGTCCTCACGCGGTCGAGGACCTCCTCGATGGCGGCGGCGTTCTGCTCGGCGCCCCGGTTGGGATCGAGCGCGACGGCGCCCGCCAGCCCGGCCTGCTGGGAGCGCGTGAACGCGACGCTGACCGTCTTGTCGGAGAGCTCGGCGGCGCGCTCGGCGGCCATGAAGACGTTGGCTGAGTTGGGGAGCACGACCACCTCCTCGGCGCCGACGGCATGGATGCCGGCGAGGAGGTCGTAGGTCGAGGGGTTCAGCGTCGCGCCGGCCGGTAGGCCGTCCACCCCGAGCGACTCGAACAGGGCGCGCATCTTCGGGCCCGACACCACCGCGAGTGCGCCGCAGCGCGTGACCGGCCGCGACGGCTCCTCGCCGCCGCCTCCGTTGCCTCCCGAGCTGAGGCGCCCGGCGCGCTCGTGCACCTGCTCGTGCATGTCGGCCACGTCGAGGTGGGAGACGGCTCCAGCCGAGGAGAAGACCGCGGTGGCGGCGTCGGGATCGTCCGTGTGGAGATGGACCTTGAGCGTCGTGGTGTCGCCCACGACGAGCACCGAGTCCCCCAGCTCCTCGAGACGCCGGGAGGACGCGCGCGCGTCGAGATCGCGCCCGGTGACCGCGAAGTTCGTGCAGAACCGGAAGGAGGAGGACTCGTGCTGCGGGTGGCTGACCCGGGGGGCGGCGTGGTGCTCGAGCGCGGGAGGCTCGGAGCCGCGCAGCGCCGCCACGATGCCGGCGAAGATGATCGTTAGGCCGTAGCCGCCGGCGTCCACCACGCCCGCCTCGCGGAGGACCGGGAGCAGCTCGGGGCCGCGCTTGACCGACTCCTCCCCCGCCCGCACGGCGCCTTCGAGCACCTCGGCGAGGAGCGCATCCTGGCGCGAGTCCTCGGTGTCGTGAGTCAACCGGGGCTCGGGCATGTGCGCGACCGCGCTGACGATCCGCAACGCCATGTCACGCACCACGGTGAGGATCGTGCCCTCGGCGGGCTCCCGGACCGACTCGTAGGCCTGGGCGGCGGCCCGGGCCATGGCTGCGCCGACGAGCACCGGATCGACCAGCTCCCCGGGGCGGGAAATGAGCTCCTCGGCGGCGCCGCGGATGAGCTGGGAGAGGATGACCCCGCTGTTGCCGCGGGCGCCGAGCAACGCGGCCCGGGCCACGGAGCGCACGATCTCCTCGCGCCCGATCTCGTCCAGGGTCCGGTGACGGGCCGCCTCCGCCAGACGGTCGAGCTCGGCGAGGACCGCCTGGAGGGTGAGCACCATGTTGTCGCCCGTATCGCCGTCGGCGACGGGGAAGACGTTCAGGTCGTTGACCTCCTCGCGGCGGCTCTGGAGCTGGGCGAGGGCGGCCTCGACGACCGTGCGAAAGCGGACGAGGCTCGGGTCGGACACGACGAAGTGGCCGCGCTAGCGGTCCCGGCCACCGGGGACCCGGGGCATCAGGCCTTGGTGACCTTGCCGGCCTTGAGGCAGCGGGTGCAGACGTAGACCCGCCGGGGAGTGCCGCCGTCGTCGATCCGCACCCGCTGGAGGTTCGGCTCGAAGCGGCGGCGCGTGGCGACCATGGAGTGACTGCGGCTGTTGCCGAACGCGGGACCCTTGGCGCAGGAGTGGCAGACCTTGGACATGGCGCCGCAGTATAGGCGCGGGGCTCGCGCCGGGCGGTCCGGGGATTGCCCGTGGCCGGGATGGGTATCCGCCGCTGCAGCGGGTCCTTGCCACCCGAGCGATCTCATGCCCAAGCTCACGGTCGACAACCGCAACGCCCCGGCGCTTCCGAAGCGCTACGCGATCTCTCGCCACATCGCCAACGGCGGGATGGCCTCGCTGTGGGCCGCCGAGGACTGCGTGCTCGGCCGCAACGTCGCGATCAAGGTCCTTGCGCGGCACCTGGCCGGAGACCCCGAGAACGCCAGGCGCTTCGAGCGCGAGGCGCGGGCCGCGGCGCGGGTCTCGAGCCATCCGAACGTGGTCACGATCTACGACGTCGGGGAGGCGGAGGGCCGCGCGTTCATCGTCATGGAGTACCTGAGCGGCGGGTCGGTCGCCGACGCGGTCCGGGCGGCGGGGGAGCGGGGCGTGAGCCGGCCCGAGGCCGTCGCCTGGCTGCGCGACGCCGCCGCGGCGCTCGATGCCGCCCACGGACTGGGGATCGTGCACCGAGACATCAAGCCGGCGAACCTCCTCCTCGACGATCGCCGCCGGGCGCTCGTGGCCGACTTCGGCATCGCCCGGCTGGCCACCGAGGGCACCATGACCACGACCGGCCAGCTCCTCGGCACCGCCGCCTACCTCTCCCCCGAGCAGGCGCTCGGCGAACCGGCCACTGCGGCGAGCGACATCTACTCGCTGGCCGTGGTGGGGTATGAGCTGCTCACCGGAACCCGTCCCTTCCGCGCCGAGCACTTCGCCGCCCAGGCGCGCCAGCACGTCGATGCCGTCGCACCCCCCGCCTCCGAACGCGACGGCGGCCTCTCGCGGGCGGTCGATCCGGTGCTCGCCCGCGGGCTGGCGAAGGACCCCGACGAGCGCTGGCTGAGCGCCACCGCCTTCGTCGATGCGCTCGAGCGCGCGGTGGGACGCCCACGGCCGGCGGCGGCGGTCGAGTCCCCGACCGAGGTCACGCGTCCGCTGCTCGGCGCGGTGGGCGGCGTGGCCGCTCCGCGCGCGGCGACGGCGGCGACCGCCGCTGCGCCGCGACGAGAGGTCCCTCCCGTCGAGCGATCGGGCCGCGGCGGCCGCCTGGCCCTCGTCGCGCTCGGCGTGGTGGCGCTCCTGGTCCCGCTCGTCGTGCTCCTGTCCTCGAGCGGCGGGGAGAAGAAGACGAGCACCCCGCCACGGGCGACCGCGCCCGCGAGCCGGCGCTCCGCCCCGGCGTCCCGGCGTACGCCGCCCGCCGCCCCGGGGAGCGCCTCCGCGAGCTCCACCTCCCCCTCGACCTCGTCCGCCCGCAGCGGCGCCTCGCCCGGCGAGGCCGCGGCGCTGCAGCTCCGCGGCCACGACCTGCTCGCCAGCGATCCGAAGGCGGCGCTGCCGATCCTCCAGCAGGCGAAGGCCGCGACGGGGCAGAGCACCGCGAACTGCCGTCAGCCGAGCTCGCAGAGCTGCCTCACCTACGCCTATGCGCTCTACGACATCGGTCAGGCCCTGCTCATATCCGGCAATGCCGACCAGGCCGTTTCCGTTCTCCAGGAGCGCTCGACGATCGACAACGGCCTGGACATCGTCCTTCCCGAGCTGGCGCGGGCCCGCCAGGCGGCGAGCAGCGGCGCCGGCGGCGGAGCCGCACCCGCTGCCGGCGGCGGCGGCGATCAGCAGGGCAAGGGGCAGGCGAAGGGAAAGAAGAGCGGGAAGGGCTGAGGCTCGCGGTCGGCGCTCAGAAGCCGGCCGGAGCGCGCTGCGAGGCGAGGCGGCGCTTGACTTCGAGCGAGGCGAGGACCGCCTCAGCGGCGTGGGCGCCCGAGTCGCGCTTGCCCTGCCCCGAGCGGGCCACCGCCTGCTCCATCGTCTCGACGGTGAGCACCCCGAACCCGCACGGCACTCCGGTGCTGAGCTGCACCCGCTGGATCCCGCGGGCTGCCTCCGCACAGACGTAGTCGTAGTGGTCGGTCTCCCCCCGGATGACCGCCCCCAGGCACACGACCCCCGCGTAGCGGCCCGACTCCGCCGCCAGCTTGGCGGCGAAGGGCAGCTCGAAGGCGCCCGGCACGTCGAAGACGTCGATCTCCTCGGTGCCGGCGCCCGCCTCCGCGAGGGCGGCGCGGGCCCCGCCCTCCAGGCGCTCGGCGAGCTCGGCGTAGAAGCGCCCGACCGCCAGGGCGAAGCGCTGGCGGTCGGCCCTCACGCTCCCGCGTCCTCCTGCTCTTGCTCCTGCTCCTGCTCCTGCTCGGCGTGGAGCATCTCCTCGTCGAGCGGCAGCCCCTGATGGTGCAGCGTGTGCCCCAGCCGCTCGCGCTTGGCGCGCAGGTAGCCCTCGTTGTGCGGATTGGGGACCGATTCGATCGGGATCTGGGCGGAGACGGAGAGGCCGTGGCCCTCGAGCCCGACGATCTTCTTCGGGTTGTTGGTGAGAATGCGGATGGAGCTCAGCCCGAGATCGGTGAGGATCTGCGCGCCGATGCCGTAGTCGCGCAGGTCGGCGGGCATCCCGAGCTCGAGGTTCGCATCGACGGTGTCGAGGCCTCCCTCCTGCAGCTTGTAGGCGCGCAGCTTGTTGAGCAGCCCGATTCCGCGGCCCTCCTGGGAGAGGTAGAGGAGGACTCCGCGGCCCTCGCGCTCGATCATCGCGAGCGCCGACTCGAGCTGCTCGCCGCAGTCGCAGCGCAGGGAATGGAAGACGTCGCCGGTGAGGCACTCCGAGTGAACGCGGACGAGCACATCCTCGAGCCCGTCGACGTGGCCCTTGACCATGGCCACGTGGTGCTTGTTGTCCACCAGCGAGCGGTAGCCGATCGCCGTGAACTCGCCGAAGCCGGTCGGCATGGCCGTGGCCACCACCCTCTCGATCAGCCGGTCGTGGCGGCGGCGGTAGGCGATGAGGTCGGCGACGGTGATCATCTTGAGCCCGTGCCGGCGGCAGTAGGGCACGAGGTCCGGCACGCGCGCCATCGTCCCGTCGTCGTTCATCACCTCGCAGATCACGCCGGCGGGGATGACCCCGGCGAGCCGGGCGAGGTCGACGGCGGCCTCCGTCTGGCCGATGCGCTCGAGCACCCCGCCGGCCTTGGCCTTTAGCGGGAAGAGGTGTCCGGGCTGCACGAGGTCGCGGGCGCGCGAGCGGGGGTCGACCGCCACCTGGATGGTGCGGGCGCGGTCGGCGGCGGAGATGCCCGTGGTGACACCCTCGCGCGCCTCGACGCTGACGGTGAAAGCGGTCTCGTACGGGCTCTCGTTCTTGGCCGCCATCAGGTCGAGGCCGAGCTCGTTGCAGCGCTCCGGCGTCAGCGCCAGGCAGATGAGCCCACGCGCCTCCTTGGCCATGAAGTTGATCGCCTCCGGGGTGGCGAACTGGGCGGCCATCGTCAGATCGCCCTCGTTCTCGCGATCCTCGTCGTCGCAGACGACGACCATCCGCCCCTGGCGGATGTCCTCGATCGCCTCCTCCACCGAAGCGAAGGCATCGCTCGCGCTCATGCTCTCACCAGCCTTTCCACGTACTTGGCCAGGACATCGACCTCGATGTTCATCGGGCGACCGATCGGGCCGAGCCCGAGGTTCGTCCGCTCGAGGGTCTCTGGGATCAGGGAGACGCTGAAGCGGTCCGCCCCCACCCCGGCGACGGTGAGCGAGACGCCGTCGAGCGCGATCGATCCCTTGGGCACGACGTAGCGGAGGAGATCGGTCTCGGCGGTGACGCAGAGGACGCGGGCGAAGCCCTCCTCCCGGATCGAGTCCACGTGGCCGACCCCGTCCACGTGACCCTGGACGACGTGGCCGCCCAGGCGATCCGTCGCGCGCAGCGGCAGCTCGAGGTTCACCCGAGTGCCCGCGCGCGCGGCGCCGAGCGAGGAGCGGTCCAGCGTCTCCTGCATGACGTCGGCCGAGAAGGCGCCCTCGCCGACCGCGGTCGCGGTGAGGCACACGCCGCTCACCGAGATCGAGTCGCCCGGACGGAGCTCGTGGGCCACCCTGGAGGCCACCGCCACCTGCGCCCCCTCAGGCGTCGAGTCGAGCTCCTGCACGACCCCGACGTCCTGGATGAGCCCGGTGAACACGGCGAGTTCACCACTCCCGCAGCCGCGCGGAGACGAGCACGTCCTCCCCGAGCGACTCGCAGGTGAGCGCCTGCACCCGGATGGCCTCGGAGATCGCCTCGACCCCCTCCCCCTCGAGCGGGTCGCGTGCCGTGCGTCCTCCGAGGAGGAGCGGCGCGAGGAACAGCCGCAGCTCGTCGATCTCGCCCGCGTCGAGGAAGGCGCCCGCCAGCCGCGGACCGCCCTCGAGCAGGATGGAGCTCACGCCCGTCGCCCCGAGCTGCTCGAGCGCCGAGGTGACGCGCGCGGGGTCGTTGGCCCCCGCGGCCACGAGCACCTCAGCCCCCGCGCCCTCGAGCGCCGCCACGGCGGTGCGCGGGGCGGCGCGGGAGACGATCACGGTGAGCGGCACCTCGGCGGCGTCGCGCACGAGCCGGCACTCGAGCGGGAGGCGGGCCAAGGAGTCGAAGACGACGCGCCGCGGCTGGTGCCCGGGCGCGTCCAGCCCCTGTTCGCCCTCCTCCGCGCCGAGGCGCGCGGTGAGCCGGGGGTCGTCGGCCAGCGCGGTCCCGATCCCGACCGCCACCGCGTCGAGCTCGGCGCGCCAGCGGTGCGCGCGGCGCCGGCTCTGCTCGCAGGAGATCCACTTGGAGTCGCCCGCCGGGGTGGCCACCTTGCCGTCGAGCGACATGGCGGACTTGAAGAGCACCCACGGGCGGCCGCTGCGCACGTGCTTACGGAACGGCTGGTTGAGCAGCCGGGCGCTCGCCGCGAGCTCTCCGTCAGCATGGAGGATCTCGACGCCCTCGTCGCGCAGGATCCCCGGCCCGCGGCCCGCCGCCTTCTCGCTCGGGTCCTCGGAGGCGACCACCACGCGCTTGAGGCCCGCGGCGAGGATGGCCTCGGTGCACGGCGGCGTCTTGCCGGCGTGGGCGCACGGCTCGAGCGAGACGTAGAGCGTGGCCCCGGACAATCGACCTGCTTCCCCGCCCGCGGCGCGGATGGCCTCGACTTCGGCGTGGGCGGCGCCGAAGGCGGTGTGGAAGCCCTCCCCGAGCACCTCGCCGTCGCGGGCGATCACGGCGCCGACGAGCGGGTTGGGGCTCACCCGGCCGCGACCCCGCTCGGCCAGCTCCACGGCGCGGGCGAGGTGGGCGCGGTCGGTATCGGTCTCGACGGGCAAGCGGGAGTCCCCTTCTCGAGCAGAGGATAGGGGCCGCTCGCCGGCCCTCTCACCCGCCCGGGCGGGGACATGCGGTGTAGGCGACGAAGGGCGGCTCCTCGGCCACCCGGGTGAAGCCGGTCCGCGGCACGCCCAGCCGGGGATCCTCCGCCGCGGCGCCCAGGAGGCGGGCACGGGCGTCGGGCGCCGTGACGAAGATCGCCAGTCCGCGCTGCGCCCGAGCCCGCGGGCGAGGCGACGCGAGCCAGCCCTGGCGCCGATCGGAGCGAGCCACCACTGCGGTGCGCCCGAGCGCGAGGGCCCACCGGACCTCGGGCAAGAGCCGATGGTCCGACACGGAGACCGGGCCGCAGGTCAGCCCGGCGCGGACGGCGGGCCGGTCGAGCAGGCGCCCGAGTGCCCGGTGGTCGGTGTTGCGCAGGCGCAAGTCGGCGAGAAGGCCCGCCGGCTCGACGCGGGCCAGCCCGGTGCCGGCCGCGGCGAGCACCGCGCATCCGGCGCCGAGCGCCCACAGGCGGCGCGGCCAGGTGCCCCTCGCGAGCAGCGTGAACCCGGAGAGCGCCACGCCGGCGAAGAGCACGAGCGCGACCTGGAGGACCGCGAGGTAGCGCGGGATCACCGAGAGCCCGAACAGCCCGATGAGCCCGAAGGAGACGAGCCCCGAGAGGAGTCCGACGGCGGGCAGGACCGTGCGGCGCGGCGCGAGCGCCAGCGCCGCCCCGAGTCCGGCCAGCCCGGCCGCGACCACGGCCGGGCGCAGCGCACCGAGGAGGTAGACGGGCACGAGCCGGGCGACCTCCCCCAGCTCGCGGCGCCGGCCGAGCTCGCCGGCCAGGCCGTGCGTCGCGTGCAGCGAGAAGAGGGGGTCTCCGGTCAGGGCGGCGTCGAACGCGCTCCAGGCCGCCGGAGCGAGCAGCGCGAGCGCCGCGAGCCGCAGGCGCGCCGACCCCCGCGGGGCCCTCGGCGCGAGCCACCCCGCGTAGAGCACCGAGAGCAGCCACGCGTCGGGACGGATCAACCCGGCGAGGCCCAGCAGCACGAGTACGACCAGGCCCCGTCGTGGTCGCTGCACCTCGAGCGCCCCGGCCCAGACCACGAGCGCCAGGAATGCGACGTCGGCGTAGCCGCGCAGCGCAAGCCACTCGAAGCGCAGCCGGCTGCAGAGCAGCAGCGCGGCCGCCACGCCCACGGCGGGCGAGAACGCATCGCGCCCGAGGCGGTAGAGCCCGCAGACGAGGGCCACGAAGGCTCCGAGCGCGACGGCGATGAGCGCCCGGTCGGCCGCGGCGCCCAGGGGCTCGAGGAGCGCGGCGAGCGCGATCGCGAGGGGATGCTCGGTGGGCGCGCGGTAGGCCGAGAAGGACGGCGAGGCGCCGCCGAGCAGCTCGCGCCCCCAGAGGAGCGCGTAGGAGGCGTCGTAGCTCGGATAGCTCGGGACGGCAATAAAGGTCCAGACGCCGCCGAGCGCCAGCCCGACGAGGGCGAGGCGCTCCCAGTAGCGGCGCGGCAGGGCGCGCACCCGGACGCCGGCGCGGCCGGGGCGCGGCCGGGTGATCGTCGCGGTGCTCAGGGCCTTCTCAGGGCGGCCGGCGAAGCTGGACGCCGCGCCGACCCGTCTGGGATACTGAGCCGCGAGTCTAGGGCAGCGAGGGGCCTTCTACCCTCTGCTCGGCGCCCGCTCCCTCTCCTCATGAAGCTCATCATCCAGATCCCCTGCTTCGACGAGGAGGAGACCCTTCCGGCGACTCTGGCCGACCTCCCCCGCGAGGTGCCGGGCTTCGACGCGGTGGAGTGGCTCGTCATCGACGACGGGTCCACCGACCGGACCCTCGAGGTCGCGCGCGAGAACGGCGTCGATCACGTCGTGCGCCTCACGAACAACAAGGGGCTCGCCGCCGGCTTCCAGGCCGGGCTCGACGCCGCGCTCAAGCTCGGCGCCGACGTCATCGTCAACACCGACGCCGACAACCAGTACGTCGGGGCCGACATCCCCAAGCTCGTCGAGCCGATCCTCTCCCGGCGTGCCGACATGGTCGTCGGCGACCGGGAGGTCGGCAAGATCGAGCACTTCTCGCCGGTCAAGAAGGCGCTCCAGCGGCTCGGCTCGTGGGTCGTGCGCCAGGCCTCCTCCACCACCGTGCCCGACACCACCTCCGGCTTTCGCGCCTACAACCGCGAGGCGGCGCTTCAGCTCCAGGTGGTCTCCAAGTTCACCTACACGCTGGAGACGATCATCCAGGCCGGCAAGCTCCTCGTCGCGGTCGACCACGTCCCCATCCGGACGAATCCCAAGACGCGCGAGTCGCGGCTCTTCCCGTCCACGACGGCCTACGTTCGTCGCAACGTCGTCTCCATCTTCCGCATCTACACGCAGTGGGAGCCGCTGCGGGTGTTCATGGGCGCGGCGGCGATCATGGGGCTCGCCGCCGTAGGGGTCTTCGGGCGCTTCATCGTCGCCTACGTGCAGGGCGAGGGCAAGGGCCACGTGCAGTCGCTCATCCTCGGAGCCGTGCTCTTCAACGCCGCGATGCTGCTCGCCGCCCTCGGGGTCATCGGCGACCTGCTGGCCGCGCAGCGAGTGCTCTCCCAGCGGACCTTCGAGCGCGTGCGGCGCATCGAGCTGAGCCTCGGCGTCGCGCCCTCCCACTACGAGCCGGGCGCCCGACCGACCGGCCAGGCGGCCACCACGGGCGCCGACGGCGGCGAGGCGACGGGGAAGACCGAGGAGCGCGAGGCACTCCGGGTATGACCGGCACGAGCTCCGGCGGGCTGACCGCGGAGCCGGTCATCACCGGCAACACCTACGACAAGTACGGCTCGACCAACCCGGTGGTGCGCCGGCTCATGGGCGGCTTCGAGCGGACGCTCGAGCAGCTCTTCGCCACGGCCGCGCCCGGCTCGGTGCTCGACGTGGGGTGCGGGGAGGGCGTGCTCACCGCGCAGTGGGCCGATCGGACCGGGGTCGAGCGGATCGTGGGGATCGACCTCGAGGATCCGAAGCTCCAGGCGGAGTGGGAGGAGCGCCGGCGGCCGAACCTCGAGTACCGCGTCATGTCCGCCGAGAACCTCCCGTTCGCCGACGGCGAGTTCGAGCTCGCGACGGCCATCGAGGTGCTCGAGCACGTACCCGACCCGGAGCACACGGTGGCCGAGATGGCCCGCGTGGCCTCGGGCCACCTGCTCGTCTCGGTGCCGCGGGAGCCGCTGTGGCGCGCGCTGAACGTGGCGCGCGGCGCCTACGTCGGTGAGCTGGGCAACACGCCCGGACACCTGAACCACTGGTCCAAGCGGGCCTTTGTCGCGCTGCTCGCGCGCCACGGCGAGGTCGTCGAGGCCCGCTCGCCGTTCCCGTGGACGATGCTGCTCGTCCGGCTCTAGCCCGGGCGATGGCGAGCTCCACGGCGGCGCGCGGGCGCTCCTACGGCGCGGGCGCCCGGATCCTGTCGATCGGGATCGCCTCGACGGGCGTGGTCACCTTCGCGTACTTCTCGGTGGCCAAGCACGTGCTCGACGACGTGCCCTACAAGCGCGTGGCGCTGCTGTGGTCGATCCTGATCGTCGTCGTCTCCGTGATCTACCGGCCGATCGAGCAGCTCCTGTCCCGGACGATCGCCGACCGCCGCGCCCGCGGGTTGCACGGGCGCCACCCGCTGCGGGTGCCAGCGGGGATCCAGCTCGCGTTCGCGCTGGCCTTTCTGGGGGTCGCCCTCGCGCTGCGCGGGCGGATAGAGCGGGGACTCTTCGACGGCTCCACGGCGCTCTACTGGGTGCTCATCGTCGGCGTGCTGGCCTATGGGGCGAGCTACTTCGCGCGCGGGTGGCTGGCCGGGCACGAGCGCTTCGCGCTCTACGGGGGCCTCGTGCTGCTCGAATCCTGCTCGCGCTTCCTCTTCCCCCTCGGCGTGGCGGTGGGCCTCGCCACCGGACAGGTCGCGGTAGCGCTGGGAATGGCGGCGGCACCCTTCGTCTCCCTCGTGGTCGTGCCTCTCGCCTTCTCCTCGCGGCGGGGCCACGAGGAGACCCCGTCCGGCAGCCCGCTGACCCCGGCGGCGGACGCCGCGGTGGAGCAGGGGCCCGCCGCGGCGGAGGCCGAGGAGGCTGCCGGCGACCTCTCCCTGCGCCGGGGAACGGGCTTTGCCGCCGCCGTCTTCGGGGTGATGCTCGCCGAGCAGGCGCTTCTCAACGCCGCGGTCCTCATCGTCGACGTGACCTCCACCGACCGGGCGCTGGCCGGGTTCGTGTTCAACGTGCTTCTCATCGCCCGCGCCCCGCTGCAGCTCTTCCAGGCCATCCAGACCTCGCTGCTTCCCCACCTCGCGAGCCTCGAGGCCACGGAGTCGAGCGCGGCGTTCGCTCGCGCGATTCGAATCACCGTGCTCGCGATCGCGGCGTTCGCCGGAGTCGTCGCGCTCGCGCTGCTCGCCGTTGGGCCACTCGTGATGCAGGTGCTGCTGCCCGCCGGGCACTTCTCCTACGGCCGCCTGGGACTGGCCGTGGTGGCGCTCGGCATGGGTCTGCACCTCACGGCGGGGACGCTCAACCAGGCCGCCCTGGCGCGCGGCCGAGCCGGCCTGGCCGCCGTCGCCTGGCTGCTCTGCGCGGTGCTCTTCGTCGCCTGGGTCGCCTCGCCGGTCATGGCCGACGAGCTCACGCGGGTCGAGCTCGGGTACTTCGGCGCGACGCTCCTGCTGAGCGTTCTCCTGCTGGCGGTCTACCGCCGGCCGGCGCGGTAGCCGGACTCGCCGGACCGCCCGGACCGGCTCCTACAATCGCCCCGTGTCTCCCCGGCCCAAGCGCAACCGGCGTAGGCGCCTGACGGTGCTCGCGGGCGTGCTCGTCCTCCTCGGCGGGGGAGCCGCGCTCGCCTACGTGCTCCTGAAGGGGCGCGGGAGCGACATCTCGCACCCGAGTGCCGCCTTCACCCCGGAGCCGGCGGTCCGCAGGCCGCGACCCAAGGCCTTCGCCTGGCCGCTCTACGGCTACACCCAGAACCACGTTCGCAACTTCCCCGCCGCGGCGTCGCTCGGGCCGCCCTTCCACCGCCTGTGGAGCTACCGGGGGCCGGCGCTGCTCGAGTTCCCGCCGGTGATCGCGAACGGCCTCATCTACCAGCTCGCGGACGACGGCTTCGTCCACGCCCTCGACCCGCGCACCGGCCGCGTGCGCTGGCAGCGCCGCCTCGGAGTGCTCGCCGCCTCCTCCCCGGCGGCCGGCAAGCGCTCGATCTACCTGACGCTCCTGGCCCGCGCGAAGGGCGCCCCGGGTCGCGTGGTCGCCCTCGACGCGCGCCGTGGGCATCTTCAGTGGTCACGGAACCTGCCCAGTCGCAGTGAGTCCTCGCCCCTACTCGACGGCAACCGCCTCTACTTCGGCACCGAGGGCGGCACCGTGTACGCGCTTCGCGCCCGGGACGGGAAGACCCTGTGGACCTACCAGGCCAAGGGCGCCGTCAAGGGCAGCCCGACCCTCAAGGACGGCGTGCTCTACTTCGGCGACTACGGCGGGCAGGTGCACGCGGTTCGCGCCCGCGACGGGCGCCGGGTGTGGTCGACCGCGTCCAACGGCGCCGTCGTCGGCTCGGGGACGTTCTACGCGACGGCGTGCGTGGTCAACGGCCGCGTGGTCATCGGCAACACCGACGGGCGGGTCTACTCGTTCGTGGCGAGCAACGGCAGGCTCGCCTGGGCGCGACAGACGGGCAACTACGTGTACGCCTCCGCCGCCTACGCGAGCCCGCCGGGCATCGGCCCCACGGTCTACGTCGGCTCCTACGACGGCAACTTCTACGCCCTCGACGCCCGCACGGGTCGCACGCGGTGGGAGAACCCGATCGGCGGACGGATCTCCGGCTCGGCGACGATCGTCGGCCGCGTGGTCTACCTGGCGAACCTCGGCGCGCACCAGACCGTGGGCCTCGACATCCGCACCGGGCATCGCGTCCTCACGTTCCCCGACGGCGGCTTCGACCCGGTAATCGCGGACGGAAGCACCGTCTACCTCACGGGCTACAACAACCTCTACGCCCTCCAACCGCGGCACCACCCCCGCGCCGGGAGCCGGCCCCACCGGCGCTCGGCTCACTGACCGCCGGCAGGTCGGGCGACGAGCGCCCGGTGGAGCAGGTTGTCGGTCATCCGCACGAGGCGACGATCGGCGACGCGCGGCGCGTCGGGCGAGGTCTCCGGGACGGGCGAGAGGCCGAGCTGCCAGCCGAGCGTGCCCGAGGCGAAGACGAGCGCTCCGGAGGGCGCGCGGTAGAGAGTGGAGATCGCCCGTCCGCTGCGCCCGCTCATGCACGGCGCCGTTCCTCCGCCCACGGTGGTGACGCCCGGCGGAGCGGCGGCGCTCGCCTCATCCAGCTCGTAGCCGACGATCCCGGGCACGGTGGAGCCGGGGGTGAACCCCGTACCGCGAAAGAGCCACGCCGGAGTCAGGGCGGCCCCGGGCGACCAGGAGGAGTAGGCGTAGATCGGCGGGCCGGGGCCTCGGCCGAGCCGCGCGGTGATGCAGTCGCGGTAGGCGCTGCCCGTGAGCGCGGCGCCGAGCCCGGGGAACGCTCCCGAGGGCGAGGAGTGGACGGGATCGAGCGCGGCGTGCTCCTTGTAGGCCACGATGCGGTGGTCGCGCCGGCCCGCCTCGCTCGAAGCCGCGGTGGCGGGCGCGAAGCGCACGCGCCAGGCCAGCGTGTCCGAGGAGAGGAAGACCAGGTTGACGCCCGCGTCGCGCGCCCTGGCAAACGCGCGCCGGCCCGCGTCGGACCAGTACTCCGAATGGCCGACGTCGAGCAGCGCGTGCGCGCCCGCGAGCTCGTCGCCGCGAAGGTCGGCGGCGGTGTTGGTGGTGTAGGTGACGGGATAGCCGCCGTGCTCCAGGTAGCGCACGAGCGCGACGTCGCGCGCGAAGAACTGCCCGGCTCCCGTGGCCGTGTCGTACGGCCGGTCGTAGGAGACCTCGACGCCCTGCCGCGCGCCGGTGGCGCGGACGGGCAGCGCGGCGGGGTAGAGGGAGTCGCCTCCCCAATCGTTGTAGGCCTCGTAGGTGGCGGTGGAGATCTGCGCCACGAGCGCTCCCGGGTGCGCGGCCTCGAGCACGAACAGGCACTCGCGCTCGGCGCCGCGGTCGGTGCTGAGCTTGGCGACGTAAACTCCGCTCGCCCACGCCGAGGGGATCCGGAAGCCAAGGGTCGGGCGCCAGCGGCACTCGGTCAGGCCGGTCTGGGCGCGGTGGGCACACGGAGGCTGGCGGACTGCCGGCAGCGGCTCGCTGTGGATCATGAGGCGTCCGCCACGACCGCCGTACCAGCCCATCCGGTAGAGCGCGACACGGACGCGCCGGGCGCCGGGGGCGTTCACGTAGAGGGCCTCCCGCTCCCCGGGGCGGATGTCCTGCTCGGAGACGTAGCCCTCGACTCGCCCCGCGGAGCTCCTCTGGGGGCCGAGGCGCCAGCCGGTCGATCCGGTGGCGCGGTTCTCGGCGCCGATCGAGGGTGGTGGACCATCGCCGCGAACGAGCGAGCGCGAGCCGGTGGATCCCGTCGCGCCGGCGGGGCCGGGCTCCGAGCGACCGCCGCCGCTCAGGAGCACGACGGCGACCACGAGGGCCGGGACGCCGAGAAGCGCCGCGAGCAGGAGCGCGCGCTGTCTCATGGCCGGCTCAGCGGGCGCCCGCGGCCGCGGCGATGGCCGTGTAGGCCTCGGCCGGATCGCTCGCTCCGAACACCGCGGAGCCGGCCACGAACAGCGACGCACCCGCCTCGGAGCACGGCCCGGCCGTCCGCCCGTCGACGCCCCCGTCGACCTCCACGGGCGTCCCCGCCGGCAGCAGGGCGCGCAACCGCCGGACCTTCTCGAGCGAGGCGGGGATGAACGCCTGCCCCCCCCAGCCCGGGTTCACCGTCATGCAGAGGATGAGGTCGAGCTCGCCGGCCACGTCGGCGAGGGCGCCCACCGGCGTGCCCGGGTTGAGCGCCGCGCCCGCGAGGCAGCCCGCCTCGCGCACCGCCCCGAGCGTGCGGTGAAGGTGCGGGGTGGCCTCCTGGTGGAAGCTGATGGAGTCGGCTCCGGCGTGCGCGAACTCCTCCACCTGGCGCTCGGGCCGCTCGATCATCAGATGCACGTCGAGCGCGCCTCCGGCCGCGTGGACCTGGTCGGCGAGCGCCCCGACCACGAGTGGACCCAGGGTGATCGGCGGCACGAAGTGGCCGTCCATCACGTCGACGTGGATCACGCGGGCGCCCGCGTCCATCACCTCGCTCACCTGCGCGCCGAGCCGCGCGAAGTCGGCGGAGAGGATGGAGGGCGCGACGCGCGGCCCGACGGCGAGCAGATCCGCGAGCGGGGAGCTCATACCTCGCGGAGCATGGAGCCGCCGCAGTGGTTGCAGGACACGATGGCGGTGGAGGACATTCTCACGATCGTCGAGTGCTCTCCGCAGTTCGGGCAGACCGACACGAGCTCCCACCGGCGCAGGCAGTAGACGCAACGGTAGCGGCCGGCCATCGTGGTCGGGCGCAGCCACGGCTCCCCGCAGCCGGGGCAGTCGACACCCACCTTGATCTCCGGATCGACGCCCATTAGGGCCTATCTCATAGCGCATCGCGCGGCGCGAGCCTCACCGGCGGCGCACCCGAGCCACGAAGAAGCCGTCGGTGCCGTCGCGATGAGGGAGGATCCGAAGCGGCTCGCCGTCAGCCTCGAGGCCCGGATCGGCCCGGAGCAACGCGGCGAGCTGCGCCTCGTTCTCGCGCGTCGAGATCGTGCACGTCGAGTAGACGAGGACTCCGCCGGGGCGCAGCGCTCGGGCGCCCGCAGACAGGATCCGAGCCTGGAGGGGAAGGAGCTCCGCGATCGACTCGGGGCTCACCCGCCAGCGCAGGTCGGGCCGGGACTGGAGGGTGCCGAGCCCGGAGCAGGGCGGGTCGACGAGCACCCGGTCGAAGGATGCCTCGGCGTCGAAGGCAGCGGCATCCCCTATGCGGGTCTCGACGATGCCGGCGTGCATCCGCTCCGCCGTGCGTCGGAGCGCCTCCGCGCGCCCCGGGTGGCGCTCGACGGCGACGATCTCGCCGCGGTCCGCCATGAGCGCCGCGAGGTGGGTCGTCTTGGCGCCCGGCGCGGCACAGAGGTCGAGCACGCGATCGCCCGGATGCGGTGCGAGCGCTCGCGCCACTCGCTGCGACGCGCGCGACTGCGGCATGAAGGCGCCCGTGGCCCAGAGCGGCGATCCGTGGGCGTCGAAGGGCCCATCGAGCACGAGTGCCTCGGGCACGTCGCCGGCGGCCCTGGCGACGACGCCGTCGCCGGCGAGGGCGGACAGCAGCGCCTCGCGGGAGCCGACGAGCGTGTTGGCGCGCAGCGCGGACTCGGCGGGACCGTTGACGGCGCGTAGGAGCTCCCGGGCCTCCTCGGCCCCCAGCTCCGCCCACCACATCTCCGCGAGCCACTCGGGCACGGAGTGGCGCACGGCCGCCTCCCACGCGCTCGCGTCGCCGAGCTCGATGAGCAGCGAGGCGCCGGCGCGAGCGGCCCGGCGCAGCACCGCGTTGACGAGGCCGGCGCCCCCGCCGCCGCTCGCCTTGGCGAGCTCGACGCTCTCGTCCACCGCCGCGTGGGGGGCGATGCCGTCGAGGAAGAGGAGCTGGAGCAGGCCGAGCCGGAGCGCCGCGAGGACGGGCGGGTCGAGCCGCTGCACCGGACGGTCGGCGAGCCGCACCACGAGGTGATCGAGCGTCCCGCGGCGCTGCACCGCGCCGTAGGCCAGGCGCGTGGCCAGCGCGCGGTCGCGGGCGTCCAGGCGCGCGCGATCGGCCTCGGCGGCCAGGGCGCGATCGGCGTAGGCGCCCTGCTCGAACACCCGGCGCAGCACCGTAAAGGCCACGCGCCGGGCCGGCGAGGCGCTACCCGAGACGGCCATGCTCCTCGAGCATGCGCTTGGCGCCGTGGACGATGAGCATGCGCGCGAGCTGGGTCGAGGAGGTACCAAAGATGCGGGCGGCCCGACCGAGCCGCTGCGTGTCCTCTTCGCCCAGGCGAACGTTGACCTGACGCCCCCGCCGGCGCAGAGGAGGAGCCGGAGGCGGCTCCGGCCACGAAGGCACCCGACCGGCCGCGGCGCGGACGCGCTGGCCGCGCGCGGCATCATCCAGCTCGAGCTTGCCCCAGAGCGCAATCAGCGAGCTGAACTCCGCGTGCGCGACCTCGTTCTCGCTCGCAAGGCGACGCACGAGCGCGGGCAAAGGGGCCAGTGCGTCGTACCACCGCTGCCGAGGGATCCGGGCCAGATCGGGCACGTCGAGGCCGGACTCGAGCCGTCGCTGGGGAAACCCGCCGGGCGGAGGCGGCTCTCCCGAGGGTTCGAGCGGGATGTCGTCCATGGTGTCCTTTCCAGGATGCATAGCGAGGGCTAGCGCGGTGGCTATCCCCTGCTAGCCACCGCGAACGAGTCACCCAACGCTACCCGCGCCTTCGTCGCGCGTGACCCGCGCACCGTGACAGATCAGCCGCCGGCGAGCGCCGGATTTCCGCGCAGGTAGTCGTCGGCGGCCATCGCTCGACCTCCCGGCGGCTGGACCTCGAGGAGCTCGAGGGCGCCCGTGACGCAGCCCACGAGCAGGCGACCGTCGGCGCCGCTCAACGCACCCGCGGGGGGCCCTTCCGCACGGGCGGCGGCGGCGCGCACCCCGAGGAGGATGCCGCCCGGCAGCTCGAGGCGCGCGCCGACGTGCGGCGTGAGGGCGCGCACACGACGCTCGAGCTCGACGGCGGGCCGTGCGGGATCGAGAGTTCGGTCCTCGGCGGCGATCTTCTCCGCGTAGCTCACGCCGTCCTCCGGCTGCTCCTCCCACTCCGGGGGCTCCTCGAGCGCGCGCACGAGCAGCTCGGCGCCGACGGCGGCGAGGCGCGGAGCCAGCGAACCGAAGGTGTCCTCCGGCCCGATCGGCTCACGGGCACAGGCCGCGACGGGGCCGGAATCGAGGCCGGCGGTCAGGCGCATCACGCAGACGCCCGTCGCCTCGTCGCCGGCCATGATCGCGCGCTCGATCGGCGCCGCGCCGCGCCAGCGCGGGAGCAGCGAGGGGTGGACGTTCAGCATGGGGTGGGCGGAGAGCAGGGGGTCTTGGATGAGCGCGCCGAAGGCGCACACGCAGACCGCACCCGGGTCGGCGTCTGCGATCCGCCGTCGCGCCTCCTCGGAGTTCACGCTCTCCGGCTGCTCGAGCGGCAGGCCGAGCCTCCGAGCGGCCTCGGCGACCGGCGGGGACGCGAGGCGTCGCCCGCGCCCGCGGGGCCGGTCGGGCCGCGTGACAACGAGCGCCGGAGAGTGGGCGCTCCCGGCGAGGCGCTCGAGCACCGTGGCCGCGAACTCCGAGGTCCCGAGGAAGACGGTGCGCACTAAGCGGCGCGCTGGGCCTCGCGCAGCGCGCGCATCGCCGCTTTGCGCTGATCGCGAGAGGTCCGGTCGAGCACGAGGACCCCGTCGAGGTGGTCCATCTCGTGCTGGATGACCCGGGCCTCAAGGCCGCTGGCCTCGAGGAGCAGCTCCTCCCCACGCTCGTCCTGAGCGCGGACGCGGACGTGCACCGGGCGCTCGACCTCGACGTGTACGCCGGGCAGGCTGAGGCAGCCTTCCTCGAGCGTCTCGAGCTCCGAGCCGCGCCACTCGAGCCGCGGGTTGGCGAGCGCGAGCGCGGGCGTGTCGGGCTCGACGCGGTAGACGAGCAGGCGGTGCAGCACGCCGAGCTGGGTGGCGGCCAGGCCGATCCCGATGGCGTCGTTCATGAGCCGCGCCATCCGGGCGACCTCCTCGCGCAGGGCGTCGTCGAAGCGCTCGACGGGACGGGCGCGCGTGGTCAGGACCGGGTCGCCGAAGACCCGCACGTGAGCAAGAGCCGCCGCCCGGCGGGCGCGGGCCTCGGGATCGAGCGCGGGCGGCGCCTCTTCGACCTCCCCCTCGGGCTCGAGGTCCTCCTCCGCGAGCAGCGCCTCCTCGGTCATGCGGCGCCAGTGTAGTTCCGGTCGTCGCCGTTCCCTACTGCGGGTCGACGTCGACGGAGATCGCCGCCGCCCGCCCGATCGCCGAGCGGGCGAGCTCCTCCACGGCGGCTCCCACCGCCGCGATCGCGCCGGCGCGGTCGTGGGCCTTGACCACGAGCTGCCTGCGCTCGCGTCCGCGGAGGCGAAAGAGCGGCGCCGGCCCGAGCACGTCGGCCCGAGGCGGATCGATGCGCTCGCGCAGGGCCTCGGCCGCCTCCTGCGCCGCCGCGGCCGCCGGCGCGGAGCAGATCACCCGGATGAGGCTCGTCCACGGGGGGTAGCCGAGCGCCCGGCGACGCTCGAGCTCGGCGCGCACGAACCCGTCGGCGTCGTGGCGCGCGGCGTCGGTGAGCGAGGCGGCGTCCGGCGCGAGCGTCTGCACGAGCACGCGCCCGCCCCGCGGTCCGCGGCCCGCCCGACCGGCGAGCTGGGCGACGAGGGAGAAGGTCCGCTCCTCGGCACGGAAGTCCGGGAAGCGCAGGGTGCCGTCGGCGTCGAGCACGACCCCGAGGGTCACGTCGGGGAAGTCGTGACCCTTGGCCACCATCTGGGTGCCCACCAGCACCCCGGCCGAGGCGGCGCCGAAGGCCGCCAGCGTACGGACGATCCCGTCCTTGACCATGCCCGCGTCGGCGTCGAGGCGGAAGATGGGGAAGGCGTGGTCGCCCACCGCCTCGACGAGCTCGGCCTCCAGCCGCTCGGTGCCCTCGCCGTGGCGCGCCACGGCGAGCGAGCCACAGTCGGGGCACGAGGCGGGCGCCGGCTCGGCGTGGCCGCAGTGATGGCAGGCCACGCGCCCGGAGGCCCGGTGGAGCACCAGGGCGACGTCGCACTCCGGGCACTCCCAGACGCGGCCGCAGGCGCGGCAGGAGAGGAAGTTCGACCACCCGCGCCGGTTGAGCAGCACGATCGCCTTGCCCCCCTCGCGGCGCACCTCGGCGAGCGCCTCGCGCGTGCGTGCGTGCAGGGGATGGCTCGTGCCGCGCATGTCGAGCAGCTCCACGGGCGGGAGCGGGCGGCCGTCGACGCGCTCGGGCAGCCGGATCGCGCGCAGCCGGGCGACCGTCTCCGGCCGCGGGGTGGCGCTGCCCGCCAACAGCACCGCGCCGGCCTGCGCGGCCCGGTGCTCGGCCACCGCGCGGGCGTCGTAGCGCGGATCGCCCTCGTGCTTGTAGGAGGGCTCGTGCTCCTCGTCGATGACCACGAGCGCGAGCTCGCCGAGCGGCGCGAAGACCGCCGAGCGAGGGCCGACGCACACGCGCGCCTCGCCGCGCGCGAGGCGCTGCCACTCGTCGTAGCGCTCGCCCTGCCCGAGCCCGGAGTGCAGCACGGCCACGGTGTCGCCGAAACGAGCCTGGAAGCGCCCCACGATCTGCGGGGTCAGCGCGATCTCGGGCACGAGCACGAGCGCTCCTCCGCCCCGCTCGAGCGCCGCCGCCGCGGCCCGGAGGTAGACCTCGGTCTTGCCCGAGCCGGTAACCCCGTGGAGGAGGAATCGCCTCTCTCCCTCCCCTCCCAGGGCGGCGAGGACGGGCGTAAGCGCCGCGCGCTGGGCCTCGGTGAGTCGTGGAGGCGCCGCGGGCGCGGTCCCCAGCTCCGGGGAGAACGGCCGGCGGCGCTGCCGACGGCGCACGAGGGCGGTGAGTCCGCGCGCCTCGAGCCGCCGCAGGGCCCCGTGGTCGGCTCCAGTGTCCGCCGCCCGGAGCGGACCGGCGGCGGCGAGCCGGCCGAGCACTGCCCGCTGGGCGTCGGTCAGCCGCCCCTCCCCGTCGAGCGCCGCCTGCCCAGCCGGGGTCAGCTCGGCGACGAGCGCCGTGCGCGCGCGGGCGCGCCCTCCGCCGGGGGGCAGCACGAGCCCGAGCGCCCGCGCCGGGGTGGAGCAGTACTCCTTCGCCATCCACAGCGCGAGCTCGACGAGATCGGGCGGCACGTGGTCGGGCAACCGCCGCAGGGGAGCGGCGAGCTTCTCGGGCGCCACCGTGGAGTCGGCCGCCGTCCCGGTGACGACGCCGCGCACGGGACGCCCGCCGAAGGGCACCTCGAGCGTGGTTCCCACCACGACCGCGCCGTCCTCCACACGCAGGCGGTAGTCGAACGGCCCGCGGACCGCGCGGGTGGTGGTGAGGGGCTCGACCTGGGCGAAGGCGGGCACCCGCCGGAGGCTAGGGCCGGCCGCGGACGCGGCCGACCGCCCCGCCGGGCCGCAGCTAGGAGACGCTGGCGGCGTCCAGGCCGGCGGCCTGGCGCAGCGTGTCCGCCTTGTCGGTCTTCTCCCAGGTGAAGTCGCGGTCCTCGCGCCCGAAGTGGCCGTAGGCCGCGGTCTTCTGGAAGATCGGCCGGTGGAGCTTAAGGTAGTCGCGGAAGGCTCCGGGCCTGAGGTCGAAGTGCTCCTCGACGAGCTCGGAGATCTTCCCCCTCGACACCTTTTCGGTGCCGAAGGTCTCGACCATCACCGACACCGGGCGCGCGACCCCGATCGCGTAGGCCACCTGCACCTCGGCCCTGTCCGCGAGGCCCGCCGCCACGATGTTCTTGGCCACGTAGCGCGCCGCGTAGGCGGCCGAACGGTCGACCTTGGAGGGGTCCTTGCCCGAGAAGGCGCCGCCGCCGTGGCGCGCCATTCCACCGTAGGTGTCCACGATGATCTTGCGGCCGGTGAGGCCGCAGTCGCCCATGGGTCCACCGATCACGAACCGCCCCGTCGGGTTGACGAGGAAGCTCTTGCGCAGCTTCTTGGGGTCGTAGAGCTCCTCGGGGAGGATCGGCTCGACGACATGCTCCCAGAGGTCCTCCTTGATGAGCGACTCGGCCCCCTCCTTGTGCTGGGAGGAGATGAGGAGCTTCTCGATCTCGACGGGGACACCATCGCGGTAGCGCACGGTGACCTGGGTCTTGCCGTCGGGGCGCAGGTAGTTGATCGCGTCGGCCTTGCGCACGTCGGCCAGGCGCTTGGCCAGCCGGTGGGCGAGGGAGATCGGGAGCGGCATGAGCTCGTCGGTCTCGCGCGCGGCGTACCCGAACATCATCCCCTGGTCGCCGGCTCCGGCCAGGTCGAGCGCGTCCTCGTCGCTCGGATCGGTGCGCGCCTCGTAAGCGGTGTCCACCCCCTGGGCGATGTCGGGCGACTGCTTGTCGATGGCGTTGATGACCGCGCAGGTGTTGCAGTCGAAACCGTAGGTGGCGTTGTCGTAGCCGATGCGGCGCACGGTCTCTCGCGCGATCTCGGGGATGTCGACGTAGGTCTCCGTGGTGATCTCGCCGGAGACGACGATCAGGCCGGTGTTGACGAGCGTCTCGCACGCGACGCGACCCGTCGGGTCCTCGCGCATGACGGCGTCGAGCACGCCGTCGGAGATCTGGTCGGCGATCTTGTCCGGATGTCCCTCCGTCACCGATTCGGAGGTGAACAGGTACTCGTTGTCGGCAAGGGGGCTCATGGGATCTTGAGGTTCAGCTCCACGGTCGATTCGGACTCCTGGCGTGACGAGGTGAGACCTGCGGACCGGATGCGCGCCAGGTCGGCGCGCACGGCGCGATAGCGCGGATTCTGACTCAGTCCGGTCTGCTCGATCAGGCCGAGGAGCTGGCGGAAGTCGAGGAAGACTAGCGACGTCACCTTCTTCGGGCGCTCTGCTGTGGCCGCGCGGAAATCGGCATCGGAGGCCAGGCGCGGGCCGGCCGAGCGGGCGGCGGCGATGCCCTGCAGGCTCGTGGAGGCCACGAGCCTGCCGTCGAAGACGGCGTAGTCGAGCTCGCGGACCGCGCTCAGGCGCAGACGGAACACGTCGACCCCAGCCACGGTCTCCTCGGTGAAGGTGGGCGCCACTCCGGGACCCGAGCCGGTCGGCGCGAATATCTGGGCGAGGGGGCCCTGGAGCTGCGCAAAGGCCGCGCGGGCGCCGGCCTCGTCGCGCGTGCGCGCGATGAGCGTGAGGGTGGGCAGCGGTATGCCGGGGGTGATCTCGAGAGCGAACTCGCCCTGGAGCACGGGAAGGACGTCGCGGTTCAAGTCGACGCCCCGCGCGCTCAGAGCCCGACCGAGCTGGCCGAGCACGGCGGCGATCCGCGCACCGGCGCCCCCCGTGGGGACCGCGCCGAGGAGCCGCGGACCGGCGGCGCCGATTCCGCTGAGCTGCAACCACGCGGTGGCGGGACCTTGCGCCTGGGCGGGCAGGGAGGGCGTGAAGGGCGCAAACGGCGAGGGCGGAGCCGCCTGGCCCGGGTCGAGCACGGTGTGCAGGCGGGCACGGGCGCCGTCCCCCTGGGCGCTCAGCGTGAGCGCGGCGCCGGCGAGCGCCGGCTGGTCGAGGAGTCCCCCCACCGCGCCGAGCACCCCGCCGCGCGGGGCGAGCACCTGGCGCACCCCGGCGCTCGAGGCATAGAGGTCGGCCACCCGACCGTCGGGAGCGCCCTTCATCGCCCTCCGATAGGCGCCCTGCCCCGCGAGGGCGGAGCGCCGCCCGGCCTGTGCGTCGATCGCCTCGGTCACCGCGGCCGGCGGCCCGATCACCAGGTAGTGCGAGACGAAGGCGGCCGCCTGGGCGCCGTAGAGCGCCGTCGGCACTCCGCGGTAGGCCGGCTGCGCGGTGGGACGGCCGAAGCGTGTGAGGAACTGGCGGGCGCGGTCACGGCGGCGGACGTCGATCACCGTGAGCGCGACGGCCCGGTCGGCGAGCGGCACGAGCGCGAGGGCCGCCTCCTTGCCGATCCATGGCCGCACGTCGCGCGCGAGGGCCGCTCCCTGCCCGGCAGCGCTCAGGTGCAGCGAGCTGAGCACCCGGTCGCGCAGCTTCGGGTAGTCGGGGAACCGTCCGACCAGCGCTCCGGCGCGCCGGGTGGCCGCGCGCCCCTCATCGGTGGAGAGGTGCACGTAGGCGAGCGCGTCACCGGGCACGAGCTTGGCGGCGCCCTCGGCGGGACCGTCGCCTCCGCTCAGCGCCAGGACGAGGCCGAGTGCGAGGGCGAGCACGAGCACGGCGAGCGCCAAGGCGAGGACCAGCCTCGTCCTGCGCACCGAGGTCTTCACGAGGTCAGGCCGCGGCGCCGCGGCGCCGCTCGGAGCCGCGGTGCGGCCCCCGCCGCTCGCGCCGCTCGACGAAGTCGAGCACGATCGGCACCCCGTCGAGCCCGTAGCGCTCGCGCAGTCGGTTCTCGACGAAGTAGGCGTAGTCGCGCGTGACCCGCGCCCGGGAGTTGACCTGCACGGAGAAGCGCGGCGGCTTCTCGCCGGTCTGGGCCATGTAGAGCATCCGCAGCCGGTGTCCCTGGCGCGCCGGCGGCTGTCGCACCTGCACGACGTCGGCGAGGAAGCGATTGAGCTGCGGGGTCGGGATGCGTCCGGCGTAGCGGTCGGCGATCGCGAACGCCTCGACGAGGAGACGGGGAACGTGGCGGCCCGTCTTCGCGCTCGCCGTGAGCACTCGCGGGCGCAGGCGAAGCTTCTGGCGCGCCCGGGCGCGCTCGTGGTCCAGGTCGACCCCGTCGGAGAGGTCCCACTTGTTGAGCACGAGCGCGGTGGCACAGCCGCTCTGCATCGCGAGCTCGGCGACGCGCAGGTCCTGGCTCGTGACCCCAGCCGTCGCGTCGCAGACCACGAGCGCCACGTCGGCGCGCTCGGCCGCGCGGCGCGAGCGCAGGGCGGTGTAGTACTCGAGCGACTCGCCGACCTTCGACTGGCGGCGCAGCCCGGCGGTGTCGATGAGCACGAGGCGGCGGCCGTCCACCTCGAGAGGGAGGTCGATCGCGTCGCGCGTGGTCCCCGCCTCCGCGGAGACGATCACCCGCTCGGCCCCGAGGAAGCGGTTCACGAGCGAGGACTTGCCGACGTTGGGCCGTCCGATGAGCGCCAGGCGCACCGTGTCCTCGGCCTCCTCATCCTCGGGCTCCTCGGGAAGCAGGTCGGTCAGCGCGTCGAGCAGGTCGCCGCTTCCGAGTCCCTGCGCGGCGGAGACGGGCACCGGGTCGCCCAGGCCGAGGCCGTGGAAGTCGGCGGCCAGCGCCTCGTCGGCGACCGAGTCGCACTTGTTGGCGGCCACGAGCACCGGCCGGCCCGAGCGGCGCAGCAGGTCGGCCATCTCCTCGTCGCCCGGCCGCACTCCGGCCCGGGCGTCGACCACGAGCACGGCGACGGACGCGTCGGTGAGCGCGGCCCGCGCCTGCTCCTGGATGGAGCGGGCGAGCTCGTCGCGGTCCTCGAGGTCCACGCCGCCGGTGTCGATGAGGGCGAAGCGCCGCCCGTTCCACTCGCAGGCGATCTCCTTGCGGTCGCGCGTGACTCCGGGCTGCTCGTGTACCACCGCCTCGCGGGACCCGGTCAGCCGGTTGACGAGCGAGGACTTGCCCACGTTCGGATAGCCGACGACGGCGACTTTCACGAGCCTGTGCGGAGATCGAACACGATGACCATGGTACGTCAGCGCCGCGCGGCCTCGACGAGATCGACCACCCGGCTCACCACGTCCTCGAGCGCGAGGCCGGTGGAGTCGAGGTGGACGGCGTCGGGAGCGGCGCGCAGGGGTGCCTCCGCGCGCGCGGCGTCCCGCTCGTCGCGAAGCGTCTGCTCGGCGAGCACCCGGCGCACGTCGGCTCCGAGCTCCGCGGCGCGCCGACGCGCCCGCTCCTCCGGCGCGGCGGTGAGGAACACCTTGACCGCGGCGCGTGGAGCCACCCGCGTGCCGATGTCGCGCCCCTCGGCCACCCAGTCCCCCCGGGCGAGCATCTCGCGCTGCCGGGGCAGCAGGGCGGTGCGCACCCCGGGGTCCA
>JAABUJ010000298.1_pt1 | contig 107315 bp, 109 predicted proteins | sample 5559131 | NCBI WGS metagenome assembly JAABUJ01 (sample SAMN10711875, study PRJNA513366) | rock metagenome | isolation source: Antarctica rocks | place: Antarctica: Victoria Land, Mt New Zealand nord | collected 2016-01-07
CGGTGTTCCCGCGGCGCGGCGCGGCGCCCGCCCCCCCCCCCCCCCCCCCCCCCCCCCGGCGCTGGAGGAGTGCGGCTGCTGATGCACGCTCGCACAGGGCTAAGGGTAGGGCCTCTCAGGCGCGCGCGCGCGAGGCGGCGCGCGCCTGCGGCATAGTGTCCTCGCCCAGCTCCTGGCGCACGACGGTCTTCACATGCGGCGGCGCCTCGAACGCCCACTGCCAGTGCGGCACGCCGGCCGACTCGGGCGCGCCAAGCGCGGCCGGCGACCCCAGCGGCAGCACCACGCGCCGGTGCTTCAGGCTGGACAGCTTGCGGCTGTAGTTGGCCTCAAACACGCTCTTCATGTAGAACAGCGGGATCAGCACGTCGCCCGTCTCGTTGTCCACCAGCAGGAGGTACCTGGGTTAGGGTTAGGATTAGTCTACCAGCAGCAGGCACCTGGGCCCGCAGGCGCGCCGGCTTGAGGACCGTGCTAATCGCGGCGAAGATATCAGCATGAGCATGGAAAAGCTTTCATCACGGAGCTGACGGCTTCTACTGTCAACAAAACTTATTGTTACAAAAGGGCCCATGGGGCTTCTATTACCAACACAAAGGGTCCAGGAGAATAGCGGCGAGCAGGCGCGCCCGCGCCACAGGCAGGGTGGTTGCCCGCCGCGCAGGGGATGTCATGCATGTGATACACGTGGCGCGTGCGGGGGAGGGCACGCAGGCGGACAGCTGTGCGCCGCGGGCTGTGACAACATAATCGGGTAATACGGTGTCAGGGCCCGCCAGGCCCCGATAAGACACGGCAGCGGGGGCGGGGGGCAAGCGCACTTCTCCGCAGCCGTCGCGTGCAGCCACAGCGGCGTGACGGCCTTGACGGTGATCGGCGAGCCGCTGTCGCCGTCGCGCCGCTTGGACGTGGGCGACGTCAGCGCCATCACCGGCGTGCTCTCAGCTGCGCGGCGCGCGCGCGCGCGTCAGGAGCCGCGCCGGCGCACGCTGCTGCGGCGCGACATGGGGCCAGCGCCCAGGGCATGCATGCGCGGACGAGCTTCGCACGTGCCGGGCGACCGGGGCGGGGCGCGCCCGGAGTGCGGGCCGCGCTTGTGTGCGCTAGCCCAAATAAACCCCTCGCACACGCAGCACAACAAGGCTGGCGTAGGCGTGCATCGGTGCGATCGCTTGGCAGCCGCAACGAGGACAACGCAGTGCGCATGCGACCGCCCACGAGCGCGCGCAAGCACAGCCTCGTTGTGCTTGCACACACAGCTTCAAGGGGAGAGGGAGGCGCACAGCGCAACATGCCGGCCTGCGGCGCGCCGCGCGCCGCACTGACGCCCGGGCCGCTGCAGCCGCTGAGCGTGCTGACGTCGCTGTCGCCCAGCGTGCCCTTCACACCCGCCAGCGCCGTCGGCGTGCCGCCGCCCAGCGGCAGCCCGGGCGCTGGCCCCGCGGCGGCCGCAGGGTGCCCGCCGCGGCCCGCCGCGCCGCCGGGCCGCGGCGCGGCGCCGGCCGCGCCGGCCGCGCCGCCGCCGCAGAAGCCCAGCAGCTGGTTGAGCAGCTCGTTGGGGGAGAGCGCGGCGGCGGCGCCGTCCAGCGGCCCGCCTTGCTCCGGCAGCGCCCAGCCCTCCGGCGGCGCCACGCCGTCCGCCTGCGGCCGCGCGCGTCACATCAGACTCAATTGTGCAGCCACCGCTGGGGGCCCGGCGGGCCTGGCGGCCCCGCGGGCAGCCTAAGCCCGAGGAACAGCCTGCAGAAGCGTCCAGCGGTCGAGCGCTCCACCTCTTGCTTTGCGAGCGCAGCGGCGGGGGAGAGGCGGGGCGGGCGACACATGCCGATTAAGCATGCGACGTGGCGGGCACTGGCGACTCGTGGCTGTATTGCTGTTAATTGTCTTCCGCGCCGCGCCGCGCTGCCTTCCAAGGCCGGCGCGCACTGCGCGGCAGGCTCAGTCGGTCCCTGGCACCAACGCCAGCTGCGAGGCGCGCGGGCCTGCACGAGTGATGCAAACATCCGAGATACCCCCACCATCTGTGTCCATCTGTTCCCACTGCGCCGCCAGTCCTAGCCCAATGCGCACTCTGCCGGCAGCGTGGCAACGTCTGTGCTCCGCCCGCGCCGCATGGTCATAGCACAAGGCCAGCGTAGGCCCTGCGCGAGCCGCTGCGTCCTACAAAGGCCCGCTCCCCGGGCCCAACCGCCGCCCTGGAGAACTTGGTTGCAGGTTGCAGCACGCTGACTCGCCCAACAGTCAGTGCCGCCGCCACGGCCCATGCCGCCAGGTGGTGTCCCCAGCATTAGCAAAGAGTCGCAGCGTGTAACGCGCCCACGAGCCCGCACAGCCCTGAGCGGCTGCACAGGCATGCGCTCACGGGCGCTCACGGGCGCTCACGGCAGCTCTGCCCACCTGGCGGCAACTCGCGCGAGATGGTTGCATCGGTTCTTTTAAAAAAAGCCCTGTCTGCCTTTCGCAAAGGTGTCCGAGCGCGAAGTGGGCCAGGCAGCTGGCACAGCAAGGCTGACGGAGCCCATCGCCGCGCCACGGCCGCCGGCGGGAGCCCGCCACGGCACTAATCTGCTTTGCGTGCTGCAGCCATCGAGGGGGGCCAGCCGCCCAGCAGACCTGGCCAGCGAGCGGGAGGCATAGGGTAAACGCGCCTCTGGCCCCGGCGCGAGAAAGAGAGGCGATGCTGTGGAACAATGGTGGTCCATGATGGTTGTGCTCTCGGCCGATGTCAGGCTGGTCGCTCCCGTCCCATGAGGCGAGCCAGATGCAGGGCCGGTGATCAGCAATCGCGCAACGCCCCGCGGCTAACGAGGTTGCATGTGCAGTACGTGAGCCACCGAGCCACCGAGAGGCCTACCCGGATACCGAGGGCCAATCCGCGGTTGGTCTCACGCAAGGCTTCAGCTAGATGCTAGGTGGAAGGCTTGGAAGCCGTCCACCTAGCATCGGTGGGGGCCCAGTGGTGTGGGGACGTGGAGCAGGAAGCGCCGGCAGCTCTGCCCCTGCATCCGCCTGTGCAGCGCTGGTTGTCCAGCGTGCGGCGGCCGGTTCCGGCAGCGCTGTGCCGCTCCTGCCTTTTGAAGGCCTGTACACAGGCGCACCTGGTCCAAGGTCACGTCTGTGCAGGCACCGGGCTTCGGGCCTGCTGCAGGGTGCGCGCCCGCCGGTGGGCACGGCAACGCTACCAAGCACGGATGGTACACGCGGCTGAACCTCGATGTGCTTCGCGTGTCCCTGTCTGGACTGCCACTTGCGCTAGGTGTGTTGCGCTGGGTGGCAGCGCCGCGACTTGAGGCCGGGTGCGCCCGGCTGCTGGCACTTTGCGCGCCCTGTGCGCGGTGTGAACGTGCTTGGTCTGAAGAGCCCGCACAGGCAGGCCCGGGCGCGCAGAGGGACACAGGCCGGCGCGGTGCTGGCTGCGCGCGTGGGCTTGCAAGCGCGCGGCGCAGCGCCTGCTCAGCCCCAGCGCACGCGCGCAGGCGCGGGCGGGCAGTAGGTGCGCGGGCGCGCAGTAGGCGCGCGCCGCCATGGCCGGCTCGCGCCGCCGTGCGAAGCGCACGCGGCCGGTGGTCAGCGTGAAGAAGCGCAAGAAGCCGCGCACTGTCGCGGCCGTGCCGCGCGAGCTCACCGACCGCCGGCCCTCGATTGCAGCCAAGCTGGGCGCCGGGTGCGGGCACTGTTCGATCTGCGGTAAAGTGACGCTCATGCTGGCGGGGAGCTAGCACGGGAGGCGCCCCCCGCCGGCGCGCGGGCGTCCCGCAGCCGCCGGCACGCCGCGCGCGCCCTGCCCGTGACCGCCGCGCGCGCGCAGGGCGGAGTGGGATTGCGTGAAGACGCTGACCAGCAACTACGGCAAGAACGGGTTTGTCGTCAACCCTAATGCCGGCTTTGGCCGCAACAAGCGGCCGCCCGGCGCGCTCGAGGTGCGCTGCGCGGGCGCCTGCGCCGGCGCACGACTGCCCCCAGCACAGCGCTGTCCTGGACCTTGCCTGTCGCTGGATGAAGATGTGGCCGTCCGTGTCCAGGTTGCCGCGCCGGAGGAGGGCGCCGAAGCGGTCGAGAGCGACGACGGTGCGCGCCCGGCTGAGGCGCTCGGCCGGCGCCCTGCCGCGCGCGCGCGCCGCGCTGGGCTGTCGTGCGTGGCATCTGCTCGGGTGCCTCGGCCTTGCTGTGTTTGAGCAGGACGCAGCAGCGGGTGGTTTGCCGGGCGCCACGCCACAGCATGCATGAGCGGCGGGGGGCCGCCGCGGTGCAGACCCGCGTGTGGTGGAGGGCAAGCAGTGCCGCAGCGGCCCCAACCCTAACCCTATCCGATACCCAAGCGTGCATGTATGCAGAGCGGCGGGGGGCTGCCGGCGCAGACCTGCGCGCGGTGGAGGGCAAGCAGCGGCGCAGCGGCAAGGCGCCGCTCACCAAGCTCACCACGCACCAGCGCCAGGTCATGCAGCGGCTCATCGCGGCGCACGGCGAGGACGTGGAGGTGCGCCGCCTCCCCCGGCGCGCCGCGTCAAGGGTTGCCTGATGCGTGAGCGGCCCTTTGGTGCCTTGAAACGCTTGCTGGAGGCTCTGCGCAATGTGGAGGGGCTGCAGCGCGGCCCTGCACGGGAGGCGCGCGCCGCCGTGCCTGGTTTGCAGTGGCTCGGCGAGACCAGCCCCTGGCCGGCAAGCCTGCTGGGACGCTTGCGGCAGCCTCGCTTGTCCCTCAGGGCACCCCCTGCCAGGGCAAGGCGGCAGATACATGACAGGTATGTAAAAGCGGCGCGCGGGTCCGGCAGGCCATGGTGCGCGACAGGAAGCTCAACAGCATGCTGCTGCCGGCGTCCAAGCTGCGCAAGCTGCTGGCCAGCTACGCCGTTGTGGGCGAGCGCGGGCGCTGCCCATTCCGCGTGCCCAACAAGCGCCTGTGGTGACGCGCCGCGCGCGGTGCCGCCTCCTGCTGCCACACACCAGGGTCAGGGTGGTGTGTCTGTTTCTCAGGATGATGTGTCGAGTGTGGTCGTGCCCGGGTTGGTGTCCTGTGGTCTGCCGCTGCCGGACAGGCACAGGCTGTGGCTGCCAGGCTTGCGAGCGTGCGCAGTAAGCTCCTGCCTGAGCGATGGTGGCGCGCCAGGTGTGCAGAATGCAAGGTATCCGTGCTGTGGCCTCTCACATCAAGACCTCTGTTCTTACTTTAAATATAAACCATGTACGGTTTGCTGTGGACATACAAGGGCCAACGTGAGGAGGCGGGTCACATGTTGCCTGAGCGTGAGCTACATGGTGCATTGCCAATAAATGTTGGGCCTAAGTGAGAAAAGTAGAGTGCGAGCATCCGGCCTCTTCCGCTTCGTCCCTTGTTTGAAAGCGCAGGGCGTTTCCCGCTCTTTCGCCACAGACGCTGGATGCGATGTGCAGCTGATCCAGCCTGCAATGCACCCACCGGCAGCACACACGATGCTCCCGGAGCGGGCGCGCTCAGACAGCATCCCTGCGCTGCCAGCGCGGTAGCAGACGTTGGGCGCGCGCGGCGCGGCCATGGCGCAGCCCGTGGAGCGGAAGCTGCAGTTCTCCATCTACTCCTGCAGCGGCGAGGTGCGGCGGCCGCGGTGGCGTGCGCACGCGCGCACCCCCGCGCGTCCCGCGCATGCCATCACGCCAGCCGCTGCCTGCACAGCCGACGTCCGGGGCCGCGCGTGCGCGCAGGACCCCGCGTACCCCGCGGCAGAGCTGCTCAGGAGCGGCGCGGACGCGCGCGGGTGGCAGTCTCCAAAGTGCGCGCCGCGCCCTCACTCCCGCGTGTCTGCTGTGGCGCGCCCGGGGGGCCGCGCAGGGGCAGCGCTCAGGCGCGCGGGTGCGCCGGGGCCAGGGGCGCGGGCTTCCCGGTGGAGCTGGCGGTGGCGCTCGCGCAGCCGGCGCACCTGGAGCGCGTGCAGATCCTGTCGCACGAGTTCAAGGTGCGCGGCGACCCCTGCGCGGCGCGCCGCGCCGCCCTGTGCCAAGCGGCTGGGCCGCATCTTGCGCCCTAGTTCTGGTCAGTGGCCCGTGCGAGCCCCGGCGCGTGGCCGCTGCGACTGCAGCCCCGCTGCAGGGCGCGCGGCGCCAGGCCGCGCGGGCGCCCGCTCGCAGAGCCGGCCGGCGCCCGCGTCGGCCGCACCACTGTCCGCCCCACTGGGCGCGGCTGCCGCCAGAGAAAAGGCCGCCGCCCCGCCCACGCAGCCTGGCGCCACGCAGATCGCGGAGCGCCTGGAGCTGTTCGCCGGCGTGGTGCCGCCGGGCGGCCGCGACCCGCACTGGCAGCGCCTGGGCAGCATCGGCCTGGACCCCAACGCGCGCAGCGGCTACCAGGTGCGGCCGAGCCCCATCTGCGCGCGCCGGCTCCCCGTGATCTTTTGCAGCATCGTTTTGGGCGTAGAGCGCTGTGCCCTCGACCCCAACGCAAAGCGCGTCCGGCAGCCCGCCCCTCTTGGCCCTGCGGCTCTCGCTGGGCTGACGCGCACTGCCAGCCGGTCTTGCGCCGCCCGTCTGCTTGCCCCGCCGCACCTTCCGGACTGCCGGCCAATGGCAGCGCTGCGCTGCCCTGCCCTGCCCTATAACCCTATACCCTATGCGCGCGCGGCGCCAGGCGCGCGAGCTGAAGACGGTGGGCCTGCGCGTCGCGGCCAGTCACCTGCGCTTCGTGGCGCGCGCCTGCCACGCTAACGCGCTCAACGCGCACCGCCAGGCGCGCCCCCCGGGGCCCCCGCGGTGACCGGGCGCCCTGCGAGCTGGCTGCGCGTGAGCAGGCGTGCGGGCGCGCCGGCGGCCGGCGCGCCCGGCGCTGCACCCGCGAGGCGCGGCTCGCAGAGCTCTTCCGCTAAGCTGTTCACGCAAGCGGCTGCCTGGATGCCCGGCGCGCGTCAGGGAAGGTAATAACCCTAAGGCCAACCCGGCGCGCCGCGCCGCGCGCAGGTCGGCATCGCGGCGCTCAGCCTGCTGGGCGTACCGCTCGCGGAGCTGCGCCCCGGCGCGGCGGGCCAGGCGAGCACGCGCGCGCTCGGTCAGCCGGCGCCCGCGCCCGCGCCCGCGCACGCGGCCGGCCCGCCGCACGCGCCCAGCGCGGCCGCGCACGCGCCCGCGCAGCAGCCCTACCCCGGGCGCGCGCCCCAGGCGGCGGTGCCCGAGCTGCCGGACCCCAGGGTTCCAGGCGGCGCCGCGCCGCCTGGCGTGGACGCCGCGACGGCGGCCGACCTCGCGCGGCTGCTGGCCGCCAAGCGGGCGGCGGTGGCGGCGGAGGACTACGACGAGGCCAAGCGCCTGAAGGCCGCAGAGGAGCGGCTGCGCGCGGTCGGCGCCGCGGTCGCGGCGCTGGAGGCGCGGTGCGCGCCCGTGCCGCCCCGCGCCCGCGCCGACGCTGTCTCTGTGGCCGCTGCATGTGTGTGGCTGCATGCATAGAGCGGGCGCACCCCTGAACGCTCGCCGCTCGGGCTACTGGAGGCCCGGCGGCCTGCTCCTCCATGCGCCCGCGCTGTTGAGGGGCCCAGGCCCAGGACTTGACCCTAACTGTACCCTGCTCCTGTCGTCCAGATGGGGCGGCTGCTCCCGCGCAGGAAGGCTGAGGCGGTCGCGGCGGAGGATTATGACATGGCCAAAGCGCTAAAGGCGGAGATCGCGCGCGTGCGCGCCGGCGCCGGCGCGGGCGCACCCGCCGCCCGGCGGCCGCAGCCGGAGCCCGGCGTGGAGCCCGGCGGCGCGCCCGGGCGGCCGCCTGGGCAGGGCGCCGCGGCGCGCGGCGGCGATGCGGGCGGCGGCGAGGGGTACGGCGGCGGGAGGGCGCTGCCCGCATCTCCAGGTGAGCCCCGGCAGCGTGCACGGCCGGCTCGGGGGCTGCTCGGGAGCGCGGCTGCAGGCCTGGCGTCATCCTGGGGCGCGCGGAAGCAGGAGGCGTGTCTTGCGCGGTGCTGCCTGGGCTGCTGGGGCAGGCGCGGGGGCCATGCACCCGGGCATGGGCATGGCTGCCAGAGCTGTGACAGCACGGGGCTCGCACGGGTGACCAGACCTGCGGCGCCACCGCGCGCGCGCGCGAGCCCGGGGAGGTGACGTGACGGAGACTGTGCGCGCGCGCCCAGCGCTGCGCAGCGCGGACGCCAGCGGCAGCGGCGGCAGCCTCACCCCCGCACAGGCGTACGACGACCGGCCGGCCGTCGCGCGGCGCTCTGCGACCGCGCTACGCTTCGCCGCGCGAGACGACCCCGAGCCGGGCCCAAGCGCCGCACCCGCGCCGCCGCGCGCCGGCGCCGCAGCCGCAGCGTCGGCGCTCGGTGCGGCCGGCGGCCTTGCTTTGAACTTGAGCAGCTGCCTCTGCCGGCGCGCGCCATGGGCGCTAGCCGGTTGTGACCAGCGGGCGCGGCGCGGGCGCGGCGCGCAGGGCCGCCGCCCGACGGCTGGCCGGCAGACCTGCCGGCGCCGGAGGCGCCGGCGGGCGCCGAGGCCAAGGACGCGGAGGAGGTGGCGGAGGCGACGGGGCCGTACGCAGCCGCTGCGCTCGCCTCGGCGGCCTGGCAGCTGCGCGAGGCGGGCGCGCTGTGGCTGGAGCGCTGCCTGCTGCCCGACGCGCGCGCCCGCCCCCTCCCCCGCTCGCTGCGTTGTGATCTGCGTTCGCACTGTTCGCACTGTTGCCTGGAACGCGCGGGCGCTCGTGCAGTGCAGTGGCATGGTATTCCTCCTCTGTGCAGCCATACTTGCTGCACGCCGTGGGTGATTGCCCGCCGCGACGGTGGGCCCTCTGGTGGCGTGCCCCGCGCACGCAGCAGAGGAGGGGGCAGTGGCCACTGCAGGCGCGGCCTCTGGCGCGACAGCAGCACAGCGGGGCCTGCCTGCGGCAGAGATGGCCCGAGGGGGCGCCGGCCGCGCCGAGGCGCGGCGCGCGGCGCGCAGGCGCTGCCAGAGGAGCGGCGGCGCGCGCTGGCGCGCGCGGCCGCCCGCGTGCTGCCGCGGCTCGCGCGCGACCGCGTGGCCAACGTGTACGGCGCGGCGCTGGCGCTGCTGCGCGCGCTGCTGGCCGCGCGCCCGGCCGCCGCGCCCGTCGGCGAGCTTGTGCCCGTGCTGCTGGAGCGGGTGCGCGCAAGGCTGGAAAAAAATAAAAAATTTAAAAAAAATTGTGGGACGCTTGCCGGCCGGTGGGAGGGGAGCGGCTGTGCCCACCGGCGAGCTTGTGCCCGTGCTGTTGGAGCGGGTGCGAAATGGGGCTTGCAGAAACAGGGGCGCTTGCCGGCGGGTGGGGAGGGGAGCGGCTGCGCCCATCGGCGGGCCGCGCCTGTGCTGCTGGAGCGGGCGCGCCGCCGTCCAGATGGAGGACCTATGACGTAGGTGGGCGAGAGCGACGCGCGCGCGCACGCCGCTTCCCTACCCTACCCAAAACCCTACGCCTATGGCGCAGGTGGGCGAGAACAACGCGCGCGTGCACGCGGCCGCCTGCGGCGCGCTGCTGGAGCTGGCGGCCGCGCCGGCCGCGGGCCTGGGCGGCCACCTGGGCCTGCTCACGCGGCCGGTCAAGAGCCAGCTGCAGTGCCGCCCGGTGCTGCACCGGCTGGAGCTGCTGGCGGCGCTGCTGCGCGAGGTGCCCATCGCGCATACCCCACAAAACCCTGGCGGCGAGGGCTTCCAGCTGGAGCCACTCATGGCGTTTGTGGGCGCCGCGCTCGGCAGCCCCAATGCGGACGTGCGCGCGGCCGCCGTGCGGACAGCGGCGCAGGTGCGCGGCCGGCCCTGTATGCCGCCGCGTCCCAATGCTGTGCGCATAAAGGGAGCGGCCTTCTCACTATCATGCCGCCATGTTTCTGCGGCTACACAAAAGGCAACTGTATGAGTTGCTTGCAGTTTGGGGGGCCTCGCGCTGCGCGTCGCATGCGGTCTCCCTCCCTGCAAGCAGCACTCCCTGACGGAAACGCCCGCCGATGCAGCCCGCTAGCAAGCCACAAGCGGCCACGCTCACATCCTGCACCACGCGCAGGTGATTGGCATGGCGGGCGCGCCCGCGCGCGAGCTGCTGCCCGGCGACCTGCACCCCAAGCTGCGCGAGGCGCTCGACGCCGCGCTGGGCGCGCCGCCGCGCTCCGCGTCGCTACCGCCGCCGCCGCCGCCGCCGCCCGCGCCCGAGTCGCGGCGCGCATCCAGCGGCGGCCGGCGCGCCGGCGGCGCCGCCAAGCCCGCGCGCGCGCCCGCCGCGCCCGCCGCCGCCGCCGCCGCGAGCGGCGGCGGCGGGAAGCGGGCCGCCGCGGCGGGCGCCGCGGCCGCGCGCAAGCCGGCCGCCGCCGCCGGCGGCGGCGGCGTGCACGCCGTGCATGCGACCGCGGGGCACGCCGCCGCACAGGCCGCGCAGGCGCGGCCGGCGCCCGAGCGGCCAGCGCCCGAGCGGCCCGCGCCCGGCGCGCCCGCGCCCGGCGCGGCCGCGCTGGGCGACTACGACGGGCTGTTCCCGGGCGCGGCGGAGGAGGAGGCGGGCGCCGGCGGGCCGGCCGGCGACCCCGGCGTGTACGAGGCGGAGGTGGCGGCGCGCGTGGCCGCGCTGGGCTCGGGCCACCCGGCCGTCGCCGAGGCGCTCACCAACCTGGCCATCGTGCATACGCAGGCGCGCCACGCGGCAGCCCTATGACCGCGGCGCCCCGCAGGGCACCCCTCTGGCGCTCGCGCGGCAATTCGCCGCCGAGCGCTAGGCATCTGGGCGCTCCGACGCGGCCGCCCTGGGCGCCGGGCATCTGCCAGCCACGGCGTTGCGTGCCACATGCCGCAGCGTCCACCCGATGCCGGCGCCCGCGACCACTCCCAGTGAACGCGTCTCCAAGGATGCAGGACCTACCCTACCCTACCCTACCCTACCCCCTGAGTCCCCGGGCGCGCGCGCAGCGCGGCGAGCCGGACCTGGCGCAGCCGCTGTACGAGCACGCGCTGGCGGTGTACGAGGCCGCGCTGGGCCCGGACCATGCGGAGGTCGCGCACACGCTGACCGACCTGGCGGTGCTGCACCTGGAGCAGGCGCGGGGGCCCTGCGCGCCAGCGCGGCCTCGCCCCGGCGCACGCGGCCAGTGCAAGCTGTGTGTGACACACACGCGGTTACTTAAGCACCTGCCCCGTCTAGGTGTCACCGAAGAGCCGAGCGCTCCTGCAAGCTGCATCAGCAGGGTGGGGTTGCTGTGTGGCGTGCTCCGCACCGTCACCCTCTGCACTCAGTGCGCGTCCGCTGCGAACAGCGGCAAGGGCTCCAGCAGACCACGCGCGCAAGCGCTGGCGGCCTGAGCGGCGGCGCGCGGCGCAGGGCCGCGAGGATGCCGGCCACCCGCTGCTGCGGCGAGCGCTCGCGATCCAGACGCGCGCTCTGGGCGCCGACGACCCGGACGTGGTCGCCATCCGCGAGGTCCTCGAGCAGGAGGACTGATGGCGCGCCGCGGTCGCACAGATCGGAATACAGGCTGCGCGTGGCGTGCTCTGACACGCTGAGTGTGCTGCTATTGGCCACCCTCGGGCCGCTCCACTGGAAGGCCACTGAACTCAATCAGGGGAAGTGCAAGCCCTGCCAAACATTCATTGAACATGTGACAGAGTCGCTGAGCTGAGTGAGTTTTGCAACAGTGTGATTGCGCAAGGCTAGGTCTGACTTGCTACTGGAATAAGTCAATAACACGGTAGAGGCTGGTCTGTCACCGCTGCCTAGGCCGAGTGGATCACAATGTATGATATAAGATGCTGGCCTTGCAAACTTGCCTGGAGAGCTCACACGACCCTGCAAGCGTGCCCTCAACGCTATGGAGCAGTTGCAGTCCCACAACGCTATTAAGCAGTTGCAGACAGGTTGTTACCAAGATTATCGTGGAACCTGTGCTGCGTGAATGCTCTGCCCCCTGTCCATGCGACACTTGGGCGCCGCTCGGAGGTTGACTTGCTGCCCTATCACTGGCGAGCAGGGCGGCGCCAGTCTCCCTGTCCCGCCACTCGACGGCCACGGCTTAGGGTCGAGCAGGTCCTGAGCGCGTTTGCCTTGCAACTGTACGCCTCGCTCCTAGGACTCCGAGAGTTGGCAGGACACGCCAGATGAAGAAGGCAGTAGACTTGTTGATCAGTTGTGTCCGCCAACCGCAGTAGTGGGCAGCGAGCAAGGCAGGTCCTCCGCCCAGGCTGCAGCAGCATTGCCACAGCATGTTTGCAATCTGCAGCGCACCGCAGCTGTGCGCCTGCAGGCGCTCAGGCCGCGGCAGTCACAAGGCAGCACGAACATGCGCATCTTTGAGGTGGACCTGCCGGCGCTTTGACGCACCATGTTTGCATGCCCAGCATCCTGCACAGACGAGCTGACAGGTGTGGATGCTAAAAAGCAGGGGCCGAGCATCCAGGGCGGGCTCCGTCTGCAGCGCCGCCCAGCAGTGGGCCGGCGCGGCCAGCAAGTTCTTCTGGGTGCAGACAGGCAACAAGGTACCAGAGTCGCGTTCAGCGTGCTTCCTTACAGAACAGTCTTGCCGGGCCCGGCGCTGAGCGCCGAGCGACCGCCGGCAGGACGTGCTCATCGCGGCGCTTGAGAGCGGCGCCTGCGACACGCTGGTGCTCGATGAGGAGGCCGCCGGCACCGCGCAGGCGTGGTCTAAACTGGCCGCCTTCCGCACGCTGCTCATCCGCGGCAGCGCGCTGGAGGACGCGCGCGGCCAGCAGGCGCGCCGGCCCAGGTGTGGCACCCCCGGCCGCCCGCAGCGCGCAGCCGTGGCGCCGAAGCCCGCCACGTCGTACCCCCCGCTCGCATCCCGTCCGTGTGGCGGCCTCCTGCCGACGGCAGTATGCAGAGACCGCTGCACGCGCCTGTATGACTTTGCTCAGTATCCAAGCTCTGTTAAGCTAGCAAGCAGGTCTGCCCTGCCGGCATGGCCTGCCAATGCAACCAGACAGGCCGTGCGTTTGCCTACCCAGCATGCTTTCAAGCACCGAAGGAAAGAGCCGTGTGCGGCGGAACCCTGATGTTATCAAATCCTGCAGACCCTGGTGTCTGTCTAACGGTCAAGCCCAGGCCGGCAGATGTGCAGAGGTGCGCGCGGTCCCCGCGCATAGGTGGGCGCGGTGCAGCGCATCGCGAGCGGCGCCGACGTCGCCGCCGCCGCCGCAGACACGGCGCTGCTGGCCCAGGCGCACGTGGTCCTCGACGCGCGCGACTGGCGCATCATCCCTGCGGAGAACCTCATTGCGGCCTTCCAGGCGCGGCGCAGACACCCTACCCTGACCTGTCAGCAGCGACATGCATGTGTCAAGGGGCGTGTGCCGGCAGCAGCGCCGTCAGATGCGTGGCAGTGGCAAGCACCCCTGCACAGCATGAAGGGTCAGGGGTGCTTGCCACTGCCACGCATCTGACGGCGCTGCTGCCGGCACACGCCCCTGGACACATGCATGTCGCTGCTGGCTGTGTCTGCCCCGATACGTAAGCAGCGGCGCTGGGCGCCGGAGGTCAGCACGCGCGTCGGCTTACAGGGCACGCCACGGCTGGACACTCAGTGCTGCAGCTGTTGCAGCGCACGGCGGGTGGGGGGCATCCACGCGTGAGCGCGGGCGCGTGCGTAAATGCCTGACCGCGTGCACAGGGCTCTGCCGCCGAGCTGGTCGCGGCCGCGACCTCCGCTGCAGATGCGCGCGTGATGCTGGAAGCCCTGGAGGCCGGCACGGCGGGCGTGCTGCTGCGCACCAACGACCCCCAGCAGGCGCGGCCGTCGCGCCGCCAGGCCGCCTACGCTGGCAGGCCTGCACCAACCAGTCGCGCGGGTGCACCAACGTGGGGTGGGAAGCGCGACAGGGGGCGTGCATGGCGGGTTCTGTCACGTATCCTGCGCATGTGCATGCACAAGTTGCTGAAAGGTGCAGGACTAGGACTGTCCCCAACCATGATTATTCACGCTTTGATTCAGGTGCGCGAGCTCGCAGCCTGGCTGGAGGCCCGTGCGGCGGAGGGCGCCGCGCGGCTGGTGTATGAGCGCGCCGTCGTGACGCGCGTCGCGCCACTCGGCATGGGCGACAGGTGGCCCCCTCGCTTGCCGACCTGCGGGCCCCGGACCCGATCCGCTCCGGGGGGCACACCGAACCCCTTCTGTCAGCGCATGCACGCTCGCACTCTGCTCAGCGCTAGGGAGCGCGTGGAGGAGCAGCAGTGTCCCCGTGCAATGCCCATCTCTTGCCGCCGCACGGCTCCGCTGCACCACACGTCTGGCGAGGAGGCCCCATAACAAGGCGTCATGGGCGGGCTGTCCCGGCGCATCACCCTGCACCACTGCCATCCTGCCAGCGCTCTCGTGGCTAGCATGCGCCTGGCGCTGCGCCCGCCCGGCCTGGCTCGCACCCGATGCAGCATCCCCAGGGACACTGGTCCTGCTGGCAGGCCCAGCGCTGAGCCGCGCTGGCGCCTGCGCACCTCGGGGCATGCGTCGCCCTCGCCGGCCTGCCCATCAGGAGCATGGGACTGCTCGAGGGCGGAGCGCCGCTGCTGGCGCGCCCGGCGCTGAGCGGGGCGCGCGCCGGCCGCGCCAGGGTGTGCGTGGACCTCGCCTGCCTGCTCGCGCCGGGCGAGGGGCTGCTCGTGGGCAGCTTCGCGCGCGCGCTCGCGCTGGTGCACAGCGAGTGCGGCGAAAGCGCGTACATTGCCTCGCGGCCCTTCCGCGTCAATGCTGGCCCGGCGCGCTGCCCCGCCTCCCTGCTGGGCCGTGGCGGGGGCGGTGGGGGGCGGTCGCTCGCTTGGCGCGCGCGCGAGGCGCTCGCCCTACTTTGCGGGGCCTGTCTGCGGACAGCCCTGTAGGTATCCGCGCGTCAGGGCGCAGGTGCACGCGTACGTCGCGCTGCCCGGCGGCCGCACCGGCTACCTGAGCGAGCTGCGCAGCGGGGCGGAGGTGCTGGTTGCGGACGCGGCCGGGCGCGCGCGCGCCGCGCTCGTCGGGCGCGCCAAGGTCGAGCGCCGGCCGCTGGTGATCATCGAGGTGCGCGCCGTCGGGGGGGGGCTGGGCGGGCTGGCGACGCCAGTGCGCACGGCGCAGCGGCGCCTCGCAGTCACCCGAGTTTGGTTAAAAGTGCCAACTTGAGGTAGGCATGAGAATGGTCTCAGGGGTATTTTTGCTACTTGGGCGGAGGCAAGCCGTGCACACCCCTGCGGCCGGTGTTGACCGCAGGTGCATGCGGGGGCGCAGGCTGCGACGGACGACGGCGAGCGGCACTCGCTGCTGCTGCAGAACGCCGAAACAGTGCGGCTGGTCGGGCCGGCGGACAGCCCCGGTCCCCCCGGCTCGCGGCCTGCGGGCGCAGCCGAGCGCGCCAGTTCCGCGCCGCAAGACGGCGGTGAGCATGGCGTGGACGGCGAGGAGCGCGCGCGCAGCGCCGGCGAGGCTCCCGCCGCAGCCGGCCGCCCCGCGGCAGCCGCCCGTGAGCCGGAAGGCAGCGAGGCACGCCGCGGCGGGAGCGGTGCAAGCAGTCCGGCGGAGGCCGTGGGTCCATCGGCGGACGGCGCGGCGCCCGCCGCGGCGCCCGTGGGGGACAGCAGCGGGGCGCCGCACGGCGGCCCCGCGGCTGCGAGCGAGGCCGCGCGAGAGCCGCGCGCTGCCAGCGGCGCGCCGGGCGCGCCGGGCGGGGGCACGCCCCGGCCCGACTGGGTCGCCACGGCGGTGTCGGAGCTGCGCGCGGGCGACGCGATCTTCCTGCTGAGGCAGGCGGGGGCGCGGCACACGGGCATTGCCGTGCGCGAGTTCGTGCTCGAGAAGTGAGCGCGTGAGGTGCCGAGTTCCCCCGCCCATGTGCCTTGCAGCGATGAGATCGCCGACTCGAGCTGCATATGACACCGGATGAGCCGAGCAGAAGAGCAGATGTAATGACATCACATGGCTGGTTACAGGCACGCAAAACAGTGCTGCACACATGCCCGCGCAAGCATAGCACTACTCTAATGCCATGCCAAAGGCCAAGAGCGCTGAAGGTTGCCGGTCACGCACACCGGCCTTCTTAGGCAGCAACAACATGCAGGGGCGGGCTGATGCCACACGCGCAAGAGCGCATGCATGCTCTCTATGCCACGCTCGATGCTACCACCACTGCAAAGCGGCAGCGCACCCTCACTCACTCACAGCCTGTACCCGCTCAAGCCCTGGCCGGCCGCTGCCGCCCCTGCTGCCGCCGCCGCCGCCGCTGCCGCCGCCGCCGCCGCCGCCGCGCCGCCGCGCCGCGCGTCACTCCTCGCCCGGCGGCGCGTCGGGCTTCTCCTTGTCAGGGTCCTTTTCAGGGTCCTTCTTCTTCTTCTCCTCCTCCTCCTCCTCCTCCTCGTCCGGGATCTCTGGGTCGCCCGGCAGCCTGCGCGGCATTGGCGTCTCCAGCTTCTCGAACTCCGGCTGCGTGTCCGGCCGCCGGCTCGGCTGCGGCGTGATCCACTCCTGCGCACGGCGTGCCCCCGGCTGGTCAGTGCAGAACCACACCGTCGGCACCGAGGAGCGGCGTCTGCATTTACGCCACCCAGGCTGCGCGGCTCCCCGTAGCGCGCTGCGGCCTTCAAAGCTCCCCAGTCTCGCGGTCAGTACACGCCCTGCGAAGGCGTGACCAGCGACCAGCTGTGGCACCAGGCCTGCTCCGAGGCCATGCTCTCGCGCCTGCACTCAACACGCTAACAGAATCCAGCAGGGAGACGTCAAGGCACTGGCAGCATGCATGCAGCCTTCTGTCCGTGAAGCCAGTGCGTGCACGCTAGCGCTGCGGCGGGCGCCCCTCTCGCGAGCCGAACGCTCGCCAGCACAGGTGGAGGAGCGCCAGCAATTCACTGTGCCCCTGGCTAGCCAGTCACGTCGGCAAGGCTGCCTGGGGCCAGTAGCTTACAAGGCTGCCATGCTCACGCTCCCAACACTGGTCAGCACTCGGCACGCAAAGCTGCAAGAGCCGGCACCTGCGACAGCCTACGTGCAACGGTCGCTGGCGCACCTGCGGAAAGTCTATCGGCGAGCGCTCCTTCTCTGTCTCGGGCTCCGGGTAGGTGCGGCAGATGCCCAGGCGCCTGCCGCCTGGCCGCCCGGCCTGGAAAGGCCTCAGGCCCTCACAGCGCCGCAACGCCGGCCCGCTCCTGTGTGCGCATGCAACCAGGCACCTCGGCCTCGGGCACGGTCGCGAAGCATGCGCATGCTGGTGTCGCTCTGTGCTGCATGCTGCTGCACTGCTGCGTGCCATATCACACTCCATACCCGCGATGCGCAATCGACTCTTTGGCGATCGAGGAGGAGCTTGCGAGTTGCGAGCCCACAGACCCTGTGCTAGCAGGGTCTGGACAAGCAGCCGCCCCAGGACACTGCTGCGAGACCTGCCTCTCCAGGCAACGCTTCGATCGACAGTGGCAGCGGAGGCGAGCTCTGTGGGTGACCATGGTGCGCCGCGTGCTGCCGCTCTCCTGGTGCCTGGTGTCCGCTCACACTCTGCGGCGCTAGACGTCGCTGATACAGCGTGGTCTGGGGCTGCACGCTGCACGGCTGCTGGCCGTGCTCTGGGCAGTCGGGCGGCGCTGCCAAACAGCGGCGGCCGCCAGGTCGCTGAGACATCTTTTGCACTCTGCGCGCAGGACCAGCCGGTGAAGCTTGCGATCGTCATGAAGGTCATCGGTCGCACAGGCTCCCGCGGACAGGTGCGGAGGCTGGCTGCTGCGGCTGTCAGGGAACTTGTTCCTATGTACGGCGCGGCTGCCTGCGCCCAGCGTCGCTGGTCCCTGTCGGGGCAGGCAGCCCCACGCAGAGCAGGAGGCGGGCCAGCGCTTGACACAAGCCTGCCGTCGAGCAGGTCACGCAAGTGCGCGTCAAGTTTCTGGACGACAAGGACCGCCTGATCATGCGCAACGTAAAAGGCCCTGTGCGTGAGGGTGCGCTCCCGTGTTTCTCCTGTGTGTACTCTTATGTGGTGCGCTTATGTCGTGCTGTCGTGCTCTTCACAAGGCGTGGCATGAGCAGTCTCGTGTCTGCTCTCACCCGGGTTGCGCACGTCTGGAGGCTGAGGGCACTTGCACGCTCACCTACTTACTGTGTATCAGCCGACTTTTAGCTGCCTATGGGCGCAGCCTGAGACAGGGCTATGCTTTGCATATCAGCGCGACCGCAGCTTCGCAGGCAAGTATGCATTTGGCCACCGCCAAGGTGTCCAGTTTCCGATTGCACGCGCTCGTGCAGGCGACATCTTGACGCTGATGGAGTCTGAGCGTGAGGCGCGGCGGCTGCGGTGAGGGGGCTGCGGTAGGGGGGCTGTGGCAAGGGTGCTGTGGCAAGGGGGCTGCTGTGAGGGGGCTCCGAGTGGGCTGCTTCAAGCGGCGCGGAGGCCAGCCAGAGACAAGCTGAGTCCTGTGCACCACGGGCATTTGGTCTGCTTCTCCAACAGTGTGCGTTTGGCACCAGCAGTGGTGCAGGAGCACAGCAAGGAACCCAGGTTGTTGCTTTTGGTGTACACACTGTAGAGGCGGCTGCCAAATGAGGTAGTTTTAGTGCCGCTCTGTATGCACCGAGCTACACGCCGCAAGTCCCGCCTGACATCTACCTACAAGCACTGAAGTAAGCAGTGCTGAATACTTGAGCCTGCCAAAACTGCACTCGCCTGCAGGCAGAACTGCTGTACAGCAGCGCAGAAGTGCTCTAATCCCTCGACAAACGCACCCGCGAGCAGCCCAAAAGCGGCACCTGAGCCGCATTGTATCTGCAAAACTGTTCCGCGTGCAGTCAAAGAGTGCACAGGTTGCGCACCAGAGCCCTACCAGAGCTGCCGCCAGCTCAGTTCACAAAAGGTTGCCTAGCTCCAACGTCCTGCCAGGCCCTAGACCATAACCATAAAAAGCACGAGCGGCACTTCCCACCCATACCTACAGCCGTCTGCACCAGTCCCCCTACACCTTGAACGAGTCGACGATGGCGGCCGCGAGCGCGGGCGTCTTCGCCGCCGACAGCCCCGCCAGGCTGATGCGGCCGTCCTTGGTCATGTAGACGTGGTGCTTCTGCGTCATGTTCTCCACCTGTGCGCCGCTCTACAACATCAGAACCAGACTATGAAGCGCGATGTGGCAGTAGGGTGAAGCCTTTGCGCCGCTCCGTACTGTCAGAACATCAAGCATGAAATGGCAGTAGTAACATGAAGCATGAAGTGGCAGTAATATGAAACGTCAAGTGGCAAGAATGCGACGAGAAGGCACAGGGATTGCATGGGGCAGCAGCCGCAGGCACATGCGTCACTGCAACGGGGCTTGCAGTCGCAGCCAGAGCTGCTGCGGTGCAGGGAGCGCGCCTGCTTGGGCGACAGGCCCGTGAACGAGAACATGCCTGCCGCAGCAGCACAGTGAGCATGTAGAGTGATTGGGTTATAGGGTTAGGGTTAAGAGAAGTGCCTGCCGCAGCAGCACAGTGAGCATGTAGAGCGAGCGCATTCTGTCTAGTGTGCAGCAGGAGCAGCTGAGACGTTGTGTGCTGTGATGGCCAGAAGCTCACAGACAGGTATGCGTGCATGTCGCGGCGGCCCGCGGGCGCGCAGCCACTGCCTGCGGCATCAGCATCCGATGCACGAAGCAGGTGTGCCCCTCCTCATCCTGCATGCGCACAGCAGCAAATAGACCCGAGAAGGCAGAGCGCCCCGAGGCGCGGCACACCGATCTGGCGCGTCACAAAGCCCCAGTCCCGGTCAGGCTCCAGCTTGGCGAGCTCGTCGTGCAGCAGCTGCCGCACGCTCTGCGCGCCACGCGCGCACGCCAGCGAGTCAGCCTCCATCGCCAAGCGCCTGTCAGTGCCCGCCTTGCTCATGCAGACCGGCACAGTCGGTGCCGCGGCCGTCTCCGCGCTGGGCCGGCCGGAGCTTCGCGCGCCTGGGGGGGGGGGGGGGGGGGGGGGGGGGGGGGGGGGGGGGGGGGGGGGGGGGGGGTCGGTGGGGGGGCCGGCTGCGGGGGGGGGCGGCGGGCGGGGCGCGCGCCGGCCCCCCCCCCCCCCCCCCCCCCCCCTCACAAGTAGACAGGTTGCGCACAGCGCAGGTGCATGAGCGCAGGAGCACAAGCGCAGGTGCACAAACACGCCACCCTACCCTACCCTATCCGGGCGGCGACCTTGATGCGGCCGGCCATGGTGTCCATCTCGGCGTTCCACTCCGCGAACAGCTCGGGGCGGCTGATGACGGTGGATGCGATGCGCGCGCCTGCGGCGCGAGTTTAATTAGGTTTAAAGCCTGTTTCAGCCAGCTACGGCTGCTTAGGCCCCGCGCGCTATGCGCCCGCGCCCGCCGCAGCCGTCCCTCTGCCCGCCTCAGGGCTCGAGCGGCGCCGGGCGCTACGCAGCGACAGCGTGCAGAGACGCCAGAAGCACGCCGATGCAACCACTACTGTACGCTGCAGGGCCTGGCAGGGCCGTGGGGCGGCGCCGGGCGCGCCGTGCACGGGCGGGTTGCTGTACATTGCGCGCGCGATGCGCTTGACCTGGCTCAGCACGCGCTTGGCCGCGCCCGCGTCGGCCAGCACGAAGTTGATCGCGCCCGTGCGCTCCGCGTACAGCCCTGCGCGCGCGCCGGCCGCGTCACCGCGCGCGCCGAGCCGCCTCGGGCCGCCTCCAGCCTGCCAGGCCCGGCAGCGCGTCAGCCCGCGCAGCCTCGCAGGCCCATGCACGGCGCGCGCGGGTGCAGACCAGGGCAGGCGCATTGCGCACGCTGGCAAAGCGCGGGGGGGAACTGGCGTCTGGGTCAGGGTTAGGTTTATCACTCAGGCACGCGTCCAGGTTCTTCGAGTAGGACTGCGCGACCAAGACCTCCATGCCGGGCAGACGAAGAAGCGCGGTGCCCTCGCGGGTAGGGTGCTGTATTAGATTTATGGCTGGGGGTTCCCAGGCGCGCGCCCAGGTTCTTTGAGTAGGACTGCGCGACCATGACTTCCATGCCGCGGCCGACGAAGAAGCGCGGCGCCCACGCGTCGTCGTCCAGCGACCCGCTCGCAAAGCCCTGGTATGCGACGTCGAAGAAGGGCAGGTGCTGCTTGCGTTCGCACAGCTCCGCGATCGCGCCCCACTGCTCGCGCGTGGGGTCCACGCCGGTCGGGTTGTGCGCGCAGCCTGCGGCGCGCGGGCGGCGGGGGCTCGGCGCGCGCGCGGGGGGGCGTGCCCGGCGGGGTTGCGCGCGCGCCCCGCCCGCCATGCAGCGCGGCCGTGCATCGCCCCGGGTCGCAGCAAGCCCAGCAGCGCATCATGCATGACCAGTGAGCCCGTAGCCGCCACTTGCCGACATGAAATACCGCGCTCATGACAGCCTCATGTTGCCTCGGTGTGCAACCTCCATGCTCGGCCCCATCAGAGCCTGTCGGCCAGGCTCCCGGCCGTGCGCCTTCGCCCCGCAGCGGCAGCGGAAGACCCGCACGCATGGCGAGGGACGGGCCCCGGCCCCATGAGCCGGCCCCGCGCACCGTGCAGCACGACGACGGAGCCGTCCGGGGCGGCCTCCAGGTCGGCCGTCATGCCCTCGAAGTCCAGCCCGATGGTCGCCTTGTCGAAGTAGCGGTACTCGCGCCACTCCACGCCGCAGTCCGTGAAGATGTTCTTGTGGTTGCCCCTGCCGCAAAAAGTCCAAAAATTCCGGAAATGTGCCAGTATCTGCCCATCTTCAGGTGTCTGTGAAGATGTTGTTGTGGTTGCCCCTGCCGCGCCGCCGGACCAGGAGGCCGTCGGGCCGGGCTTCAAACAGCCTGCCGGCTGCGTTTGAGCAGGCGCAGCGGTTGCACAGACACATGGCTTGCTTAGGCAGGAGGCTCGCCCCTGGCGTGCTGCTCGTGTCGTGCTGCTCGTGTCGGGGACATGCGGGCCTGGACGCGGCGCCCTCGCTGTACAAGGCGTCAGCCACTCGCTGGCGGACACGAGCAGACGCCCGCCCTGTCCCCAGGCAGCTCGCGGCACAGCGCATGCCCCGCCTCGCGCATGCACGGCGCCCGGCTCGCGCCGCACAGCTCACAGCGCCGCATCGGCGCGCACGGGTGCGGGAGCGGCGCGGGCTGGCGGGGCGACCAGGTGGGGCTTTGCGGCGGGGCGCGCCAGGTGGGGTTCGACAGGTAAACGGTGCGCCCGGGCATGAACTTGCTGATGAATGCGGCGCCGATGCGCAGGCTGCCCGTGCCCGACAGCGACTGCAGCGTCGTCACGCGCCCCTGCGCGCGGCAGTGGCGTCCCGCTCGGAGCGGATGCCGCGGCAGGCTACATCGCGGTGGCCGCTCTGTGAAAGACGGACAAGGGAGCTAGTATGCCAAAATGCGGGCTCGGTGCGAGGTCGAGACCCTAGACAGGGTCGCGTGAGCGCCGGCGCGAGCGGCCACCTCGCGGATGGCCGCGTTGTCCGCGCCCAGCAGCAGCTCCGCGGTCGCCTTGTTGAAGTCGGCCAGGCCCTCGATGGGCAGGTACTCTTTGTTCTCCTCCGCGTCAATCATGATGCGCTCCGCCTGCGCCCCGCGTTAGGGTAGGTTTAGACGTAACCCCACCCTACGCGGTCGCCCGCGCCGCGCGCCTCAGGCCGGCCGTCTGAGCAGCCGCCCCGGCGTCTCCTGCCCCGCGCGAGCGCCTGCGCGACGCGGCCAGCGCCCGGTCCGCCGCATGGGTCCGCAAGCGGTAACAGACTCGGCGCCGCGCCCACTGGCGCGCAGCAGATATCCCGCTCTCTGCGCGGCCTCCAGCCGCTGTGCAGGGTGCTGGCGACCGCGGCGTGATGCAGAGCGACTTTGGGTAGGGGTCTCCCCTACCCTATACCCTACCCCTATATGCGGACGCGCCTTCTTCACCACCTCAAGCAGGTACGGCTGCAGGTCTTCGGTCCGGTACGCGCCAACGCCCAGGTTCAGCTTGTCCGCGCTCGTATCCCGCTTGAACGCCTCTGCCGGCGCGGCGGCCGGCTGCTCAGCAGCCGCCCCAGCGCTCCGGGCGCCACATCGAGAACGAAGCGAAAACAGCAGATCCGCAGCGAAGTGCAGGCCAATAGCACACCTGTGACGCCCAGGATCGGGTCGGGCGGCTGCGGCGGGACACAGCCGGTGTCAGCTCTTGCAGCAGACCCAGCGGTGCAAGCGTCCGCGGTGCTTTCACCGGGCGCGCTTGCTGAACAGGCGCGACCGGGACAGCGCGGGTGCCCAGCGCGTGCGCACCGCCTGCTCTATGAAGGCCAGCCGGCTGCCGTCCTGCTTGGCTGCCGCGGCGGCCGGCTCGCTGTGCGCGCCGCTCGGCGACGCCGTGACCATCGACCGCGCCTGCTGCAGGCCACAGTCAGCAACCTGCGCCTAGGTGCGGATGTGTGAGTGCGTTGCTGCACAGGCGTGCAAGAGGCAATTGGGCAAAGAGAGCCGCAGAAGAGTGAAGCGCATCACGTCAAGTCGCCAACGGGCACCGTACCAGAGCACCTCCGTGGTCGTGCGCGCTGCTGAGGCAGGGCCCCGCAGCGCCGCGCTGCGAGGCCAGCAGCAGCGACGGCTGCAATCGCAGCAGCTGTGCAGCCAGTGAGCCCCTCATGGTTTGGCTGTGTGCTACACTTGCCTGCTCCTCCCCTGTGTGTGCGTCAAGGAGATCCGGTGCCTTTTCTGTCAACAGTCACATGTCATCATGGTGTGCCGTGCTGAGGGGGTGGGCAGGGGCACCCGAGCGCCTGCGCAGCAGACCTGCTGTGCCTCGCGGGAAGCGAGCTGCGCTGAAAGTGTCAAGTGACCCGCTCTGCAGCAGCTGTTATAGTGCCCTGCTTGCATCCTCGTGTCTACCAACTGTCGGGCTGCGGGAGGCCGACTGCCTGTGTCGCGCTGGGCCTGCGCGGCGCCAGGACGCTCTGATCAGTCCCTCAGGCCCAGTGCCACTGCCGCCGGCTGGTCATGCCCAAGCGGCGCCGGAGCGCAGACGAGAGCAGCAGTGACAGCTCCGACGATGACGAGCGGCACAGGCACAAGCTCAAGAAGGCGAAGAAAGCGGCAAAGGCAAAGGACAAGGCCAGCAAGCGGAAGGAGAAGCATCGCAAGCACAAGAAGCGCGACAAGGAGAAAGACGCAGAGGTGAGCCCGGCGTGCTGCGCGCGCGCTCGCCCTGGCGCTGGCTGGCAGCTGGGGCGCCCTGGCTTTCCTCAGCGCGAGGCGCACGGCTCTGCGGCGCGCCGGGCCTGCCTGCAGTGGCTGACACGGGTGCGTGCGAGGGGGTGCAGGAGCGCGCGGGCGGCGGGGAGGGCGGCGCGCTGTCGGTGGTGGAGCGCGCGCGGCTGGACCGGCTGCGCATCGTCGCAGAGGCGGAGGCCAGGGAGAAGGCAGAGGCGGCGGCGCTGGCTGAGCAAGTGCGCGAGCCCGCCGTGCGCCTGTGCGCCGTGCCTGGGCAACCGTGCGCCCTGGCCAGCTGCCACTTGTGTACCCAGCATAGCGTGGTCACTATGGCGAGCGCAGCGGACGGCGCGGCACCGGGAGCGGGCGCTGGGGCCGCAGCAGCCGCGGCCGGACACGCTGCCGCTCGCGCCGGTCAAGCCGGTGCGCCGAAGCACCTCTCGACCTGCTCGTGCAGTGGCCTGTCAAGTTGGGGGGCGCACGCTCAGGCGGGGACGCCGCGCAGGTGTGGATGCGCGTCAAGGGCATCTGGATGTGCCAGGCGCGTCTCCCATGCTGCGCGGCCGCTGTCGCAGACCTCATCACATGTTCACCAAGACGCTCTTGCGGCCCGCCAGCCCCTGTCTGCGACACACAAAAAAACTCCAGGCGCGAGGTGGCGCGCGCAGGCGTGGGACCCTGACGGCGGCCGCATGCGCCTCACGCCAGCGGACCCAGACACCGCCGAGCGCCTGTCGCAGCGGTGTGCGCCGCTGCTCATGGCTTGGCAGGGCTTGCCCCGACTGGGGCGCTTGCTCGCATTCTCTCCACTCGCCCGAGGTTCTCCGCGGGTGCAGCTGATTGGCCGGGTGCGTTCGCCGGCAGGGAGGTGGAGCTTGCAGAGCTGCGCCAGAAGACTGCGTGAGCGTGACGCGCGGCCGCTCACGCTGCTGCGTACCGTGACCTGTGCTTGAGCGGGGGCGCGCTAATGCGCCTGTACTATTACGCGGTCATGGCAGCGAGCACGGGTAAGCAAACAGCGTGCGCTGGGAGAGCGCGTGCACTGTAAAGTGATGCTTGTTGGAGGCCTGGACTGCCCGCACTGATCACTGATCCAGCGGCTCGTGCGCAAACTCGTAAGGGGTAAAGTCGGTTTCCTCGCAGGTTCCGGCCTGGGGAAAGCCAAAAGCACTTGACAATAACGTGTGTTTCCAGCGGCCATTGACCAACTTTTTACAAGAAATCGCGAGCCAAGCGAACGCTGCTACAGCGCAGTGCTACAACTGCGTGCCAGCTTAGCCGACGGAGGGCATCAAAGGCACTGTTGTACGGGACAGCCACCAGCCACACAGCTCCGGCACTCGGGCCATGCTGCTTGCAGCCGGCCGGCACGAGGGTGCGTCCGCCGCGGTGACGTCGCTGTGTCTTCTCGGTCGTTTGCTGTGGACGCGTTTTTGGACACACCTACCAGGGAGTGGGATCCAGGAGGCCCCTGGGTCCAAGAAGCTGTGCGCAACGCGCGCAGCGGCCCGCGCGCACTTGCCACCGGCCTCCAAGGCGCAGCGCGCCGCGGCGCAACAGCTGGAGAGCCTGGCTGCAGCCGCGGCGGCGATGCGCGCAATCCAGGCCGCCGAGACAGACAGCGGGTGGGGCCGCGCGGCTCCGGCCGCGCCGCGCCTGTTTTTGGCGCAGCCGCCGGCGGGCGAAGCGAGCGCGGCGGGCGCCGCGGTAGCCGGCAAGGTGCGTTGTACCAGCGCATTACCGCACTCTGACTTCCGCGTACCATTAGTCACGCGCCTCGGCCAACTAACCGAGGTACGCTTGCGCAGGCGTCGGTTGCGGGGGCGTCCGCCTCCGCGCCGGGCGCGCCTACACGCGTGCACGCCAGCGCGGGCGCGCTTGCGGGCACCAAGCGCCCGGCGCGCTCCGAGTCGCCGCCGGGCGCGCTGTTCGTGCCGCGCAAGCGGCGCACGCCGGCCGTGGGCGCGCACAGCGCGGCCGCCAGCGGCGCCACGCACATGGACTTCCCGAGCGCGCCCGCTGCTGTGGCCGTGCACGCCAGCAGCGGCGCCGGCGCGGGCGCCGAGGGCGCGCTCAGCCTCGCGCGCGCGCCGCCGCCCGCGCTCGCCAAGGCGCGCAGCGGCGACAACCTGGACGCGTGGCAGGCGCGCTGCCGGGCCAGCAGCGGCGCCGCCGGCGCCAGCTCTGACTACGGCAACGCGCCCGTGCAGGACCTGACGGCGCGCCCCCTCCGTCGGAGCGAGAGGTTTCAAGTTATGTAGGACTGTTTTTCGCACAGCCCGTGTGGCCCATGTGCATGGGTTGTCACACATCCTAGCCCGCCTGCCGGGGTGCTCCTACCCCAACCCCCCGGCGCGGAGAAGGGGCAGCGCGGCGGTGGAGGGCAGCGGGCGCGCCTCGGCGCAGGCGCGCCGCGCGCGCGCGACGACCCGGCGAGCCTGAGGCGCGCGGCGCGCGCGCAGATACCCGTCATCTGCGGCACGGCGTGCGGCGCGCTGCTGACGCGGCCGACGCCGCACTTTGCGTGCAACTGCCGCGTGTGCGCGGCCGCGCCGGAGCCCGAGCGCTTGGTGTTCCTGTCGCGCAACGCGTTCGTGACGCACCTGCGCGACGCGGGCGCCTTCGGCAACAAGAAGGAGGGCCTGCTGTACGTGGTGCAGGCCGACGGCAGCAGTGCGGGCCCCCGGGCCGAGGGTGTGTTGCCTGCGCCTGGTCACATGTCTTGCACGTTGTGGCAGCGGCGCATACCGGCGTGCGGCGAGCAGCGGTTGTAGCACTGCGCCTGCTGCACCGGTGCGGATGCTGCCCGGCTGCTCGTGGTCGCTGGTGGAGGGGTTTGCGCGATAGAAGTGTTCTGGCAGCTCGCGAAAGCTGCGGGCACGTGGGTGACCCCGGGCGCGCGCGGGAGCCAGAGGTCAAGCTGGACGAGTACATCAAGGACAAGGGCGGCCGCGCGCTGCTGCCGTGGGGCAGCGGCGTCAAGCGCGGTAGCCACCCGGCAGCCGCGTTCTACGCGCAGTCGGACGGCCGCGGCGCGCTCGGCGCGCCGCTCGCGGCCGCCGGCCGCCGGCCGACCGGCGGCCTGGGCAGCCTGCCCAGCAGCCTGCAGCGCAGCGAGCTGCAGCGCAGCGAGCCGTTCGTAGCTGACTTCTCGGCGCCCTCGGCCGCGCCCTCAGCCGCGACCGCCGCGACGACGGCGGGCGCCGCGGTCGCCGCGCTGCGCCGCGCGGTCAGCGGCTGCGGCGAGGTGGAGGAGCTGGCCGCGGGCGCGCTGCTGTCGCTGGAGAGCGCGGCGCGCAGCGCGCCGCAGGGCGCCGAGGCGCCGCCAGCGGCGGCGGGCGCGCGCGGCGCGCACGCGCGCCCCGCTCCCGCGCCGGGCCCCGCGCGGTCGGCCGATACGACATCTGATTCCGGCGGCGCGGCGAGCGACGGCCCCGGCCCGGCGCCCGGCGCGCCCGCCTGGCCGGCGAGCCGCGGCCTGCCGCCGCCGCGCGCCGCGCCCAGCTGGCTGCGCCCGGGCGCCGCCGACGCGGCCGCGCCCGACCCGCCCGCGCCCGCCCTCGACCTGCAGGGCAGCTCGCCCAAGCCGCCCGCGCCGGCGCGCTCGGCGCCCGCCGCGCCGGCAGTTGCCGCAGCGGCGCCGCCGCACGCGGCGCCGCCCGCGCTCGCAAACTATGCTGCCGCAGCCGAGGCGGGCGAGCCGGGCGCGCACGCCGCGGCGCGCGCGTCGGGCGGCGTGCCCGTGGTGGTCACCGGCGGCGCGACCATGATGGGCCAGCTGCGCGAGGCGCAGGACGCGCTGGCCGGGCGCGACCAGCTGCTGGCGCTCACGCGTGCGCAGGCGGTGCGGTCGGCGCCCGGCCGCCTCCCTGCCTGCAGTGTTCCCTCTCTGCTGCGTGCCGGAAGCGCGCGCGCGGCTTTGGGGTATCTACGGTGTCTGCGGCGTCTGCGGCGGTGTGAAAATGATATGTGTCTTGTAATGTGATAAAGCTCCTTACAGAGCGCCGCTAGTGAGAGTCGTCCCAGGTGGCTGAGGGTGCGTGCTTCCAACGTGCCACAGCTGCTCTCAGAGCGCTGCCAGTCAAAGCCACTGTTCCAGCTGGCTGAGCGCGCCTGGGGGCGCAGGCGCACCACTACGAGTGGGTGGGCCTGCTCGCGGCGCGGCTGGACCAGGCCAACGCGGCGATCAACGTGCGCGACATGGCCATCACCAAGCTGGTCGCCAAGCTCAACCAGGCGCGCGCGGTGACGCAGCAGCTGGCGGCCGCCGCCAGCGCCGGCCCGGCGGCGGCGGCCGCCGCCGCCGCCGCCGCCGCGGCGAGCAGGGCTGCATGTGAGGGCGAGGACGGCGGCGGCGGCGGCGGCGGCGGCGGCGACCCGACATCGCGCGCGCTGCAGCTGCTGCTTGCGCAGGCCAACGGGGCGATGGCCGAGCGCACGCGGGTACGGGCCTGGCGCGCCATGTTTGGCGGCCTGGAGCGTGCCAAGTGCTAGGTGTGCAGCACCTGACCTCCGGCGCTTGCACAAGCATGTCTCTACTATATAGAGGGAGTGCTGGTATGGCACAGGTGTACATACAGGCTGCACAAGTGGGCAAGGTGCAGGGGGTCCAGGGGTGCAGATGCTGCCCTGCAAAGCGAGTCTTGACAGGGGCGCGTTGAGGCTTGGAGTTGCGTAGAGGCCGCGCGCGCGGTCTGTGTGAGGCGCCAGGATGGCCTGCGCAGGTGTCCGAGCTGACCGGCCAGCTGGCCAGTGCGGCGGCGGAGCTGGCAAAGCGCGACGCGCGCCTGGCGGCCGCGGAGCGCGGCGCGGCGGACGCCGGCGCCCTGCGCGAGCAGCACGCCAAGGTGAGCTTGACCCTGTCAGGGGCTTCCTTCTGGCAGTGGTTTTGCTGACCTGCTGCAGGCCGGCTCTGCTGAGCCGCCCTGACAGATGGCGATGCAGACAGGGTAGAGTCGCCACGGATTTGTCACTGCTGGTACCATCGCCTGGTCACGGGCTGTCAAGGCTGCAGTGCGCAGACCCACATGCTGGCGCTGCGCGGCGCTCACGCCGCCGCGCGCCGCGCAGGCGCAGGCGCAGGCGCAGAGCGCGTCGGCCGCGCGCGACGCGCGCCTCGCGGCCGCCGAGGCCGCCCTCTGCGCGCGCGGCGACGCGCGCGCCCCGCCCGACGACGCGGCGGGCGCGCGCGCCCTGCGCGAGCGCGTGGCGGGGCTGGAGGCTCAGCTTGCGGCCGCGCACGGGAGCGCCTCGGGCTGCGAGGGGCAGGCCTGCGGGTGCGGCGAAGAGCGCGTTGCGGAGCTGGCCGCGCGCGCCGCGGCGGCCGAGGGCGCGCTGGCAGAACGCGACGCGCGGCTGGCCGAGGCCATGGCGCGGCTGGCCAAGACGCACACGGCGCGCGACAAGCGCGAGGTGCAGCTGGAGGCGCAGCTGGCGGCGCTGCGCGCGCGCGTGCGCGAGCTGGAGGCCCGCACTTGATAGGCTATATGGTATTGGGTATATGATACACCTACCCTGTCCCCGTCGTGGGTGTAAGGATGTGCGGTGTGCCGCAGTCGGTGCGCAGACGCAGCGCGTGCCATGCTACGCTTGCGGCATAGAGCAGCCACCCACGGGTGTGGCCAGCAGCAGCGCGCGTCATGCCACGCTTGCAGCAGAGAGCCCTCACCCACAGGTCTGGCCAGTAGCAGCGCGCATCATGCCACGCTTGCGGCAGAGAGCACCCACCGGAGGGTTGCGCCGACTGCTTTCCATGGAAGCTGTACAGAGGGGCTGCCGCTTTGCGCTGTATGAGGTGGAGCCTGTACGCAGTGGCTGAGATGGGCAGTCTGCAGGAGCATAGCCGTGGCACGAGGCACTGGGCTCACGGGCTGCAATGCATGGGCGGAGCGGCGGTCGTGCTGCAAGTGTATGGGGAGAGGGGCGGTCGTGCTGGCGGCGCGCACTGTGTGCGCGGTCACACAGGGAGTAGGGGTTGCGGGTTTGGAGCGATGCTACGCCTTCTGTTGAGGCGTAGGCAGGAGATGATGTCGCTGGTGCGTGTTAGTCAGCCCCACTTATGGGAGGCCGGACTGATGTGCCGCACCGCGCAGCCTGGACCGTGGTTTTGAGCAATGAACTGCGCTAACCTGTGGGAATTCTGCCACACGCCATATGGAGCAGGGAACTTGTTTTGGGTCTGAGGTGCTTGTGGCGGACATGCCTGGCAGGTGGCCTCGCTGAGAAGCTCACGGTGAGGTGGCATCCTGTCGCTTGTACACAAGTCTGCAGTGCCTGAGGGGCAAATGCCGCCCCATCTTCCTGCGGGTCGCATGCGTCGGCAACTGGTACCTGGGTGTGTGAGCAGACTGGGTTCCTTTTGCACTGCCGTCCTCATGGAGGCAATTCTTTTGTTTGGATGGAGGGCTTGTGTGGGCACATGCAGCCATCGCCTTCGTATGTTTGTGCCAACTTAGCGCCAGGCCTGCAGGCGGCACAGCGTAGCATTTTTTTCCATTATTTGACTTGAGCAGCTACAGCTGCAGCCTGTCCCCGCTGAGCTGGGACGCAGGCACTGCGTGCAGCACAGGTGGGACGGCCACGGGCTTGGTGTGCTGTCCCCTTGGTTGCACAGCCACACTGTGCACTCCCTCCCTTGCCACTGCTGCAGCTGCTGAAGTATGCCATCTCTGCCTTTGTGAGTGCTCCTGAGAGCGCTGGATTGCTTGACCTGTCTTTCTTTTCATGGTGAGAACTACACATTTGACAGTTTAGGGTCACAGGCTGTGTAACACAGTGCTTTGTAGCAGACAAAACGCTTTTGCATGCGCATGCAACATCGCTACTCCTTTCTGGCTCTACCAGCGGTGTAACCATGCGGCACGGGGTGCTGCCGCGAGCCCTGCCTCTGGCACGGCACACCACAGCAGCGACCAGCGCCGCCGACCTGCTGTGGGAGGAAACTTGTCCGCCCCTGCCTGCAATGGTTGGTCATCCCTCTGTGGTCGCTTGTGCCGTGCCTTCACACGCAAGGTGGTGACCAGTGCCGCCGCAGGCTGCCCCCGCGGTGCCTCACGAGGACAGCTCAGCGCCTCCTTGCAACACCGGCTGCTGTCCTGGCGCTGCTCTGTCTCTCTCGCTCGAGGCATATGCGGAGCTGCACGGGCTGCTCACCAAGGGGAAAGCTTCTGTGCAGCCGATGTCACTCCTGGAGAGGAGCCTGTACAAGGCTTCAGACCTCAAGCAGGCATGCGCGACTTTGGTCAGCATGACGCCTCCTTCCTTGCGAACTACACAGCGGCTGCACATGTTGCCGCCTGCAAACAGTTGTGAGCACCTGCAGGTGCTCCTGCTGCATGGCCTGCATGCAGGTAGCAGGACCAAGCAGGATGTATTGGAGAAGATGATTGGCTTGCCGCTCTTCGTGCCAGCCTTTGACGCCGCTTCTGCTCTGCCGGACGCCGAGGTGACATACAATGCATATGAGAAGCCATGCATGCTGTTGGTGTCCCCGTACAGCTGCCTCTCAGTATGCTTTCCATGAACATGCAGGCTGCTGCAGACGCCTGGCCTGCTTCAGACGCTGGACATGACCTGTGCATCAACGCATCCGACCTGGTTGCCCTGGGTTGGGTCAGGCCGAGCCATGCGTCAGCCGCCTCTGCCGCGCTCGCTGCACCCCTGCGCCTCAAGCCAGCAGGCCTGCAGTGCGCCGTTCACGAGCGGGTCAACCACACCACCCCCGGACCTGAAGCTGCAGTGCCAGGGGTCCTGGACGCGTGCGCAGCCCCAGTGGCAGGACCTGCATCTTTGGTGCAGCCTGTGGCGCAGCCCCTGGAGCTGGAGCAGCCAACCTGCAGCAGAGGCAGCCCCCGTGCAGGCAGCCACGCCCAGGAAGCCAGCCCTGCCTGCGGCGGTCTTGCGGACCAAGCAAGCCAGGGGCTGCCGCCAACACGCAAGCGCGCGCAGCCGGAGCCATGTGACCCCGCGCCACAGCCTGGCAGCACATGCAGCCCCTCGGGGGTCGCTACGCCAGCGCCTGGACCAGCACAAATCGCAGCCGATGTTGATGCCAACCCCATCCACCCAGACGCGCCGGCGTGGCTCACGCAGCAGGTGGCAGCCATGAGCGCCGCCTTCACCGGCGTGGCCGCCGCGGCGCCGGACTCGAGGCAGGTCGAGCAACCCGCCGCGCTGGTCGGCCGCCGAGTGGCCTTTGCTGTGCTGGACGACATCGAGGCTCCGGCAGACGCACACAGCAGCGGCTGTGTCGTCCGCGCGGGGCTACACACAGGCCGGTGCGGCGCATGGCACGTGTGCCTGCAGGTGGCCTCATCGCAGGCAAAGCATGCACATGTGCACATGACTGGAGGCATCATGCTCACACATGTCATCACACCATTCGACAATATGGCATGTGCGCATGTTCTCGTGAGCTTGCCTCGTGCATACATGCATTTCTCCCAAATGCACTTGAAGAGCGCACTCGTTCGAACGCAACACATAACTTTGCTAGCTAGCACACCGTGTGTACATGCAGCCTCACAAGAGCGCCCCGCGGGGCAGCGTGGTTGAGGTCATCGGTGCCGAACATCCCCCCGACATCTGCCCACCTGGCTGCGCGCATCCGCATGTACATGCCTTTGTCCGCTGCCCTGCGGAGCCCCGCTGCGCGTCCACGCCCGTGCATGTGCGCAACCTGCAGCTCCTGGCATGGTGCTGGCATACTCCGTGTGCGTGCAGACTTGAGTTTGAGGGCTGTGGGGTTGCTGTCCGAGGCGCCCTGGCAAAGATAGCAGAGGCGGCATGTATGCTCACTGCCCCACCTATGTCAGCAGTGATGTGAGAATGATAGTGCGATGGCCATGTCAGGGACTCACTCGTGGCGGCGAGCATGTAGCTGCCTGACCCCGTGTGGACGCCTATCGGCACATAGCTGTGGCCCTGTGTCAAGTTAGCTGGACAATACATGGCAATTATCACCGCATCACAAGCGCACTATGCCTGTACATCCAAGGCTTGCTTAAACGTGTTGCAAGCCTGCGACGCAGCGTGCGCGCATGGACCTCAAGCTGGACCTGCACGACCGTCTGCGGGTCTCCACGCCTGCGGCGCTGCTGAGCCTTGACGCCTCCGCACTGCAGGTGCTCCAGGGACCTCCCTTACCCGCCGTTCCCGCCCTACACAAACCTGGCGCATGCGTTGCTTGTGTGGCGGGTCCAAGGGTTCTACCAGCCCCAGGCACACATCAGGCAAGTCTGCAGAAGGACATGAACAAGCGGGTGCATGCCATGGGCATCATGCGGTGCGCGCAGGATGCCTGGGTGCTCCTGGAGCCTGTGCCGGCTGAGGCGTTGCCTGCGGCGGTGCCGCATGCGGCAGCAGACCCTTGCCTGAGGACGCGGCCGGCAGGCAAGGGCAAGGCGCCAGGGCGCAAGCCTGGCCGCAAGCCAAAGGACAAGGTGCCAGCATAGCTCGACCGTAGCACATGGTGCTGCAGAGATCAGGGAGGGAGGCTTTCAGGGGCGTCTTAATGTGGTGCTAGGTGCCAGCTTATGCTTGGGAGTGGCTCTTAACCTGCACATGCGTGTTTGCTAGTGTGCAGCAGGGACGCGCATTTTGCAGGAGTCATTGGCCATTGCTGCTAGGTCAAATCTCCACCGTGTGCCGCATGAAACCTCCTGTACTGGGTGCATCTGGGTTCGTCACGCATACCAGAGCCCAGGCAAGGGCACAAGCATGCCGTCTGGTGCCCAGGATCAGAGTGAGTGCAAAAGAACAGAGAGGTCGCTGCTACGGGTAGCGCGGAAACTTTGAGAAGTCCGGCGGCCGCTTCTCCAGGTACGCGCGCCGGCCCTCGTCGCCCTCCGGCGTCTGGTAGAAGAGCAGGGTGGCGTTGCCGCCCAGCTCCTGCCGCGCATCGCAGGCATCTGATGCCACACTGCATGCGTGCGGGGACAGCGCGCCGATTGACCAACAGGTCGTTCCCATGAGCGGCTAGAGCCACGGCGCTGCCAGCCGTGCATGCATCTGTCAGGGTCGGGGCAGACGCGCGCGCGCCTGCAGGCCAGCCTGGCCGTCCTCGGCCGCGTTGAGCGCGGCCTTGAGCACGCGCAGCGCGGTAGGGCTGTTGCGCAGCACCTCGCGGCACCACGCCGTCGCCTCCTGCTCCAGCGCCGCCAACGGCACCACCGCATTGACCAGACCCATCGCCAGCGCCTGTGCGGCAGCAGTGCTCGGCGCTCCTGCCCAGCTGTGCACCTTCCAGGCAGGCGCCACCGCGCCGGCAGGGCCTGCCAGTCAGCCGCTGCGCTCTGCCGGCAGACATCCGGCCGCTGTGACCGCGCCAGGTCAGCGCGCCTCTCAGCGTGCCCACCGCATCGCCATCAGTTCTCCCTGTCCTGACATACATGCGTGCTTCTGCAGGGCGGCACAGTCTGGCACGCGCACACATCTTAGCAGCTCCTGGAAGGCAGGTCAGCCGGTGTGTGCTGGAGCCCCCCTAGCCGCAGGCGCGCCCCGCTGCACAGAGAGCAGGCAAGGGCGCGGGGACCGAGCGCGCGCCTGCTGCGCGTTGTACATGCGCGCCAGGAACCAGACCTCGCGCGCCTTCTTCTGGCCCACCAGGCGCGCCAGGTGCGTGGAGCCGTAGCCCGCGTCAAAGCTGCCCACCTTGGGGCCCGTCTGGCCGAACACCGCATTGTCGGCCGCGATCTGGCGCGCGCCACAGGCGACGCTTACTACGCACGTCATGACCAGCGCGCCCCATTCGTTCAACTTTAAAGCATCCTGTCCAGTGCAGTGCGTGCAACACTGGCGCGCCAGCAAGAGCTACCAACATATGGCAGTCGGCAGCTCTGCATAATGGCCCATGACCCCACGACACCAGGAAGTGTCATGCAGACCGACCCACACGCTTGGCACTGCCCAGCACATCTCACGCAAACGGGGACAGTCAAGCGGCGGCGTTCCCGCAATCAGCGTCCCGTCAGTGCTGCCCACCGCAGCCTGAGGCGCGCCCATGTAACCATACTGACCCACTGACCCACTGAGCTCAGTACGCAGGGGCTGGCACCGTGATGTCGCACATCATGTGCAGGATGTTTCCGCCGCCCACCGCATAGCCCGCCACTGCTGCAATGACGGGCTTGGGCAATCGTCTGATGGCCACCTGCATGCATGCCATTGCACACGCACTCATGACGTAAAGCTGGGCGCGGGCACGCATCCATGACGGAAAGGACTCCGCATGCGCGCCCACAAATGCTCAGATCACCTACATGCACACAGCCCATGCATGCATGCGGACAGAAGCGCACTGCACAGCATGCACAGCCGGTTCAAGAACTTATGCAACTAAGAGGCACGCCCGCTTGGCACAGGGGCAAGGACGTGGGGCCCGCCTGCAGGTCAAGCACGTTCAGGCGCGGTATGTGGTCCTCGCCGACGTAGCCGCCCTCGCCCCGCACCGCCTGGTCGCCGCCGCTGCAGAACGCCAGCGGCCCGCTGCCTGGCGCCGCGCAGGCGCGCTCAGGGACATGAGGCCGCTCATCCTGCTGCGGCTAACAGGGTATGAAGCAGCAGCCCGTCTGTCGACGGCCCGTCCACGCAGGAGCTGAGACGTGCGCCGCGCCTAGCGCGCACCTGTAAGGACCACGACGCCTACGGCGGGGTCGTTGCGCGCGTCGTCAAAGCAGCGCATGAGCTCGGTCACGGTCTGCGGCGTGAAGGCGTTCCGCCTCTCCGGCCGATTTATGGTTATCTGCTTGGCAGCACCCCTGTCCTGGTCAGTGGGCTGACAGGTGCTGACAGGTGTTGGAGGTGCAGCTAGGCAGCGCTTGTGTCAAGCACCCACTTTTACGATGCCCTCCCCGACCGCCTTGTCATAGAGCACGTCCTGGAGCTCCTGCTGCTGCACAGCGGCCACCCGCCGCCACCGCACTGGCTCGCGCGACACCTCCCCGTGTATCCTGCGGGACGGGGCACATGGTCGGCCGCCCGCACGGCTGCCTCTGAGTCAGTGCAGTGCAAAATGAAGTGGGGCGTCCAGGACGTGCCTGGCATAGGAGGAGGGCTCTGCAGTTGCAGACTCATAGCTGGTGCTGGCAGCGCCTTGTGCTGAGCAGGGAGACGTGGAAAAGCCGCTGGGCAGCGGCTCTGCACTGGCGCTGCTGCTCAGCTGCGCGGTGAGCTTGCCGAGGCGCCGCTGCGCCGTCGCGTGCTGGCTGCAGCAGTCTGGCCCTGTCATGAGTGCTCGGCAGCATTGCCAAGTTGCCAACCTTTCTCCATAAGGAAGAAATGATGGGCAGCAATCACACAAGCAGACCGAGGTTGGCATATCCGGGCGCGCGCCATGCACGGCACTGCCCAAGCCAAAGACAAGTTTGTTTGAGCAGGAGTCACCTTCCGGAGCCCGTTCAGACTGATATCGCAAAGCATCAGGCACGCCTGAAAGACTGCGGTGGTTTGCCTGCAGCAGACCAGTGCTGACTTGCTCAGGCGACTTTGATACAGATTGATCTCACGCGGTGTTGCACTGCTTCACGTGATGGTGTGCTGCGGTGCAGGTGAAGCTTGCGCTTACAATCCATCGAGCAGCTGACATCCAGAGCCGCAGCTACTCTCCAAAATGGATGTGCGCCCACAGCGTCCGCAATGCAAGCCCGCGGGGCAGAGCACGGGCTAGGAGATTGATCGCAGTGTGCAAGATGTGCGTCAGTCACGGAGACTGAGTAGTGCGCGAAGTTGTACTGCAGCCCATGCAAATGCTTACCAGCTCCTGGGTGGAGTGGTCAAGTCGATGAACGCCAATATGGCGTGCACTGCAGAGGAGCGGGGACATGCGAGAGCGCTTGTGCTGACAGACTTTTGCGCCTCTTGGGCGGCAGTTCATAGAGAAGATGGCCGAGAAGGCCATGGGCCAGGGCCAGGGCCAGGGCCAGGGCGGCGGGGCGCCGGCCGGCTACCCTCGCCCGCAGGAGGTGCGGTTCCCGCAGTGTACAGCTTCCGCAGTGCCTGTCACGCCGGGAAGCAGCAGAACCCCAGCTTTGCCTTGGCAGTTGCTCTGGCACCCGTTGTATGTGCACGGGTGTTGATGTCAGCAGCTGCAGGGCTACGGAGGCCAGCCCGGATACGGCGGTGGCGGGTACGGCGGGCCGCCGCAGCAGGTGCGGCGCCCTTCTGCGTCACTGCGAGGTCCCCATCATGCAACGAGCCCCGTAGTGCTGTGGGCGCATGACTGCGGTCTGCGCGCAGGGTTTCATGGGCCAGCAGGGCTACGGCGAGCAGCGCATGCAGGGCTACGGCGGCGGGCCCCAGCAGGCGCGCTGCAAGCACACAGGACGCTGGAGCGGCGTCATGCTCCAAGCGTTCATGCATGCATGCGCAGCTGCACGTTGCGCTCAGCACTCCCCAGCGCCAGAGGCGGGGCCCGCTTGGAGCGGCGTTGAACGCAGCGCGCCCTGCGCGGCAGGGCTACATGGGCCAGCAGGGCATGGGCCAGCAGGGCTACGGCGAGCCACGGATGCAGGGCTATGGCGGCATGCCCATGGAGGTGCGCCGCACGCCAGCCGCGCACCTGGCGCCTGCCGCCGTGCCGGCCGCCGGAGCTGTGCACGTGCGGCGAGCTGCCCAGGGGCATGGCGTGCTTCCCACACAGCTGTGCAAGCTGAGCAGGTTTGGTTTAGTCTGTTCTGGCTCACAGTGTGTCGCCCGGGATGCTAGCGCCCGAGGTGCAGCCAGTGAGCAGCCAGGTCACCATATGGCACCAAACCTGGATGCATTGCCAGATTCCTGCGGTGCTGGGCGCGCATGCGCAGCGCCCTGCAGCTCTGCACGTGCTTCAGCACTTGGCACTGCCAGCGCATCCTCACGCGGATGAAGCGTGTCCGCCTGGTCCACTGCGCCGTCCATTGAAAGCGTCTGCGCGCGAGGCCAGGGCGGCATGGGCGGCGGCATGATGGGCGGCGGCATGGGCGGCGGCACGGGCGGCGGCATGATGGGCGGCGGCATGGGCGGCGGCATGGGCGGCGGCATGGGCGGCCCGGGCTACGGCGGTCAGGGCGGCTACGGCGGTCAGGGCGGCTACGGCGGTCAGGGCGGCTACGGCGGCGGCCACGAGGGCATGGTGCGCTGCGTCGCGTGCGGTGCCTGGCTGCTGTGCGCTCACGCTCCGCGCACTGCAATGCAAAGGACGGCACTCGATTTGATTGCGCTTGGCTCTGCTCGCGCCTGTGCGCCTGGTGCGCTGCTGGTGAAGGAGTCGGCCCTCGCAAGCAGCGGCGGCGGGAGCCGGCTGTGACCTGACCGGGGCGTGCTGGCCGCGGGCACAGGACTGGTCGCACCTGGGCCGCCTGGCGCAGCACTACGAGGGGCAGCCGGTGCCCGGGTGAGCGCCCGCCCGAGGGGCAGCCGCGTGATGGACCTGAGCGCCGCCCGACTTTATCAAGTATGCTTGGCGTGTTGGCCGGCAGCGCCTCAGCGGGCTGCAGGCCTCTCGCTTGGCACCAACCAGAGCTGCCTGTGCGAGCACGGGACGCGCGCTCCCGTGCTGACCGCGGACACGGGGCAAGACTGAGCGGCTGCCATGCAGGGACGGCGGGCCGCCGCCGCCGTCGGACGCCAACCCCAACATCGTGCGCCCCCGGCGCTCGGCCTTTTTTTTTTTTTTTTTTTTTTTTTTTTTCGGGTCGCTCTGTGAGCTCGCATGCGTGGGCGCGCGCCTGCGGGCATGGCCCTGAGGCGCGCGGCGCGCGCGCGCGGGCGCAGCTCTCCAAGCTGATGGGCCACTTCCAGCAGAGCACCGGCAGCAGCTTCCAGGGCGGCCACGACCAGTACGACCAGATGGCCGCCATGGCCAGCAAGCTCACCGGCTTCCCCATCCCGGCCTCCATGCTGCGCAAGCTGTGCGCGCGCGCCCGACCCCCCGGCCCGCCCCCTGTCGCGCACCGCACTTCTCGGCGCCTGTTCCGTGCAGAGGCGCAGCCGGCCCTTTCTGCGCGGAGCGATGCGTGCGCCATGCAGCAGTGCATGCAGGCGTCGCCTGGCGTGTCCGCTCCCTGTCGTGCATCCGCGCCTGCTGGGATGCGGTGTGCGGCCAGGCGTGCGCTGCGCGGTCTGCCGAGCCTGGTGCTGCAGCAGATGGCATGCGCGCCGCAGCTCCTGCCCTGCTGAAGCATGTGCACGCGCAGGATCGGAGCCAAGCTCAACGGCATGCTCTGAGGCGGGCACATTGATGCTGACATGCGGATGTGCACCAAGAATGCAGCGCACAGTGCTGGCCTTCTTTATGGGTCGTGACACTGTCACGGTGACAATCAGTGGCCCAGCAATGCTGCTAGATTCTGCATTGCTATTTCATTGCTAGGTGAGTCATTGTAGCAGCACGAGTTTGTGTCGAACCATGCACTTCTGCCTTAGTTGGCAAGTGAGTTCTTACCGTTGTGCAGAAGTTGCAACCACCACAGCTGTTGAGTTGTTCGAAGTATATCTTTGTGGTAATGTAGGACATGTAGGTCTGTGATGTTACTACTATCTTGCTGTAACTTTGTTATGCTAGTGGCTTACCGTGGAGGCACTATGCCCCAAGGCAAGGAAGAGCGCACGCTCTGCCGCGGAGCAGGTAGCTATGGCGCAGGTCCACAGCTCTCCACAGCTGCAGCCCCTCGCGGACCCTCACGCCTCCCCTCTGGCACCATGCGCGCGCTTTTGCCACAAGCAGAGCACGGGAGGCAGGCGCGGCGCTGCATGCATGGCGGCGTGTCCTCACCCACGACCCGCCGCCGCGCACGTGCGGTGACCACGCTCGCGACACCCTTGCCAGTCATGGTTGGCAGACCACCCCCCTCAAGTGCGCCGCGCTCCTGGACAGGTCAGCGCACGACCCAGGCAGGCGCAGCCGCAACCCGCTGGCACTGCATGGCCGCCCGCTCACGTAGCCCCGTGTGGCAGCCCTCCGATGTCTCCCCGCCGCCCGAACCAAACAGTACCCGCAGCTCGGCACGCATGCAGCCCCAGCCGCGCATGGCATGCATGCTGCACTGCGCGGGTCACCGCCTGCACAGCGGACATACGGCAGCAATGCGGGCATGCGGCCGAGCCTGCTCAGGCGCGCCAGCGCGGCAGCAGGCCCAGCAGTTGCCAGCCTGGCTAGCACGGCCGAGCCCGGCCCTGCAGAGCCGCAGCAGGCGCCGCGCGGCGGCCTGCGCGAGCGCGGGGGCGGGCGGCGCGGCCGCGCGGCCGCCTAGGACGGCAGCGACAGCTTCTTGTTATTCTTCCACGCCAGGATGTAGTAGTAGAAGAAGTCCAGGTACAGCGCCGTCTGCACCAGGCCGCTCGTCCAGACTGCGCGCCGGCGGGGCCTGTCAGCACGGGGACCAACCCATGGCGTGCGACCTGGTGTCTGATGTGGACACTGCATGCAGCACTTGGAGGGACCAGCCATTTCGAGGGTTGTTTGCTCAACGCTGGTACCAGCTCGAAGAAGGTCACTCAGCGCTGAAACCAGCTCAAAGCTCACTCAGCGCTGGTGCCAGCTCAGAAATCTGCGCAGCAGACACGGGCGCGGTGTTTTGCGCGCGAGGCCGGCCCCGGGCCCGGGCGCGGCGCGCACCGATCCACTGCCGGTAGTTGGGCTCGGTGAAGAACCGGTAGATCCAGTTCAGGATGTACAGCGCGCGATACAACCTGCCGCCGCGTCCTCCACCTATTAGCAGCGAGTCCAGTGCAGTGAAGCGTGTTCTTGCCCTGCTTGGCGCAGGTGGTGCATCAAAATTGACTGCCTGATGGTCATCAGCAGCGAGTCTGGTTCAAATGAAGCGCGTCCTTGCCCTGCTTGACGCAGGGTGCGCAGCAGGACTGACTGCCTGACAGATGCGTCCGCCTGCCTGGCGCAGGATCGACCGCCTGGCAGGTGCACCCATATGGCTAGCACAAACGGCACATGCTGCATGGCTGCATCTGCAAAGAAGAGCCGGCTAGCCGTGCTCCGCCTTACAGATGCAGGCTAGAGTTCCCTCTCTTGAACTTAATCCTAACCATACACCCTATCGTGAGGCAGCCGCAGCAGGGCCGGCGCGCCCGAGCAGGAAGACATAGTTGCCGGTCAGGTTGTCGATGTTCTGCGTGCGCTGCAGCAGGACCAGCTGCGGGATGATGGCCACGGCCTCCAGGTAGATGGAGAACGTCCACAGCACCTGCCACGCCCCACAGCGCGGCCTGGCGACCCGAACAGTGTGGGTGGCTGGACACAGGCGGTCTTCCCGAGCTTGCAGATGCGCCTGCCGATGGGTTGACCGGCGCCGGCGCTGTAACTCAGACGTGTCGCGGGAATCTGACGCATGCGAGCACGCTCGCAGATGCAACAGCGCTGTGCACACCCTGCCCCCTGCTCTGCTCTGCTCCAGCGGGCACCCGAGCAAGCGCGCGGGCCCTCCCGAGGGCGGCGCCGTCGGCGTCACCCTGTCCAAAACAGGCGCCGGCGCAGGGCAGGCAAAACTCCCGCGGGCGCTCGGGGTGGCACCTCCAGCGGCGTGAACTCCTGGTTGATCACCAGCGCGGCCAGCGCGCAGGGCGCGACCAGGAACACGACGCGGAACGTGTCCACCTCCCTGTCGTACGTGTTGCGCACCACGCGGTGGAAGCGCATGTAGTACACGATTGTCGCCGACGACACCAGGAAGACCAGCTTCATCACCGTGTTGTACCTGCGCGGCCCCGCGCGTCGTGTCGGGGGCGTGGCGGGCGCGCGGGGGGGGGCATGATGGAAGGGCGCCTATGCGCGGGAAGGCCCTCAAACTCGCAGCGGACTGGTGGGCTGCGCAGCGGTGCAGAGGAGGGCCGCTGGTGGGGGCAGCCGAGTTCTGCACAATAGGGACCTCGCCACAGAAGCCCGTGGAGGAGTGTAGCGAGCAAGGCTGCTTGGTAAGCTCTGTGGTTCATGCAGACTGCCTTCCGGCATTGTTTTGACCACGCTCGGTGCGTAGACCGCGGCATGAGGGGCGCACAGCGACACATAGCGCGTGAAGAGGTCCAGGTACCGGCAGATGAACACCAGCGCATACAGCTCCTGGGTCTTAAGTGATATGCCTGCCGAGCGGAGACCCACTCAGTGCGCCAGCAAGCCCGCACAGGCGGTCATCAGCGCACAAACGGGTGAGAACAGACCAGCGATCGCAGCGCAGCGAGCGCGGCGGCGTACCTCTGCAAGATCTGATGGTGTGTATCTTCAGCAGCAGCACCATGATGGAAATCAGGTGCGTCATATCGCCGGCCAGCCGGAAGAGATTCATGTTGCCGAGTCGCGGCGCCCGCGCGGGCGCGCCCTGGGAGGCCCGTGGCCAGGGTCAGGTGCGCAGCCTCAGGGCCACCACCGGTGAGTCCTCGCGGCGCCCGCCTGCCCTCACGCGCTCAGCCCGGGCGCCGCATCAACGCATCAGGCTCTGCTCCTGGCGCCGGCCTGCCCTGCGCTCTAGCGCTTGGTGCGGACTGCTGGTCTCCTCAAAGAGTCCTGTTGTTCGCTCTGAGAGATCCTCGGGCAGTATGGCATTTGTACTTGTTCTGATTGCTCTGAACCTGGCCAAGCCCTTGGGCCCCAAAGGCAGGCCTTTTTACTTTCCTGCAAGAGGGAATTTACTGTATTTATGGCGTTATGTGCTTAAAAGTCCTTTGTGGTGCAAAGCATCAGTCGAGACCAGACGCCATGAAGTGCACTTCGGGATCCAACGACCTAGGAAAACAGCGCTCGAATTAAATAGTGTGTTAACTAGCGCCGGGCCGCCTGGGCGGCGGCAGAGGCACACATACAAACGACTCCCTCACAGCTCATCTGCCATAATGTCCGCCAGGCTGAATTCATCCTCTTGCACAGCCACGCCGTCGCGGCCGTCCCAGGCCTCAGTCGACTGCACCGCGGCGAGCTCTCCCACCACCGGCGCGACCCTCGCAAACCCCTGCGCACGGCCGCGCGCCCGTCGACGCAGGTGGCGCGCATGCATGTCTGAAAAGCACAGACTGTCATGTGGCGCTCCACATTACATGTCAAAAGCACAGACACCATTTGGCGTTCCGCATCACGTGTCAAAATCACAGACCCCCATGCACTCAGCACGCCACAATTAGGCACGCAGGAGATTGCGCTGACAGCGCTGGCTTCCGCACTGGGCAGGCGTGGGGGACGGGCGCGCCTGCCGCAGGCTCTCTATGAACTCTGCCAGCGGCTGCGGCTCAAACGCGCTGCGCAGCGTGGCGAACTTGGCCGTGTCGGGCGTCAGCGCGATGAGGGCTGGGTACCCGTACCTGCGCGCGCGCCGGGGGCGCCCAGTCATGGACCCGCACACCGCAGCTTGCGCGCCGCAGCATGCATGCATGCCTCTGCAGTCTGTCCTGTTTGCTGCTGCCCGGCCTCAGGCATCAGTGGGTACCACTCATGCATTCAACTCCTTAGCATGTCACCCCCAGAGCCCGCAGGAGAGCTCGAGCCGCGCCATCACAGGCCTTGCACGAGGACGCAGGAGCAACACCACAGGCACCACATCGCGGCGTCATCGTCGTCGTGCCCTGCAAGGGTCGGCGCAGCCGGGCAGGGCCCGCCCGAGGCAGCGGCGCGCGCGCACCCGCCGACCTCAAAGTTGCGCTCCAGGCCGGGCTGCGCGCCGCCCTGCGCCCACAGGAAGCCGAAGGGCCGCTCGCGCAGGCGCGCGGCCAGGTCGCGCAGCGCGCCCAGGTGCCGCTGCCGCCCGGCCGCGCCCGCGTCCAGGATGTGCGGCAGGAAGGCGACCAGGCTGCGCGTCCCCCCCTCTCTGTGTCAGCCCCCTCTGTGGCAGGGATGGGGGATTTGGACTCGGGCTAATGCACTTGACCGACATTAGAATCCCACAGAACTTATTGGAATACCATAGAGGTACTATCTGCCAATGTATCATGCGCGTGGCTGCGGCCGGGCGGCGCAGCCGCTTGGCCGCGCCGGCGCCCGGGCTGCGCGGCAGGAGCGCGGTCAGGCCCTGTCTGTTGGGCCGCGTGCGAGTCCCATGCTGGCGGCTACCTCCAGCCCGCTTGTGATGCGCAGAGCCTCAGTCTGCCAGAGTCTGCGCAGTCCTGCTCCGGCACCCATCACACCTGCCGAGCCGTTGTTGCTCTGACCACCGGCGGCTCTGTCCGAGCGGGCAGCGGGAGCGCTGGCGGGCCTCAGCCAGGCCCACACCAGAGCTTCTTGGCGGGCCGCGCCCCATGGCCCAGGCACTCATCCTCCAGGACGTCCTGGCCGGTCAGCTCCCGCACCTGCCGCCGCGCAGCCTCCCAGAGAGGGTTAGGGTGGGTCCTGCACCCACAATGACCCTACCCTGAACCTTGCTGAGACAGGCACCCGCCCATGGGGGCATCTTCTCTGAGTAGCACAGCACCCACGCGATGACAAGCAAAGACTCGGGCGCAGCACAGGCCGAGCCTGCGGGATGACACACATGGCTGACGTCAAGACGGGCCGTTGGGGCCGCGGCGCGCCTCGGGCGGCGGCTGCAGCGCGGCCCACTTCGCGAGCAGGAACGCAGCCATGGACTCAGCGTCCCGCCCGCCGTTATACTCCAGCGGCCGGCGCTTGTCCTCGCCGAACAGCTTGATTGTTGGGTAGCCGTTCACGCCATACTCCTGCGCAGTAGAGAAAGAGGTGTTGCTTGCTCGTAAAGTAAATGATGATGGTAAACAGCAATCACGCCGCCCGCGTCGCGTCGCGGCGCGCGGCGGCGCGCGGGCCGGCATGGGCAGGCGGATGCAGGCCGCAGCAATGTAGCCCCCCGTCTCCAGCTGCCTGGCGCCGGCAGCCGCCCGGCCATGGGGCCGGCGAGCGGGCGCGCTGGGGCACCAGCGCGCGCGCCGGGCGCAAGCGTCCAAACCCTAATTAGGGTGCCCTCCCCCTCTGTCCAGGCGCGCGCGAGCGCGCCTGGCATGTGACCTCATTCTGCGTGCAGTCCACGGCGGCCACGCGCGCCTTGCCCGCCACGCGGCCCGCCAGCTCCTCGTACGCGGGCTTGAGCGCCTTGCAGTGGCCGCACCTGCGCGGCTCCCCCAGGCGGCCGCGTCTCCGTCTCTGACGGGGTACCCCAGGCGACCAGAGCCCGCGCGCCTCCTGGAAGCGGACAAGCCCGGCGCGTGCCGGAGCGAGGCGCATGACGGCGTGCCGCACAATCAGCATGACATGAGGGGTTAGGGTTAGTAACTCCCTCAGTCCCTACCATACCCTACCCAACAGAAACCCTGGGGCGCGCCAGGGCGCGTAAAACTCGACCAGGAAGAGGTCGTCGGAGTAGTCCACCTCGTCGTGGAAGCTCGCGTCGGTCAGCTGCTCCACGCCTGCCGCGCCGGCCGCCGCCGCCCTCAGCGGCAGGGGGCGCGCACGGCAGGACCTTCACATACTGGTGCCTGCGGCATGCCCTCAGGGACAGGGACGCGGCCGGCTGGGACGCCGCGCAGGTGTGGCCACTGCAAGGCGCTCCAGCCTCACGAGTGCACCAGGCGCGAGCTGCCGGCCTTGCGAGGCGGCAGCCCCGCGCGCTTACCGGAGCCTTCGCTGTATATGCCGCCGCCGCCGCCGCTGGCGCCGCCACCGCCGCCGCCGCCGCAGGCGCCGGCGCCGGCGCCGCCGGCGCCGCGGCCCGCGCCGCCCCCGCGGCCTCCCCTGGTGCCCTGACCGCCTTCATCGCTCGGCCCTGGTGCTCCCAAGCACATGAACAGCTCAACCCCACATCGCGCAGCACAGCTGCCTGCCGCTGTGGGTTGCTTTTCAGACCAGTACCAGCAGCATTGCTGATCAGCAGCAAATGCCTGCTCTCAGGCCTGGCGGAGCTGCCTGGAGTCATGCAGCTACCTCCATCATTGCCAAACAAGTACGAGTGCTGGCGCCACACGTGCATCTGTTTTCACATGGCTGCATACTCTCATACCTCCCGCACTGGCTTCACTTGACAAACACCACAGGCGATAACAAGCACGGCAAGGCTGGCACGAGTCTGCTGCATGCAGGCCCTGGCGGTTGGCATACTCTACATATCCCCAGGCTACGCAGCACTCCGAACCAGGGCTATGGCAGCCAGACGAGCGCCCGGCGCACCGTCCGTCGTGACACCCAGGCGGGCCAGTGCTGCGCGTCTGACCTGGCCCAGCGCCCAGGCCACCACGTCCTTGGCCTTGGGAGCGCCGGGGTAGCTCACGGCGGTCGCCTGGCCGTCCGCGTCGCGCAGGAACAGCTTCACGGCGGGGCCGCCGCCCGGCGCGTGCGCGCCTGCGCTCAAGCCTCCTCAGTCCGTGCGCGGCCACCTTGGGCTGTGCCACTACACAGGTTCTCAGAGACTTTAAGTGAGCGCTGCTGCATAGCAAGGCGCGTTGCGCACCGCCCAGCGCCTTATGCTCCTCGGCGTTCACGGCGCCCGTGACGACCCCGCTGGCGTTTAGCGCCTCGGCCACTCTGAGCCTGCACCGCAGTGTGCAGAGTGAGCGCCAGCAGGCCCTGCTGTAGCAGTCTGCGTGGGAGCTGATAGCGAGCGGCGGGCCGCAACAGGACTGTGACTCAGAGAGCAGACCGCCTGGCGAGGCTGCGCACCACTCCTTGGCAAAGAGCTTGCAGCGCTCGCTCCTGCGCAGGACGCCAAAGGCCTCAGAACCACAAACATCACGTGGATCACTGCAACGGGAAGGCAACGTCCGGGCGCACCGTGGCCCAGAGTATACTACCAGGAAGGGCGCAGGCTTGATCAGCTCGGCCTCAAAGCTGTCGGGCGTCAGATCAAGGAGAGGCTGGTCGCTGGGATACAGCCAGGGGCTGCTGGCAGCCTCTGCGACATGCAAGCGCACGGTCAGCAGCAGGCCCAGGGCCAGCAGCGCCCAGGCGCCGCTGGCACAGCAGAGCGCCATCGATCACCTGCAAGACCTGGGGCCTGTTGCAGGCAATGAGCTACCCGTGCAAGAAAGGCTCTGTCTCAGCTGTCTTTGCTGATGTTGATAAAACATCATCAGTGTACAATGGGATGAGGGCTGGCACCTTGGCCAACGGAAAGTACTAGTTGCGCATAACCAGTACTGGAGTCCAGGCAAGCTGAGACGCCTGCCTGAGCAGCAGGAAGCACACGGCCCCCCAAACAAGCATTAACACGTATACGCCCATGGTGTCTTGTCACTCGCGCCCCACCCTCGCGCCTGCATAGCTTTGGTGCAGGCAGGCCAGCAGCCTGCGCCTGCGCAAAGCACCTCCAGGCACGCAGCACCCCTTGCCAAGTGCGACTGCATAGACTGCCAGGCTTGCGCGCAGCCACCGCAGCATAGACTGTGGTGCCAGCAGAAGCTGGGCAGGCAACACGCCGTACACTGCCAGCGGAGCAGCGCAGAGAAACATGGAAGAATTGTGGAAGAGCACAGATCGAGACACATGGGCACAGCACCTAGATGCTGAGTACGAGCGTATCGAGACGCTCAAGCGCCCGGACCTGCCAGACCTTGAGAGGTGGGTGGGCGAGACGTGTTCCTGAGCTGGGTGCTCTCGAGCGCGATGTGGTAGGCCGACGCTCGCCGCGCACGCTGCCAAGCGCAGGTGGTTTCAGGAGGAGCTGCCGGCCACAGTCGAGGGCAGGGAGGAAAAGCACATCACCGGTGCCGAGCTGGCAAAGCTGGTGGGGCCGCGGCGCCCGGCTGCCAGTGCACGCATCTTGATGTATACAGTGCGCGCAAGTTGCGCGTCAACCGCTCAGGCTTGCGTGCGCGCGCGGCGCAGATGAAGTGGAAGCTCCAGCGCGGCAAGTGGCGGCCGCGGCTGCAGGCGCTTGTGGACGAGTTGCCGAGTGACGCTGTTGTGGAGGCCAGCACGGCCGCGTTCGCGGCCCTGGCCAAGGAGTCCGCGGAGACCGAGGCCGCCCTGCGCGCCGCCGTGAACGCGCTGACGGTCCTGAAGGTGACCCTGCGCGGCAGCCCTGGCTCTGTGCAGGCGCTCGCCGGAGCAGGTCCGGCCCGTAGGCCCACACTGGGCGACCTGAACGCCACGGCATTTCCAGTGCGCGCCTGTCGCGCGTTGCGCGACCCTGCCCACCCTCGCAAGGGCGCACAGACGGCCAGGCAGCGCGCGTGCAGGGCGTCGGGCCCGCCACCGCGTCGGCGGTGCTGTCGGCGGGCGACCCGGCGGCGCCCTTCATGTCGGACGAGGCGCTGGCCGTGCTCGGCGACAGGTGCGCAGCCCTGGCACACGCCCTGACATCAAGGTGACACAACCCTAACCCTAACCCTAATCTAAGCCTCTCCGACGCCCCCTGCCACGTCAGGTCCAGCGCTGGTGCTGCATGTCCAGGCTGGTGTGCAGCGTCTGGGCCAGCCCTGGTGGCAGCCCTGTCAGAGCCGGACGCGCGCCCGCGCCGCCGTCCGTCCACAGGGCGCGGCCCCTGCCGCCAGCCCGGGCGGCCACCCAGGCCTGCGGCGGGGCTCTGCCGAGGCCTGTGGCGTGTGATAAGTTTTCACACGCCAGGGTGTTCACAACAGGGTTTTTTCTGAAAAACCTTAAAACCCGGCTTGGCGGGCGCAGCGGGCTCAGCTCCAACGCGTACTCGCTGAGGCGGTACGCGGCGCTGGCCGCGGCTCTGCAGGCCCGGGCGCGCGCGCTCAGCACCTCGGGTGCGCGCCTCGTTGCGCGCGCTGCCGTCACCAACGCGGGCAGGGGAGGTTGCTGAAGCCGCGCGGCGCGCAGAGCGCCCCTGGACCGCGCGCGGCGTGGAGCGCGCGCTGTTCTCCGCCGCGGCCGCGGCGCACCGCCGCAGGAGGCGGCTCGCCCGGCGGCCGCTGGTGGCAAGCGCAAGCGCTAGCCCGCTCTGTTGTGAAGTTCAGGGTAGGGAGAGCGCAGTTCCGTGAACTGCCGCAGTGTACAGTTGGGTTGTCGGGCGGCTGCATGCTGCCGTCTGCAAGCACAGTCTTCCAGACACTGTGCTCGTCCTTGGCTGCTCAACACCAATGTCCTGCACGCCTGGCATGCACTGACGCCTTGCACCTCAAACATGCATTCACATGACGTCGTACAGTGGCGTCTAATATACACTGATACAGCCTACACACATGCACACGCAGCGCGCTAGTACATGCGCTTTTTAGTTTCTGTCACAGTCGCACAGCCTCAGTTCGCCCGCTCAATACTGCCTTCAGCGCAATGCACCCACACAACTGTCGCATACACGCCTCCAGGGCACACCTGTTTCACAGTCCGTGCTGCCTACAACTCGAGCAACCGACTCGACACCATAGCGGGCGCACATACACATCTCCACTTCTGTCAGTTGTTCGCGCTCGCGCAATAAAAAAACACGCGCGCCGGTGTGCGGCGCTGCCACATTAGCGCCGCTTTCAAAACAGCTGCAAACCCAGGAGACCGGGTGCTTGCAGGCTCCTTTCAGACTCTGAGGCCCGGGGTAACAGGGTGGCCGCGCAACAAGGCGGCCAGCCCCCGGCGCTCGCCGCGTGCCGTGGCTCGCCGGCCCCGGCACAATTCTGAGGGTTCCTTGCCCTACCTAGCATGCAGGCTCGGCTCGCTCGGCGCTGACCCGCACCCCTGCATGTCCTGGATACAGCCAGCCACAAAAGCGGGCGGCGCTGGGCGATGATACACAAGCCGGCCCTAGCGGCACATGTACACCTTATTTTGGCCAACCTGGGTTCTGCCGCGTGCACCACTGCCGCGCGACTTCCTCAACACCGCTTCTTCAGCCCGGCCCACAACTTGCGCCAGCTCGCGCGCCAACCAGCTGCACATCCGTCAAGCGCCCCTGATACACTGTGCTTGGTGGCGCAGCCCGTACACCTGGTGGGCGCAGCCTGTACCGATACAAGTACACACAGGCGGCAGACTGGCGTGCGGCCTGCCAAGCGCGGCCCTGCTGCCGCAGAGCGCAGGCTGCATGCCGTAGCAGGGTGTTGCTAGGCACGATCGGCGCCCCACCTTCAACCGGTCGCAGCCGACCCCGCCACCTGCAGCAGCGCCGGCACCAGCAGGCAGCTGCAGAGGCCCCGGGCCAGTCGCGAGCGCCAGCGGGGCACGTCTCCGTACGCCCTCAGCCACTGCCAGGCCCGTCCGCGAGCTACCACACTGTCCAGCGCAGCGCCCGCCGACGCAGCGCAGCCGTCCTGTCCGCACACGGCAGCGCAAAGGGCGCCGCCGGGCGAGCGCCCGCGCATCACTTCTGGCTCAGCACGAGCGCCGGCGCGGCGGCCGCGCTCCCGGGCAGGCGTGACTCGATGAGCGCCTCGGCCACGGCCATGCACGCGTCGTCGACAAGCGAGGCGGCGACCGTGCTGGCGGCGCCCGCGCTGACGGGCATGCCGGCGGGCGCCTGCGGGCCTAGCGCGCAGGACGCGTCCGGGCGGATGCCCACCTGGTCGATCTCGGTCAGCGCCGGCGTGCGGTACCTGCCGCGCCGGCGTGCGCGCGCTTCATTGCTGCGCAACAAGGGAGCAGCGCCTTGCACCGGCTCTTGTGCGCAAGCCTACGGCGCAGCTGTGCGCGGCTCCCGGCGACCGACGCAGCAGGTCAGGGCGGAGCCGGGAATGAGCGAGGCCGGGCGCTTGCATGCGCAGCTGTGCAGCTGGCGCGCGTACGCCCGAGGGGCCCTGACTGCGGCAGCCCGCCGCGCGTGCCCGGCGCCCAGTGCCGATGCGCTGCCAGCAGCGCGCGGCTGTCGCCGCCAGGTGGGAACCCCGCCAGACCCTGACGCGCCGGGAGCGCCGCCCGGGGGGCCGCGGCGCGCACTTGGCGACAGTCACGAACAGCGCGCTGCCGTCGTCCAGCTCGAACACGCTCTGGATCTTGCCCTTGCCGTACGTCGTCTCGCCGACCAGGGCGACCAAGCGGCCGTTGTCGCGCAGCGCGCCGGCCAGGATCTCGCTCGCGCTCGCGCTGCCGTGGTTGACCAGCACCGCCAGCGGCGCGTCCGAGCGCGCGCGCGCCGGGTTCTCCAGCACAACGCGCTGCGCCGCGGGCGAGCAGGAGCAAAGGGGTTAGGGTTAGGGTAGTGGGCGCATCTCGGCCAGATCCAGCGCATGCGCACAGAACTCTCCAGCACCACGTGCTGCGGCGCGGGCGGTCTGGCCTTACATGCGGGCGGGGGCACGTCCACAGGCCGCCTCGAGCGCTCATGACCATGCACCCTCAGCAACTCCCCTCAGCCCTTCCTCACTCCACCCCCATTAGGTGGGGCGAGGGAGCCCTCCGCACGCGCTGCAGCGCCGCGCGAGGAGCGCCCTGGCACGCACGTAAGCAGCCCACACACCCGGGCGAGCCCTGACCCTGGCAGCGCCGCTCGCGGCGCCGCCGCGGGCTCGCCGCAGCCCCCCCCTGCCCGTCAGCGCAGCGGCGTCCCCTGTGACCGGCCCGGCGACTGCCCGCATGCGGCGGCGCACCTGCGTAACGGCCATGCGGCCATCCTCGTCGCGGCCCTGCACGTTGAAGACGGCCGCCTCGCCGTCCAGCCAGAGGCGGGCCACGTCCAGGCCCGCGCGCAGCAGGCCGCCCGGGTTGTTCCGCATGTCTGCCCCGCGCCGCGCGCGCCCCGCGCCTCAGCTCGGCGCACCGCGCCGCATCGGCGCGCCAGGACACACAGGCCACTGGCCGCCAGCCCCCGCCGTGCGTCACTGGGGCACCCCGACAGCGGGTGCTGCAGCAGCGCCGGCATGGTGACCAGCGCAGCAGGCAGTGCAAACACGCCGAGTGGCACCACAGCACAAGGCCATACCGAGCCATGCCTGCCGACGGCCGCAGCAGAGACTGGTGCGTGTCTCTGAACCTGCATCTGTTCAAATGGAGGCAAGCGCCGCGCGGGGACCGCACCCAGGATGTACCCCTCAACGCCCTGTGCCTGCGCACGATGGACCACAGGTGGCTCACCGCGCGATCAAGGACAATTGCAGAGGAAGGCATCAACCAACACTGCTCGTTTGTTTGCAGACATGCAGCAAACTTCACTTAGAGACTATGGCCAAGAAAACCGTAGCGCTCTCCCAACCCAGATGGTGGACGAGGCCATCGCGAAGGCGCTGTCCGTGAACCGGACGCTGCTCAATGAGGTGTACCTGCATGGCCCACAGACATATGCTGCTTACCGCCACCGCTTCGTGACGGTGCAGCCAGACGGGGCTGTGCCGATGGACCTCGAGGTGATGCGCACTCGGCGCGTCTTTCCGGGTGTTGGCCGCGGAGGTAGCAGGGGCCGGGGCTGCGCGTTCACCACTGGTGCGGGATTTGACACGCTGCCAAACCCCGCGCCAGTGATGAGCGGGCGGCCCCCGCCCCTGCCACCTCCGCAGCCACCACCCTGGTGAGTGCGCTGAATGTGCATCACCCCGAGGCCCAATCACACAGCCCCGTCTGGCTGCACCGGTCTCGAAGCGGCGGCGGTCGACAGCATACATGCATGGGCGAGGCAGGTACCCCTCGTCGAGCAGCGTCCGGTTCACGGACAGCGCCTTCGCGATGGCCTCGTCCACCATCCGGGTGGAGTGGCTATCCACGGACAGCGCCTTGGCGACAACCTCGAGTAGAGACCGTGAGCCAGCCACGCCCCGGATCCCATGCATGCGCCTTCTCCCAGCCACGGGCTTGTGCTGCCTTCCGCAGCGCCGGAGCGGCACGGGAGCGCAGCACAGCCGGGCACCGGGGCCGAGCGGAGCGCCACGGGGAACGCAGCACGGCCGGGCACCACGGCTGATGTTTAGCTCCCACTGTAGATATTGTAGCGATTTGGCCTCCCAAAGGATCGATGTTTTGTTTCCTTGGGAAATTTCCTCCTTAGACACTCTCACTTTGCGGCGCGCGCGCCTCCAGCCGGTCCATGGCCTTCTCCATGTCGGCGGCCGCGTGCGCGCCAAAGTTGACCAGGCGGATGTAGCCAAGCGTGTGCCCGCCGTGCGCGACCGCCGTCGCGTACACCGGGCTCAGCTCCAGACGCTCGCGCTTCAGGCTCACCTGCGCGCCGCGCGCGGGGGTAAGTTCAGGGTTATAGTCGGAGAGGCATGGCCGCCGCCGCCGAGGGCGCGTGCGCGGCAAGTGAGCCGGCCCGCACGCGCCCGCGCGCGCCGCACGCGAGCGTGCGTGCGGGTAGGCCAGCGCCCATCGGCTGAGCGCTTGACGCCCTTGAGCGACACCCGCGCACGCCCTATAAAGCTTCGCTCATCCATGCAAGAGGTCTGACTTGAGGTGCCAGCGGGGCGAGGCTCAGAAGGGAAGCCATCCATTTGCAATTTGACCTTGACCTTGCTTGCGCCACCAGGAGGTTCGGCAGGCAAGCCCTTCTCACCCCGGGCGCCTGGCGACAGGGGGGCGCGCCTGGTGGACGTCGATGCGCGGCGGCTGCTCCGGCCGCCCGGCCACGCCCGGCACCTGCTCACTGCGGCGCGCGAAGCGCACGAGCACGCTGGAGCCGGAGCGGCCGCGCAGCGACTTGGCGGCGCGGTCGCCGTCCCAGCCGGCGGTGGGGTCGCCATTGATTGCGACCACCTGCGCGCGCGCGCGCGCGCGGCCCGGCCCGTTGGCGGCGGGCTGGGGACGCAGCCCCTGCCCCCTGACCCTACATTACCTAACTCTGTTCCCTAGTATCCAGAGATCTGCGACCCGCAGGGCGACGTGCGCCGCCCCGTGCATGTCGGCGCTTCAGCTGAGTCGCGCGCGAGCAGTTCCCTGTCGCCCGGGCGCGGCCGGCAGGCCCTTGGCCCGCTGCGGTGCCCTCCTGCCAGAGCCCGCAAAGTGGCGCAGGGCGGCAGGGTAGGGGAGAGGCTTGGTGGGCGGGCGCGCGCCTCGTCGCCGGGCAGAACGCCGGCGCGGTCCGCGGGCCCGCCCAGGATGGGCGCGACCACGAGCAGGCGCCCGTTGCTCGCGCCAATCAGCAGGCCCACGCCCTGCACCTCGCCGTCGCTAGACACGCGGAAGTCCGCATACTCCCTGCCGCGCGCGCCGCCGGGCGCTCGGTCCTGCCTAACAACTGAAGCTAACCTGCAGCCTGCCTGCACCTCGCCGGCGTGCCGCCTGTCGCCCCTTTTGCTTGCCATGCCCCCCAGGGAAAGCGCAGGACATGAGAGCACTGCGAGCGCCCCACATGGTGGCACTTATTGCAGGCCTGAACCTGGTATCAAAGTGCTCCCTGCCCGGGATACGAATCCACTCTCAACTTGGGTTTGAACCACAGAGCTCGTGCGGCGACCCGAGCACAGGCGGGCTGCGGCCGCAGCGCGCTCGGCCGCGCCGCGGGGCCGCACGCGGGCGGCATGATGCGCGTGAACGGGTCGCCCAGCTTGTCCAGCATGCGCCCGATCTCCTTGTACGCGGCGTCGCCGGTCGGCGCGCGAAAGGCCGCCACTAGCGCCTGGCTCAGCTCGCCCTCCCACTCGTGCCCGCCAAACTCGGAGTCCACGTACGCCTTGGACACGATCGTCCACGCCTGCAGCCCCGGCCCCCTCCCTGACCGGCCACTGTCCGCCCCTTCGGCAGCTCTCACGCTTGCAGGCACAGTGCAGCTAACTCTTCCTTCAAGAGCAGGCGAGCCTGCACTGCCTATCACGAACATCATTTGACCAGCTCACGAGCAGCGCAGCCTGTTCTGAGGCGTGCGAGTCGGCAGGCAGGCCGAGGGAGACGGCAACCCTAAACCCGCTTGGCAAGGGCTTGCACACCGCACCTCCACCAGCGTCTTCTGCGCGGTGAAGACTGCGGGGTCGGTGGACGCCGGGAACCTGGGCCCGCGAACGGGTCGCTCAGGAGGATGGCGAGCGCGTTTTGCGCCCCCCAGGCGGCCGCCGGCAGGCACCGCGCGGCTGCGCGAGGGCGGGTGACGACTGGGGCCGTCCCAGCTGGCGCTCCAGCGCCTGATGCAGCGCACGCCGTGCACAGAGCAGGCACCACCACGGCTCCAGGGGGATCATAACGCGCCCTCGCCCCAACCCCCCCCCACACAGCCAGCGCCAGGTGGGGCCGCACCGCAGCACGTCCGCGGTCGAGGGCCCCGGCTGGCCCAGCAGCAGGGAGGCTGCGGCAGCTGCGGCCACCGCCGCCTTGGCCACAGGCTGCAGCGCCGCTCCCGCCCGCATCCAGAGCGAAGCGGCAGCTGTGCGCGGCGCATGCGCGTGGCTCTGCTCCCGATCTGAGCGCCTATGTGGACTCGACGCACTCGTGCGACATACCTCGTTACACGAGGCAGTGCACGCATGGTCACATAATTTCTCGCCGTGAGAAACACACATATGCCGCACACAGCGGCAAGAGGCGCAGGCAGGCACGGCCGCAGGTGTCTGGGTGCTGCATACAGAAGCGCACCCGGCTCCTGCTCCGCTGCAGCGCGATCACACGCGTCCACCTGACAGCGCCCACGCCCGCGGGCGACACTGATTACGCAGCGCTGTGAGGCCGGCCTGGCCGCTGGCGCACGCCCGCCGGCGCGCGTTCTCGGGCGCAACGCCTGCGCGCTGGCAGCCTGCCGTGCGGGCCCCCCGCACATGCGCGCACGCATCGCCCCTCGCACCGGTAGGCCTGTGCGTGCCCGCACTGGCTGTGCGTCCAGGCCCGCCATAGTATGCGCTGGTGGCACTCCCCAACAGGACGACCAGTAGGCTGTTTGTGGGGCTGACCGTTGGTACCGTAGGGTTCTGCCCAGAGCACTGGAGACTGCAAACTGTCCGACGAGCAGCACTCGCAGCATCTCCAGCTCACGATGATGAGGTCACTCCCCACGGCGGCTGTGCCGCTCGGCACACGCGATGTGGCCCGCCCGCGGCTGGCAATGTGCTCGGCAGCATCCCGATGCAGCCCCCTGCAGGTATGCCTGGCTGGCATGGTGCACTGGTGGTTGTCTGCGGTGGCCGGCAGGCTCCCAGCGGGGCCAGAAGGCGAGCAGGCACCGCCTGAGGCTTCATATCCGTTCTGATGCAGGCTGGACCGGCTAGGGCTGGCCTGGGCGCTGCGCTGCGACTGCGGAAAGTTGCGGCGCCCCGGCCGCAGCTGGCGGCGCGCCGCAGCGTGTGCGTGCGGGCCGCGGCGCAGGCGGAGGCGATGGATCCGCTCGAGAGGCGCGCCGGGGTCGCCAATGTGCTCTGCGGTGTGGGGGCGGGTGGGTGCCTGGCAGCAGTGCGCGCTGCTTGTCGCCTGCCTATGCAGCCCGGAGCGGGCGGCCCGACCCGGCGACGCCGCCGGCAGCCCTATGGCATGTGCCGTGCGCGAGGGGGTCCGCAGCCGCTGCGCACGCAGCGCAGGAGCCCCCAGCGTCCGTCAGTGGGGAGGGCAGCGCTCCGCGTGCGCACCTGCAGCAGGGCATATGCATGTGGGCCACTGGTGGGTGCCAGGATGCATCACAGCCGCGCCCGGCGCTCCCCCTTTCCCTTGGGCTGAACGCCTGGGGTGCACACCCCGGGCTTTGCCGCATCTACAGAGGCCAGAGCGCTAGCGGCCAGGTGGCCACGTACCCGCAGCGCGCGGCGCCTGTGCTGCGCTTGCGCGCACCCGCGCGCGCTGGCGCGGCATCACGCAGAGCGGGGGGGCGCACCGCGCGCGGGGCACCGCCGGCGCGGGCGCTGAGGCGGCGGTGGGGCGCGCCGCGCAGCGCAATCGGCAAGGTGGTCGGGCCGTCGGCGGCGCCCTCGGTGGTCACGCTGTCGTTCGTGCTGATGTGGTACGGCCTGAACGTCGCGTTCAACCTGCTGAACAAGACCATCTTCAACTACTTCCCGTTCCCGTACACCGTGTCGGCGGTGCACGTGGTCGTCGGCCTGGCCTACTGCACGCTCACGTACCTGTTCGGCGCCAAGAAGGCGTCGTTCGGCCGGGCGCGCGCCCCGCCTAGCTCCCCTGCCTGGCGCTGTGGGCGGGGGTGCTGAGTGGGGGTGCTGAGCTGCTTGCTGGCGGCGTGCCCGCGCGCGCCGCGAGGAAGGCGGCGTTCGGGCGGGCGCGCCCCCGGCCGCGGCGCCGGGGGCAGGCGCGGCGCCGGCCGCCGCGCCTGCCGAGCTCCCCTGCCTGGCGCTGTGAGCGGGGTTGCTGAGCTGCTGTAGCGTCGCCGCGCCTGCGCGCGCCGCTTCACGAAACTTTTCCATATGCTTGCGTTAAGCCCGCACGCGATGCGAAGACGACGCCATGCCCGAGCCACCGGGCGGGGGGGGGGGGGCATGCGCTGCTGGCAGAGGTGCCCTGCGTGATGCGTGCAGCATGCTTGGGCGTGGATGCTGCTCAGCCGTGGTTCACCGTTCTCTCGTCTCGTGCAGAGGGCCTGGGAAGGCTGGGAGGAGCGCAGTGGCCGCAGCCGATCGGCAAGGAGGAGATCCGCTCGAGTGCCTGGGGGAGCTGAGGGGGAGTCCGTGCGCAGCCAGGCAGCAGGGAGGAGATGCGCCTGGGAGGGCTGAGGGGGGTCTCGTGCGCGCGCAGCCGATCAGCAAGGACGAGTTCAGCTCGCTGCTGGGCCCGGCGTCGATGCACGCGGTGGGCCACATCGCGGCCAACCTGTCGTTCGCGGCGGTCGCGATCAGCCTGACGCACACGGTCAAGACGCTGGAGCCCGCGTTCAACGTGCTGCTGTCCAAGACGATCCTGGGCGTTGGCACGCCCGCGCCCGTCGTCGCCACGCTCGTGCCCATCATGGCGCGCCCTCCCGCAGTGTTTTTACCATGCGTCACATGCACATGCTGTGCCTGTCGATGGGCATGCCCCGCAGCATCTTGAGCACGTGTGATGCGCATGCGCTGTGCCGATGATGGTGCACCAGCCTGGAGCGCCTTGAACACGCGCCTCAGGCCCCTGCCGTGCCAGTCACAATACGCAATGCACCGCGAGCAGCGCTGTCACCGGGCGTCGCGGGCGCGCCCCGGGCGCGACGCCGCGCCGATGCGGGCTAAAGATTGCTTGCTTGCCTTGCTGTGGTGGGCGAGCAGGTCAGAATGATAAGTAGCTTTACTGACTACGCGTTTTGTTTGGAGTTATTTTGGCGGCAGCTTCCGTGATATCGGTTCTGACAACTTTTGCAATAACAGGCCTAAGCCCGCCGCGCAGGCCGGCGTCGCGCTCGCGTCCGCGTCCGACCTGACCTTCAACTGGACTGGCTTCATCTCCGCCATGGTGTCCAACCTGACGTTCGGCTTCCGCGCCGTGTGGTCGAAGAGGCGCGCCCGCCCGCGCCGCCGCCCATAACCCTAACCTCTGCCAGTCCGGCCCAAGACGGGCTCGCCGCAGCGGGCGAACGCGTATGCGTGTGTCTTGGGTGCACCAGGTTTCGAGGGCGGCGCAGCTCCTGGCTTGCCCTGCTTAGTGCAGCCCTGCCGCAGCATACTTGGTCTGGCAGCCAGCCGGAGCCCAGGTGTCTGGTGATGGTGGCATGCCCATGCCGCTGCCACCCTGTGCATGTGCTGACATGTGGGTTGTAGCCATGACCGAGACGGCCGGTGTAGTCTTGTTCATCTCTATGCAAGGGATCAAGGACCGTTGTAAACTTCGCTTGGTCACCCTTTCAACCCTACGGAAACCTGCTAGGGGTCGCTAGATCAGTGGTAGATCGTCTGCTTTGCATGCAGAAGGTCAGGGGATCGAACCCCCTGCGATCCATTTTTTGCTGCCGCCATACCTGGCTGGCTGCATGAAGACAAGCGTCCAAGCACGCATGCTTACAGGCGTTTTGATAGGCATGCTGACCTTGGGCGACGTCCAGGCGAGCGCCCTGCCCCTCAGGCGCTTGTATCGGCGCCGCAGCTGACCCGGGCGCGCCCGCCTCCGCGCAGGGCCATGTCCACCATCAAGAACCTGGACAGCACGGCCATCTACGCGTACACCACGCTCATGAGCGTGCTCATCTGCGTGCCGGCCGCGCTGATCGCGGAGGGCTCGCGGCTGCCGGCCGGTATTGACGCCGCGCTGACCAAGGACCCCAACTTCTACTTCTCGCTCTTCATGGTCGGCCTGCTGTACCACCTGTACAACCAGGTGCGCCGGCCACAGAACCCTATCAGGCCTTCTTGCCCTAGCCAAGGACCCCAGTCTCTACTTGTCGCTCATCATGGTTGGCCTGCTGTCCGACCCCGTGAGTTGCGCCTCGCCGTCAGCGTCCGGCTTGCTGCACCAAACGCACAGCCAGGCGCGCGCGAGGCCTCCCGCCTGCCGGTGGCCGTCCGCAGCCCGCCCTGCCTGCGTGAGCGCGCCGCCGCGCCGCTGACGCCGCGCGCGCGCGCGCCAGTTCGCCTTCAACACACTGTCGCGCGTGAGCCCGGTCTCGCACGGCGTGTGCAACGTGGTCAAGCGTGTGGTCATCATCGGCACCTCGGTCGTCTTCTTCGGCACTACGCTCACCAACAAGACCAAGCTGGGTGCGCGCCCGCGCCGCGCTGCCTGCTAGTGTGCCCCGCCCTGACCCGAGCCTTTCCTCGACCCAGGTCAGAGCGGCCTGGCCGCTCTAAACAGCACTGGCTGGCCGACACAGGCGTGGAGCCCCTGACGAGCAGGTCTGGCTGGCTGATACAGGCCTGTGACTCTCGCTAATCGATGCTAGCGGCCGTGAACCACCCGCCCTGCCGGCCCGCCGATGGGTGGCGGTCCTGTGCTCGCAAGCAAAATACAAATCAAATTTGAAGTAGCGATGTTAAAATACGCCTGCGCCCGCAGGCACCGGCATTGCGCTGCTGGGCACCTACCTCTACACCGAGGCCTCCAAGCGCCACAAGGCGTCGGCCGCGCCGCCGCCGTCCCCGCCGCCGACGCCCACTGGCACTGCCAACGCCATCTGATGCGCCGCCAGCCCTTCCCCTATGACAGGGCTAGCACTCGCCGGTGCCGTGGCACTGGGTGCGTGTGGGACGGCCGGCGGGTGTCTGCAGCCTGGGGTGCCTGCGGCAGGCCTGCAGACGCGGCCGGCTGCCCGAAGCCGCCTTGCCCGCCTAGGAGGCAAGGCGCATGTAGCCGGCCGCGGGCGCAGGGAGGCTGCGCAATTCATGCCACTGTCTGAAACACTGAGAGTGCCGGAGGTGTCCGGCGGAGGCGCGGGGGCGCCCCTGTGAGTGTGCTGCATGCTTGGGGCGCGGGCGCGCGCGCGCGCCTGCCATGGGACTGCCTGTCTGTTTGCTCATTCTTTATGCTGCTCCGTGAGCAGCGCCCACCTGCGGGGCCCTGCCCAGCGTGTGTCGGCCTTTGATGTCTTCGCTGGGTTTGCCGCATCGCCAGGCTCTCTCGTGTTTTGGCCGGTCGAGAGCTTAGGTCCGGGCGCTCGATAGGGTGTAAGGCGCATAGAGCAGGCGACGACCCGGCAGTCAGTGCTCCATCACTGTCAAGGCCCGGCTGCACATCACCGACACTGCGACACGGGCACTGCGACACTCCTCCTGATTGCAAAGCCTGTGTACGTAGCATCAGCAGTGATGTTCCATGGAGCAAAACCCAACTTGCTTGTTTGAGCAGCAGGGAAGAGGTGCAGACATGCGGGTTGTCTGGCAGCACAGTCCAGCAGCAGGCGCAGCCCGTCTTCTTAGCGCGCACAACGATGTTGCAGCAGCAATGGCGCTGCTCACCTCGCTCCATCAGCTTACATGCAGGTTGTGTGGCAGCACAGTCCAGCAGCAGGCGCAACTCGTCTTCTTAGCGCGCACGACGATGTTGCAACAGCAACGGCGCTGCTCACCTCGCTCCATCATCTTACAAGTGCAAGGCAGTCAACATGCATCGGCTACGTCCGCAACCTCACACCCGTACAGGTGCAACATGTGAAGCTGACTGCCAGCTGCTGACCAGCGCAGCCCCAGTAGAGGGCCCCGCCAATCACGCATCCACTTTCTGACGGTGCCAAGCATGCCCGCGCGCCGCATGCAAGTGCATGTGATCTGCTATCCTGGTGCTTATGGGCAACCCGATCGGAATGTACGGTAATGGGCGAGCAGCCTGGGTGGCCAGGCACGGAACTTTTCAAAAAAGTCGGTACTCATCACTAATCGCGCCCTAGTCGCAAGGCATGCAACGACGCGCTCACCCGCGCGCCTCTGCATGCCTTGCGACCAGGGCGCAGCGCGTGCAACGACGCTGCGCCGCTGCGCGGCAAGTAAGAGGCGGGTCACACCTTATCCCAAGTGCAACCCATGAAAACATGCCAGAGCCCCAGGGGCGAAGGGGGACAGCCTCGTATGGGACGCGTTCAGGCAAGAGCACCCAGCATGAGAACTCACAGGTTCTGACCTAACCCTAGCACCGTCTGGGACGCAGGTGAGCGCGCGAGCGTCGCAGGCCACCCAGCCCTGCGCCGCGCAGGCGTCACGCAGCCGTATCGGTGCTAAAAACATAAATCAGCCTAAGTGGCGCTGGATGCCGTGCCAGTGCGGACCTATGCAGGAGGGAAGTGGTGGCGGAGAAGCAGCGCGCCAGAAACCAAGTCAAGTTCTCAGCACTCAACAAGCAAGGCAAGTGCGTCCTGCCAGGCGGACGCCGCATGCGCCTGCTGCAACGTGCACGCCGGCGCGCGAGCGTGTTTTGAAACAGACGCACACTTAGAAACTCTCAGACCGAGTTGATTTGAGTGGGAGCGCCCTCAAAGTCAGGGCGATGCGCCTCTGCAGGTACCCTCACAGTCACGCATGCTCGTCAGCACGTGCGGACGCGCTTGGCAAGTCGACCCCGCGCCAAAAGAACCGAAAGCACACCCAAGGCTGTGCCACCAGGTGGTGGCACAGCTCGCACAAAGCACCATCCCAAGAAGGCCCCGACTGTCACACGATGAGCTTCCTGGAGCGCAGCTGCGCCCTGGCAACCGGCCGATCGCCCGGCCTGCAGGGCAGGACGTCGTCGATGAAACCCGACTCCCACTCGGCCACGCAGGTGACCTCCGCCAGCTGGGTGCGGTCAAACATGTGGTGGAACGACAGGTGGTTGTGCAGGGACGTCAGGTAGTGCAGGTCGCGCTCCTTTCCGCTGTGGATGGCCAGCGCCTGCACGCGCACCCGTGCTTCAGTGCCCAGCCCGCAGCCCTCGGTGCCTCTTTTTACCGTCTGTCAGACTCACTGCAGGCAGAGCTGCAACATGCTCAGCAATGTTTTCTAGTGGCATGTTTCAGACCTCGTCGACAAGCGTGCAAGCCTTGTATGGTGCCGCATGTAATGAATGCCATCACAGAGGCACCACAGAGCCATCATCGTTTACAGAGGGCGGTGCAAAGCGTAGACAACCTCGGTGTGCTGCTGGGTCCGCGCCCAGCAGCTTCTAGGAAACCCCCTTGAGCAACGCCTCAGCGATGCTGCTGTGATGGACAGCACTCGCCTGGTTGAAGACTTGCTCGGCAACCGTGGGCTCGTCCTCCGTGAGGCTCTTGGCGTGGCAGCCATCATCGTTGACCTTTAGGATGCCGAGCGTGCTGAAGCAGTGCGCGAGCGTGACGTCGTTGAAGCGGTCAAAGGGGCACAGCTCACCATACATCTCCTGCGCCACGGCGCGGAAGGCCGCCTGCGCGCGCGGCGGTCTGGCTTGCACGCGGCCAGCAGTGGCTGCACAGCGCCCTGTGCGGTTTTGTGAACCTGTGCATCCTGAGGACAGATGAGCCAGGAAGCCTTTCCTGCATGGCAATGCCAACCTAACCAAGGAGGCGCCTTGGCCACATCACCAAAGATAACGCTGCTCGGCAATGTCTGCATGCACACTGTCACTTGGCGAGGCATGTTGGCAATGAGTATGGCAAAGATGGGGCAACTCACAACACAGGGCCTCACCTGAGACATGAAGATGCCCGACCCGCCGCCGAGCCACGACAGGACGAGACCATCATTGCCTTGCGGTGGCGGCGCTGTGTGCAGCACGAGGCCGAGCGCGAAGGGGAGCGTCTCGTCGTAGTGCGCGAGCAGCGTCTGAACGAGTGGCATGTTGACCCACGTGTCGTCGTCTGCGCGTGGCAAGAGCGCGGACGTTTCAGTGGTTCAGTTTTATTCAGTTCGCTTTTTGAGGTTGACGACAGCACCTGCCTCACGCATGCAGTGTGCTTTGGAAGACATGCGGTGACTGTGCACCGGCAGAGTGAAGCTTCGCCTCGCCTCGCCACCAAGCGAGTGCGCCACCGTGCGCATGCGCCAGGAGACACACATGCATGGCGTCCTGCCCGTGGCCCTGCCCAAGCAACCTCGGCAGGGACGCACCCACAAGGAAAAAGTACCGCTTGTCGAGGAGGTCCGGGCGGTGCTCGTACAGGAAGCGCATGTAGCGCAGCTGCCGGTGCTGCGCGTCCGCATAGCTCGCGCGCCCCTCCAGCTCGGGCAGCGTGGGATCATCGGCACGCTCGGGTCCGCGGCGTCGCCCACGATGAAGAGGTGCGGGTAGTTGCGCAGCCACGTCTCGCGCTGCATCCTTGCGCGGTCGGCGCGCTGCTCGCTGGCCATCAGGATGATGACGATCTCGTCGTTCTCAACGAAGCGCGGCGACTGCGTGCTCGCATAGCGCTTCAGCGCCGCGTGGTGGATGGAGAAGTAGGGGTCGGTCGCGAGCTCGCGGACGTGCTCCCAGCGCGGGGAGCGCTTGACCGAGGCATATGCTGCGGCGCGGTCCAGTGGGCTGTTGCCTGGGCAGCCAATCCCTGCGCGTCAAACAGTAGCTCAGGCGCCGCTTTCAGAAGTGGACTGCAGTTTCCAGGAGCACCAGGCATGCTGGCTATGAGGCGTGCAGGTAGGCGCTGAGGAGCGCACCATGCCCGCCACGGCAGTCGCTGCCGCGCTCGCCTGCAGGCGCAGTCAGGAGGTCACTGCAAGCTGCAGGCATGCGGCTGCTTCGCAAAATGGGCAGTGCCGCTACACGATTTCCACGCCCAATGCATTTCACGGGCCGGGCCTCACCGGTGGGCCAGCTGAGCTCAAGAGCAGCACCCAAGCTCGCCCACGCCACGAACAGCAGCGCGGTCAAGAAAGCCTTTGGCAGCAGCATCCTCCCGGCGCTTGTTACAGCGAAATTTAGCCGCGACGTGCCCTCTGCGTGAAACACATAGGCAGCGAGCTCAGTTTGTCGAAGTACAGCGTACTTCAGCAGAGTCGAATTACGCATAAGAGTACTTTGACTCTCAACGGATAGTAAAGCATGGGCGTGCCTGCAGGTGTTTGAGTCCCGCCAGTCGTCTCCGGTCACTTGCCGATCGTCAAGCCTTGTCCTCTTTGTGCGATCTGGCTACGTAGGACTTTACACATGTGCAACATCGTCTAGCTTTGCTCTCATGTGCATCGCCGATAGAAGCAGATCAAGGATGTTCAAATCCTATAAACTTCATTTTTGAAGTTGTGAAAGCGCGTCCAACACAGGGTTCCACAGGGTTGACATGCTCGTTTCCGGCATGCTCAAAAAATAAGCGGTGTACGTAAGAGGCCGTAAGAGCCCAAGCTTGGCCGACGCACGGTTGTAACTAGGAGAGTCCCAGTTTGGGGGGTGTCTTTGGGGAATGTGCTGTGAGGTGATGTGATGTGTGTACGCAGGTAACAGTCTCCCGAAGCGTCGGCAAGCAGGCACCGCAGGTGGGTGTGGTGCATTCTTTGCGCACCTGCCAGACACCTGCTAGACCATTAATCCTTTGCTAGAGCCTGGCATGCTGAATCTGCATTGCAGATCACGCATATACCACGACATCAACCTGAGCAACATGTGAAGGCAGTAGCACCACATGAACGCGAAACTGTGTGAAACAGCTCAGGTGCATCGCCTGCACGTGTGCACGCTGCTTCATAACCAGCACTGGCCTGCGGGTCGCCGGTTGCGGTGCCACGCCCAAAGTCTGCTAAGCTTTGCTATGTTTGCTGCACTAACACGCTTCCTGGTTCTGGCCTATGCACGGGTGTACTCCGTTCCGTCTGGCTCAGTGCAGAGCCTGGTTGACCTGCAGGCTGCCCAGGGCAGGTGTCTGGCAGGTGTTTGATCTAGTAACCGTTTGCCCTAAGCCCTTATCAGGGGATGACTTGAATCCCAAACAATCAGCGCCGCAGCTCATCACGGCTGTGCAGCTTCAGCCAGTGTGCACGACGTGTCCATGCCAGCAAACACACCTGCGCAATCTTCCAGACTCGCCTGGGCGCCTGTGCTGTGATAACGCAGGTGCGCCCAGCCGCATAGTCTCCCGCCCAACCCAGGGCAAGTAACGCGGCTGGCCTGCGTGCTCTGCTGCTGGCAGGCCGCGGTGGGCTCACAACCCTGTCGCGCGCAACCGCACGTCCACCGCACCAGCCGCGGGCGCTGAGCGGCAGCGCTTGGCCGCGTGCAGCATGCGCCTCCCGCAGCACGTGGACGAGCGACAGATCTGACCCGGAACGCACCGCACGCGCCGCAGCCGCGCCGCCGCGGCCGCGCCGGCGCTCCCAGGATGCGGGGCCGCGCGCTCGCCACCCTGCTTTTGTGTACTGCCTGCCTCTGCGCCGCGCCGGTGCGCCGCGCTGCCCCCGCCGGCCCGGCACAGGGCGCCCCGCTCGCCTTGCTGCACAGGCTGGCCAGGCTGCTGCGGCTGCGCGGCTGCGCAGAGCCCGGACATGCCCCGCTCAGGGTCCATGGCCTTGCCCTCAGGACAGGATCTGAGATCGCCCTGCATGCGACTGCCTGGCGCGCGTGGCTCGCCCGTGCAGCCTGGGAGGCGGTCCGACGTCGCTTGCTCGCGGCGCAGGCAGCGGGCGCCGGGCCGCATGATGCGCCCGCGCCCGCGCCGGGCAGCGCGCCGCTGCTGGGCCAGCCCGCTGCGGCCGTGGCCGCCATGCCGGTCGCGGAGGTAGCCGGCGTCGCAGTCGTAGCCCCCGACGGCAGCGTGGACATGCTCGCCAAGCCGCGGCCCGCGCTCGCGCCCGCGGCCGCCCAGGCGCCCGCCGCGCCGGACGCCTCGCTGGCCAGCTTTGCGGTGGAGGCGCTCGTGGCGCTTGCGGCCGCGCCGGCGCCCAGTGTGGGAGCGTCCAGCGCGCCGCTGGCCGCGCGGGATGGGGGCGCGGGCAGCGCGCGCGCCGCGCTGACGCCCGCGCCCGCGCCCGCGAGCGCGCTTGCGCAGGCCGCGGCGCGCGCCGCGCCGCAGGCCTCCTTTGTCGAGCTCGCCGACTTCGCCGCGCGCGTGCCCGTGGGCGCCCCCGCGGCTGCGGCGGCGGCGCCCGGCGCGGGCCAGCCGGCGCACGCCCTCGCGCCCGCCGCCGCGCAGCCCGTGCGGATCGTGGCGACGGAGGCCACGGCGGGTAAGCAGCAGACGCCGGCGTCGCAGACCGCCGTGGCCGCGCAGCCGCTGGCCATCGTGGGCGACCCCTGCGCTGTGTACGACCCCGTCAGGCAGGGCGCGCTGCACATGAACTGCCAGATCCAGGCGCGCCCCGGCCCCGGCCTCGTGCCCGCCGCGCCTGGCGCCGGTCCATGTTATCGCGGCGCCTGGTGTCTGCTGAGAGTTTTCAGGCTCATGGCGGGTGCGTGGCTCACTGCTTGCGATGCACGGACGCTCCCTGCCGCGCGTGCACCGAGAGCCTCCTGATCGCATGACGGATTCCGAGCCGCGCGGCGGCAGTCGCCCGTGTCGTGGCGCCGCCCGCCGCCCCGGCCCGTCTCCGCTGGCCCGGCCGGTCCCAGCTCCCCAACAGGGCATGCGCGGGTGGCGGGCGCTGACGCGCGCGCGCCGGGCGCAGACCGCGCTGGGCGTCGCCGGCATGCCCTACACGACGCACCCGGTGCCGCGGCCGGTGCTGCGGCAGGCGGGCCACATGGGCAGCTTCCTGCAGGCCTCGTCGCTCGCGGCCGTGATGGTCACGGGCGACCAGCCGTACGTCTCGACGGCCGGCGCGGCAATCGGCGTGCTGGGCCCGGGCGGCGTGTCGGTGCCCGCCGGGCCGCTGGTCGGCCTGGCCTCGCATGCGGTGCGCCTGGGGTCAAGCAGGCGGGAAGATATTTTACGAGTGGCGGCAGAGGGGGGTGGATGTTGAATGAGCTGTGGTGCAGAACTGTGGGCTGCTCGGTGCCGCCGGGTAGAGGCTCTGCAGCATGGGCGCATGTGCTGGTGCAGGCGCGTGCCTGTTCGGGCGTTTGGGTGCAGGTTGAGAGTCGGGGCTGGCGTGAGGCGCAGCCTCACTCTGGGCACCCGCGCCAGTGCGCTGCTGGTGCCCGGGCAGCCCGCGCCCCGCGGGCGCGCCCGCGGCCGGGCGGGGCGCGCCGGCAGGGCGCGAGGGCGCCGCGCGCGCCGCGCCCAGCGTGCCGCGGGGGCGCCGCGCCAACAGGCGCGGCCAGCCGCGTGCGCGCCGGGGCGCTGACGGCAGGGCGCTGACGGCGGGGCGCGGCGCGCAGGCGCACACCTTTGGCCTGCCCGACCCGCTGCTCGACGGCGGGCTGACGGCGGTGTACACGCCCGCGTCTACCAACCTGTCGGGCGTTGATTTCTCCATGTTCTTCTACCAGACCATCGCTAACCGCGCGTACTCGGGTGCGCGCGCGCCCTGACCCTAACGCCCTAGCCCTGACCGCCGTGTGCACACCCGCGTCCACCAAAACCTGTCGGGCATCGAGACTTCTCCATGTTCTTCTACCAGACCATCGCTAACCGTGCGTACTCGGGCGCGCGCGCGCCCTGATGGTTATCCTAGCGCAGCAGGCGGCGTGCGCCTGTCGGTGGGGGGCGCTGCGCCGAGCGGGCTGGGCGCGCTCCGCCTGCAGCCGCACGCTCCGACGGGGGCCCGAGGCCCGGCCCTGTCGGCGTGCGCGCGCTGATGGCGGGGTGCCCGCACGCAGGCATCCTGCTGGCCAAGAACACGTACTTCGTGTCGTCGTTCGACGCGCACTCGCAGCACCTGTACTTTGCGTGCGGCGCGCGGCTGACGCCCTTCACGGTCGACTTCGGCGGCAGCACGCTCGTTTTCCAGGCGCGCCCGGCCTGCGGCCCTTGAATCCATGCAGGGACCAACCCCATGCTCTCGCGGAGGCCTGCCGCATTGCCTGCCCACCGGCGCCTGCATCCGTCTCCCCCCTGGAGCCTGGCGCCAGCGCGGTCTGTGCTGTGCGGTCCGGGCCTGCACCGCGATGGCGCCGGCAGGGAGGCGCGCGGGCGCGCTACCCTATCCTACCGCCACCTTACCCTACCCTGGCCACCGCGCGCGCGCAGAACAATACTAACGGCCAGATGATGATCAACAACTGCACCTCGCTGACGGTGACCGGCGCGACGCTGTACTACGTGACGCCGCCCTTCACCCAGGCGAGCATCATCGACATCTCGCCGGACCAGCTGACCTGGACCGTCCAGGCGCGGCTCCCTAACCCATCCCGCCGGCCCGCCGGGCGCCGCTCAGCAGTCAAGCCGCACCCCACGCGCGTTGCTGGCACTCTGGCGCACTCGCTCGGGGTGGCAGCGGAGACGACGCCAGCGCCCCAAAACGCTGCCGGCGGCGCGCTCAGCGCCGTTGCTGTGCGCTCGTGGACACGGGCGCCGTGGTCGCCGCACCCTCAGGCGCATTGCTGAGCTGGGCGGCAGGCTGGCTCACGCGCGCTGGGCCGGCAGCAGCAGCACCGCCGTGCAGCCTGCACGGGCTGCAGCGGCCGACGGGCAGCGCATGGGCCAGGCCGCCACGCCCCGCGCGCGCCCCGGCCAGGCCTCAGGCGTGGTAACTACCCTAACCCTGACGCACGCGCAGGTGCACAACGGCTACCCCACGGACGACTTCCTGCTCGCCAACCGGCAGCTGGTCTTCATCGCGTTCGACCCGACCACGCGCCGGATCCTGCCCAACGTCACTGACATCTACCCGCTCATCGGCTCGGTGATCCCGGCGCCCTACGGCGGCGGCCGGCGGCTGCTCCAGAACGGCCCGGCCACGTACCAGTTCTCGCTCGCGTACATCGTGCCCAACGTGGCCGTCGGCGACCTGATCGCGGTGCGCCGCCGGGTGGGGCGTGGGGGTATGGTAAGGTATGTGGTAGGGTATATGGTGGTAACCCACGCTCCGTGCGGCGCGTGCTGCTGTGGCTCCAGGTACCCTGTCAGGGCGCGCTGGGGCCCGGCCTTGCGCGCCGCAGCAGGTCTGCTTGAATCCGCCTGCCCCGAGACGTGTGCGCCGGCGGCCGCAGGAGCGCGGGAACAAGATGACGACCAACGCCGTGTCGGTCATCACGAGCCGCAACGTGGTGCTGCGCAGCCTGCGCCAGCACATGGCCGGCACCTTCTGCTTCTTCGACTCGCAGTCGTTCAACACGACGTTTGACAGGCGCGGCCCGGGCCGCCCAGCGCCGCGCGGGCGACCCCGTGCTTGCGCCTTTCGGCGCGCGCTGGTCGAGGTCGCCGCGCGCCCGGCAGCATGGGTGCCGTCGGTGCCTCCAGGCGCACTTGCAGCGGATGTCGTGGCATATGTTTGATACGGCAATTCAGTGGCTGTTATGTCGCCTGATGATTTATGGGCGGATGTGGTTTGCATTGGTTTGCCTGCCGGACGCCTGCTGTGGAGGGCACATGTGGCCTCAATGATGTTACTTTGCGCAGTACACCTTTTGTGCTGCACAAAAAAGGCAAATGAGCGTGCACGCGCGCAGCAATGTGGTGTCGCCCTTCCCCGGCAAGATTGGCGACGGGTCGCAGCCGGCGCTGCTGTCGTCCAACGCGGACGGCATCCACTCCGCCAGCGCGCGCATGGGGCCCCAGGTGCTGGCCGTGCACTCTGAGGGTTCATGCGTGGGGCCCCAGGGTGCTGATTGTACACCCCTGAGGGTCGATACGCGGGTCGCGGCCTCCCCAGCCGCTCGGCCCGCTCGTTGTGGGGTTGCCAGACGCCACGCCACGCCTGGAAGGCGTCTGCTCGGCCGCTTGCGCACCGCTCCCCCAGCGCCCGCTTACAGGCTGCACGGTGGCGCGCGTGGGGCCGGAGGTGCCTGGCCGCCTTGCTTACATCGATGCTTACATGATGCTCGAAACGGCGCTCATGCAATGCTCGGTGGGGTGCGCGAGGGTCACGCGCGCGCGCGCGGCGCGCACAGGTGCTCAACAACAAGCTGCACAACATGGGCGACGACGGCATCGCTGTGCACGGCACCTACTTCTTGGTCGCAACGGTGGACGTCGCGCGCGGCGTGGTCACGATCGTGATGCAGAACACGGTCATGTGCGCGGCCGCCGGCGCCCCGCCCGCCTGGCCTGCTGGGCTAGGGTCATGCTAGGGTTTGCACCCCGAGCGCAGCATGGTCAGCGCCGCCATGCCGCCTGCATGCGCGTAAGCGTTCGGGCGCGGCTGGGGTGCGGCGGGAGGGGGGCGGGGGCCGCCCATGGGCCTGCGAGCCTGTCCCTGCTGCAGCGCCGTGCGCGGGCGCCAGGCCCTGCGCGCAACCTCACGAGCTGGCAGTTGGTTCCCTGAGTGCCTCAGGCGGCCGTGACAGAATAGCGCAGAGGGCGATTGTAGGCATTCCCGTTACCGCGGCCAGGGACGGCGAGGCGCTGCCGGTCGCAGAGCTGCGCAGCTTCTGTGCTGCATGCAGGCGTGTCGGCAGCCTCGCTCGGAGGGTAGACATGGGGTCAGGCTCAGGCGCGGCGGTCGCGCCGAGGAGCGGTGCGCTGACGCGCGCTCACGCGCGGCGGCAGGCTGATGCCCGGTGACAGGATCGCGGCGTACGACCCCAGCACGCGGCCGCTGGGCGTCGCGATCCTTAAGACCATGCGCGCGGTGCGCGGCCCAGGCCGCGGGGCCCAGGCCCTGCGCGAGCTGTTCCAGGGCTCGGTGGGATGGGTTGCGGGGCCTTGAGTAGCAAGGGCTTGCGCACAGCCCCCCCTGCCGGCCTCCATGTCGGCGCGCACCCCAGCGCATCCGACAGGCAGTGTGCACCACCCCGTCTCAGCCTCATCGCGTTGCTGTTGCGCACCAGAGGCCTGCGCGCAGTTGCGTGTGTGCAAGTGGTGGAGCTTGTGGTGGGCTGCTGTGGCACGGGCTTTTCAGCCCTTGTTCCAACCACAGGTGCGTAATCTGCGTGGCCCCTGTCGGCTGGGCGCAGCGGAGCCTGGCTCAGCGTGCCTGTCCAGCCCTGACAACAGCCCTGACCCCAACCTGTCACACCGGTCTTTCCCTCTCTTCAATCCGTGGTAGCAACGCTCTTAAGGCCGGGGCTTGCGGCCGCAGGTGCGCCGGCCGCCGGGCGTGCCGAGCATGAGCCAGACGCTGGCGTCCCAGATCGACGGGTCCACCTTCGTCGAGATTACCGTGCAGGTAAAGCCCCACACCCTACCCTATACAGCGCGGGCCCCGCTGCGCCCCGCCCTCCCGGCTCCCGCTCTCCGCACGGCGGAGCTCGAGAGCTCGCGGAGCGGCTGTGCGGCCACGCGCCAGGCTGCCCAGCACCAAGGAGCAGGCTGCACAGCATCACAGGCGGGGCGCGCTAAATCCCTGTACCATTACCCTATCCCCATGCAGAGGTCGCTGCGCTGGCGCTGTCGTTAGGCGGTCAGCCTGCAGGAGTGGCGGCGGAGCCCAGCTGACGCCGGGCCGCTGGGCGCCTGCGGGCGCTCCACGATGGCGCGGCCCGAGAACCAGAGGCGCAGAGGCAGGCTTGCCATGTGAGAGGGTCTGGGGTGCAGCCCTGAGCTCGCGGGCGCGGCCGCTGACGGGGGGGCGCGCGCCGCGCAGGAGCTCCCGCCGCTGTGGGCGACGGACCTGGGCTTTGACTGCATCGTCGCCGACCGCAACATGACCGGCAACGGCTACGTGCTGCGCGGCAACACCGTGAGCAACAACCGCGGCCGCGGCACGATCCTCAAGGGCAGCCAGGGCATGGTGGAGAATAACCGCTTCACGTACAACCACTTTGCCGGCGTCCTGGTGCGCTTGCCGCAAAATCCTACCCTACTTTGACAAACCCCACCACTCCACCTACAACCACTTTGCTGGTGCCCTGGTGCGCGCGCCGCGCCTGCCAGGCGTGCCCGTCTCCGCTGCAACCGACGCCCCTTCCGGAGCCTGTCACAACACCGGGCCCTCCTGTCCGGCACTGCCTGCTGCGGCGGCACACCGGACCCTTGTCAACCAGCGCACAAGTGCATGGCATGTCTGACATGGGCGTGACACTTTCATCACGGCCGGCAACGCCTGCCGCGCCGGGGCAGCCTTGGCGGCCAGGTCTGCTGCAGCCGCGCCATGCAAGCGCCCTGCGCGGGCCAGGCGCCTCAGCATGCGCCGGCGCCGCAGCGCGCGCCAGCCCAGCCGCGCCGTGCGGCGCGCCGGACTCGCCCGCGCCCGCGCTTAGGGTCAGGTTATAGGATAGGGTGCCATACCCTAACCCCTCTTTACTTATGCGCGCCGCCGGCCGGCAGATAACCTCGGAGATCTACAACGTCGCGGAGGCCGACTTCTCGCACGAGGTCACCATCCGCAGCAACACGATCGACTCGCAGATCGGCGGCATCCTGGTCTACTTCATCCAGAACGGCAACTATGCGCCGGGCCCCTGGCCCAACTACCACACGATCGAGATCAGCAACAACACCATCCTCAACGCGGCCTACACGCCCGTGCTCGTCACGTCCACGACCGGCGTGGCCGTGACGGGCAACACGGTGGTGAACGCGCTGTGCAGCGCGCCCATCTCTGGCACCACGTTCGGCTTCATCCCCAAGGGCGCGCTGATGTTCGTGGAGAACAGCGTGGGCGTGGACTTCAGCAACAACACGTTCTATTCGACGCTGCCCAGCTGCCCGTACGGCAACTACGCCGCACCCATCCAGCTGGGCGCCAACGTCACCGACGTCGCCAGCGTGTCGTAGGCCGGCCGCCGCCGGCGCTGGCGCGCGCCGCGCGCGCACGCGCCGCGCCGGGCCGGGCGGGGTAATAAAAAGGGGCTCGGCAGGTGGGGGCTCGGCTAGAACTCTGCAAGCTCTCCGCGCGCGCGCGCTGCGCCGGGCCGGGCCGGCCAAAAAAACACGCGCTCAACAAAGGGGGTCCTCGGTTCGAACTCTGCGAGCTCTGCAAGCGCGGAGCTGCGCGGCCGGCCATGTCGACCCAGGGCCCTGCGCGGCGCTGGGCCGGCATGGGGCCATGAAATGATTTGGTTGCTGGGTCGCAGGGCGCGCGGTGACCGCGGCCCCGCCACCCCGCCACGGAACACACAGGGTGCTGTCCGAACGCGCTGCCAGACATGAGCAGCTGCCTGCGTGCGTTAGGCATTTTATTGGCCCCCACCGTGTACACTCATCTGTGTCTGGTCTGCGGGGTCTTGCTAGCTAGTAGGCATGCCGTCACAAGCTACCCGCGGGGCAGACACAGGTAGCGCTTTCATGACGCTTTGCAGCAGCCCCGCCGCCCTTGTTTATATGCAGACTCTAGACGCTGTTGCGCCCCGACATGAGCAGGCTGTGCACTGTTCGGGTTGCTCCCAATCTTCTTTTGCCCCTGCACAATAGCTATGAACTCTTTGACACGGGTCGCCATGAACTCTTTGACACAGGCCATGCACGGACTGCTGCAATGCTGCTTAGCTTGCGTAGGAGGCGTTGGAGGAAAGGTGTAACTTGCAAATTCCGTCGGCAGCCAGCACGGCCGGGGTTGCACAACCTTGCCCTCAAGCTGGCACCCCAGAGCAGCACTGAGCAAGCAGGACAGTGTGAGGCGGTGTGCATGCTACAAACTTGCCCCTCACCTCATCTGCGCTCTCCTGAGGCAGCTGCGCGCGGCTTTCAAACGACACGCCGTGACAGCGCGGTCACTCTCACCCCGGGCTCAGCCCCGCGCGCCGCCCCACGCCAGGGCGCGCAGCGCCTCTGCGTGCACGCCCGCGTCCCCGGCCGCCACCACCTCGCCGGGCAGCTGGTCCGCGGGCACGTACTCCCCGCCCGGCGTCCGCGGCCACCGGAGCGCGCCGCCCTGCGCGCAGCGCGCAGGCGCCTCCCTGTCTGCTCACCTGCAGGACCGCAGCCTCGCAGACAGCATGCCTCGCCGAAATCGCAGCCGTGCTCGCGGTCAGCCACTCGGCCGGGCCTGAGGCGCGCCGGCCCCCGCCAAGGGAACGGCATGCGCGCGGCCCCCCGCGCCTGTGCAGGAGCGTGGATGCTGCGAACAGGCTGGTGTGCGCGGCGCTGGGGGCCTGCCCGACACAGGAGCCCACACAGGGTGTGAACTGGCGGGTGCCGCAGCGGCTGGGGCGTGACACCCGCGACATGCTGCTCGCTGACGCGGGGGAGGCTGTCCCGCGCGCTCCGCGACACGGCGCACGCCGTGCACGGCGCTGTCGACGCCGCCCGCCGCGAACTGCTGCGGCAGCGCCGCCGCGCGCTCGATGCGGACGGCGTCAACCGCGTCGTCGACGGCGTGGGCCATGTTGCAGAGCGCGTGCCCACTATGCAGCAGCTCGCAGCGGGCCGCCGCCAGCGGGCGGGGCCGCCGGGGGCGCGCGGCGCGCGGGGCGCGCCTGCCAGTCCGTCATGCGGCCGCCGGCGCCGGCCACGACCGGTACGAGCGGCAGGTAGTCGTAGGGCTTCATGTCGGCCTCCACCACCAGGTCCACGTGCCCCGCCGCCAGCAGCCCGTACGCGTAGCAGTCGCAGCCGTACAGCGGGCAGCGCACCTGCACGCGCCGGGCGCTCGAGTCATGCCCTATAAGGGTTACATTTGGGTGCAGGGTTAGGATGGGCGTAAGCAGGGTCTGGCTAGACCCGCCGCCAGCAGCCCGTACGCATAGTAGTCGCAGCCTTCCCGCACCTGGTCGCGCACGCGCGCAAACGCGTCCGCGGACGCGCCGGCGAACATGTGCGGCGTAGTCGCGTACAGGTACGCGGCGCCCAGGCCGGCGCACGCTCGCGCGGCCACGCGCGCGCCGTTGAGCGTGGTGCCGCGCCCGGCCACGCCCAGCCAGCGCTCGCGCGTGATGGGCTGGTCGATCAGGCCCAGCAGGGGCTCGCCGGCGCGCAGCAGCGCCACCAGCGTGCCAAACACGGGCTTGCCTGCGGCGCGCGCAGGGCTCGCTGACCACATGATGAAGCCTAGCAGGGCTTACGCTTCGCAAGCCCCCCACCCCGCACCTTGTCTGCAGTGCGCGCTGCGGAGCGTACACATTTGAGCAAGGGCCCCTGCTTAGGGTCGGGCTCAGCACCGGCTCGCCGCGCCGCAGCAGCGCTGCCAGCCACCAAAGGGGCTTGCCTGCCAGTGCCCGCACGCTCGCACTCTTGCAACTCCCATCTGCGCAAGTCGCAGGCCTACTGCAGCACCGTAGGATGCCCCCCCCCCCCAGGCTGCGGCAGCGCAACCACCATGCCGAGCCTGGGCTTGCCTGCGGCATAAGCAGTAGCGCCGGCCTTGTTGGGGCACCCTGGCAAGCTTCCAATGCTCATGCAACCCATCGCCACCCATCATGCATGCTGTTACTTCTCACACAGGTGCCAGGGACCACCTTGGGCGCATCGAGGCAAGGGCTTTGGTACGCACGGCAGAGCACTGGCTGCATCCAGCGGCCTGCTTTGCTCGGCCACACGCGCGCTAGCAGCGGCCCCGCCGAGCCGTCGACGGGCGCGCGGGGCGCGGCGCGCTCTATGGGGTTAGGATAGGGTAAGTTAGGGTAGGATGCGGCGCGCGCCGGTGATGAAGCTCTTGGTGCCGTCAATAGGATCGAAGATCCAGAGGTACTCGCTTGCGGCGCCGCCGCCCGCGCCGGGCGCCATGCCGCCCTCCTCGCCGAACACGCCATGCTCCGGGTGCGCGTCCGCCACCAGCGCGCGCATGGCGGCCTCGGCCTGCGCCAAGACAGGCTCCTGTGGGGCCGCCTGTGCCTGTGCAGGACAGGGCGTGACATCCTGTTTTGTGGGCGGCCTCCGCGCGCGCAGCACGGGATTGGCGCCGCCTCGGCCAGCGCAGGACAGGGGGAGCGCGGACCCTGTCTGCGCAGCATCAACTGCGGCCAATCCCGCCTGCGCAGGTGCGTTGCGGTCGGCAGCGGCCGCGGAATGTGCCGGGCGCCCGCACTGAACCCCCATCCGCTGCCCCTGGTGCGAGCCACGCATGGCCATCCTGGCGCGTGCCGCCTTGCATGGCCGGCAATTTAGTTGCCTTTGTGCACAGTGCATGTATCACACACTGAACACAGGTTCTGCCTGCAGCGACTCGCTGTGAGCAGCGGCAGCTGCTCGGCGCCGCTGGCTCTGCTGTGCGCTCGCCCCCAGGTCTCCTGCCTCGGAGCACTGCGGGAGCAGGGAGCTTTGCGGGGGGTGCCCTTTGCACACTGGCAGCACGCGGGCCGCGGCGCGTCCTTGGGGCGGCCGGCGCGCCTGGCGGTCAGCCTCGGTCACGGGGCTGGCATCCGCCTTGGCCTCAACCGCCAGGGGCGCCCTGCGCTGCCCCCGCGCACACCAAGGCGTCTCCCAGGGGTCGGCCGGTGCCAGCCCTTGGTCTGCAAGCGGCGAGGTACACTCCCTGGGCCTCGGCCGTGGCCAACACGCAGGTGTGCTGTAGCTCATGCCGTGGGACTCTCAGCCGGCTGCAGAGCAGGGGGCAGTATTGCTTTTGTTGGGGTGGGAAGGCAGCACGTGCACAGGTTGGCCCTCGAGTTGACCCCAGCGGGTGCGCACCTGAAGTAGCGGCGCGTGACCTCGGCAGCGGCGTCCGCTATGCGGTGCGCCAGCGCCACGTATTCCTCCGGCACGCCGGCGTTGCCGGCGTCCGCCGCAGTGCCGCGCGCCGCGGGCGCGGCGGCGCACGGGACGCCGCGGGCGCCGTGCGGCGGCATGGCCAGTCGCCGCCGGGCGCCTGCGTGTTGCGCCGCGCGCCGGGGGTGTGACCGGCCGGCGCCCGCGCGCCTGCACGTCCTGCGCGTCCGCCGGCCAGGTCGGTAGGATTTTGCTTGAGGCTCCAAGCTTTGGCTGAAGTACCGTAGCTTGCAGCGGCAGGTGGGGAAAGAAGGGGGTGCATAATGTGCCTTCCGCGCCCTCCGTAAGCGCTTGTACGCCAATGCAGTTGTCGCCAAGGATGAGGAACAGCACTGCGGGCCGCACAGTGGGAGCTGGTCGAAAGACACGGGTACTTCCCGCCTGCTCCTGCACTGCGCCGAACGAGCCGAGGTAGGTTGCAAGTGCAGCAGTGCGGCGACCATTACCCGCTGGCCGGCCTGTCCCTGCAGTATATTTCTACAAGCTCAGCAACCGCCAGCACTGCATTGTCTGCGGTCAAGCATGGACCACCCCAAACAATGACACTATGCGATGCTAGCGCAGCATGAGACGTCGTCCACTGGCACGGCCGTGGGTCGACCGACCAACCTCTTGGAGACTGCAGCTAGCAGCCTGGGGCGCTCGTGCTACGTGTGGAGCACCAGCCCATCCTATGACGGCCGCCAAGGAGGTCGAGGAGGTCCAGGCGACGCCGCTGGTCAATGCGCAGCGCACGTTTGAGTTTTGGCGGCGCGCGTCGGGCGTCTATGTCTCGTACAAGGGCGCCCAGGTGAGCGTATGGCTGATGGGGGCAAATGCTGTCAAGCAATCACGTTGCAGCTCTGCTGTTTATTAACGCCCGGCGTGACTTGTCACAGGTGAAGGCCCGCGCACTCCGGATGCGTGGCTGGGACGACGCGCGCCTGAAGGAGGAGCACTGGCGGCCGCACCACGACTGGGCCGGCAGGGAGTTCTATGCGATGGCCATCGACCTGCGTGGCTTCTATCTAAAGGTGCCAGTGCGGCTACGCATGCACGTGCACTGTGCCTGCTCACGGTCACAAGGCCTAGCTGGACAGTCAGAGAGCGACCTGCTGCAGACGAGACCTCTTGCGGTGACTGACTGCGCGCGCGGCTGCTCGCAGCTAGGCCAGTTCTTCGCGGCGCGCGCCGAATTCGTGCCGGAGCCCATCTGCCGCCGCCTGTCCCTGCTGCACGACCAGGTGCGCGCAGCCTGGCCCCAAACTGCAGTGATTTGCTGTTCACCACTGGGGGACTTGCGCTGAAATGGGTCTGAGAGCCTTGAAGCCTGAAAGTGCACCTGAGGGGTAGCCGCACAGCAAGGCACGTCGCCTCGCGCTTGCCGGAGCCGAGCTGCCTGCTGGCAGCCGCAGCGGCCGCCGCTGCCGTGCGCTTGAACCGCACCCGACTGGGGCCCCACAGCAGAGGCCGTCGGCCGGGAGCCCGCGCCTGCGGGGGCTGAGCCGCTGCCGTGGAGTCGCAGCGGCCGCCGCTGCCGCGAGCTGGCACCGCACCCGAGTGGGGCCTCCACAGCACAGGCCTTTGGCGGAGAGTCCGCGCCTGCGGGGGCTGAGCCGCTGCCGCGGGAACCGCAGGTGCCGCCGATGCCGCCCGGCCAGGCGCGCAAGGTGATCGAGGCGGAGCTGGGCGCGCGGCTGGAGGACGTGTTCGACTTCATCGACCTCGAAAAGCCGCTGGGGTCCGCGTCAATCGCGCAGGCGCGGCCCTGCAGCGCCTCAGCCGCTCGGCTGCGGCGTCCTGGCAGCAGCGTCTTGGCAGTGGATGGTGCGCCAGGCAGCGCGGGCGCGCCCCCACAGTCACGGGAGCTTACCGGCATGGTGCTCATGCATGGCCACGACCCCTGCCCACCAGCAGCCTTTCCAGGCAACTCAGACGTCTTGCTAGGGGGGTGCGTCGGCAGGCACGTGCTCCCGGGCAAACGTGCAGGACCAAGCAGGCGCACGTGCGCGGCGCGCCTGCAGCCGCCGCGCTGGCAGCCGCCCTGCGCATGCCGAGCCGCGCTGCGGCGCACGCGCGGGCGCCCAGGCAGCGACCCTGCTGAGCGCGCCCGGTGCGGCGGGCAGGTGCACAAGGCGCGGCTGCGGCAGGCGCGCGGCGCGCGCGCGCCGCGCGGCTGGATGGCCGGCGGCGGGCGGCCGCTGGGCTGGCGGGCGCCGCCGCGCGGCGCGCCCGGCAGGGCCGCTGGCGCGGCCGGCGCCGGCGGCCGGCATGGAGGCGGGGCGGGCGCGAGGGACAGCGATGGAGCCATTGCGGGGAGCGTCGAGGCCGCAGGAGGGGGGCACCCAGGGGGCGTCGGCAACGGGGCCAGGGGAGGCCTGCCGCAGGCGTGGCGCCTGCGCTCCGGCCAGGAGCCGGCGATGGGGTCGGCTGCGGGCGCGCGCGCGCGTGCGCCCTCCTCAGGCGCCCGCCTTGGCACATCTTGGGGCTGCGGCTGCGTGTGCAGACAAGCTGCCGGCTGCTGCCTTGCACGGCGTGCGTTGGCATGCCTGCCGATGGACCGGGCTGCGCTCGCTGCAAACGACGCGCAAGGAGTGCACTCGTCCTATACACAGGGTCCTGATTTGACTGACATTGTCTACTGAACTCGTCCAGGCGCCAACAGTGGTCGCTGCGCAGGCAGCGCCAGCGGCGGCGGGCGCGCCGAGGCGCGGCATGCGGAGGGCGCGGGCGGTGCCGCGGCAGCGGCCGCTGCGGCCATGGCGGCGCGCGACGCTCCGCCCGACGGCGTGGTGGCTGTGAAGGTGCGGCGCAGGCCGCGCCTGCCCTCTCCTCGTATGTGCGCACACTCTGCTGCTTTCTTGGGCGTGCCCGGAGCCCCGCCGACGCGCTGTGGACCCCCTGCTTTGGTGGTGTCCGCTGGTGTGCCCATGCCATCCAGGGATGCGCAAGCCGCCGCGGATGCTGCCAGGCGTCACGGTCGCGCCTGGTGCCGCTCCGGCGCCCCGCCGCGTGCAACGCGCAGCGGCGCATGCACGCGGGCGGCCGAGCGCGCTCTGTGTATGTGCGCGCAGGTCCAGTACCCCAACGCGCTGCCGACGATGATGCTGGACCTGTCCAGCATCCGGCAGTGGGCCGGCTTCCTGCAGAAGACGGAGATCAAGTTCGACATGCTCAGCGCGGTCGACGAGCTCGCCGGCCAGGTGCCGCGTGCTAGTTTTAGGATTTAGGGACTTAGGGATATGTATAATCCTTGAGTACCCTACCAACCCTGTCCAGGAGGCTAGGCTCTACGTATGTCTTGCCGCAGCGGCACCAGAGCCGGAGTGGAGCACCCTGCGAGAAGCGCGTGTGACAGACAGCAGAGAGCCGGCGAGCTCAAGCTGTGTCGCCAAGCCGCTCCGCTGCGCGCATTGCTGGAGGCTCTTCCCGGGTCCGGCGCATGCACGGCCTGCCGACGGGCTCGGCCGTGAGGCTGCGCGCGCGCAGGTGCGCCTGGAGTTTGACTTCCAGCGCGAGGCGCGCATCATGGACACCGTGGCCGGCCACCTGAAGGCACGCGCCCCGGCCCGCCGCACCCCGCCCACCGCGCCTCTCCGTCGCGACAGCCTGGGCTCTTGGGCGCTGAGTGAGCGCCATGCTGGGCTTTACAGCCGCCGGACGCGCGGGCGCTTGGGTGAGGGCCGGGCGCGGCGCGGCAGGGGCTGCAGAAGACGGTGGAGATCCCGCGCAGCGTGCCGGGCCTGGTCACCGAGCGGCTGCTGGTCATGCGCTTCCTGGGCGGCGAGCAGGCGCGCCCCTAACCCTAACCCTAACCCTACCCTGGTGACCGAGCGGCTGCTGGTCATGCGCTTCCTGGGCGGCGAGCAGGCGCGCGCGCGCGCCCGGCCCGCCCGCACGCCCGCCGCCGCCGCGCCCGCGCTCGCGGCCGCCGCTTGTCGCAGCGCCGGGGTGCGCGCGGGGCAGCCTGCGCGCGCGCCGCTTCGCCAGGCGGGGCGCGCCCGCCGCCACGCGAGGGGCCGCGGGCGCGCCGCCCGGCGCCCCGGCGACGCCCGCGGGCGTGCCAGAGTGTGCAGCCCTGCGAGCGCAGCAGTGCAGGGATATGATACAGCGTCGTCATGGTATAGTCTGGGGTGGGATCCCAGAGTGCGCAGCCCCGCGCGCGCGGCCTAAACAGGCTGCGCGTGCGGCAGATCACGCGGCTGCGCGAGCGCGTGGCCGGCTTAAGCGCCTTCCAGCGCAAGGCGGCCGCCGCGCGCATCATGACCCGCGTGTCCGAGGCGTACGGCGAGATGATGCTGACCGAGGGGCTGTTCCAGGCCGACGCGCACCCGGGCAACATCCTGGTGATGCCGGGTGCGCCCCTGACCTTACTGTAAACCCAGATATACCTGCTCCTGGCGCGCGCGCCGCCCCGGCGGCATGTCGCCTCTCGTTCTGGGAGGCTGCTCTGCGCTGGTCTGGTTGCGTGGACGGGCGGGCGCATGGGGTTCGCTTGCGTGGAGGCTGTCAAATGGGCAGCAGTGCGCCCCCAGCAGCGGTTGCATCGATAGCCCCCGACTGCAGGCAGGTATCCTGACAAAAGGCACAACCAGTAGCCTGTCAGCAGCCCGGTAGTGCAGAGCCTGTTCTGCCAGGCGCGTGCGACGTTGACGCCGCCCCAGCGGGCACGCTGGGAGCCTGGCAGTCTGGTCCGGGTAGGCATCTGCGCAGCGGCTGCCCAGCTCGTCGCCCTGCCGATGCAGGAGCATGGGCCCATTTGACACGCTTCCCTGCACCCCCACCCTGTTGCACAACAGCCCCACCCCCGCGCAGGCGGCCGCATCGGCCTGCTCGACTTCGGGCAGAGCAAGCAGCTGCCGGAGCGCGAGCGGCTGGCGTTCGCGGCGCTGATCGCGGAACTGGCGCGCGGGCGGCGCGGCGCCGGCGCCGCGCGCCCCGAGCGCGTGCTCCAACGCCTGGGCGAGCTCGGGCTGCGCTTCGAGCGGCGGGACGCGCGCCTGGCCACGCGCATGGCGTTCGGCATGTTCGACACCGATGGCGGCCTCCGGCGCGCCGCGACCCCTAAACTTGACCTCAACCCTGCGGGCCCGCGCCGCGCGCGCCCAGGGCGCCGCTTGCGAGCTGTGGTGTCGAGTTGGGCGCTGGCGGCGCTGCGCCGTCTTGCAGGGCTGCCTTGGGGGTCGCCTGGCACCCCCGCGCGGCGCTCGGCCGTATCTGCGCCCCTTGGTAGAGGCACATTTGCTGTGCTGACAATGTTGACCGGGGCAACAGTGACATAGGCAGCCTTATTAGCGCGCCAAGCTTGTGGCGGCTGCCACTGAAGGTGTCGTGGCTGCGCCCAGGGTGGACCCCTTCTCCGCGGACAGCCCCATCAAGGCGATGGGCATTGAGCACTTCCCGGTGCGTCCAACCCTACCCTAACCTACCCTGCCCTGACCAGGCACCCGGCACGTTGCGCGGGGCATGCACGCAAGATCCGCGCCAGCACAGGCAGTCGGTACCGCCCTGCGCGAACAACACGGCCGAGGTTCCATGCTGCTTGCCCATGCGTGCAAGGCCTGGCGGGGCCGGCGCGCGCGCTTTCCCCGCCGGGGCGCGCGGCCTGACCCTGATCCTGACCCCTGACCCTGAACCCTGACCCCGCGCGCAGCCGGACGTGTTCTTCGTGCTGCGCGTCATGCAGCTGCTGCGCGGCCTGGCCGGCGGCATGGGCGTGCGCGACTTCAGCTCCGCGCGCCAGTGGCGGCCGATCGCCGAGCGCGCGCTGCGCCGCGCGCGCCGCCGCGTGGACTAGTGGATTAGGGTCAGGGTAATCCCTACCTCAGCACTGAGCGTGCGCTGCGCCACGCCGCAGCGCCACCTAGCTTATGCCTTGTGGGAGCCAACTAGTGGGCCGCATTGGTGCAGCTGCTTCTGCGGGCTGCATGCTTGCCACTGGTTCTGACCTCAGTTGCTGGACCGTGTGCCGCAGCCGACGCGTCCGCTGTCAGATTACGAGCCTGGTATGGCCCCCGGGCATGGCTCCATCTGGCAGCCTGGTACAGCAGCTGGGAGGACCTGGCCCCTTGCTATGTTGCGGTTGCATGCAGCGCCCGCTGCGCCTGAGTGTCTGGCTTCCCGGGAGCTCTGCAATTTTGGCGGCCTTTTGACATGGCGCGTAGCCCTGCTTGGCCCTTCCTCCTCGGGAGGTGCAGACGCATCGAGCGTCGGTTGCATGCAGAGCAGCCCTGCAGCGCCCGAGTGTCTGGCTCCCCGGGAGCTCTGCAATTTTGGCGGCCTTTTGACATGGCGCGTAGCCCTGCTTGGCCCTTCCTTCCCGGGAGCTGCGGACGCATCAAGCGTCAGTTGCATGCAGAACAGCCCTGCAGCGGCTGCTTGACATGGGGTTGAAGGTGTCTGTAGCGAAAGCATGCCGGCCTCGGCATGACAACTATTTGTTCGAGGGACTAGCAGAGCCGCACGACACATCGCTGTGCCAGTCCTGGTATACCTGGCACCTGATGTCAGCATACGCCGTTCATGGACTGTCGAAACGTGGCAGAACACTGTGGAACAACTGAAGTGAGAGAGGGCGCTGCATGTGGCGGCAGCCTTGAGCTGAGTGTAAGAGGTGCCTGACCGCGCAATCCGCCTGACTGATGCGTCAGAGCAGGCAGGAACGGCCGCCACTGTCAGTGCCTGCCGTCACTGCCTCATCGGTCACGACCTGGTGCATGCCGTCTTTCAACAAGAATGAGCGACGACAGAGTCGAATGTGTGCCGTGCCTTGACCTGCTCGACATACAGTGCTGTCACGTCATAAAACTACGGCCGCCGTTGATAACTAGACTCATTCAACCTAGACCTACTCAACATACTCCCACAGAGGCACTGCTGACCGGCTGACGCCCCTGCCCGGCCAGGCGGACAGCCCGGCAAAGGCAGCGCTGCCCAACCCCGCACAGCCGCGCGCGCGAGCCGGGCGCCGCGCGCGCCGGCCGCCCTCTAGGGCGCGCTCACGCGCAGAAGGCGGTCTTGTTCCAGGTGCCTGGCGCGGCCGCGCTGCAGACCGCGGCCGGGCCGCTCAGCCCCGGCGCGCCCGCGCGCGCGCACAGGCCGGCTGGGCGCGCCGCGCCGTCGCACGCGGCGTCGATGAACAGCGTGCCCGGCGCCCACACGAGCAGGCCCGGGTCCGCCACGACCGTCGGCTCCCACTCGGGCAGCACCGGCTCGTCCGGCGGGCCCTGGCCGGCCAGGTAGAGCGCGGCCAGGCTGCCCGGCGCGGCGAGCGCGGCCTCGGGTGAGCCCGGGTAGATGATGCTCACGAGCGGGAAGATAATCTTGCCCGTCTGCGACACATAGTACTGCGCGCTCGGGTTGCGCAGCTGCAGCACGACCGCAAAGGCGGTGCCGTTGGCGCGGTTGCCGATCAGCACGCCGGTCGCGTTGGCAAACCAGGCGGCGCCCTTGGCGGCGCCGAACTCCATGAAGGCCGCCGTGTCGTACTGGCCCAGCGGCGGGACGGCGTCGGGCGCCATGTATGCGGTCGTCGGCTGCACCTTGTGCAGCTCGAGCGTGGCCTGCGTCTTGATGGGCTTGGTGCGGCTGAGCAGCAGGTAGCCGTCGTTGGCGGCCATCACGAACACGGTCGCCGCGGCGGCCGCGTCGGCCGCCGTTGGCTCGGGCGCGGGCGCGGGCGCCGCCGCCGCCGCCGCCTGGACCGGGCCGGGCGCGGCGGCGGGCGCGCCGTCGGCGCCTGGCGCCGGCGCGGCGCCCGCAGCGGCGGCCACGGGCGCGGCGGCCGCGCCGGGCGCCGGCGCGGCGCCGTCGGGGGCGGGCGCCGCTCCCGAGGCGGCGGCCGGCCGGGCGGCGTCCGCTGGCGCCGGCGCTGTGGCCGCATCGGCGGGCGCCGGCGCTGAGGCCGCTTCGGCGGGCGCTGGGGCTGGGCCTGTGCCGCTGGCGGCGGGCGCTGGGACTGTGCCGCTGGCGGTGGGCGCTAGGGCAGCGCCGGGCGCAGCGGCTGCGGCGGCGCCGCCCGGTGCGAGTGCGGGCGTGCCGGAGGGGCTGTCATCGCCGGGAAAGATCAGCTGGCCTGCGCGCCGCAGCCCGATGTGCAGGCTGGTCTGCAGGGGCGCACGAGCACTGCCTGCCCTGAAGGCAGACCGTCTCACACGATGCCTTGCATGCAGTGCCTAACTGGTATCTGTGCCCTGCCCTTCACCTGCTGCACGCAGTGTGCGCCCCAAGGGGCGCTCAATCAAACAGTGGCCGGGGAATGCACAGCGACCGCACCACTGGCCAACCCCAGGACGACGCAGAACACGAGCGTCGTGCTAACAAGCCGTCTCATTGCTGCGACAATGCCTGCCGGCAAGCCTGTAGAGATTTGGACGTGGAGCGAACGCGATTCACCGCTGCGCTCAATTGATCACCGAAAGCACAGCACAAACGGTGCCGCAAGCGCACGACCGTGGGGCGATCGTGGGGCATCGAGTATTTCCTAGCTCAACCGAACTTCTCGGGTTCCGAGGGTCCGCAGCTAGGATTTCAAATGCGCATGGGTTCAGCTGCCAACGACTGGATGTGTGTAGCTGTCGCATGTCGCATGACTGGTGCGTGGGCAGCCTCACTCTTTTGCAGTCTCAAGGTGAGAGTGCATCCTCACGACCGCTCAGCCTGCCAGTGGTCAGCAATGTACTTGTGTCTTGAGAGATTATGTGACATCCTGCTGTGGTCGTCGAAATTAGCACCAGTGCGCCCTTGCGGCTCGATTCGCCCTTGGCCTCTCTCACCCATGCACTCGTGCATTCCCCAGCCATGACCGCTTTTAAAACCTGAAGGCCTGGTCACTGCCGCAGCAGACAACACGAGAACCTCTACATGTAGAAGCTTGTATGACTGCGTATGCATGCGTTCACAAATGTGCAGTAGACCAACAAACACTGTTATGCATGTGTCCAGAGATTGTGCAGGAGCCTGACAAAAGGAGGTTTCACACACCGGCTCCAGCTCGCGCACACCAGGACAGGCACTTGATATGCAGCACATACGAGGACACCTCTCAATCACTGACACACAGTCTGCGTCACGCGGTCCACTGCTGGAGTGCCATCGCGCCTAACATGCAGCCCAGGGCGCCGAGCACAGCGCGGACTCGTTACGCTACAGGGCGCAACGCCGGCCGGCCGGGCCGGGGTCACACCGAGAACGCGGCAGAGCGCGCCGCCAGGCGGCGCAGCGCGGCGTGGTTGACCAGCAGCAGCAGCCGCAGGCCGCCCACCTCGATCAGGCTCAGGTGCGCCACCGCAATCGCCTCGCCCTGCGCCACCTGGCGCGCGCGCGGCCGGCCCCCGGGTCGGGCCGCGCGGCGCTGCAGGCGCGGGCATCGGGCGCGGGGCCCCGACCGGCCGCGTCGCGCTGAGCCGCTGAGCGCATCACTTCCAGGCGCATTCCATGCACAAACATTCTCAAACATTCTCAAGCAAAACTCCTGTGTGCGCCATGCGCCCAGGCCCAAGTGCATGGCCGGGCGCGGATCATGCACATGCACGAGCTCGCCGGGAAGAATGGGTGCACCAAATGTGAAAACCCCATTCCATTCGGCAGCAGAGCCGTCAAGAAGGGCGCGCCCGGCGGTTGTTGACGTGCAGCGCGCGGCGGCCGGTGTTGGTGAGCGTGTGGCGGCCGGCGCCGCGCAGCACCAGGCGCGCCTGGTGCCGCGACACGCGCCGCGCGTCGCCCTCGCGCAGCAGGTCCACGTCCACCTGCGCGGCCGGAGCCGCCGTGCTTGTTTCAGGCAGGGTTAGGGTACATTAGGGTAAGGTTAGCTCATCCCTGTCCTTATACCGAGTGCGCAGTGCGGTCATCTACTGTGGCAGTCGGCAGCTCGCTGTGGCTGCCCGCCTGCACCGGATTGGCTCCAGTGCATGCAGGGGCGGCCCGGCGGCGCGCCGGGCCGTGCGAGTCGGTGGAGCGGCCCAGGCTGACGACGGTGCGCCGCAGCAGGTAGCGCACGCGGCCGCCGCAGAGGGCCGCGAGCGCGCCGGCCGCGTCCATCTCGCGCGCAGCCGCCGCGGACGACGCCTGCGTGCGCACGTGGCCGCGTCACGCGACTGGAACAGCTCCTAGGGTAGGCTTGGACTAGCTATGGTTTGTTGGACTAGCTAACACACCGTAACCCAGTTGCTCGCACTGAGGGCCAGTCCCGGCGCCACTGCCAGCAGCAGAAGCGGCTTGCCACGATTGTGGGCAGCTCTCCATCACAGAGTCTGGCAACCTCGGGGGCGGCGCGGCGCGCATGGAGGTGTAGGGATGGTGTTAGGGTGGGGTAGCAGGGTGGCGGCACCTGTTCCAGGCGCGACAGGCGCCCCAGGCGCGCGCGCGCGCGCAGGCGCCAGGCGGCCAGCGCCTCCGCGGGCGCCGCGCCCGCGCCGCCGCACGCCAGCACGGCCTCCTCCGTCTCGGAGAAGCCGGGCGGCGGCCCGTCGCTGCCGCACCCGCGCAGCTGCGCGCGGCGCGCAGACACAGACTTGCCACACTATGCAGCCCCAGCTAGGCAATCTTCATCATCTACAGAACCCCAACCGTGTAATCGCATGCATTTGCAAATGAAGCAGGCAACACCATGCTCATCACACATGTAAATGCCACGCCCGCAAGGCGGTCAGACTGGGGTTCCGAACACAGTAGCCCTGGCTCAGAGCGGTGGCCGGGTGCGCACGGCGGAGCAGCCTGCATGCCACGGTGAAGCTGCACCCGGTGTCTTATACTGGGGGCGTGCCGCACGATAGTGCTGGCTGGCAGCTGGACTCACAGCAGCGCGCACGCTGCCAGGGCACGGAGCGCGAGGGTGGCAGGCACGCGTGCGCTCAGGGAAAACATTGCCTGCATAAACCAAAAGCCTGCAGTGTGCGCGCGCACCTCGTCACCAGACGCGGCGCCACCGGGAGAGCGGCCGCCTGCCGCCCGACGCGCCTCCTCCGCAGGGTCCGCCGCGGCCGCTGCGCACAGCGACAGCCCCGCCGTGACGCCTGGCTGCACGGCGGCCGCCGCCGTCGCGGCGCCGTGCGCAGGGTCCGCATCCGCAACCGTCGCAGGCGGCGACCGCGCATCCACGTCCATGTCGGCGGCGGCACTCTGCTCGCCACCGCCCGCGCCGGCGCCGGCGGCGGGCGCCGCGGCGCCCGCAGCCGGTCGACCGCCCGCGGCCGGCGCGGCCGGGCCGGCGCGCGCCGGGCGCGCCTCTGAGTGGTGCGTGCGCGCCGAGCGCTTGGATTCGTCGCTCGCGGCCGCGGCGGGCTGCGCCGCAGGCGGCGGCGCGGGCTGGGGTGCGGGCGTGCGCGGGCCGCGCGCGCGCCGCGCCCGCAGCTGCAGCCGCAGCGGCACCGGCAGCGCGTCCCCCGGCGCGGGCTCTGCAGCGGCGCCTGCCGCCCCAAACGGAGGCATTGCGTGAGGGTGAGGGCGACGCCGCCGGCGTCAGAGTGGCGCCGGCGCTGAAGCAGCACTGTGCACCTGTGAGCCGCTGCAGGGCCTGCAGCACCAACGGCTTCCACAGAAACACGTTCACAACACATCTGTAGAAAAACCAAGAGCCCTGACAGGCCCGGCCCGGGGCGGGGCGCGCCCGCGCCGGCCCTGGGCTGGCGCGCCAGGAAGCGGCCGTGCCGCGCGCGCAGCTCCTCCGCCAGCGCCCAGAACTCCTGCTTGTACAGGCCGTGCAGCTCCTGCAGGTGCGCCAGGCGCCGCCGCAGCAGCTGCGCCTCCGTCAGGCTCGCCCGCGCGTCACTGCCTGCGCCGCTGGCAGGCACAGCGCGTCCAGCCAGAGCGCCTCGCTACTCCGTGCGCCCTGTGATGTCAGTGCCTGCATTGGCTGGCGGGAATGCGTTGCGCACCCGGGTCCTCGGCCGGCAGCTCAAAGTCCTGGGGCTCGGGGTACTGGAAGTCGTCCTCCTCTGCGCTGCCTGCGCCGCGGGAGCGCGCGACAGTTGGCCAGCGCGGAGCCGAACACGCACGCCCTGCCTGGTGATCGAGCGCGCGTGCTCACCGGCTGCGTGCTCCTCCGCGGTGCTCTCCCTGCCTGACTCGCCCAGCGTTGCGTACGTGTCCTGCAGGCTGTCTGCCTTGCGCTTGGCAGCGGGGGTAGCAACTTCCATCCTGTCCAGCTGCTCGGCCTGCTGCACGCAACTGGGGCGCGACACTACCTGCCGCTGGTTCGAAAGCTCCTATGGCAAGGAGCTGTGCAGCACACATTTGGAGAGCAGCAGGCCCCCCGCCCCCCGCGCCCCCCGCCTGAGCCTGAGCTTAGCCCTCAAGAGAGCTCCAGCCAGATGAGTGCACACATAAATTTGCTTTTTGAGGTACCGGACACGAGCAATGCAGGCGCTCGGATAACATCACATTCACGGATTGGCAACGCTGCTGTGCACTTCTGCTGTCAAGCACCAGCTCGAGTGTGTGTCACTGCGCTTGCGTGGCTGTCGAGCCTGGTGTAACCGCAGACACCATGCACTGTCAGTGCGCGCACCTATAGCGTGGCGCGTGGCGCGGCCTGTGGCCACAGATGAGGCCATGCGCGCGGTGGCGCGCGGCCGGCGAGCCTGCAGCGGGCCGAGTACACACGTGCAGTCCGCGGCTGCTTGCGCGTGTGCCGCACGTGCGCCCCATGACTCACGCTGCGACCTGCCTTCCAGCCTTCCAGACGCCAATGCCTGTCATGTTGAGTCGAAGCCGAGTACATGCTGCCTGACCGCCTGTTCACTGTCTTGCAGGCGTCTGCGGGCCGCGCCGCAGCAGTGGCCTGCCCCGCGCGCCTGGGGGCGCCCGCGCGCTGCGCCGCCTGCAGCAGGTCGCCCGCGCCGGCGTTGCTGCAGGGGCGCAGGAGGCGGCTCTGCCCTGCGCGGCGCGCGCGCGGCTGCGCGGCCGCCGGCGCGGCGGCCGCGGCGCAGGCGCCCGCGCACGGCGCCGGGCACGGCGCCGGCGGGGAGGAGGGCCACGGCACGCTGCAGCACGAGGACCATGATGCCGCGTACGACCCCGACAACGCGCTGCACCGCGTGCTGCACCGCGCGTTCCATGCGGTGGGCCTGGCGCAGCTCGCGGAGGCGCTGGAGCACGACACGCGCGTGTCAATTGCGCTCGTGGCGCTGATCGCGGTCGCGGGCGCGGCAAGCGCGGCGGCAGGCGCGCGGCCCCGGGCGTCCCTGCCCGCGGCCTCCCAGAACGATGTCACGGTGCCAGGGCGGCACGGACGGCCTGGATTGCGCGCTGCGCTTGCAGGGACAGCAGCTCCCTGCAAAATGTGGCAGATGAGCCAAAGTCCCGCGAGGCGCTGTGACCCCCTCTGCGGACTGCGCGCCGGCGGGCCGCGTGCATGGCGCGGCGTCAGGCAGGGGCTGCAAGAAGCGGGCGTCGCCGGCGAGCGCGCGCGCTCACGCGCAGCAGCGCCATTGTTCCGCCGCGGTCGCGGAGAGCCTGCGGGCGGGCGGGCGAGCGCGACGTGCGCCGCGCAGGCGCGCTGGCGCCCGGCGCGGCGGCCGTGGCGGCGCGCGGCGCGGTCGCGGCGACCGCGGCGGTCTACGTGCTCGCGGGCGTGCCCGAGGCGCTGGACCTGTGCTTCAACCTGACCGCCGGGCGCATCGACACGCACGTGCTCATGGCGCTCGCCGTGCTGGGCACGCTGGTCATCGGCAGCGCGCTGGAGGTGGGTCGCCCGCCTGCTGGTGCCCGCGCCCCGAAACCGTAACCCTGATCCTAACCCCACCGCAGGGGCACCACGCCTGGCAACGTGGCCGTGACCGCCGGGCGCGGGCAGGCCCTAGGCTTCGAAGGTGATGTGTCTGCGCCTGGCGTGGGAGCCGCACCCGGCGGTAGCGACTCTGCGAGTGCCACGCGCGGCGTTGACTGCTGCAATGGCGGGCACGGTGCAGTCTGCAGCTCGTATATTGGTTCACCTGCGGTCCTGCCCAAGGCGTGCTGCAGCCGCGCATCGCCGCACCGGCCGTGCGTTGGCGCATGCGCTGCGGCGGCGTCCGCGCGGCCGCCCTCTCTGCTGTATGTTCAAGTCTGATTGGACCGCTGTGCTGCAAATGTCGCACCGGTTGCGCGGCGGCGCATGCGCTGGGGGCGCACCCGCGCGCCCGCCCGGCCCAGGTGTGCATCCAAGTCTGACGGAGCCACTGTGCTGCAAACCCTGCTAACCCTGGCCCGGGCCCAGGGCGCGCTGCTGCTGGTGCTGTTCCACACCAGCCATGCGGTGGAGCACGCGCTGACGGCGCGCGCGCGCGGCGGCCTGGGCGCGCTTGCCGCGCGCGTGCCGGCCGTCGCGACGGCCGTGGATGCGCCCGCGTCCGGCGCCGAGCCGGACCTGGCGAGCGCGCGAGAGGTGCCGGTTGGTGACGTCGCCGTCGGGCAGCTCACGCTCGTGCGGCCGGGCGAGCAGGCGCGCGGCGCGCCGCTGCACGCCCGCTTGCAGGACATCTCACTTTTTACCTTGTCCTGTGCAATTTGGAAGGGCTGGGGCAGTCAGAGGGCACAGTGAGTATTGATGGGTAGCCCGCAGAGCGGCGGCGGTGGGCATGGCGCAGGCGGCGCGGGCTGGCATGGCTGCTGCGCGTCCGTGGGGTCGCGCAGCGTCGGCAAGTGGTGTGCCGGAACGGTGCTGTGAGTGGGGCGAGGCGGAAGCCAGCGGCGGGTAATTGTGGGCGGGCGCACACTCTCGAGGCGTAGCGCCGGCGGCGCACATGACGCTGGCGCTGGGCGTAGAGCGGTGGCGGGCGAGGTGCCGCCGCCCGCAGCGGCACAGAGTATGTGAGCGACAAGGCGGCCCCGGCGGCTGGTGGCGCAGGGCAATGCTCCACCGGCAGGGCGCCGCCGCTATCAGCCGCGCATGGCGTGCGAGCGGCGCGGCGGCGCCCGGCGGCAGGTGGCGCTGGACGGCGAGGTGGTGTGGGGCGAGGCGCTGGTGAGCAGCGAGCACGTGACGGGCGAGGCGGCGCCGGCGCGCGCGCGGCCGGGCGCGCGGCTGCCGGCCGGCGCGCGCAACCACGACGGCGTGCTCGTGCTGGCCGCGACGGCCGCCGCGGCCGAGTCCACGCCCGCACGCATCGCACGCCTGACTGCCACCGCGCAGGCGCGGACCTACCCCAACCCTAACCTAGGCCTCGCGCCGCACCCCCAGCCAGTCCCGCTCGCTTGTCACCTAACCCTACCCTGCTGCGCGCAGGCGCAGCGCCCGCGCCTGCGCCGCTGGCTGGACTCTTTCGGCAAGGCGTGCTCTCGCGCGGTCGTGCCTGAACCCCTGTCATGACCTAACCCTACCCAGGCTGCGCGCAGGCGCAGCGCCCGCGCCTGCGCCGCTGGCTGGACTCCTTCGGCGAGACGTACTCGCGCGCGGTCGTGCTGGGCGCGGCCGCCGCCTGCGCGGGCCTGCTGGCGGCCGGCGTGCCGCTGCTGGGCGGCGGCGGCACGCGCGGCGCGGCCTACCGCGCGCTGGGCCTGCTCACCGCGGCCTCGCCCTGCGCGCTGGTCGCGGTGCCGCTCGCGTACGTGTCCGCGATTGCAGCCATCGCCGGCAGGCGCGCGCGCGCGGGGCGGGCGCCTGTCCGCGGGGTGCTCACAGCGCAGGAGCCTGTGCAGATGCAGCAGGTGGCAGTCTTGCCTACCAGGTATGCATCAGACTGTAGGGCCTGGGTTACAAGCTTTGCTCTGCTCCGTCAGCTCGCGACTCGGCGCAGGCAGCTCGGGCGAACACGGCTTGCCCGCGCGGGCGACCGGGCCTCCGTGCCGGGACCCCGAGCAAGCCGCGGCCGGCCCTTCTCCGGACATTGCCTAACAGCTTGTAGAGCTCAGGCGCCCCTACCCGAAGTCCGGCAGGGCATGCGGCCGGTCAGGGCGTGCGGCAGGGCGCGCCGCGCGACGCGGCCGGCGCCGGGGCAGCGCAGGGGCGTGCTGGTGCGCGGCGGGCGCGTGCTGGATGCGCTGGCGGACTGCTCGGTCGTTGCGCTGGACAAGACGGGCACGCTGACGGGCGGCGCGCTGGTCGCCAGCGGCATGGCCGCGCCGGGCGCGCCGGCGCCGCGGCCGCCCGGCGGCGGCGGCCAGGGCGACGGCGCGCCCGCGGCCCCGGGCAGCCCTGGCTCGGGCCGTGTGGGAGGCCAGTGATGATGTCCCCGCTCGGGGGGTCGGTAGGGATGTCCGGCGCTCTCTTTGTGTTTGCCGCTGGAGCGCCGCCGCGGGCGCCTGCGGAGGTGGCGAGGAGCTGTCATGCGGTTGTGAAATTCCGGTTGAAAGCGCGAGGTGGCAAAGCGCCCCTCATGCGTCGCATATACCTCTCGCGTGCGCACGTCCTCAGGTAAGATTGTGCGCGGGGCTGTGCGACGCTTGTGCAGCCAACGCGTGCGAGCTGCCCCACCGCAGCCACCCTACCCCAGCTTGGCGCGCAGGCGGCCGCGCGTGGGCGGAGCGCGTGCTGGCGGGCGGCAGCGGCGAGGACGCGCACGCGCTGGCGGCGGCGGTGGCGCTATCGCGGCGCGCGCGGCATCCCGTCTCTGGCGCGCTGGCCGAGCTGGGCGCCGCGCTCGGCCGGCAACTGCCCGACGTCGCCGTGTCTGACTTCCGCCTGGTGGCCGGTGCGCGGCCCCTGGGCTGACCGCCGCGCGGTGCCGGGCGCAGGGCTCGGGCGTCGCCGCGGGCTGCGCCCTGCGGGCCGCCTCGCGCAGCCTTGCACTGGCCATGCGCTAGGGGCTCGCGCTGCAGCGATTGCGGCGCTGTATTGATCTGAACGCTGTCTGTGGCACCCAATCGAGCCCCTGGAAGTCATGGCGCTTGGGGCGTTATGGGTGCTGGCGGTCTGCAGGGTCCCTGCCGCGCCACAGGACGCGTTGCTGAGCAGTACAAAGCGACCCGGCACCGTTGGGCCTCGAACGACCCGGCCGCCCGCCCGCAGGCGCGGGCGTGGAGGGCGCGGTCGAGCGCGCGGGCCGCCGGCGCACCGTGCGCTTCGGCGCGCCGGAGTGGGCGGCCGCGGGGCTGCCGGCCGCGGCGCGCGAGGGCGTGGCGGCTGCGGCCGGCCGCCTGGCAGCCGGTGGCGCGGTGTCGGTTCTGGTTGAGGACGGCGGGCCGGGCGACGGGCCCGCGCTCGTGCGGTGCGAGCCTGCGGCTTGGGCTGGAAAGGGTGTAGGAGTATGGTAGGGGCACGGGAGTCGCTTGGGCTGGATCTCCAACCTTAACCGTAGCCCGACTGCAGACATGCAGCGGACGGACGGGAAGCGAGGGAGGGCGGGCGGGCATGCATGCCGGCGTGTCGGTGCTTCGAGTCCGCGCTCGCCGCGGCCCGTGAGCTTGCAGGGGCCCAGGCCGTGCGGCGCCGCGGCCGCAGTGGCGCGCCGGATGCAGCGCAGCAGCTTACGCTGTGCATGCGGTGCTCACATATGTGGTGCCTAGCAGGCACGTCTGTACACCCGCTCGGAGAGGCGCATAACCAGCGCCGCTCCACGGCAATCCAGCAGAGCAGGTGCAGCAGGCCTTGCCCGCCAGCGGCGGTGACGCTCCGTGCGGCGTGCGGGCGCGCAGGCTATTCACGTTCGAGGACGAGCTTCGGCCGCGCGCGGCGGCCGCAGTGGCAGCCTTGCAGCAGGGGAGCTGGAGCGGCCGGCCGCGGCCGCAGGACCGCATGCGCATTCTCATGCTCACCGGTGCGCGCCCGCCCCGCGCCCGGCCTGCCCGAGGCCGCCGCGTACGGAGCGTACGAACGCTGGCGCGCCAGCGCAGGGTGCGCCGGTGCGGTGCCGGGCGCGCGTCCGCGCGCGAGCGGAGCTGCGCCGCACGCTTGAGCTCCACGCGGGTGCCTGCGCGTGCCGGGACGTCGCGCGGACGCACGCGCATGCCGCGGCGACCGTGGGACCTCGCCCGCTCGCAGGGGCGCAGGGCGCCCGGCGCTCATGGCGCCGCCCCGCGCGCGCGCAGGCGACAACGCGGCCAGCGCGCGGCGCGTGGCGGCGGCGGTGGGCATCGCCGACGTGCGCGCAGGCCTGAAGCCGGAGGACAAGCTAGCAGCGGTGAACGCCGCGCGGGCCGGCGGTGCGGGCGGCGCGCGCGGCGGCGGCGTGATCATGGCGCGCCCCCGCTCCGCCCCTGAGAGCCGCTGCCCACGAAGAGTGCGGTGCGGAGAGGTGCGCTGCGCCCGAGAGGCGCGGCGCAGGCGCGGGGCGCAGCGCCGGTGCCCTATCCCGGGCACAGTGCCTGCCGCATGCGCCTGGCGGCGCCGCTCGCGGGCCGCGGCACAGCACCCGCTGGGCGCGCCGAGCATGTGTGGAGGCACACTGCATCCAATGCGGGGTCTATCCAGGGTTCCGACCGGGCGTGCGCGCGCGCCGCAGGTCGGCGACGGTATCAACGACGCGCCGGCGCTCGCGGCCGCGGACGTGGGCGTGGCCGTCGCGGATGCGCCGTCCGACGCCGCGGCGGCCGCGGCCGACGTGCTGCTGCTCGCCGGCGCGAGCGTGGCGGAGCTGCCGCTGCTGCTGCGCGTTGCTAAGCAGACGCGCGCGGTGCTGAAGCAGGCGCGCCGCCCGGTGTCCTCCGGCTGGGCCGGGGCGTTGCCGAGCTCTGGCGCTGCCTGGTGCGCTTGGGCTGTGTGCGGCCTGGCGAGCATGGTGACACCAGTAAAGCAGTGTGGGTGCCAGCTGTAGCTGGCGCCTACAGACCGCTGTGGTGCACGATTAGGATTTCTACCCTGGTGCATGGCTGCGGCGCTGACCCGCGCGCCCTAACCCCGCGGCAGAACCTGGTGCTGGCGTTCGGGTCGATCGCGGTGCTCGCGCTGCCAGCGGTGCTGGGCTTTATCCCGCTGGGCGCCGCGGTCGCGCTGCACGAGGGCTCCACCGTGCTTGTGGTGCTCAACTCGCTGCGCCTGCTGCGCGCCGCGCGGCCCGACGCGGGCCCGGGCCTCGGGCCGGCGCCTGACGGCGCGGCGGCCAGGGAGCCGGCCGCCGCGGCCGGCGCGCGTGGGCTGCCCGCACCGGCGGCGGCAGGGGCCGTCAGCGCGGGCGCGGGCGCGCACGCGTCGGACTGGACGCCTGCACCTGCGGCCTCCTAGCGGGCCGGGCTATCCCTAGGCGGGACACGCGCATGCATGGCCGATTCGCGAGTGGGCGCTTCTTACAGCGCAGCCGTTGGGCAGGCCGTCCCGCTGCGCGCAGTTGGGTCGAGCCTTAACCCCAACACTTCCAGGCCTAGGTTGCAGACGTGCACCTCGTGTAAGCATGGAGGCACAGGCCGCGGGTCCTGGACCGGCGCGCGCGCGCGCAGCACTCACCACACTGGCGCATCCTGACATCCGATTGATTACACTCTGCGGGCACGCTGTGCGTGTTCAACACAAGGCTCTCAGTGTGGCTGGCCAAAAACGGGGCCGGGGATCACTCAACGACATCTTGTTTAGTGATGCCATGCGCTGACGCGCACCACCTCGCACGAGTGAACGACCTCTCACATCCTGGTGACCTTCGCCCTGACCTCGCGCTGACCCCCAGGCGCATCGCCTGACCCAGCGCCGGCCGCGCCGCCGTGTGACAGCGCCTGCTCGACGCTACCTGCGCTCGCCGCCGCTCCCGGCCCCCACCGTGGAGGCCGCGCCGCGCTCCTCATCAGCCTCCCACCAGGCGCCCAGCGCGTCGCTCGGCGCCGGCCAGGCGTCGCGCTTGCGCGCCGCCCCCGCCCCACCGCGCGGCCACGCGGGCGCGCCCTGCGCCGGCGCGCCGCCCGCGCGCGCGCGCGGCCGCTGCAGCGCTGGGTCGTCCGCGCGCGCGTGCGCCGCCGGCGCCGGCCAGCCGCCCAGCGCGCCGGCCAGCAGCCGCCGCAGGAACGCCTCGCGCTCGGCGCGCGCGCCATGCGCGTGCACCGGCGCCAGCGCCGCCCAGTCGTGGCAGCAGAGCTCCACCACCGCGTAGCCCCATGCGCGCAGGCACGCGCCGCGGTACACGCCGCGCCCCAGCGGCTGGTGCGTGTTGCGCGTGAGGTGGTTGGGCAGCTGCACCTCCACCGCCACCTGCCCGCCCGGCCGCGGCGCCCGGTCACGGCCGCAGGGCAGCAGCCCGCAGAAGGCGTGGCAAGCTGGGGCAGGCCCCATACCTAAGCCTAACCCTAACCGGGCATGCCTCTCGCAGGCCCGAGGCGTCTGGGCCCGACAGGGCAGGAGGCGGGGCGAGCTGGGACAGGGCCCCTACGTAACCCTACCCTAATCCGGGCGGGCCACTCACACGCCGGGGCGTCCAAGCTTGCCAGGGCAGGAGGCGTGGCGGGCTGCGGCGGGGGCGGATGAGCAGCGCTGGCGCACGCCCCGCGGCTTATGCGGGGCGGACGGGCCGCAGCGGGCGCCCTTCCGGGCGGGCGCAGCCGCTGGGAGCGCGCGCAGCTGTGGCAGCATATGAATAACCTGACACCACGTTCAAAGCGCGCCTCGCGGCCGCCCGGCAGCCCGGCACCATGCCCGCGCGAGAGGGGCCGCCGCGCGCGCCCCGGCGCCGCCGGCGCCACACACGAGGCAGGGTAGGGTTATGGTACAGGGCGCGCGCGCCTTCCGGCCGCCCGGCGCGTCGAGCACGATGTCCGCGCTGAAGAGGCTGTCGGGCGCGCCCCGGCGCCACTGGCGCCATAACCTACTGGGGATAGGATGTAGGGTTCCGCGCCTTGCGGCCGCCCGGCGCGTCGAGCACGATGTCCGCGCGGAAGAGGCCCTCGGGCGTGTCCTCGCCGACGCGCGGGCGCAGGCCCAGGCCGCGCAGCGCGTCGGCCGCCTCGTGCAGCAGGCCGGGGCCGGCGGGCGGCGCCGGGCCGCCCGCGGCCGCACGGCCGGCCTCCCAGATGGCGCGCCCTGGCGCGACAAAGCGCGCGGGCATGCGCTCCGCGGCCGGGTTGAGCGTGCGCGCCAGCAGGTGTGCCTGGCGCGGCGCGGCGCCGCCTGTCAGCTCGCATGACAGCGAAATGAAAGGGTAGGTAGCATTTTGATCTGAAATCAGGCTGGACATGCGCAGGGGTCAGCGACGCCGAAGCGCTTGTGCGCGCTGCACGGCCGGACCGCACAGCGCGCTAGCAGCTACTGGCGCACAGCCGGCCCCATTACAACCCCTACACAACGCCCATTCCTGCAACACTGGCCCGTGCGCTGCTCGCACAAAGTCGCCGTGCGCTGAACCATCGTCGCAACCTAAACCTAATTTCCTGCGCGGGGTGCGGCGCGCCTGGAACAGGCTGTTGAGCGCGAGCGCGTCGAAGTCGGCCGGGTGCATGCCGCGTAGGCGGCGCATCAGCTCGCCGTGCAGCGGGTGGCCGGTCGCGCCGAAGATGGCCAGGCTCCACGCCGCGGTCGCCAGCAGCGCCGCGTCCACCTGCACGGCGCCGCCGGCGACCTGCGCGCCGCGCGGGCAGCATTGGGTGAGGGCTGGGGTTTTTTGGTTTTGTACAGGAATTTGTAAATGGCCGGGTGCCATGGCCGGGCTCCATGCCGCGAGTCGCCAGCAGCGTCGCATCCACCTGCACGGCGCTGTCGGCGGCGTGCGCGCCGCACGGGTTTCGTTGGATGGGGTCTAGGGTGTGCCGGGGAGTGCAGACTGCCAGGCAGACGGCCCGGAGGCGCCCGTGCGACGCCCCGGGGGCCTCGCGGCGGGGCGCGCGCCTGCGCGGCGAGCGCCGTGAAGAGCTCGCCCGGCGCATGGCCCAGCCGCGTGAGGCCCCACAGCAGGCTGGTCCACTGGTGCCCCGCGTACGCGCCCGGCCGCGCGGCCGCGTCCGCAGAAACCTCCGCCAGCAGGTCGCCCGGGTGGTGGCGCAGCCACGCGCACGCCCAGACCGCGTTGGCCAGCGCCTGCGGCTCCAGCGCGGGCGCCGCCAGGCGCGTGCGCAGCACTAGGGTTTCCATGACCTCCAAGCCCGGGTACGCGCGCATGCGCCCGAACGCCCACAGCACTGCGCCGAGCCCGCGCGGCTGCAGCGCCTGCGCCAGCTCGCCCGCGCGCGCCTGCGCGCGCGGCCGCCGCCCGCTGCGGCCCCCGACCCGGCGCTGTTCGTTCACAGGAGGGCTGACGCGAGCCCCAGCCCACGTGACACACGCCTCCGGCTGAGCGCCTGCAGCGTACGCGCTGACCCTGCCATACCCTACCCTCCAGGCCAAACAACCGGCGCTGCAGCTCGCAGCGAGCGCGCGAAACACGCGCACGCCCGGGTGCCAGACGAAGACGGCCGGCAATGATATCAGCAGCGGCCTCCGAGTGGACGCACACGCGCGGCGGCGCGTGCCGGCGGGCCGTGCGCAGGGCGCCGTGCGGCGGGCGGGCGGCGGCGAGCGCACCGCGAGCGCGGCAAACGCGTCGTCGTCCGGCGGGACGCCGCGCTCGCCCCACGCCGCGAGGCCCCACAGCAGCCCCGCGAGCTCGCGCGGCGCCGCATCGGCCAGATCGGCCACAGCCCGGTCGCGAAGCGCCGCCATCAGCTCATCTGCGGCCTCCTGCGCCGCGGCCGCGGGCCGCCTCAGCGCCGCTGCTTGCCATCACTTTCTTGCAGACGTCCTGCAGTCGAACAGCAGTTGAGCACGCGCTGCCTGAGCTGCACAGCCGAGCCCGGCTCACTCAGCTGGCTCACCAGGCAATGACCGCCCTCAGCACGCACGCCAGCAGGCTTCCCGCCACGCGCGAGCCCGCTTCTCCTGCAGCACCGAGCGCCCGGACGCAACCTGCAGCGCTTACCACAGAGCCTTCCCTGCATGCAGCAGCAGCAGCGGGCCGGGAGGCTGGCGGGCGGGCGCAGGCAGAGGCGCGCGCCTCGTCGGCCGGCGCGGCCGCATGCGGCGGCAGCTTGGGCAGGGCCGCGGCGGCTATGGACAGGTCCTGGAAGGTGCAGGGCTCGCCTGCCGCGGCGCCGCGCACGCATGTGTGCCCAGCGGACGCACAAGCGCGCACGGGCCCGCGGGCAGCTTCATGCCACGCGCCGGCCATACGCAGGGCGCCAGCGTTGGCCTGCTGCACGCGCCGCATCATGCACGCGGAGGTGCGCCGGCAGAGCAGGCCAGGCGCGCAAGGGGGGCAAGAGCGGGAGCTGCTGCTGCGCGCGCGGCCGGCTGCTGACGGGGGGCGCGGCTCTGCACGGCAGCCAGGTCGCAGGCGCCCCCTGTTGCGATCGGCGGGCAAGCCTGGCGGGGCTGAGCGCCGGCACGAGATCGGCGCCCCGCTGCCAGCCGCGCAGGAGCGCGCTCGTGGAAACAGAGCCGCCCCACAGACTGCCTCACACAGCTGGCAGAGTATGCGCGGCCGGTCGCGCGACCACACACGCCGCTCAGCGAGCCGCGCACGCCGCCGGTCACGCCTTGGGAGCTGGGGCTGGGCCGGTGCTCACCAGCGCGCAGCACCGCGAGCATGCGCCGCACGGCGGCGGCCACGGCGGCCGGCGGCGCCTCGCCCATGCGCGCGAACGCGGCCAGCACATGGCACAGGTCGCGCGCGCCGAACGCGGCCGGACCCGCGGCCAGCTCGCGGCCGGCGGCCCGCGCGAGCGCCGGCGCGCGCACGCCGAGCGCCGCGCACGCCCACAGCAGGTTGCTCAGGTCCTGCGGGCGGCGGCGGGGTGTCCGCTTCTCCGCATGCGGTGCCAGCGACGCACATGGCGCTGTGCCTCTCTTGAAATATTTGTTCTCAAATGATGTGGTCCATGACCAGCGGCCATGGCTGTCGGAGGCGCAGCGGTCACCCAGCCTGACGTGCTTGGTACAGCGCACGGCAACCGCGAGAGGGTCGACGCCACGACTGCTTGGCGTCCCAGGGCAGCAGGCCGCGCCGCGCCTGGCGCAAACCCTAAATCTGCAGCCCGATCGGGCGCGTGTCCTGCAGGCGACCGGCGTGCGCGAGCGGCGCCCCCAGCAGCGCTGCGCGCCTTCGGCGTGAACGTGGCGATGACGCACGTCGCGCGCGCGGCCGCCGCGGCCAGCAGGGAGGCCGGCGCGGCCGCGTGCGGCACGTCCCGCAGGCCCGCCACGCCGTGCATGAGCCCCGCCAGGTCTGGCGCGCCGAAGTGCGCCATGCGCGCCTCCGCCGCCTGCCGCCCGCGCGTGCCCGGCCTGAGGCGCACGCGGCGCCTCGCCGAGTGGCAGCGCTGGCCGCCGTCCGCGCACGTGCAACCCGCAAGCCATGCATTCCCTGCTGCAGGAAATTGACGACCTCTTCGCCACGATCACGAGAGGAAACAGTGTCACTGAGAGGGTCGGAATGGTCAGCCGGCCCTTTTCCGCTCCTCTCTGATGTGTGGGCAGGCGCGAAAGAGGAGCCCGTCGGCGCGCGCATACCGTGCAAGACCACAGGCCCCCGCCTGCCTCATGCATGCCGCCTGCCCTGCCTGCGGCAGCGTGCCTGCCTCATGGGCGCCGGGCGCCCCCGGCACGTAGCATGCAGAGCGCCGCCCGCGCCGGGCCCCGGGCGCGCCTGCAGCAGCGCGGGCAGCTGGCGCGGCGCGTACTTGAACACGCCGCACGCCCAGACACAATTGGACAGGTTGCGAGCCACGGCTGTCCTCCGCTGCCGCCGGCGGCGGCGGCGCGGGCCGCGCCCCCGCGGACTGGCCCTGCGCGGCCCTCAGAGCGCGCGCGTGTCAGCTGACCAGCGCGCAGCACCCGGGCCCGCTTGAGCGAGCCTGAGACCTCGCTGCCAGCTGAACACACAGGCAACAAACTGTGTTCAGGGACGAGGAGCGCCCGGCCCTCCTGTCCGGGAGCAGCCCGACTCTGCAGCATGCCCCCAGACCAAACAGCCGCTCCTGCGCGCTACCGCGCAGAGCCTCGGCGTGCCTCGGCGCGCGGCGGCGGGCGTGCCTGGCTCGGGAGCTCAGCTCCCCCCGCGGCCGCCCCAGTGCTCCGCTCCTGGCGCACCACGACGTCGACGGCAGCGTCGATCACAGAGTCGCGCAGCCGGCAGCCCAGCATCGTGAAGGCCCACAGCAGCATCGCGGCGCCCTGGCGCGCGCCCCGCGGCACGCTCAGGCGGCGGCCGGCGCGCCCGTGCCCCGCTCCATGCATGCATGGCTAGAATGAGCGGCGCGGCCAGCGGCGCTCGCTTTGCGAGGGACGCGGCATGCGCGCGGCTGGGCCTCGGGGCTAGCGGCTGCATCGTGCTGCAGGGACGGGTTGCGCGACACGCCGGGCCGGCTGCCTGCCAGGGCGGCCAGGCCGCGCGTCTGCCCTGTGCACAAACCCTACTTAACCTACCCTACCAAAATCCTAGGCACCCACCTTGGCCGAGAACTGGGCGGCCACGGCCTCCGCGCGGGCCTGCACGGCGTCCAGCACCTCCAGGCGCGGCCGGTGCTCCAGCCGCACGAACGTCCACAGCGTGTACCACAGCGTGTCCGCCCTGCGCGCCAGCCCGCTGCGCCCGCCGTCGGCATACGCGGCGGCCTCGAGACGGGCGCATGCGCGGGCGTGCGAGCGCACGCCAGGCGCGCGCCCCTGCCCCGCCGCCAGCAGCGCCGGCAGCCTCCATTCCGCCCACAGCGCGCTGAGCTGCCCCAGGCCGCTCTGCGGCGTTCCATGGCGCCCTGCGGCGCGCGGGCGCGCGGGCGCAGCCGCCAGGCGGGGGCGGTCACCTGGAGGTGCGCAGCTCTCGCAAGTAGGCGCGCTCCAGCCAGACGAGGCCCTCGCCGCCGCGGGCGCCGTGGCGCACGGCGGCCGTCAGAATGTCCGCGATGTGCCCGTCCAGCAGGTCCGCAAGGCCCGGGCCCCGGCCAGGCGCGACAGAGCGCCTCACGTGGCGCATCAGCGCCTGCCCGCCCCGCGCATCGCCGTCAGCCCGCACGGCCCCGAGCGCCCCGCCCGTGTGCGGCAGGTGCGGGTAGGACTATGTCCGCCCATTGGTGTTGATGGGTACCCTAAGCCTAACCCTACCCTGCACCTGGTGCCGCAGGTCTCCGCAGCCTGCCGCCGCGCCGCGCGGCGCCGGCGGCGCGCGCCCGGCGGCCGACGAGCAGCGCACGAGCATGCAAGGTCGCGCAGTAATAGTACAGCAATGTGGTAATGGGTTTGATGACCAAGGATCTGGACCAGGCGTTCTCATTGGTCGCAGGGTATTATGTTGGGAGTGTAGAAATTATTTTGGGAGTGTATATGGCGAGAAAGAGGGAAAAAGGCGAAACTGCAACTTTGCCTGCTTGTGCTGCAACGGCCTGAACTGCAAACTTGCCTGCTTGTGCTTCAACGCCCTGAACTGGTCAGGTGTACCAAGTTATTTGCAGCCTCTTTGATGAATGTATATACAAATTTGCCTGCTAGTTTATAGCAGGCAATGAATGTATATACACACTTTCCATAGAAGGCCGTAAATAATTTTGTTACACCTGAGCAGTTCAGGGCGTAAAGCACAAGCAGGCAGGTTTGCAGTTCAGGCCTCCGCGGGGAGCAGCGGTGCCTCCGCAGGAGCCGCCGACCAAGCTTTGTTTAAAGGTGGGCGCGGGCACGCCCCCGTAGCGCGCCTCGATCGCGCCCTGCACGCGCGCGTCGCCGGGCGCGGGCGGCAGCGCGGCCAGCGCGCGCGCCAGCACGGCCAGGTCCGCGCCGTAGCGCAGCGGCGCGCCGCCCGCCAGTGCCGCCTCGACGGCCGCCATCAGCAGCGGCGCGTGCGTCGCAGCCGCGCCCAGCGCGCACATCGCTTCAACCAGCTTCAGCGCGTGCAGCTGCCTGCGCGACGCGCGCGGAGCGCCGGCCTCAGTCCCGCCATAGGGTTAGAGTTCGGGCAGGGTAAACCCGCCAGCGCCTCAGCCTGTGGACGCCAGGTAACCCACGGCTTGTAGCGCGCCCTGGAACGCAGGCGACATGGCCGCACCCTGCTGCGCGTCCGGGAGCGCGCGCTGTCGACCGCGCTGCGCCGCACGCACGCGGCGGGCGCGGCCCTTGCCGCAGGCAAGGCCCCGTCATCGAGCACTCGGCGCTTGTGCGCCCGAGCTGGGGGGCGCACGGGAGGCCGTCGCGCGGCGCCGCCAGGCGCGCCAGCAGCGCGGCCACGGCGCGCCGCCCGACCGCGCCCGCCAGCTGCTCGCACTTGCCCAGCGCGAAGAGCACCTGCAGGCAGCGCAGGCGCCGGCCTGCTCAGCCTCTTACCCTAACTACTCAACCCTAACCTGGGGCGCGGCCGCCGCCCCGGCCCGGGCCGCGGCAGCGCAAGCGAGCCACCGGCATGTTGTCAGCAGGCGGTCAGGCCCGCCCTCTCATGCAAGCCAGCCCCGCGAGCGCTCCCGCAGTATGGCGCGCGGCTTGCGACAGGCCCACCTGCACAGGCCGCTGAACTGAGCTCCACGCCCGCCGCGCTCCAGCCAGATACAAAGCAAAGGCGATTTGGGCAGGCGCCGCGCGAGAGGCCGGCGCCTGCGCTCGGAGATGGGCACGCACGTGCACGGCGTCGGCGGTCGCCGCAAACCCGCCGGCTGCCAGGCGCCTGTGCAGGCTGGACCGCGCAGCCGCCGCTGCGGCGGCCGAGAGCGGCGGCGGCGGCGGCGCGCCCGCGCGCGCCGCCGCCCGCGCCGCCGCCAGGCGCGCCAGCGCAAGCGCGACTAGCGCCTTGCCGAACGCCTGCACGGCGCCCGGGGCGGCCGTCAGGCATGCGGATGGGGCGGCGTGCATGCGCAGGGGCCGGCCACTTTGCGGGAGGCCGCGCGGCGCGCGCAGGGCGGCAGCCAGCTGCGCGAGCACGGCCGCTGCCGGCTCACAGGCGGTGGCTACCCATGAAGGCGCGTCTCTCACAAAATAAAGCTCGCCTGCCTGCGCACGTGCAGACCGCGGCCATGCGCCAGGGCGCGTTGGGCAGGCGCAGCGCGCGCCCGGCAGCGCACAGGCGCGCGCCGGGAGAGCTCAGGCACGCCGCTTCTACGCCCTCGTGGCTGGCTGGCGCGCCCGCTCGCAGGGGGTAGGGTATTATGCCCTGACGCACCGCCTCGTCCTTGGCATGCAGGCCGCGCGCCAGCGCACCCTCCAGCAGCGGCAGGCAGGCCTCGCGCAGGAGCGCCGCCTCGCGCGGCGCCCGCCGCAGCACGCCCGGCAGCTGCTGCAGCGCCTGCAGCGCGGCGGCCGCGTCCGGGGGCGGGCTGGGCGCCCGCACCGCGCCCCGCTCGGAAGCCGGCTGCCGGGGCGCGCGGTGCGGGGGCCTGGCGGCGGGGCCGCGCGCGCGCGGCTCTGGACGGCGCCCGCCGGGGCCGGGGGCGCCGGGCCCCGGGCTGCGCGGCCGCGGCCCGCTGCGCTCCGCCCTGCCCGCACGCGCGCCCGCTGCGGCCGCCGCGGGTGCGCTCAGCTGCGCGCCGGCGCCCCCGGCGCGGCCGCTGCCCGCCGCCTCGGCCGCGAGCCGCCCCGCCGCGCTGCGGCGCGCCCGGCTGCAGGCCGCGTGCGTGGCCGCGGCGGCGCACGGCGGCACCTGTCGCTGCGCGCTCCCGCCCGACCGCAGCTTCCACAGGCGCCTGCGGCAGGGGCGCACTCTCACTCCGTCTGGTGCAGAGTGATGGCCGCGAGTCGCCGCGGCGTCGCTGGCGCCAGGTGTGGAGAGCAGGAAAACCGCTTGGCCGGAGCGCCCAGGGCGTGCCTGAGCGGCGCGCTGCCGCGAAACGCGGCGCGCAGCGAGCGTGCGTGTGCACGGCAGGTCGCGGCACCCCAGGCAGGCGCGTCAAGCGCCAGGGCGCCGAGTCCAGCACACGGGCTCATGGCCATGACATCACCAGCAGGCCGTTCAGCCACCCACTGTTTCCTCTGTATGAGTTTTCTATGCTTGTATTTTCAATTTGCATCGGTCAGCTAGATGATGATGAAGGCCCTTTGGGTGCGCGCGCTGCTTAAGCGGTCATGGAACCATGGAACCTCGCTGGGCACGTGCGGGGATGTGCAGGGTAAGGGAGCGCACGTGCCAAGATGTTGCAGTCTCGGATGCCAGAGTGCTCGCGTCTTTCAAGCCTGGGATGGTGCACGCGCACTGCTCACACACGCCGTTGCTGTTTTGTCAGCCTGGATACTCGCGTGCGACGCTGAGCCCGCACAGGAGCGCCTCTTCGCCCGTGCCGTCCTCGCCGCGTCACGTGCCTGAGCGCAATGTAGCGCTGCGGCAGCCGCGGAGAATGGACACGCGTGTGGGCACAGCCTGCGCCGCGTCAGAGCAGGCGCACTGCCACACAGGTGAACGCAACTTTCTTTTCCATGCGCTGGCGAGCGCTGTTGCACGCCTGTTACTTGCACGTCGGACAGACCAGGCCGCCCCTTGCTGCACAGCCCCCGGCCTGCTCTGGCCCCCTGCATAGCCCCCCGTCCGTGCAATCACATCGAAACTGGAATTCAGCACGCGCAGGCAGCACAGAGGGCTTCACTGCGAGAGGCAGCGCGGCAGGCGCCTCGGAGCAGGCGCCTGATGGTGCGGACCATGCCCACATGCTCGTCCAGGCCGTGGGCAGGGCCGGCCGCTCGGGGTCGGCGCTCAGCGAGGCGGACAGCCAGGCGGCGGAGGCCGCCGCGGGCCCGCCGCTCGTCGTGTTCAGCGGCGGCACCGCGTTCAACAGCGTGGCCGGTGCGCGCCGCCGCCCGCCGCTGCCAGGGCCGCCGGGCGAGCGCGACCCTCGTGCCTGCTGTGGGCTCGCTGCATCCCCACGCTCCAGGCACACCAGGCTGCAGTGCCACGCCCCGTTCCGCGCAAACACGCCCGCTCGCCGCTGACGCGGCAGCAGCGCCTTGGAAGGCAGCGCGGGCCACCCGAGACCCTGAGCGCCGCCCGTCTGTTTCGAGACCGAGCTCAATGTCCCGGCCCAGCGCCACAGCCGGCGCCCGGGCGGCGCCCACCGCGCGCCGCGCGCCGCGCAGGCCACCTGCGAACCTTCACGACGCGCGTGGCGCACGTGCTGCCGGTCAGCGACGACGGCGGCAGCACCGCGGAGATCGTGCGCGTGCTGGGCGGGCCGGCGGTCGGCGACATCCGCTCGCGCTGCCTGCGCCTGGCCGACGACCGCGACGCCGAGGTGGCCCCCGCAGCCCCCGCGTCCCTCCCCCTCGTGGGCTTGAGCCCAGGCCGGCGCGTCCGTGGGCCGCCCGCGCGCGCGGCCGGCTTGGAGACCCCAGGCATGGAACTCAGCAACGCGCGGCGCCCGCACGAAGTGGGGGCCCCGGCGCACGAGCGCGCGCATGACCCCTAATCCAGACCATACCTGACGGCGCGGCGGCGCGGCGGCGCAGGCGCGCGCGGTGCGCGCCCTGCTCGCGCACCGGCTGCCGGCCGGCGACGCGGAGGCGGCCAAGCGCGAGTGGCTGGAGATCGTGGAGGGCGCCGGCGGCCTGTGGGCGGGCGTCAGCGAGCCCTACAAGCACACCATCCGCGCGTTCCTGGTCTACTTCCAGACGCAGCTGCTGCGCCATGCGACCGAGCGCTTCAACTTTCGCAACGGCAGCGTCGGCGCGCGCCCGCGCCCGCGCCCGCGCGCGCGCGCTCAGCACGAGGAGCCGCATGCACTTTGATCTGCACGTACGGCTGCGAAATAGATGAACCGATCGCGCCCGCGCCCGCGAGCGCACCGGCTGCGCCGCGCGTGCCCCGAACCTAACCCTCCGGGCCGACGGCCGGCGCGCGCGCGCGCGCACAGGCAACTTCATCTCCGCCGGCGCGCGCCTGTTCTTCCGCTCGCTGGAGGCGGCCATCTTCCTGTTCTCGCGCGTGCCCTAACCCTATTACCATAGCTTGACCCTGACCCTACAGTCCGCGCGCGCAGGCAACTTCTTCTTCGCCGGCGCGCGCCTGTTCTTCCGC